>Ga0187872_10000032_pt1 | contig 156280 bp, 139 predicted proteins | sample June2016WEW_16_4_FD_132973 | JGI IMG/M metagenome (GOLD analysis project Ga0187872, IMG submission 132973) | Peatland microbial communities from SPRUCE experiment site at the Marcell Experimental Forest, Minnesota, USA - June2016WEW_16_40 | ecosystem: Environmental > Terrestrial > Soil >... | reverse complement strand
TCCACATTCCCACCGGCTCGACGATTCCCTTATAATCAATCCGGAACGCAAAACCCTTCTCCGAAAACTGTTACCTATGTCCTCGGATAGAAGTGTTACCTATGTTCCCGGTCGGACACAACGTCGCGGCTCTGTAGTTGTTGGAGCGCCCAGTGAGCCTGTTCAGCGACCAGAGGATTCTGAAAAGCCGCCAGGCGTTCCAGCGGTCCACGGAATTTTTCCAGGCCGCTGTTTCCCATCGCGACAGCGACGTTGCGTAGGAAGCCCGCATATTTGGCGCGCTGGATGGGACTGCCGCGAAAACGCGATCGGAAGTCTTCTTCGGTCATGGCGGCGAGTTCGTCGAGCGGCGGAGCAAAATGGCGAGGCGCAAACGCGGGTTCTTCGGCGACTGGCGCACGCGAATTCCACGGACAGACGTCCTGACAAATATCGCAGCCGAAGATCTGTTGGCCGATGGAGGCGCGCATTTCCTGCGGCGCCGCGCCGTGTAGCTCGATGGTGAAGTAGGGAATGCAGCGGCGGGCGTCGATTTCGTAGCCCTCGGGAGCGATGGCTTGGGTGGGACACGCGTCGATGCAGCGCGTGCATGTTCCGCATCGATCGGGCGGAGGACTGTCGGCCTGAATCTCGAGTGAAGTCAGAATCTCGCCCAGGAAAATCCACGAGCCAATCTCCTGATTAATCAGGCACGTGTTTTTGCCAATCCAACCGAGGCCGGCTTGGCGCGCGTAGGAGCGCTCCAGTAAGGGCGCAGTGTCGACGCAGATTTTGTACTCCTGATCGGGGCCTAGCTTCGCGGCCAACTGCTCCAGCCCACGGCGCATGACGCCGTGATAGTCTTCACCCCAGGCATAGCGCGAAATCCAGCCACAATCAGTTTCTTCTACTTCGATGGACAGGGGCTGAGGTCCGTTGTAGAGTTTGGCAACACAGATGATGGAGCGCGCACTTGAGAGCAGAAGCCTGGGATCAGTACGGACGGTAGCGCGGCGGTCGGTGAGATAGCCCATCGCACCTGCCATGCCGCGCTCGATCCAGTGGAGATAGCGGCGGCTGTCATCGGACAAAGGATGGGCAGACGCAATGCCGGCAAGTTCAAAGCCGCAGTCCCGGGCCAGAAGCTTGATTTGAGCCGCCGTCACGATTTCATCATAATCGCGGCAGAGGGGAAGGGGCTGGCCGCCGATAAACACAGATGAACACAGATGAACAGTTACACTAGAGATTCGCCATGAAGCTAAACAGTTACACCATCACACAAGGGAAGGACCGCGCCCCGGCGCGCGCGTTCCTGAAAGCCATTGGCCTCACCGATGAGGACATGAAGAAGCCGATTATTGGGATCGCGAACACTTGGATCGGCACTATGCCGTGCAATTTCAAGCTGCGCGAGCTGGCGGTGGATGTCGCCGAAGGGATCCGCCAAGCAGGTGGCACGCCCATGGAGTACAACACCATCGCCATCAGCGACGGCATCACCATGGGGACCGAAGGGATGAAGGCTTCGTTGGTCAGCCGCGACATCATCGCCGATTCGATTGAGCTGGTGGCGCGCGGCCACATGTTCGACGGGATTGTGGCGCTGGTAGCGTGCGACAAGACGATCCCCGGCGCGGCCATGGCGCTGTTGCGGTTGAACACGCCGAGTCTGATTCTTTACGGTGGGTCGATTCTGCCGGGGCATCATAACGGGCGCGATCTGACAATTCAGGACGTGTACGAGGCGGTGGGCGCGAATTCTGCGGGCCGGATGTCGGATGAAGAATTCCTGGCCATTGAGAACTCCGCATGTCCCGGTGCGGGCGCGTGCGGTGGGCAGTTCACCGCAAATACGATGGCGACGGTGATGGAATTAATCGGGCTCTCTCCACTGGGGACGGCGGCTGTACCGCAAGTGGATGCTCGTAAGCACGGTGTGGCGGCGCGTTGCGGGCGTTTGATTCTGGACCTGGTCAGGAATAATCTGCGGCCGCGCGATATCGTGACGCGCAAAGCGATCGATAATGCCATCGCATCGGTGGCCACAACGGGCGGTTCCACAAATGCCGTATTGCATTTGCTCGCCATGGCGCGCGAAGCGGGCGTTCCGCTCGGCATCGACGATTTCCAGACCATCAGCGAGCGCACCCCGCTGTTGGTTGATCTGAAACCCGCAGGCAAGTTCGTGGCGGTGGACGTGGATAAGGCCGGAGGCATCGCGGTGATCGCGCAACGGCTGGTTCAAGGCGGATACGCCGACGGATCGGCGATGACGGTGACAGGCCGGACCCTGGCCCAAGAAGCCGCCGAAGCGAAAGAAACGCCGGGACAAGAGGTGATCCATCGCCTTGATAATCCGATTAAGAAATCTGGCGGACTGGTGATCCTGCGCGGTTCGCTTGCGCCCGATGGCTGCGTGATCAAAGTGACCGGCATCGAGCGCAGCGAGCAACGCGGCCCGGCCCGCGTGTTCGAGACTGAAGAAGCAGCCATGGCGGCGGCAACGAGTGGAAACATTCATGCGGGTGATATCGTCGTCATTCGCTATGAAGGACCGCGCGGAGGGCCCGGAATGCGGGAGATGCTGGGCGTTACGAGCGCCATCGTTGGAGCGGGGCTTTCCGATAGCGTCGCACTTCTCACCGACGGCCGGTTCAGCGGCGCCACGCGCGGATTCTGCGTGGGGCATGTTGCGCCCGAAGCCGCGGTGGGCGGGCCGATTGCAGCGGTGCAGGAAGGCGACTCCATCCATATCGACATCGCCAACCGCACGATCAACCTTGAGGTGCCCGAGCAAGTGGTGCGCGAGCGGCTTTCTAAATGGAAAAAGCCCGAGCCGCGTTACCGGACGGGCGTCTTCGCCAAATATGTAGCTTTAGTGGGATCGGCGTCGGAAGGAGCGCTCACGACGCCGGCCCAATAGCAACACGTCGAGTTGCGACGCCATGAAGGCAGCCAAGGAAGCCACCCGATTCATCTTGCAGGATTGTTGGCGGGTTCGCGGCAGTCATGTTCCTCCTGGCCCCGCTCACAAATGCCGGGTGGCTTGCGATGGCAGCCTCCGTCGTCATTTGTCTTATCTGCTTTGGTCGGTATATGTGGTCAGAACCGGATGAGCCACCACGCGAGGACCCCTCGTAAATGAGAAGCGCCCGAGCCGCGTTCCCGCTCGGGCGTCTTCGCCAAATATGTAGCTTTAGTGGGGTCGGCGTCCGAAGGGGCGCTGACCACGCCGGTTTAAGGGCGCTTAGGCAGTTTGCGGAGCGGCCACGTGGGCGTCGAGCATCTTCTGGACGTCGGTTTTGCCCACCGCGCCCACCTTCTGCTCCACCACCTTGCCGCCCTTGAACAGCAGGAGGGTGGGAATGCCGCGCACGTTGTAGCGCATGCTGGTGGCGCCGTTTTCGTCCACGTTCAGCTTGCCGACTTTCACGCGACCGACATAGGCCTCCGCGATGGCGTCGATGGTCGGCGTCATCATGCGGCACGGCCCACACCACTCAGCCCAAAAGTCCACAAGAACGGGGGCATCGGAGTTCAGAACTTCTTTGTCCCAGCCCGCATCCGTAAATGTCAGTGTGTTCGCACCAGCCATATTCTTTACTATCGCTCCCCTCACAATTGATGTAGTTACCGGCTAAAAGGATTCACCTCGCAACCAGCCGCCGGTACAAATCCACATACTCGCCAGCCGAGGCCCTCCAGGAGAAGTCTTTTTCCATACCCCGGCGCATCCTGAGAATCCATGAATCCAGGTCCCGATAGGCCCTCAGAGCCACGCGCACAGTATCTAATAGTGCATCGCCAGAATAGTCGCGAAACTTGAATCCGGTACCTTCATCAATGGTATCATCCAGGCCCCCCGTGGCGCGTACCACCGGGACCGTACCGTATTTGAGGCTGTAAATCTGGTTCAGGCCGCAGGGCTCATAGCGGCTGGGCATGAGGAACATATCGGCGCCGGCTTCGATTCTGTGCGACAACCCGGTGTCGTAGCCGACGTGGAGGCCCACCTTTTGGGGATAGGTCTCGGCCAGCGCGCGGAACATGGATTCGTAGGGGAGATCTCCCGACCCCAGGACGACAAGATTCAGATCTTCCAAGAGCAGCCGCGACGCCACATCGGCCAGAATATCGAAGCCCTTTTGGGCAGCGAAGCGCGAAATAATGGCGAGCAGCGGCCGATCCGGATTGTCCTGAGGCAGGCCGTACTCAGCCAACAGGGCCAGTTTGCAGTCGCGCTTCCCGGAAAGATCGCCAGCGGAATAGTTACGCGGGATATTCGGATCGTGTTCGGGATTCCATTCGTTGTAATCGACGCCGTTGACGATGCCGGTAATGGGACCGTGCTGGCGCAGAAACCCGTCCAAACCAAATCCGTATTCCGGTGTTTGAATCTCGCGGGCGTAGCCCTGGCTGACGGTGCTGACGGCGTCGCTCCAGGCGATGCCCGCCTTGAGGAAATTGACGTGGCCGAAAAACTCCAGTTGATCGGGGTTCAGCAGTCTTGAGTCGAGCGCGATTTGCGGCAGCGTCTCAGGCGGAAAGAGTCCCTGGTAGCCGAGATTGTGAATGGTCAGCAGCGTCTTCAGGCCCATGAAGGTTGGGTCGCCGCGAAAATGTTCGCGAAGGTAGACCGGCGCTAGAGCCGCCTGCCAGTCATGCAAGTGGAGAATATCCGGCCGGAAAAGATGCCGCGCCACGCCAATGGCGGCCATGGAAAGCACGGCGAAGCGCAGATGGTTATCCGGGAAGTCGCCAGCCGCGGAACCGTAGATTCCATCGCGATCGAAGAGCGCGGGGCATTGGGCGAAATAGTAGGTGACGCCGCGGCCACCTGTTTGCTGAATCGCGATCTGCTGGATATTCACCCTGTAGCCAGAGCCGATGGGAATCCATAGACTGCGATAGGCTTCGCGCGTGGGGCGCGGATAGCGGTTTTCGCGGTATGCGGGGAGCACCACGGCCACGCGTTCGCCGCGTTCCGCGAGCGCCGGCGGAAGAGCGCCTAAAACATCAGCCAGCCCGCCTGTTTTCGCAAAAGGTGTGGCTTCGGACGCCACCATCAGGATGTTCATGCTTGCTGGATGTTCCTGCTGGATTTCTATTTCAGTTTCTGATTTCCTTGTGAACCGCGTCCAGCACGCCGTTGATGAAAGCCACCGATTCTTCGCCCGAAAACTGTCGCGCCAGCTCCAGCGCTTCATCGATTACAACGGCGGCCGGCGTGTCCTGGCGGCTCATTTCGTAGATGCCGAGGCGCAGAATGTTGCGATCCACAATGGGCATGCGCTCCAGCTTCCAGTGTGCGGATTTCGCCGTGATGCGATGGTCGATGTCAGGCGCCATTTCCGACGCGCCGCGGGCCAGCTCTTCCATGAACTCGTCGCGGCCGGGAGACGACGGTTCTTCCTCATCGGCCTCTTCCATTGGCTCCTCGGCGGTCTTATCGGCATCTAGCGTGTCGTAAAATGCGCGAATCACCTCATCCACCGGGCGCTTGGTCATGTCCCATTGATAGAGAACTTGCAGGGCGCGCTGGCGTGATCGGTGACGGGCCGCCATTTGTACTATTTTCGCAGCCGGCGCAGCAGCTCGGCCATTTCGATGGCGGTGATGGCGGCGTCGTAGCCCTTGTTGCCGCCCTTGCCACCGGCTCGGTCAGTGGCCTGCTCGATTGTGTTGGTTGTGAGGACGCCGAACGCCACCGGGATACCGGTTTCGAGTTGCACCGCGGCCAGGCCACTGGCTGCCTGCCCGGCGACAAAATCGAAATGCGGGGTGTCGCCCCGAATCACGGCGCCGAGCGCGATGATGGCATCGGGCTTCTTGCTTTCTGCGATGGTCTTGGCCGCAATCGGCAGCTCCCAGGAGCCTGGAACCTTCACGATCTCAATGTCGCTGGCGCCCGAGCTCTTCAAAGCATCCAACGCGCCGGCCAACAACCGGTCCGTAATGACGTTGTTGAATCGCGCGCACACGACGGCGAATTTGAACCCCGCGGCATTCAGATGTGCCTGAACCGGTTTTCCTTCGGTCACTTTTCCTTTGATCCGGGGCACATATGGGATACTTGGGGTTCAGGCCTCATTCTACCGCATGGATCCCGCTTTCATCCGGAACTTTAGTATCATCGCGCACATCGATCACGGCAAGTCGACTCTAGCCGACCGCTTGCTCGAAGCCACCGGCGCGCTGCAACAGCGCGAAATGATGGAGCAGGTGCTGGACACCATGGATCTGGAGCGCGAGCGCGGCATCACGATTAAAGCTCACGCGGTGCGCTTGAATTACAAAGCCGACGATGGCCAGACTTATCAACTGAACCTGATCGACACGCCGGGCCACGTCGATTTCACTTACGAAGTCTCGCGCAGCCTGCAGGCCTGCGAAGGCGCGCTGCTGGTGGTGGACGCATCGCAAGGAGTGGAGGCCCAGACCCTAGCCAACACGTATCTGGCGCTGAATCATAATCTGGAAATTATTCCGGTGATCAACAAAATAGATCTCCCGTCGGCGGAACCGGAGAGAATTCGCGAGCAGATTGAGCAACTGATTGGGCTTCCCGCACAGGACGCCATCCTGGTGAGCGCGAAACAAGGCATTGGGATCAAAGAGGTGCTGGAAGCGGTGGTGCGTTTGGTTCCGGCTCCCAAGGGTTCGCCCGATGCGCCGCTGCGAGCGTTGATCTTCGACTCATGGTTCGATCCTTATCGCGGTGTAATCATTCTGGTTCGCGTGGTGGATGGCACACTGCGGGTGGGGCAAAAGATCAAGCTGTGGGCCACGGGCGCGCTGTGCGAAGTGGAAGGCGTGGGCTATCAATCGCCCAAGCCTGTTCCTTGCGATGAGCTTTCGGCCGGTGAAGCCGGCTTTCTGTTCGCGAACATCAAGACGGTTTCCGACGCGCAGATCGGCGATACGGTGACGAGCGTTGAGAATCCCGCGACTGAGGCTCTGCCGGGCTTCCAGGAAATCAAGCCGATGGTTTTCGCCGGTCTCTATCCGGTGGAATCGCACGAGCACGGCCGGCTGCGCGAGGCGCTGGAAAAGCTGCGTTTGAACGACAGCGCGTTCAATTTCGAGCCGGAGAACTCGGTGGCGCTTGGATTTGGTTTCCGCTGCGGGTTTCTCGGTCTGTTGCATCTTGAAATCATCCAGGAGCGCCTGGAGCGCGAATTCCAAATCAACTTGATCACCACCGCGCCGGGCGTGCGCTACAAGGTAACCGCGCTGAATGGCGAGCTCATCGAAGTCTACAATCCGAGCAGGTTCCCGGATCCTTCAGCGATCAAGCAGATTGAAGAGCCGATTATCGACGCGACAGTAATCACGCGCGAGGAATATGTCGGCGAGATCCTGAAGCTGTTGGAAGAAAAGCGCGGCACCCAGAAAAAGTTCGAGTATATCGGCACCGGGCGCGTGCTGCTGATGTACGAGCTGCCGCTGAACGAAATCGTGCTGGATTTCTACGATCGGCTGAAATCGTCATCGCGAGGCTATGCGTCGCTTGATTATCACTTGGCGGGCTATCGCGTGTCGCCGATGGTGAAGCTGGACGTGCTGGTAGCCGGCGAACCCGTGGACGCCCTGTCCATGATCGTCCACAAGGATTTTGCTTACGAGCGCGGCAAACTCCTGATCGAGCGGTTGCGGAAGCTGATTCCGCGCCAGATGTTCGAGGTTGCACTGCAGGCGGCGATCGGCAACAAGGTGATTGCGCGCGAGACGATCAAGGCGATGGGTAAGAACGTCCTGGCAAAGTGCTACGGCGGCGATATCTCGCGTAAGCGCAAACTGCTGGAGAAGCAAAAAGAGGGCAAGAAGCGGATGAAGCGCGTTGGGCGGGTGGAGATCCCGCAGGAGGCCTTCCTGGCGGTGTTGAAGGTGGGAGACAACGACAGCGACTAGCCAGAGTGCCAGGAGTATGGTAGTATGGCTATATGGCAAGCCGTAAGATGACGTTTTCGCTGCCCGAGGATCTGGCTTCGAGCTTTACGAGGAGAGTCCCTGCTCGCGACCGCTCGCGCTATGTTGCCGATGCCCTGGCTGACAGGCTCGCTGAGCGTGAGAAGCGCCTGATTCAAGCTTGTGAGATCGCCAACCAAGATCCCCAGGTGAGAGAAATCGAGCTCGAATTCGACCGTCTCACTGATGCAATCGGCGATGCCATGCCGGAACCTTGGAAAGATGCCCAGGCGAGGTGAGATCTGGTGGGCGAATCTGGATCCGACGGTTGGGGCTGAGATCAGGCCGTGCGTGGTTATCAGCAATAGCGTGGTGAACCAGCATCGTCGAACGGTAGTGATCGTCCCCATCAGCAGTTCGCCGCAGCCCGCGCCGCCGCTGATGGTGAGCCTCCAATGTTCCGGGCAACCGGCCGTAGCCGTGATCGACCAGGTGCGGGCCGTGGCCAAGGAGCGGCTGGTGCGCCATATCGAAAATCTCTCGGCGGAACATCTTCAAGCTGTTGAAGATGCACTTCGGGAGATCCTTGAACTGGATTGACCTTTCCGGCGCCGCGCCGCTCGCCGCGGACGACCTTCCCTTCCAACACTACACACTCCGACATCGCGCGACCGCGTGGATCAGTCGCGGTTTGTTTGACCGCTTCACCTACCGGGTCCGCCATGGATTGATTCGCGGAATGGTACGCAGGGGCGGACTGGGCTGGATGCCGGCGTGGCTCTCACGCAGCGTACAAACACGGGAAGAAATGTTTTGGCGCCATTTGGCGCTCGATGGCTTGGTGATCTACGACGTCGGCGCGTTCCATGGCATTCTGACACTGTTCTTCGCGTCGCGTGGCGCGCGGGTGATCGCCTACGAGCCGAACGAGGGCAATCACGCACGACTGATCGAGAACATAAGCCTGAACCGTCTGACCAACGTTCGGGTCCGAAAGCTCGGGGTGGGTGCGGCGCTTGGCTCAGGTACGCTGCACTTTAGTCCCGATATGGTTGGCGGGGGGACTCTCCGTCCGAATGGCATCGCAGCGATGTCGCAGAGCGTCGAAATCACGACCCTCGATTACGATATTGCAGCCGCTTCCCTGCCCGCACCCGATCTCATCAAGATCGACATTGAAGGCTGGGAGCTGGAAGCGCTCCAAGGCGCCCGGGCGACGCTCCAGGCCCATCATCCGGCGCTATTTCTCGAAATGCATGGCGAGACCATGCGCGATAAGAAGAGCAAGGCGGGCGCGATCATCGCTTTTCTGCGCAGCGCGGGATACACTGACATCGTGCACGTTGAAACCGGCATCACTATCGCGCCGGGCAATGAAACGGCCGCCGCCGAGGGACATCTTTATTGTGTATGCCCTACCAACACCTTATCCGTTCTACCGAGGGCCAGCTCGGAATCATAACCCTCAATCGTCCGGAGCGACGCAATGCTCTTTCGCTCGAACTAATGCTCGAGTTAATCGCCTGCCTGGACGAGGTAGCGGCCGCGACGAACATCCGCGCGGTCATCTTAGCGGCTGCGGGCAAAGTCTTCAGCTCGGGCCACGACTTGAGCGAGATGGTGGGGCGAACGGTGGGCGACTACCGCCGCATCTTCGACGTGTGTACGCAACTCATGGGCAAGATTCAATCCATACCGCAGCCAGTGATCGCGCAAGTGCAAGGCGTGGCCACCGCAGCGGGCTGCCAGCTGGTCGCCACCTGCGACCTTGCCATCGCGAGCGATCAATCCGCGTTCGCCACTCCCGGTGTGAAGATCGGGCTGTTCTGCACCACTCCGATGGTGGCGCTCTCACGAGCAGTGGGACGCAAGCGCGCCATGGAGATGCTGCTGACTGGCAAGCTTGTGGATGCCGCCACTGCAGCCGATTGGGGGCTCGTCAATCGAGTTGTTCCAGCCGCCGAACTCGAATCAGCGACGCGCGAACTGGCGTGCAAAATCGCCGAGGCCAGCAGCTTCACGGTGGCACTTGGCAAGCAGGCGTACTACGCGCAAATCGATCTCGACCAGCCCAAAGCGTACGCATATGCTAAGGAAGTGATGACGCTGAACGCGCTGGCGCACGATGCACAGGAGGGAATTTCGGCGTTTCTTGAAAAACGCGTGGCGTGTTGGACCGGAAAGTGACCGGCTATTTGATTTTGTAGATGATCGAAAACCGCGTCCGGCCCACTTCGCGGTAGCCGGCTAGCCAATCGTGCAAGTCTGGGTAGTTGGCGATGGCAAGCGCAGGATTCAACGGCCCTAGCCCGTCGACGATCCAGGTGGGATCGCTGGCGATCAATTCGCGCCGGTTACGCGCGGCCCACTCGGGCGCGACGGCATGTGACCTGACGAGATGCCGGTCGGCCAGAACACCGGTGAGGGGCTGCGAATCAAGAAAACGGCTGCCGGCGGCCATCCGGGTGTAAGCGAAGATGTCGGGCCGATAGCCCCATACCAGAAGCGTGCCCTGGAGCCCAATGCGATCGGACACAACCTTGCTGTCTTCGTTGAGCGCCAGATCGCTCCAGTTACTTTGCCTTCCGTGCGCAAGATCGTTCGCAAGCAGAATGTATCGCGGGCCAAAGCGAACCAGCGGGATCAATAACAAGAGGAGAAAGCAAACGCGACACCGGCCCAACAGGGTGTAGCCGCGCGCGGCGAGCAGCGCCATCACCGGCAGGAGTTGGAAATAGTATCGCGGGAAAAATCGCCACCCGGCTGCCACGCCGATCAGCGACAGCAATAGCCAAGCCGTCATCTTCCAGCGCCAGCGATTTTCTTTCCACAGCACGACGACGGCTCCCAGCACTAGGGCAGCTTGAAAACCGGCCCAGTTGGCGGTCCTGACGAAACCGGTGGCGAAGGCGAACGTCTGTTCGGAATACAGCGCGCCCCATCGCCACACCTGGTCCACATACGGGCGGCCAAACCAGATCAGCGCGACAATGTTTGGGATAGCGAAGCCTGCCAGCAGCCATCCAACGCCGTTCCAGGCGAAAAACAGGCACGCCGCCAGGACGAAAAATGCCTTGGCATTCACCAGCAGGGCGATGCCGGCCACCAATCCGCCGAGGAATGCACGGCCGCGCCAAGCCAAGTAGACGGCCGCGATATGCGGGAGCACCATCAACAGATCGGGCGCCATCGCCATCACGGCGGCCGGGATGCCGAACGTCAGAAAGAATCCGAGCAGAAGCGCAGCCGCCAAGCCTTCGCGCGGGCCCCAGAGATCGCGCGCGAATCGCCACAACATCCAGCAGCAGGCGAATACGAACGCGGCACCCGCGATCCGTAATATCACTCCGATGCGAGCGTCCCACAACAAATAGATCATTGCCGACAACGGCGGTTTGTCGAACCAGACGTCGCGATACAGCGCCTTTCCATCTAAGATCTGGATCGCGGCCGCCGTGGGATACGCCTCCTCCACCCACACGATTCCGCTATGGCAAAGGCGCGCGAGTAAGAGGCCGGCGGCCAGAAGCGCAAAGACGAGTTTGTCTGGAACGTTTGCACTTCGAATCACCTATTGAATATAACTGTGGCTGGTGGCTGGTGACTTGTGGCTGGAATCGAACCCGGTGGATCGAGGGAAAAGGCTGGATCAGTTCCTGCGGGAGCGCCTGCCGCAATACAGCCGATCGCGATTGCAGGATTGGATCGAACAAGGCCACGTGCTGGTGAACGGATCACCGGAAAAACGCTCTTACTTACTAAAAGGCGTCGAGCGCATCAACGTTCAACCTGCCGAATTGCCGCCCCTGCGAGCTACGGCCGAGGACTTGCCTCTCGAGGTCCTGTATGAAGACGCCGACGTCATCGCCATCAATAAACCTGCCGGCATGGTCGTGCACACCGGCGCGGGCCGGCACTCGGGCACGCTGGTCAATGCCGTGCTGCATCGCTTTGGAAAGCTTTCGAGCGTAGGAGGCGATCTGCGGCCCGGCATCGTGCATCGATTGGACCGCTTCACCAGTGGCGTGATTCTGATTGCGCGCAGCGACACCGCGCATCGCCACCTGGCCGAGCAATTCGCATCGCGCCAGGTTGAAAAGATTTATGTCGCGCTGGTGCATGGTAGCGTCAAGAACGATCAGGGCCGTATGACTACTCCAATTGCTCGCGATCCAGTCCGCCGCGTTCGGATGACCGCGCGTCTGGCCCACGGTCGCCAGGCCATTACGTCCTATCAAGTGCTAAGACGCTTCGAAGGATTTACGTTGCTGGAAGTGAAAATCGGCACCGGCCGTACGCACCAGATCCGGGTACATCTGGCGAGCATCCGGCATCCTGTTGTTGGCGATAAGCTATACGGCGCTCCGGCCAGCGCGCTGGGACGCTATTTCCTGCACGCACGCCAGATCACATTCACCAGTCCGAGCTGCGGCGATCGCATCACGGTAAACGCGCCGTTGCCGCCGGATTTAGAGAATTACCTGGGAACGCTGGGGTAGCGCGGCGTCGGGCCTACTTTTCGGTGCAGGCCGGACCAATCCACCGGGACGAGAACATGTAATTCATATTCATCGTATGATCGCCGTTATTGACGGCCAGTTGCATCGACCCTTTGACATTCTCGGAGTCGACCGTCTCCAGCTTTACGATTCCGGTGCTTTTCGTGCCATTGGTGTTGCAGTCAACGTGGATCTCTTGTTTGCTCCCCGACGAGGTGACCAGGGAGCGCGCACAGGACGCCATGGTTTTGTCCGACATATTGAACGGCTTGTCGAGATCCTCCTTCTTCAGGCAGCCTTTGCTAACGGTGCTTTTGGCGCCGCCTCTGGCGGCCATCATGGCTTCCATCTTCGCGCGCTGTTCGGGAGTTAGCCGAGCGAGCACCTCAGCGGGTATGGGTGGCATACCGGTGGTCTGGCCGTTCATCGTCGTCTGCCACTCGCCAGGTTTCACGTCCAATGGCCGGAAATCCGCTGCCCAAAGCGTGGAGCAGGCTAGTATCGTAAGTCCAAGGGAAATTTTGTTGGTCAAGGGACCCTCCGATTATTCATCGTCTATTGTCGCCGAGAACTGGAGGGGCATGGGAGGGCCATACCGGCTACACTAAAACTTGCAGTATTTTACCGATTTTTCGGATTCTCCCATCGGCATCGCCGGCGCCGGCCGTGTGGCGCAAGCGCTGGGAAAGCTGCTCTCTGCGCGGGGTGAGCCGGTAGCTTTTGTCGCGAGCCGCAGTATCGAGCACGCGCGTGTTGCCGCAACATTCATCGGTCCCCGCGTCAAGGCAGTGAGCTACGCCGAGCTTGCGCCTAAAGCACCGCGAATCTTGATCGCCGTGAGCGACTCCGCGCTGGAAACAGTCGCCTCCACGCTGGACGCCCGCTCTGGCATTGTCCTTCACACGTGCGGAAATGCCGGCCCGGAGGCATTGCGCGCGCTTGGGGAACGGGGCGTCTCCTGTGGCGCGATTCATCCGCTGCAAACCATTGCCGATCCCGAAACTGGCGCGTCAGCGCTGGATGGCGCGGCTTTCGCCATCTCCGGCGATGCCCCCGCTGTGGCGTGGGCCGAACAGATCGCTCGCGTTGCGAATGGGCGCATCCTGCGAATTCCCGCCGAGCGACGTCCGCTGTATCATGCCGCCGCGGTAATGGCGAGCAACTATATCACCGCGCTTTTGTCGGCTGCGCAAACACTGCTGATCGCGGCGGGCGTGGATCCAGACGAAGCCCTGGAAGCGCTTGGCCCGCTGGCTAGAACCAGCCTGGAAAATACACTTCGGCAAGGCCCCGTGGCCGCGCTGACCGGCCCTATCGAACGTGGCGACATGGCCACTATTTCGTCCCATTTAGCGGCTCTCAAAGACCTGCGCAGCCCAATTCCATTGCTTTATCGCGCCGCCGGCCTGGAAACTCTGGAACTGGCCCGGAAGAAAGGCCTGTGCGCCGAGCGAGCGGCTGCGACCGAACAGCTTCTGGAAGCATCAATGGTGTGACGATGTCTCAATCCAACCGCGTTCGCATTCCCGATCTTCATCGCAAGAAGAAGCTGGGGCAAAAAATCACGATGCTGACCGCCTACGACGCCACTATGGCGCGTTTGCTGGACCGCGCCGGAGTGGACGCCTTGCTGGTGGGCGACTCTCTGGGGATGGTGATTCTCGGGCACGAAACCACCATTCCCGTTACTTTGGATGCCATGGTCCATCACGCGGGCGCTGTTTCGCGAGGCGCCGAGCGAGCCTTCGTGGTGGCCGACATGCCGTTCCTTACATGGCAGGCGAGTAGCGCCGACGCCATCCGCAATGCCGGACGCCTGATGCAAGAGGGCGGCGTTTCGGCGGTGAAGATCGAAGGCGGGCTGTACGCGGCCGACACCGTGAGACACCTGGTAGAGATTGGAATCCCCGTGATGGCGCATATCGGATTGGTGCCGCAGGCCGTCCATCAGTTGGGTGGTTATCGACTGGCGGGGCGAACGCAGGACGAGGCCGACCGGCTGGTGGAAGATGCACTCGCGCTCGAACAAGCGGGTGCGTTCGCCATCGTGCTGGAATGCATTCCCGCCGAGGTGGCCGCAGCCGTCACGGCCAAGCTCGCAATTCCCACCATCGGCATTGGCGCGGGGCCGCACTGCGATGGGCAAGTGCTGGTGAGTTACGACGCTTTCGGTTTGTACGACGAGATCGCGCCGAAGTTCGTCAAGCAGTACGCGCATCTGGGAGACGAAATGATTGCCGCTGCAAAGCAGTACATCGCCGAAGTAGAGCACGGTGAATTTCCGGATCCCGAACACAGTTTTCGATTCCCAGCCTCCACTGCCAGCCGTGAATGAATAGCGAGCTGCTCCATTCCATTGCCGAGATGCGCAACCGATTGTTGTTGCCACGGCTAAGAGACCGGACCATTGGCCTGGTGCCCACCATGGGCGCTCTCCACGCCGGTCATGCCGCGCTTCTCGATCGAGCCCGCGCCGAATGCGATGTCGTAGTGGTGAGCATCTTCGTCAATCCGATTCAGTTCGACCGGCCGGATGACTATGACGCCTACACGATCGACTTAGCGAAGGACCTGGAATTTTGTGCTGGGCTGGGTGCGGACCTTGTCTTCGCACCCTCAGCACAGGAAATGTATCCGGAGGAGCCGAGCACATTCGTCGAGGTGGAGGGTATCTCGGAGCATCTTTGCGGGATGTTCCGCCCGGGGCATTTTCGCGGCGTCGCCACGGTGGTGGCCAAGCTCTTGAATATCGTTGCGCCCGGCAAGGCTTATTTCGGCGAAAAGGACGCACAGCAAGTCGCCGTGATTCGCCGCATGGTAGCCGACTTAAACATGCCCGTCGAAATTGTTCCGGTGCCTACCGTCCGGGAGCCGGACGGTCTGGCTTTGAGCTCCAGGAACAAGAGACTGACGGCCGACGAGCGCAAAGTTGCGCCGACGCTGTACAAGGCGTTGCAACTTGCAGCCAGCTATATCCGGGATGGCTGTAGGTCGGCCGCGGAGGTTCGCGACTTAGCCATCGGTTACTTGCAGGCGCGTCCTGAGTTCCGCGTCGAATACCTGGAAGTTGTCGATGCCGAAAGCATGACCCCGGTGAAGCAGATTGCCGGGCCAGTACGGATCGCCGCTGCCGCTTGGCTGGGAGCCGTTCGCCTGATTGATAACGTCAAGGCGTGATCATTCTACTTGTGGTTGATTAAGGCTCTTCGGTTTCGGTCGCTTCCACCAACCGATCCACCGCGATGGAGTAAAGTGCCATCTTGCCATCCCGATCGCTTTGAAAGACGACGCGCTGGCTGTTGGGGGAAAAGAACGACGTCACCTGACGAGGATCGCTGGCACGATGCTGGCACAACGGCAATTCGCGTTTCACCGATCGAACCAGCAGAAGCAGGTAGGGCGAAGCCTTGCTGCCGCTCGCGCCCACGAATACGCTAGTATCGCCATTGCGATTGAAGGCGACAAACTGGCTGGTGGACGAAACAAATTGGTCTTCGTTTGTATCGGGGGTAAACTCGCGGATGTTGTTCAACAGCTTCCGGTCGGACGGGATGTTGAGATAGTCGATGGTTCTTCCGTCGGCGGACCACAAAGGAGTCGCGAGGGGGCCGGCCGCGATCCGGAGTTTGCGATTCTGCGTCGCATCATAGTTTACGACCCATAGTTCATCCGGTTTTCGATAGAGCAACCCCGCGCGCTTCGGGCGTGGCTGCGGATCAACAATCGGATCGGGCGATTCCACCAGAGTGGTGGCGGCGCCAGTCCGCATGGTAATCAGACGCAAGCGGCACATCCCTGGCTTTTCTTCGACCAGCGCCGAGACCAATCCGTCTTCGGAAAGGCTGAATCCCGTTCCGAAGTTAAATCCTTCTTCCAAGCGATAGATTTCGCGCGTGTGCTCGCCACTCAAGCGACCTAGGTACAAGGAGCGGCCGGCCAAGTATGCGAACTCGCGTTCATCGGGGGCCAGTGTCAACGAACTGGTTATCAAATCGGGCGCGCCAGTCAGGGCGCGCGACTGTCCGTTCTTTAGATCCATCCGATAGGCCTGGACGCCGCCCGAGCGATCGCTCGAGTAAATCAGAAAATCGCTCTTGCGCGAAATGGCGCGGCTATAGTAAGCGGGCAACCAGCTCCGATGGGCAGGGTCCGTCAAACGGACGACATAATTTTCCGTGGCTTCATCGGCGTAGCGCTTCGCTTCCGATGGATAAATCAGACCCTTATCGGCCGCCCTGCAAGCGCTCGCGCTGGCGAGAGAGGCAACGAAGAGGCGGCGGGTCAGTGTCAAATTAGCGATGACTGCTCTGGTAGTGTTCTTTCAGCAGGTCCAGGCCGAAATCGCCGTCAAAATCGCGCCAAACGGAGTGAATATGGTTGGCGTGGTCTTGCGTGTCGTCGAATTCCACTAGGAAACTAGGCGATTGAATGCGATAGTAGTGCCCCTGGCCGGGCTCTTCGCCGCCGGCCCATGCAAAATAGATGTTGTCGCCCGCCTTCTTGATTTGATCTTCACGTGTCTGATCGATCTGGTCCGTCATGTTCTGGCAGTATTCGTCGAGCAGGCTTTGAAAAATCGCGCGTTGCGACGCTGTCATCTTAGAGGCTTGCAAGCCGCTTGGCTGGCCATTCAATGCCGCTTTGCGCGACGCTTCGGTGAGAATTTCCTTGGGTGCATCTTTGGTGACGATGGCGGTCTTCTTTTGATCGTCGGTAAGCGATTTCACAAGCTGGCGGCCGAGGTCCTCCTCACGCGCGAGAACGCGCAGGCCTTTGCGAGGACCTTCGCGGATTTCGGCGGGGTTTGTACCAAAGAAGCTGGGCGCGCCCTGAACTTTGCCATTGACGATGGTAAAGTTCTGGCTGACATGATGCCCTTCTATGCGGTAGCCCCAAGTGCCGGTGGGCGAAGGGTCGCCGAACACGGTAAAGAAATATCCCTCGGGATCGCGCATCGGACCTTTACCGCCTTCCAGAACCTTGAGCACTTCATCCAGGCTCATGATGCTGACGGCTTTGATGTAGCCCTGCTGGCTGAGGCCGGCGGCCAGGAGCGCGTGCGCGAGCTGCTTCTGCTCGGGCGTCATGTCGCGCAGCGCCAGGCCCTTGCGTACCTTGGGAATGTAGTGCCAGTCGAAGCGCTCATCGTCGGTGAATTGGAAGGTGGCCTGCGCACGCTGTTGGGGCGTGAGCGAGGTAACGAACGCTTTGGCGGCGTCCGTCATCACGGACGCGGAATGGATACGGGTGTAGGCGGAGGTGAGCAGCACCACTCCCACACCGATCGCGAAAATACGCAACGCTGCTGTCTTCACGATGTGCCCTCCTTGAACGCGCAAGAAGCGCCGCATAACGGCGTGCTTCTAGCTTATCTGAAGAAAACCGTGGCTGGTGATTAGAGCAGCAGCGCCTCGATGCGATGCGCGTGAACCATGTTCTCGCAGGATGACCATTCGAAAACCGTAAAGCGCCCGTCCTGCGATGCAACCAGCGCGGCGCAGCCCTGCTGGCCATCCCGCTGATCGTGGACGAATTGAGCGGCCGAAAGATGCCGGGTGCCTCCGAGCTTGTCGGGGTGAACCAAAGTCGCTTGACCGCCTTCGATTGGCTCGGTCACGATTACTTGCTCCACTTGAGCATGGCCCTTGCGCCGAGTGATCTTCGCGCCGAACCCGAGTACGTCATATTGATTGTTGAGCACAACAGCGCCATCCACGGCGGTGAGACCGGCGACGGCGTCCACGGTTCGACTAAGCCGGCCGGTTTCTTCGCTCGACCCACGCGCCAGCTCCGCCAGACCGGAGAACGGCGGTGATACGGCGTAGGGGATCGGCGAGACAATGGATTCGCGCCAAGCGTCGGCCCCGGCTGGAACAACCAGGAGCAAACCACCGCGGCCATGCGCTCGCATTGAGATTGCGAGTTGTACCAGCACATTCACCGAATGGTTCACCGAGGAGACCCAGGCGTCCGGCGATTCGGAGCCGAGCAACGCGGTCAGGAGCGCCGGACAATCGGGGATGGCGGCGGCGTGCTCGTCGATGATCTTTACCTGGTCGCCTTCCAGCACTGCGACATTGACAAACTTGCCCGCCGTCTCACTGCTGTGATGCTTGATCACAATCAATCCGGGCGCGGCCACCTCGACGACGAAGCAAAGGCTTGGGATCGCACGGGTGGCGCCCCAGACACAGAGCCCGCCCGGCCCGTGTGAAACCCCCAAGTGAATTCCAGGCCGCTCCACCGCCGGCGCCACCTTGGTCAAGATGCCGGGATCGAGTGGCAGGGGCCGCTCGAACAGCAGAGCGGTTTTCGACTCTTCGGGCGAAAGGAAAGCCAGCGAGATTTTGGGGATGAAGCCCTCCTCACGGCGAAGACTGGCCCAGAAGGCGGCGTCCACGATGGCCTGGATGGTCGCGGTATCGGGCAAGGATGCCAGGCGTCCGTTGCGGGGAGCAACAGCGTCCGCCCGCTGTCGCGTAAAGTACGCGTGGACTTTGGGGGATACAATCCTAGCGGCTGGGTAGGCGGCCTCAGGCTCCATGCCTGAGATTATCGCGTACCGCTCCCTTTGGTCACCGCTCGGCTACAGAGGGGATCGGCTACGATCGGCCGGAAGCATCGATGCGTGGTGAAAGATGGGGCGCTGCCGAACGGCCTGGCCTTTTCGACGGGCCCATTTTCTTCGACGCGACGAAGACACCGGTCCGGCGCTCCGCATCATTGCATTTCCCGAGATTCCGGCCCATTGGCAATTCGGCCGGGACCAAAAAGAGCCTCTTACTCGTGCCGGAGGGCCGCCAGGGGATTCACTCGTGATGCTCGCCACGCTGGCCAGAGGCCCGCAAACACGGCGACGCTCGTCAAGATGACAATCGTCGACAAGAGCGTGACGGGATCGTTCGGCTGGATGCCATAGAGGAGGGCCGCAATGGAACGGGAGGCGAGGATCGCTGCTGGCACTCCGATGGCGAGGCCTAAGGCGACGAGCGCCAGAGCTTCCTTGAGGATCGCCCACAGCACGTTCGCCGGTTGTGCGCCGAGAGCCATGCGCACTCCGATCTCCGACGTCCGGCGGGAAACCGCATAAGACATCACGCCGTAGAGCCCGAAACAGGCCAGGCCAAGTGCCAACACGCCAAAAGCACTGGTAACAACGGTGCCCATGCGCTCCAGATTCAAACTTCGATCCACTTGCAACTCGAGCGGTGTGATGCGCTCGATGGGGAGATCGGGCGCAATATCGTGGAGCGCTTTGCGTACGTCTATGGCGATTGCGCTGGGATTACCGGCGGCGCGTACTTCCAAACTGCCCGCGTAAACCAAATTTCCTTCCAGTGGGCAATAAGCCATGGGAACTGCCGGCTCGCGGACCCGATTCACTCGCGCGTCCTGAACCACGCCGATGATTTCCGACTCCAGGTTCTCACCGAACCGCTGGCCGAGCGGGTTGCGATTCGCAAAATACCGGCGCACGGTGGCTTGGTTGACGATCACGAAGCGACTGCCGCTATCGCGTGAAGTGAAGTCGCGCCCGCTCAGCAGATGCATTCCAACCGTCGAAAAATATCCTGGGCCGGCGAAGTTGTACTGAATCCTGACGTCCTCGCCGGGAGCCGGCTGGTAGCCGGAGATTTTGACGCCTCCGGTGACATCGCGGCACTCCACCACCAGTCCGCACATGGAGACAGCGGCCGAGCGCACGCCGGGAACGATTTGCACGCGTTCCACCAGGCGGCGGTATAAGCCGGGTAATTGCGCGGCGCCATACCCGGCGGAGCGCGGATCCATCCAGACCGTCAAAACGTGTTCGCGATCGAATCCTAAGTCTTGCTGAGCCAGGTTGCGAAGGCTGCGCGCAAACAATCCGGCCCCGCACACCACCAGCAGCGAAAGAGCCACCTGTGCCGCCACAAGCAGCTTGGCCGCGCTGAACCGGGAACCCGTGAAAGCGCTTCGAGAGGACGTCTTCATTGCGTCACCGATTTCCAGCCGCGTGGCGCGCAGTGCGGGCGCCAGGCTAAACAGAACGCCGGTAATGACGGACATCCCGATTGCGAACATCAAAACGTGTTCATCGACACCGGTAGTGAACGGAGTTGGGCCTGTGACAGAGCCCACCGCCATGCGTACTAAGGCGTCGCTCGCCCAGCGGGCCAATAGCAGACCCAAGACAGTGGCCGCCGCCACCAGCAGGAAGCTTTCCGTGAGGAGTTGCTGGATCAAGCGTCCGCGGCTGGCGCCAATCGACAATCGCACCGCGATTTCGCGGCGGCGGCCTTCGGCGCGAGCCAGTAACAGATTGGCGGCGTTGGCGCATGCGATCAGCAAAACCAGTCCGACCATGGCCATCATCGCGAAAAGGGGGGAAGTCCACCGCTGGCGTAGATTCGAAGCCCCGCGGCGGAAAGGATCGAGAGTGAGACTTCGTTCCAGGAAATAGCGCCGGGCGTCCGCCGCAAGATGACCGGTAATGTCGTCCTGAGATCGCAGGAAGGCGCTGTTCAGCACATCGCGCACCGCGAAAGCGGAGGTCGGTTTCACTCTCACAAGGACATCCAGCCACTCGACAAATTCCTGCGGCGGCCAAGGCTTTTCCGGATCGGCATCCTGGTGGCTGCTGAAGTTCTGCGCGTAGTGAACGTCGCTTTGCATCACGATCGGAATCCAGACATCGGCGGGTGATTCCAGCCACACGCCCCGGAAATTTTCGGGCGCAACCCCGACAATGGAGAAGGAAATCCCATTCAAGCGGATCTTTCGTCCGATCACGTCCGCCCGGCCCGCGAAGCGGCGGTGCCAATATCGGTGACTGATCACTGCCACCGGATGGGCTCCGATGTTTTCGTTATCGCCGGAAGCGAGCAGGCGCCCCTGCGCCGGAGAAAGACCCAGCACGCCGAAAAACTCGCCCGAGACGAGCTGGTAGGTGGCGACTTCGGATTGCGCTCCGGTTTCGAGCGAGATTTGAGCGCGCGCCACGTGGCTCATCGCCGCGACACCCAGGGCGCCGGATCCGGCATCGCGAAGCCGCAGGAACATCGGATAAGAAAAACGTTGTGGTAGTGTGGTGTGCGCCTGCTGGCGAACAACGAACAGTTCCTCGGGCTCGCGGACGGGCAACAATCGAAGCAGCGCCGCATTCAGGACAGAAAAGATCGCGGTGTTGGCGCCGATGCCGAGCGTCAACGAGAGGATGGCGACGGCTGCAAAGCCGGGGGTGCGCTTCATTTGCCGCAACGCATACAGAAGATCGCGCCAGATTCTTTCCATCACCATCCAGCCCCACATATCGCGGGTAACCTCTTTGATCAGGAGCTCGTTCCCGAGCGCCCGGCGGGCATTCTGCTCCGCCATCCCGGGAGGCTCTCCGCGATCCACACGCTCCTGTGTGTCCAGTGCAAGATGCGCTCGGATTTCCTCGTCCAGGTCGCGCGCGGCCTGCGGGCGCCGAAGCGTGCGATGGGCAAGAAACTTCAGGCGGTGGTACAGCATTTCAGTCTCATTGGGCGGGCTTCAGAACACCCGCGATCGCCCTCACCAGAGACTTCCACTTCGATTCTTCGGCAAGCAATTGCTTCTTTCCAGCCGCGGTGAGGCGATAGAACTTGGCCCGCTGATTCTTTTCGGAAAGCTTCCATTCGGAAGCGAGCCAACCCTGTCTTTCCAAGCGATGCAGAGCCGGATAAAGAGAGCCGGTTTCCACCTGGAGGAGTTCTCCTGAGCCAGCCCGAATCTGCTGGCCGATGCCGTGACCATGCCGCGGGCCCCACTGCAGCGTCGTCAGGATCAGCATGTCGAGCGTTCCCTGCAAAAGCTCAATGCGGTTTTTGTAAGGCTGCTTGGCCGCCATCTGATGCTGTAGATACTCTACTACACTCCGTGTAGAGTGTCTACTACTCTAATAGTGACCGAAGGTACGCGTGAGATTATGCGTACCTCGCCCAGCGGGAACGGCTCTGAAAGAGGGAATCGGCTGCTACGAGCGGCCGGATGCTTCGATCAGGTAGCTTTTCACGAGTTCGGTGATGTTGGAAGAATCGAGCAACGCGGGCTCGACGAAAACGCCCGTGCGGTACGCATCGTCTTCCGGATTGGAGTAGACAATGTGCCCGTAGAGCGTAAGGCCAAGGATCTCTAGTTTCACTACCGTGCCGGGCGCCAACGCCTCGTCAAAAAGCGAACAAATGCCCGAATCGGAGATATCCTGAAGCCGCCCTGCCAACTCCACACCGTCGTCCAACTGGGTGAGGCGAACCGGCAAATCGGTAGAAATGCGCTCATTAAACCGGCGGTCCATGCGCATGAGTACGTATCGCCCGAATGCAGGAACTACTTTAGGACTCGGGAATACCTGGGAAGCCCTTCAAACGGTAGTAGATAGCTTCCATTGCGGCTCGCTTTCGTCCAGATTCCGGCCAGGAGGCGACCACGTCGAGCCGGTATTCCAGGAACTGGATTTCAGTTCGATCCAGCGCCACGAGCGACCTGGAATTGGTATGGGCAGACATGGCGTGGATGGGCTCGTTTGCCCCCGCCGGGGGCGGCCAGTTGCCAGCTCTCTGAACTATGCTCGGCCCATCCACTTCTTGGCATAATGGACCACTTTTGCATTGGTGTGGGTACCTATTTCGTACTATGCCGTACCGGATTAAGTGGCGCTACAGCACCAACTAGGGTCGGTAATTCCAAGAGCGGCTAAGAATTTCACATCGTCGTCACTCAACACGAGATCCTCGGTGAGAGCCGAGAGTGCAACCGGCGCGACGGCCAGCTCAGGAGCTTCTTCCAGCCCGACCTCAATCGAGAACACCGCGCACTTGCCGGTAACTTTCAGCGCCGCCATGGCTGCGGCTACCTCATTCGATTCCAGGATGGCTTCGTTAATGGACTGGCGAAGGTCATTCAGCAATCCTTTTACATTCTTGGTCACTTTGATTTCCTCCGGTTGCGATGTTTCGCGATCTTCACGTAGCTCAGAGCACTTCATGCGCCATCGGAGAAATTGAGCCGCGTCATGATCTTAGCGGACGGAAAGCGGAAGAGCGAAGCGATCTGTGTCCTATGGCGCAGGGGGTTCGGTTGGACTTAGTCCGATTTGGGCGTTAGGCCGACGTTGGGCGGTCAGCACTCAGAACTTCTGCTGGTCCAGAAACGCGCTGAGGAGCTGGTTGAATTCCGCCGGCTTTTCGATCATCAGAAAGTGACCGGTTCCGGGGATCTCATGGTAGTCCATGTTCGGGAAATGCGTCTTCATGTACTCGCGATTCCCCGCACCGGAATGGTCGGCGTACAGGCCGAGCACAGGCTCGTTGAATACGTCGCCTTTCCAGTTGGCCGGATCGAAGGTGGCCTGCATGGCGCCTACCGCAGTGGATTCCGGCGCCGCCAACATCATCGAAAGAATATGTTGCTGCATGTCCGGCGTGGTGGAGGCGGAGAACATCCCGCGGATCATGGCTTCACGCGCTTTTAGGCCGTCGGGACCGGACATACGGCTGGGATCCGGGAGTCGAGTACCCGGGGCCACCGTGACGCCCCCATCCACAAATACCATCGCGGCGGTGTGCTGCGGGTACAACCGCGCGTACTCAATCACCACCGGTGTCCCCATGCTGTGGCCAACCACCACGACGCGATCGGCTTTGGAGTCTTTCCGCACCGCTTCCACGGCGCGGGCGAATAGATCCATCGAAAGCTTGCCATCCTTGGGCGCTCCGCTTTGTCCGTGGCCCGGAAGATCGAGTGTCACCACTCGGTATTCTTTGGACAGTGCGGGCACTTGGGAATTCCAGGTGGTTTCGTCACAAGTCCAGCCGTGCACGAGGATGACGGTTTTCGGTCCTTTTCCAGCCGTGGACGAGTGGATCTTGATGCCTTCGACGGTGGCGGCGGAGATCGCCCCTGAGAGCCCGGCGGCAAGGGATGTCGCAAGCAGCAGATGGAGAATGGCTCGCATCATTGGCCGCCCGTAGCACCCGGAGCAAGACCGGATCTGAGCTTGGCGTAATAGGAATCGTAGAAGGCCAGCATGCCCGGATCGATTCCCTGCCCTACCATCACCGTGTCGCCGAGAACGATGTTTTTCGCGCCTTTTTTCTGGTTGTAGGCGGGCCATTCGGGCAAACCTTTGCCGTTCGGATTTCCGGTGGCGGCGAAGTTTACCCAATAGGTCGACATGGTTTCGGCAAGGTTCTTGTCGATGTCCGTCCACATCACATTGGGTGGCTGATTTTCGAACATGTAGGCGAGGTCGGCGGTATGGGTTGCGCCGCGCGATGGCTGGCCGGGAGCGGTGGGGGGAACATGCGTGAAGTAATAGAGATACGCTTTCGCTTTCCCGCGCTCGCTCTGCAATTGCGCCCACTCGCGCATGTGCCAGCCCATCTCATCGCGGAAGGCTGCCAGCTGCGATGTGGCCGCCTCGGTGTCGGAGCCAGCAGGATAAAGCTTCAGATACGCGTCGGCCTGATCGGAGAAGCGGCGCTTCGCTGTACCGGAGAACTGTTCGGCGTTGACAGATCCGGGACGCGAGAAGAAGGTCCCTTCATCGTGATTCGACCCCACCAGAAGATCGACGTCATTTTGTTTGTGGTTTTCGTAGGTGATGGAAAGATCTTCGGGCACATACCAGCCGTCGACGATGATGGCAAAGCCGCCCCGGACATTCTTGAGCAGCTCGTCGGCGGGCTTGGCGCGCAACTCAGCCAGAGTGGGCGCACCCAAAGCCTGGGCCATCTTCTCACCGTTCTCTTCGGCCTGCGCACGCGTGGTCATTTTGCCGATGCTGATTCCCATCCATCCGCCGCTTTGGCCGATGGCTCGCTGGAACAGGCCCTTGCCCTGAGGCGATGCAACCATTGCCGACACCAGCATGGAACCGGCCGACTCGCCGTCGATGGTGACGCGCTTCGGGTCGCCTCCGAAATTCGCGATGTTCTTCTGCACCCAGCGGAGCACGGCGGCCATGTCCATGAGGGCGTAATTACCGGAGGAATTATGCCCGGATTCCTTGGTTAATTCGGGATGCGCGAGAAATCCAAATATTCCGAGACGATAGTTATAAGTGACCACCACGGCGCCCTTCCGGGCGAGTGCATCGCCATCGTACATCGCAAGCGATCCCGCGCCGCCGGTGAAAGCGCCGCCATAGGTCCAGACGATCACAGGACGTCGCTCGCTGGCGGATTTCGCAGCCGTCCAGACGTTCACGTAAAGGCAGTCTTCGCTGGGAGCCGGCCCCGACGCTGCGGCCGCGAAGCGCTGCTGCTGCATACACGCGGGGCTAAATGCATCGGCCTTCCGCACGCCGTCCCAGTGAGACGGTGGACGCGGCTCACGCCAGCGCAAATCGCCGACCGGCGGCGCCGCAAAGGGGATGCCCTTGTAGACGCGCACCTCGTCGGTGGAACCGGGAACGCCCGAAACCAAGCCGGAATCGGTGCGGACGGGGTCAGAAATGGCTGCGGAGAGAAAGGACGCTCCCGCTAACAATGTTCCGAAAACGAGGGGAAATAAGCGGCGCATGGTTAGCCAGTATGTCAGTTCGAGAAGGGACGGGTCAAGCTACTTCGGAAGGGTCTACACAAGCCCAAGACCGGCCTTCGGTCGCCTAGATGTTCTGCGCCTTGACGCCCTCGCAGCAGCCGCTCTCTACCCGCGAACCAAGAGCCTCAGCGATCTCGGCGCGATCTGTGGCACCATACGAGATTGATAGGAAAGCAGGGAACACACGCCTCCGGGTCGAACCGTTCCGTAGGTTGCGCCTTCTGGGTTCACCGCCAATTGCCCTTCGCGTCTTCGGTTACTTCAGCAGTCCAAATGCCGACGCTGACACAGAGGACCGCATGAGCTTCCCGGAATGTGGCCAGCGCAAATGAAGCTCACATTCGATTCGGCGATTGCCACGTTCGGAGCCAAAGCGAAGGAAAAGCTGTCGAACCCGGCTGTCACAGGGCAGCCCGAGGATCAGCTTCGCGCGCCGTTCGAGCAGCTACTCTCGGCGTTGGCAGAACTTTGCAACATGCCCAAAGCCTCAGTCGCAGTTGGGGAGTCGTCTGTTAAGGATTTGAAAACGCGTCCAGACTACGCGGTGACTGTCCGCAACGCGCTGGTAGGATTTGTTGAGTTGAAAGCACCTGGCAAGGGAGCCGATCCGCGGAAGTTCAAGGACCCTCATGATCGAGAGCAATGGATTAAGTTGCGGTCGCTTCCCAATCTGATTTACACGGACGGCAACGGATTCAGCCTTTGGCAAAACGGCGAATTAGTAGGTTCCGTGACCATCTTGATCGGAGACATTGAGTCTTCGGGCAATGCACTTCAGGCCCCAGCGGGTCTCCTGAACCTTTTCGAGAGCTTCTTGCGGTGGGAGCCGGTTCCTCCGCGCAATGCCAAAGATCTTGCCCATACTACTGCTCGTCTCTGCCGATTGTTACGCGACGAAGTGACGGAGCAGCTAGGTTTAAAAAGTGAAGCCCTGGTTGGGCTGGCGGAAGATTGGCGGAAGATACTTTTTCCGGATGCGACTGACGAAAGATTCGCCGACGGATACGCTCAGGCCGTTACGTTCGGAATGCTGATGGCGCGCGCAAAAAGCATTGAACTTGCCACCGGGCTCCAGCAGGTCGCTAGTGAACTTAGCCGGACTAGTTCTCTAATTGGCGCAGCACTGAAACTACTGACAGATAACGCAGAGAACCAAGCAACGCTTACGACCTCACTCGAAACCCTAAAGCGTGTGCTTGATGCAGTTAACTGGTCCAAGATAAGCAAGGATAGGCCCGAGGCTTGGCTTTACTTTTACGAGGACTTTCTCGAGGTCTACGACAACGACCTGAGGAAGCGGACAGGCTCATATTACACACCGCCTGAGGTTGTCGGTGCAATGGTTGGGCTGGTCGACGAGGTCTTGAGGACACCTCGTTTTGGGCTGCATGCAGGGTTGGCTGCGCCATCTGTGACACTGGCTGATCCTGCAACTGGAACTGGAACATTCTTACTTGGTGTGCTACGGAGGATTGCCGAAACCGTCACTGCGGACGAAGGCGAGGGCGCTGTGAAGGAGGCCATCAGCGCCGCAGTGAGGCGGCTCATTGCCTTCGAGATGCAACTGGGCCCGTTCGCAGTTGCGCAGTTGCGAATCCTTGCGGAGATCGTTGATCTCACCGGATCCCCGCCAAGGACGCCTGTACGGATGTTCGTAACTAACACGCTTGGAAATCCGGAAGATGACGAGGGATACCTCCCCCAAATTGTCGCAGCAATCGCGAAATCCCGGAAGGAAGCGAACAAGATCAAGAGGGATGAACCGATCACCGTCGTTATTGGGAACCCGCCCTACAAAGAGAAGGCCAAGGGGGACGGCGGGTGGATTGAGGCCGGAAGCAGGAACCCAAACAGACCGGCTCCGCTCGCCGACTGGATGCCGCCCAGGGAATGGGGCGTTGGAGCCCACAGCAAGCACCTTCGTAACCTGTATATCTACTTCTGGCGCTGGGCGACGTGGAAGGTATACGACCATGGACCAGGGAACAAGTCGGGCATCGTATGCTTCATTACGGTGGCGGGATTTCTCAGCGGGCCGGGCTTTCAGAAGATGCGCGATTATATGCGCCGAACGTGTGACGATATCTGGATCGTCGATTGTTCGCCTGAGGGTCATCAACCGGAGGTTAATACTCGCATTTTTCAAGGCGTGCAGCAGCCCGTTTGCATTGTGATGGCTTCGCGCTCCGCCACTGCTAAGCGCGATACAAGTAAACCGGCGAACGTCCTCTTTCAGGCTCTGCCGCGTGTTCACCGCCTGGACAAATTCAAGGCACTCGCCAGTCTGAGAATAAAAAGCACGGCGTGGGCCGTCTGCTCGTCCGATTGGCGGGCCCCGTTCTTACCAGCTTCGCAAGGCGCGTGGGCAACTTATCCCAGACTAGAAGACCTATTTCTCGACAATAGCTCGGGCGTAATGCCGGGCCGCACTTGGATCATCGCACCGGATGTCGAGTCGTTGGAGAAGCGTTGGCAAACGCTTATCGACGCGCCCAAAGATAACAAGGAAGTGCTTTTTCATCCACACCTTCGAAACGGACAGCCAGGCGACAAGCATAGCAAGCGCATCGTGCCCAATGCTTTAGCGGGCTACGAGCGGCGAACAAAGTCTGTCGCCGAAGAGACAGGTCCCTCTCTTCCGCCAACGCGCTATGGCTTTCGTTCTTTTGATCGCCAGTGGATAATACCCGACAGCCGCCTGATCAATCAACCCAACCCGCAGTTGTGGGAATCGCGCTCGGATGCGCAGATCTACTTAACTGCGCTTTCGCGAACTTCGCCTTCGTTGGGACCAGCCCTTACCTTTACCGGCTTCGTTCCCGATCTTGATCACTACAATGGTCGAGGCGGCCGCGTGTTTCCACTTTGGGGCGATCAGGATGCCAGCATCCCCAATCTGCCGCCTAATTTGCTCACATTCTTAGGGCAGAAATACGGAATGAAGGTGACCGCGGTCGATGTCGTCGCATACATCGCAGCGACTGCAGCCCATCCCGCATTTACCTCGCGCTTTCAGCATGACCTCTCGACGCCGGGGCTGCGAATCCCTCTCACAAGCGAGCGGGACACCTTCGCCGACGCTGCGGAGCTTGGTCGCACTGTCATGTGGTTGCACACATTTGGCGAGCGCATGGCAGATCCTCGGAAGGGGCGACCTACTCAACCCCCTCGACTACCGCCCGCGAGGAGGCCACGCATTCCAGCGGCAGGCGCGATTCCCCAAGAACCAGACGCAATGCCCGACTCAATAAACTACGACGCCAGTAAGAAAGGCTCCTAATTGGGCGAGGATACGTCGAAAACGTTGAACCCGGTATGTGGCTTTACGAGGTTTCGGGCAAGCAGGTAGTGCTCCATTGGTTTAGCTACCGGAAGGCCAACCGAGAACGTCCGATCATCGGCGACCGTCGAGCTCCCTCTCCGCTAGGCAAAATACAGCCGACTCATTGGCTCGCGGAATACACGACAGAGCTGCTAAACGTGCTCAACGTTCTGGGTTGGCTCGTCGATCTTGAGCCAGCCCAAGGCACGATGCTAGAAAAGATTTGCTCCGGTCCGACAATCTCGTCGGAAGAGTTAATGGCCGCAGGAGCCCTTGAGGTTTCGGCAAAACTGAAACGTAGAGTCCCACATTCAGTAGGGCCAGACCTCTTTGACGTCGCGGGTTTGTGAGACGCCGGGCACTGCCGCTTAGGCTGCTTGCGGGGCGGTCTCAAGCTTTGCGCCCAACGTCAGGAAGTTGAGCAGCGTGGAGCAGACGGCTGAGCCTGCGATGACGATCGCCATGGGGAGCGCGGGGTTATCGATAAAACCAAGAAATGTGGTGGCGAGAGCCGCTATCAGGAATTGGTTGGTGCCGAGCAACGCCGAAGCGGTACCGGCAATTTCGCCGTGGCGCATCATCGCGATGGCCGATCCGTTGGGGAACACGAAACCCTGCGCGGAAACATAGACGAAGACGCAGGCGAAAACGCTCCACATGCCTCCAACGCCACTGACCACGGCGCCGAGCAGCAGTATCCCAGCGAAGAGCTGCACGGTGTTCGCGGTCCGGAGCACGCGCCACAGCGGGATTCGATGCGACATGCGTCCGTTGATCTGAGAAGCCGCCACCATACCGGCTGCCACCGATCCAAAGAGCCAGCCGAAGTGCTCCGTTGGGACTTTATAGAGCACGATGAACACGAATGGAGCGCTGGTGATGTATGCGAAGGTTCCAGCCGAGCTGAAGCCGCAAACCACCGAAGCGCCAATGAAGGTGCGGTCCTTGAACAGGCGCGCGTAGGTGGACTTGATAAGATCGAAGCGCAAAGGACGCCGGGCGTCGTGCGCCAGCGATTCGGGCAAACGGAAGTGCATACCCACAAGACACGCGGTGCCGAGCAACGCCTGCACTACAAACGCGGAGTTCCAACCGAACCAGACCAGCAGATAGCTGCCGAGAAGAGGCGCGATTACGGGCGAAACGCCGAGCACCAGAACCAGCATCGAAAAAATGCGGCGCAGCTCGCGGGTGGGAAAAAGATCGGTGACCATGGCGCGCGACATCACTGCGCCTCCGCATGCGCCGACCGCCTGGACAAGCCTGGCGATAGACATCAGGGGAATGGACGGCGACAGTGCGCAGGCGGCCGACGCTGCGATAAAAACCAGCAAGCTGGCGTAAAGCGGCGGCTTGCGTCCGAAGCGATCCGTGATGGGCCCGTAGAGCGGCTGGCCGAGGGCATAGCCGAGCAGAAATGTGACCATCGTCATCTGCACCGATGCCGTTGAGGTGTGAAACACCTTCTCGATCACCGGTAGGGCGGGAAGATACATGTCGATGGAGAGCGGCGCGAAAGCCTGCAGCGCTCCCAGCAGGATCAGGAGTTCCAGGTAGCGGAGGCGGGAGCTAAGGCTTGGTTGTTGCGCTATCACGAGGGAAGAGACAAGTGTATCAGGTTGATTGCAGATCGCCCGAGGTCGATTGCTATATCTATAAGAGTGCGCATAACGGTCATCGGCGGAGGAATCATCGGGTTGGCGACGGCATTGCGACTGGGCCAGAAACTTCCGGGCGCTTCCATTACGGTGCTCGAGAAGGAAGCCGGAGTAGGCCAACACCAGAGCGGCCACAACAGCGGCGTGCTGCACTGCGGCCTGTACTACAAACCGGGCTCCATGAAGGCCAGGCTCGCAGTTACTGGAATCCGGCAGATGATCGGGTTCTGCCAGGAGCACGACATCCCGCACGAGGTCTGCGGAAAGCTGGTGGTGGCGGCAAAAACCGAAGAAATTCCGCGGCTCAACGATCTGTTCGAACGAGGGCAGCAGAACGGCCTGAGCGGATTGCGAAAACTGGGGATTTCGGAGATGCGGGAGATCGAGCCGCATGTCGGGGGAGTGGCAGCGATCCGCGTGCCGGAAGAAGGAATTGTCGACTATCTGGCGGTCTGCAGAACCCTGGTTCGGTGCCTTGCGGCGGTAAACGGGAAGGTGGTAACACAAGCGGCGGTTACGCGGCTGCGGAGGATCGGCGCGAAGTGGATCGCCGAAACAGGGGCAGGCGATTTTGAATCGGACTACATTGTGAATTGCGCAGGATTGCAGTGCGACCGAGTGTGCTCGCTCGCCGGGGACAAGCCCGGGCTCCAGATCGTTCCGTTTCGCGGCGAATATTACAAGCTGAAGCCCGAGCGGCAGTATCTGGTCCGCAACTTGATCTACCCGGTGCCCGATCCCCGGTTTCCGTTCCTGGGTGTTCATTTCACACGGTTGATGCACGGAGGGATCGAAGCGGGTCCGAACGCGGTACTGGCGTTCGCTCGGGAAGGATACAAGAAGAGCGATCTTTCAGCGCGCGATTTTATCGGCACATTGACCTATCCAGGATTCTGGCGCTTCTTTCGGAAGTACCCGCGAGTATGCTTCGACGAACTGCGTCGATCGTTTAGTAAGGAGTTATTCTGCAAATCTCTGAACGCCCTGGTGCCGGAAGTCCGCCCGGAAGATTTGGCGCCGGGAGGCGCGGGAGTTCGAGCGCAAGCCATCGCGCCGAGTGGGGAGATGGTGCAGGATTTTCGTTTTGTCAAAAGCGATCGCGCGCTGCACGTGTTGAACGCCCCCAGCCCGGGCGCCACGGCGTCGCTGGCCATCGGGCAAGAAATCGCGAATGAACTTACAGCAGGCATGTAATTCTAAACAAAGTGTTTAGAAGCCATGCTATGCTAACTCTGGCGTGTTCAGCCGGCACTACAGAAGGGTCAAGGCCATCTTTGGCCTGATCGACTCCATCGTCATTTGCCTCGCCTTTATCGCGGCATATCAGACGCGAATATTCCTCAATTTCGAACGGCTCCTTTACTTTACTTTTCGTATCGAGTTCCCGGTCGCGATTCTGCTGCTGGGAGTTTCCGTGGTTAGCTGGCTGGCGATCGGCTACTGGTTCAACATTTACGAAAAGCTGGACTCGGCGCACCCCAGCGTGGTGTTACGCGACACGTTCCGCCAATGCGTGCTGGGAGCGGCGTGCCTGGTGCTGGCTGAATATCTTCTGCGGCTGGACCTGAGCCGCTTCTTCGTCGCGATATTCGCCACTTACGCGTGGATCCTGCTGTGCCTGTTCCGCATCAACGCGGCGCGAGTGATTGGCGCGGTGCGGAAACAATTTGGCACGGCACACTTTGTCATGGTGGTTGGTTCCGGAGACAGCGCGCGTCACTTGGGAGAAGCGCTCGAGGAGTCCAGGGACTATGGCGTGCGCTTGTTGGGCTTTTTGGACGAGGAGCCGGGCCGCGTTCAATTGAAAGAGAGCTACGAGCGGTATCCGTTGTCACACTTGACGGAGTTGCTGCGGCGGCACGTCATCGATGAAATTATCTTCGCCGTGGATAGCAGCAAACTCAGCGCTATGGAGGACGTCTTCCTGCGCTGCGATGAAGAGGGCGTGCGGACGCGCGTGGTGGTGGATTTCTTTCCGCACGTGAACAGTCAGCTGTATTTAGACCGCCTGGGCACCAAGCCTCTGCTGACGTTTTCCGCCGCGCCGCACGACGAAATCAGGCTACTGCTCAAGCGCGTTACGGATCTGGTGATCGCTGCGGCGGCGCTGGTGTTACTGTTGCCGTTCATGCTTTTGATCGCGCTGCTGATCCGGGTGACGTCGCCCGGTCCGGCGATTTTCCGCCAGGTGCGATGCGGGCTCAACGGCCGCCGCTTCACCTTCTACAAATTCCGCTCTATGTGCGATAACGCCGAGGAATTGAAGGCATCGCTGATGCATCTGAACCGGAAATCGACCGCGTTTAAAATCCCGAACGATCCCAGGCTGACGCCGGTTGGCCGGTTCCTGCGCAAGTTTTCGATCGACGAATGGCCACAGTTATGGAATGTACTGAAGGGCGAGATGTCGCTGGTAGGACCGCGTCCGGCGGTTCCCGAAGAAGTGGCGCTGTATCAAACCTGGCAGCGCCGGCGGTTGCGGATGCGTCCCGGATTGACCTGCTTGTGGGCGCTGGCCGGGCGCGACCGGCTGGACTTCGATACCTGGATGAAAATGGACATGCAGTACATCGACAATTGGTCTTTGGAGCTGGATATCAAGATTCTGCTGCGAACCATCCCTCGGGTGCTGACAGGGTGGGGGGCGAATTAATTAAAGGGTGGAAGTTTGGTGGAGGCGGCGGGAGTCGCGCTGCCATACACTATTTGTAAAACGCAGCTTGCTGATCCACGTGGTTTCATCAGAAGTGATAGAAGGCGGTCGATGGGCCGGATTCACCAAAGGAGCTTACGCATAGTTTACGTTTCCTTCGGCGGCGCATCGGGAAGCGCCATGTGTAGCCTGAGCGTGGCCGGTTTCTGTCCCAATCCTTCTTCCACAAGCCTTACTGCCTCGCAGAATTTCTGATACGCGGTAAGGGCAGCGCGTAGCTTAATAAGCGGCTCTCCGCATTCGGGGCATCTAAGAAGCCAGAGGCCTTTCTAGTTAGATGGTCGCTACCAACTCGTACCTCGATGCAAGGGGCTGAACTATCTTCCGACGTCCATGGCCAGGGTTCGTTTCCTCGTGAATCCTTACGAGACCGAACGATGTCAGTATCTTGACATCACGCTTCACGGCGGTGCGGTCCCTTTTGAGAACTATCGCCAGGTCCGTAACTGGCGCCGGCCTTAAGCGAACCGCATGGATCACTCGAACGCGTTGCGCTGTGAGCACGCGAAGCAGGTCAGCGGGGTTTTCAAAGGTGAGCCGTATTTGGGCGACCAGTTTCTCGCCGCGATCGAGCTTGCGGGCGCGCTTAACAGATCGCTCAAAGAAGTCTTCCGTCGTGCCAGTGCTCACGTTGAGGTTCTTAGCGGTCTTTTTCATCTTCCTTCCTCCACAATTCCTGAACTTCGTCACGAAAACGGGAAGCCAGTGTTTCGTAATCCTTGAACTTGATGGTCTCGACTCTCCCCATGAAGTGCCGGTGGTGGAAACCATGGCTGTTGTCGTAGCCAAGCACGCGGCCATTGTCCGTTTGGCAGACTAGGTGATTGACGTAAGCGAGGCTGTACTTCGTAACCTGACCGTCCTGCCTCTGCCACACTTCTTCCCTCAATCTAGCGCCACGCCTGGGCCGCTTCAACAGGATCGTTTCGTCTACGGTCTTTTCCCCAAGCGGCGGCCGGTGGGCCCTCTTCGCCACACTTCGATCCTAGCACAGATGAGTCATCGAATGTCCCATCTGCCCGACGGCGCAAGAGAAAAGTAACTAGCGGCGGATCGTTAGGAAGAATTGGTGGAGGCGGCGGGAGTCGAACCCGCGTCCGAGAAAGCCCGCCGTGAAAAGAACTACGTGCGTTTCCGATTCGGTAGTTGTCGGCCGCCGCATTAGAACCGGCAAGAAAACGGCGGCTTAGCCCGATTGTCGTCAGCCTACTGCTCCGAGCAGAAGCTCTCGGCCCAATCCTTGAAGATGACACCCGTTTGATGCCGTCAAGGCCCAGCACCAGGGGCGGCTACTTAATTAATTAAGCAGCGTATGCGAACTGTTGATTGGCAGTTCTGGTTTTCCGATCGTTTAACGGGAGCTCGGAACCCGGCACGCCTTCCCACAACGATTCAATCCCGTCGAATCCGTTGCGCCCCCTTCTAGCTTCATGATAACACCCCCGCCTGCCGCTATCATGAGAGGTGAGCTATGGCCACTGTCTCCTCGCCTGGAACGAGGCAGGAAAATCTGGATCAGCAAGTCCCGGTCTACAATGTCGTCTTGTTGGATGACGCGGAGCACACCTACGACTACGTTGTGGAAATGCTGGAAAAGCTGTTCGCCTTGTCGGAATCAGACGCCTGGAACCGCGCGGTGGAGGTGGACAGCACGGGCCGCACTATCGTGATCACCTGCGAACTACCGGCTGCCGAGTTCGGACGGGATCAGATCCACGCGTTCGGAGGGGATTGGCGGATGCCGAACAGTAAAGGATCGATGTCGGCCATCTTGGAGCCGTGCCAGAAACGTTGAGCCGTGCCAAAAAGCCTGAGCTAGTTTACAGGCGTCGGGAAGGTCTTGGAAATGTGATCGTGCCAGGTGAGCGTCTCTTCGTCCACCAAGCCCCACAGTAATCCGATTCCCGCAGCCATCAAGCTCAAGAAGCCCGAGGCCGTCCGGTAAAAGCGCTGTGCGCGCGTGGGCGTCTGGCCGTCGAAATTCACCAGCCGCAGACGGGTCCACCTTTGGCCGGCGGTATCGCCGTTGGCCAAGCACCATAACAATCTGTAAAAGATCACGACCCCAACGGCCACGCCCATAAACATGGGAGCCGTCTTGGCATTCAATATGAACACGCCACCCGCCAAACGGAACACGAGGCCGAAAACAGCGAGCGCCATCAGCATAATGCTTCCATCCAGGGCCGCTGCCATGGCGCGATGGGCCGGGATTGCAACCGGAGCATCGCAATAAATGACGCCGTCGGCCGGCTTGGCCGACCGTGGAGAATGATGGGTGAATTCGAGCGCTTGCTGTCCGGGAATTACCTTGCGGCGGCGCTGACGCGGCGCAGAGGGCTGCGGTTTACGCTGGGTAGGCTGGACTAGACCGGGAGCAATGGTATCGAAACGAACCACATGCGGCAGTTCGCGCGAGGTAAAGAGCGAAGGCTGATACGTGATGGGGCGGCGGGGGGCGCTGGGTTCGGGAGAGCGGTGCGCTTCATGCAACACCGGCGCGGCTTCGTATTGCAAAACCGGCGCAGCTTCATATTGCAAAACGGGCGCGGCCGCTGAGGACCCCGTGTAGACCGGACTCATGCGCAGACGCCGGCCGCAGCGACGACAGCGATGATCGTCGTCAGCGTTGGCGGCTTGGCAGTATCGGCATTCCATCAAAACACCTCATTCTAAAAGCACCTGTTCCAAAACAGCAACAGGGTGTTCCAAAAGTTCCTCTTGCGGACATCCGAACATCCATGCTACGTTTTCGCTTGAACCCTCGTTCGGTAGCATCCGCGGGCAAGGCTTCCCGTCGCAACCTAACCCAAATGGTTATCTTCCTTCGTAACATATTTGGGCGAAAATGTCACGAACTTTGTTGGGGCGTCAGAGCCTCGGTAACCGTCTGCTTGGTCGCGTCTCCGCTGCTCTTGCTCTCCGCTTTGGCTGGCCAGCAGCCTCCTATTCCACCGGTGACTGCTCCCGCCCCTCCTCCGCCCCAGCCGGAAGTGCCCAACGCAGCCAATCCCGACCAGCGGCTGAAAAACCTGCGGGCGGGAGCTCCGGGTCCAGAAGAGTACAAGCTGGACTCCGAAACGCAGGAATCGGATGGCGACTTGCGCCACGCCCGCGGCCACGTCCACCTGGAAAGCCTCGACAAGAAGCTGGACGCCGACGCTGTGGATTACAACTACGATACCGGCGATGTAGAGGCCTGGGGCAACGTCCGTTATGAAAATTTCGAGGATGGGACCAAACTCAACTGCGATCACGCCAAATACAACGTAAATACCGAAACAGGAATCTTCTATAATGTGCGCGGCACATCGGAGACCAAGATTGTGGCGCGGCCCGGACTGCTCACCACCAACAACCCGTTCTACTTTGAAGGTAAATGGGGCGAGCGGATGGATGGAAAATACATCATCCACGAAGGATTCGTCACCGATTGCAAGATCCCAAAACCGTGGTGGCGGCTCACCGCCGCCAAGTTCGACATCCTTCCCGGCAATCGCGCCATCACTTACCACGCTATATTTCGGGTGAAAAGATTTCCGATTTTTTACTTCCCTGCCTATTACAAATCGCTGAAGACACTACCGCGGCAGAGTGGTTTCCTCACTCCCAACATCGGACATAGCTCCATCTATGGGGAGATGTTCGGGCTAGCATACTATTGGGCCATCGCCCGCAGCTACGACGCGCTCTATCGCATCCAATATTTCACGCTGCGGGGACCCGCCCATACCCTGGAGCTCCGCGGCAAAGTGAGGCCCGGCACCGATTTCAGCTTCAACTTATATGCGGTGGAAGATCGCGGTATCAACATCGGGAACGGTGTGATTCAGAAGCAGGGCGGCGAGGAATTCACTTTCGATGGACATTCCGACTTGGGCGATGGTTGGCTGGCGCGAGTGCATCTGGACTACCTGAGTTCCTTCCTGTTCAGGGAAGCCTTCAGCCAGTCCTTCCACGATACGATTTTTTCAGAAACGCACTCGATCGGATTTGTCATCAAGCACTGGTCCAGCTTTGCGTTCGACGTAGCCGCGGACCGCGACGAGGAATTTGAAAACGCCATCCCCAACCAAACCATCGTCATCAAGAAGCTGCCCGTTGCCGAGTTCCTGAGCCGCGACCGGCAGATCCTGGGTGGAGTGCTTCCGGTCTGGTTTTCGATGAACAGCAGCGCGGGCTTCCTGGACCGCACGCAGCCCGAATTTCAGACGCCCACGTTCGTGGGCAGGCTGGATGTTTATCCGGAACTGACCACCGCGTTTCACTTCGGCGGCTTCAATCTCACGGCAAGCGGGTCGATTCGCGAAACAGAGTACACCGACAGCTTTGTCAACGGCGTGGTAACGGACCAGGGTCTTCTGCGCAGCGCCCGCCAGTTGGACGTCCATATCATCCCGCCCGCCCTGGAACGGATCTTCCAGTCGCCCAAGTGGCTGGGAGGCGACAAAGTGAAGCACGTAATTGAGCCGCGCATCGACTACAAGTTCGTCGACGGCATCGACAATTTCAACAACATCATCCGCTTCGATGAGAACGACCTGATGAATGACACCAACCAGGTGACACTGTCGCTAACCAATCGCTTGTTCGTGAAGGACAAGAACGGAAACGTCAACGAAGTGATGAGCTGGGAAGTGGCCCAGAGCCGCTATTTCGATCCTACTTTTGGCGGCGCTGTGATCCCGGGCCAGCGCAACGTAATCCAATCCACCGAAGATCTGGATGGGTTCGATTTCCTGGATGGCCCACGAAACTATTCTCCGATCGTCTCCATACTTCGTTTTCAACACGTGGTGGGTTTCGAGTGGCGCATGGACTACGATCCGCTCCTCGGACGCATCAGCAATAGCAGCTTCAACGGGAACATTCGCCTCTCGAAATACTTCTTTTCGCTGGGACACACAGCAGTGAATACCGACCCGGTGGTGGCTGCTCCCAGCAATCAGATCAACGTTCTGATCGCCGTCGGCAACCAAAATCGCAAAGGCTGGAACGCCGCGGTCAGCGCGTTCTACGATTACCAGAGGGACATCCTGGACTTCGCCACCACCGAGGTGAGCTATAACACGGACTGTTGCGGCATCAGCGTGGAATACCGCCGGTACAACTTCGGCACGCGCGACGACACGCAATACCGGCTCTCATTTTCCGTCGCCAATGTCGGATCGTTCGGCAATATGCGCAAACAGGAGCGGATCTATTAGTTTCGCGGAAAGGCGTGGTTAATCGGCGACCGGCTCACCGCTCATCGCTTCATCCAGCAAGACGGTAAACTTTCTGGCCTTGTGATCGACGTTGTCCTTGAGATTCGCTAAACGGCGTTCCAGGGCCTCCAACTCATCGGCCAAGTGCAGGCATGCAAGCACGGCCGCGCGGGTGGCGTCGATGTTGCCGGCGCGCACGGCGATAGAGGACATCAAGTCATCCACCTTCTGCGCCAGATGTTCGATCCGGCCCGGCTCCTCGGAAGCTACCAAGGAATAGGTTTGGTTGAAGATAGTGACACGGACCGGTTCCGTGTTAGGCATTGCTCTCTAGCTTGTCATTTTTCAGTCAGTGGCGCAAGACGGGTTAAGCGCCGCTGAGCAGGTCCATCTGCCCGAGCAGCTTCTCGATCCGCGTCCGAACCTGCTTGCGCTCGCTCCGCAGATCATCCAACTCCTGCCTGACCGAGTCACGGTCGGCGATCGCCGACGCCAACTGCGATTCGAGCGCCGACTTCTCCGCCCGTAGACTGGTGACTAGCTCCACCGCCCTGGTGATGCGCTCTTCCAGATGACCGAGCGAATCCAGTTCTTGTTTCACGGCGTTCATGGCTACCTATGCCCCGCTATGAGCTGCCTTGGCCTTTTCGACCAACGCGTTGAAAGCTGCGCCATCGTTGGCAGCCATATCGGCCAGAATCTTGCGATTCAGCTCGATGCCCGCCTTCTTCAAGCCATTGATGAACTTGCTATAGGAGATGTCCGCGGTGCGGCAGGCCGCCCCGATGCGAACGATCCAAAGCGAACGGAAGTCGCGTTTTTTGCGGCGGCGTCCGACGAATCCATAGCGTAACGCCTTCTCGACGGCTTCCTGCGCCGCGCGATTCAGCTTGCTTTTTGTAAGGAAGTAACCGGACGCCCGGGCGAGCGTCTTGTGACGGTAAGCTCTGCGTTTAGTCCCGCGTTTTACTCTAGGCACGTTTTTTCTCCTGCTTTGAATTTATCCGGCGTTAAAGGTACGTGCGAGCACCTATCCACACGGCGGCTGGGTTTGCGTCGAGCGCGTTCCCCCAGCCTAATAGGGAATCATTCTCTTTAGCTTAGCCTGGTCGGTCTCATCGGCCACCACGCTATGCTTCAGCTTGCGCTTGCGCGAGCGAGTTTTAGACGTCAAGATGTGGCGGGCAAACGAATGATGGCGAACCACCTTGCCGGTGCCGGTCTTCTTGAACCGTTTGGACGCACCCTTATGTGTCTTCAGCTTCGGCATGAAATTTTCCTGGGTTAGACTGCGACTCCATCCACTGTAGCATAAGAGCTGGCGAACTAGGCGACCTGCAGTCCGCTATACTGGCACGAAGCGATGAGACTTGTGATCGCAGCGTTGTGGTTCTGCGGCGGCGCGTACGGAGTCTGCACCTTCCTCAAGTACCGTGCTTACATTGATGGCCTTCCAGCCTGTGAAAGTAACGACGCACTAAAGCACAAGCATAGAACGAGGTTCCGATGGTCGCTAGCATCTGTTGCTCTAGGAGCCTGGTGGGCGCTATCTCACTGGTTTCCAAGCCTTAATGTTCGATTCAAGTAAGGCTCAGCACACTGCCCCTACTATTCCTGGCTGTCCTGGTATTCTTCCAGCCATGCCATCTGGATAGCTTCGAGCTTGCCTTCGGTGGACGCTTTTGGATCGTCCTTGAAGTCTTCGAGCTCCGTGATCCATTGGTGCAGGTCCGTGTATCGGATGTGCGTGGGGTCCAGGTCGGGGAATTTTTCGTGCAAAGCCAGTGCGATGTTTTCGATGTGGTCCCAGGTGAGTCCAGGCATCAGATTTTGGTCCCCTTAAGCGCTCCGCGCACGGCCGTGTTCATCATGTTTTCGGCCAGCTTCATGGTGGCTTGATTCATTTCCTCGATCTTAGCCGCGATCAGGTGATGATCGTCCGCGTTGTACACCAGCAGCAGTTCATTGATGGACTTGTCGATTGCCGCGCGCTCGTCTTCGGCCAGCTCGAAATAGGCGTCATGTTTGCGAGCCTTTTCAACAGCCAGCAGAATCGCGTCGGCTTCCACGCGCTGCTCCCGGACCTGACGCGCGGCGAAATCCTGCTCGGCCTGCTCGAACGACTCCTGGATCATCTTCTCCACTTGCTCGTCCGTCAGTCCATAGGACGGCTTCACTTCGACGCTGTGTTCCTTGCCAGTGCGCTGGTCGCGCGCGGTGACACTCAGAATGCCGTTGGCGTCGATGAGGAAGCGGACTTCGATGCGCGCCATCCCGGCCTGCACAGGATCGATACCCTTTAAATCGAACCGAGCCAGGCTCCGGTTGTCTTTCACTAGCTCGCGCTCACCCTGGACCACGTGAATCAGAACATTGGTCTGCCCGTCGACGCCTGTGGTGAAGTTTTCCGTCGCGCTGGCCGGGATGGTCGAATTACGATGGATCAACTTCGAAACAACGCCACCCATGGTTTCAATACCGAGCGAGAGGGGCGTCACGTCGAGGAGCAGTTTGTTATCCACCGCACCCGATAGAATCGCGGCCTGGACGGCGGCGCCGAGGGCGACCACTTCGTCCGGGTTGAGTTCGGTATGGGGCTTCGAGCGGAACAAATTCTCGACCGCTGAGCGCACGAGAGGGATGCGCGTCGATCCGCCTACCATCACCACTTCGTCAATTTGGTCGACCGTTACGCCTCCGTCTTTGATGCAGTCGCGGCACGGGCCGAGTGTGCGGTCCACAATCGGAGTAATGAGCTTGTCGAATAGCTCTCGATTGATCTCCCGCTGGTATTTCTTGCCGCGGTATTCGAGTTCGATTGTCGCGGCAGGTACGAACGACAGCCGTTCTTTGGCCTGGATCACAGCGCGCCGTAGCCGCTGGACGCCTTCGCTATCCTGCGACAAATCCTCGCTCCATTCGCTGGCGACGTCTTCGAGCGCGATCCGCAGCAGCAGATTGTCGATGTCGTCGCCGCCCAGATGCGTGTCGCCGTTGGTGGCCAGCACTTCGAAAATCCCGTCGTGCAGTTTGAGGATGGAGATGTCGAACGTCCCCCCGCCCAGGTCGTACACCGCGACAATGCCATTCTCCCGCTTGTCGAGCCCATAGGCGAGCGCCGCCGCGGTTGGCTCATTGACGAGGCGCAAAACTTCCAGGCCGGCAATGCGGCCGGCATCCTTGGTAGCCTGGCGCTGCGCGTCATTGAAGTACGCCGGGACCGTAATCACGGCCTTGTCCACCGGCACTCCGAAATAATCCTCGGCATTCTGTTTCAACTGACGCAGCACCATCGCCGAAATCTCGGGCGGCGTGTAAGTGCGGTCGCCAAGTTGGAGTTGAATCACCGAGTCGCTACCGGACGCCACACGAAACGGAAAGAGCTTCAGTTCGTCCCTGACGTCGGCCAGCCCGCGACCCATCAGGCGCTTCACGGAATAGACCGTGCGCTCCGGTTGCGTCATCAACAACTCGCGCGCTGGATTACCGACCACCACTTCCCCGCCCGGCGCGATGGAAACCACGCTCGGGACCAGCTTGTGGTCTTCGCCATCTGGGCCGGTGCCAGGGATGATGCGCGGACCAGTGAGATCCATGAAGGCAACCAGGCTGTTGGTGGTGCCGAGGTCGATGCCGACGATATGGCCGGTGGAGGTGAAATCGATATCCATACTAGTGGCTGGTGGCTGGTGACTGGTGGCTGGTTTCGAGCGTTTTCTGGACCTCGGATACGAGGTTCTGGATATATTTGCGGCGATTCAAAAGATTACGGATCTGGGACAGAACGTCGCGGGATTGCGATGCATCGTACTGAGCGAATAGAGCCGCAAGCTCTTGATCGGACGCGGCCAACATACCCGTGAAATTCTTGTCCGCCTGTTCCAGTTGGCGACGCGCGGAATCGTCGCCGCCGCGCATCTCTTCGAGCGCCATGTTCAATTCGAAGACCTCTTCGAGCAACTCCGGCGGAACGTCTTTGGAGCGCTGCTCCCCGACATCGAACCCTTCCAAGCTCAATAAGTATTGCGCGCGTTTGATCGGATCTTTGAGCGTACGGTAGGCGTCGTTCAAAGCCGAAGACATATCCAGGGCCCGCTGCCGCTCGGCTTCGGGCTTCTGCATGAAACGATCGGGATGAAGCTGCCGGCTCAGCTCGTAGTAGCGCTGCTGCAAGGCGTCGAGCGAAAGACTGAGACTGCGCGGAACGCCGAGCAGCTCGTAATAGTCCGTCACGCCGAAAAAGACGTGCCGCAACCGCAGCTTTTCTTCGCGTTCGGATTGTCGAACTCGAAGCCGGAATGAATGAGCGAGTCTTTCCAATCGAGCGTCATGCCGTTCAGATAGACCATGCTCTTGGGGTCGACAAACACCTTCACGTCTTCGAATTCATAGACCGTGTCGGTGGGCCGCGGCTTTACATCGAACTTAAACAGATAACTCAGCCCGGAGCAGCCACCGCCCAGAACGCCCAGGCGCAATCCACCCTGGACGCCATGCTTGGCGAACTGCTCGCGGATCTTCGAAACGGCCTTTGGTGTTACGGTAACCATCAGTTAGTTAGATGCAACACTCGACCCAACCGCTTCAGTCTGCGAAGCGGCCTTCTTCTTGTAGTCGCCGATGGCGGCCTTAATAGCGTCTTCGGCCAGCACCGAGCAGTGAATCTTCACCGGGGGCAGGCTCAGTTCGTTGACGATGTCTGTGTTCTTGATGGCCAACGCTTCGTCCACGGTTTTGCCCCGCAGCCATTCTGTCGCGAGCGACGAGCTTGCGATCGCGCTGCCGCAGCCGAACGTCTTGAACTTGGCGTCCTCGATGATTCCGGTCTCAGGATTCACCTTCACCTGCAATTTCATCACGTCGCCGCATTCCGGCGCGCCTACCATGCCGGTGCCCACGTTCGGATCGCTCTTGTCCATCGAGCCCACGTTGCGGGGGTTATTGTAGTGGTCGATTACTTTGTCGGAATAAGCCATGTTGGTGTCCTCTTCTTACCTTCTTGTTAATGCGCTGCCCACTGAACCTTGGATAGATCGATTCCCTCTTTCGCCATCTCATAGAGCGGCGAAAGTTCGCGGAGTTTCTTCACCACGTCGATGACCTTGGCCGCGACGTAGTCCACTTCCTCTTCCGTGTTGAAACGCCCCAAGCCGAAACGGATGGACGAGTGCGCCAAATCGTCGCCGGCGCCCAGCGCCTTCAAAACGTAGCTGGGTTCGAGCGTAGCCGAAGTGCAGGCCGAACCGCTGGATACCGCGATATCGTTAATGCCCATCAGCAGCGACTCGCCTTCCACGTAGGCGAAGCTGATGTTCAGGTTATTCGGCAGCCGGTGCTCCATGGTGCCGTTGATATACGTCTCGTCCAACTCGGATTGCAATTTGTGCATCAACTTGTCCCGCAAAAACTCCATGCGCTTGGATTCTTCCGGCATCTCAGCCTGGCAGAGAGCACAAGCCTCACCCAGTCCCACAATGCCCGGAACATTCAGCGTTCCAGAACGCATTCCGCGCTCGTGGCCGCCGCCGTCCATTTGCGCCGTGATTTGCACACGCGGGCTCTTGCGGCGAACATACAACGCGCCGACGCCCTTCGGGCCGTACATTTTGTGCCCGCTCAGCGACATCAAATCGATATTGTCCTTGATCACGTTGACCGGAACTTTGCCGACCGCCTGCGTCGCATCGGTGTGCAGCAGCACGCCTTTCGATTTCGCGATCTTGCCCAGTTCCGCGATCGGCTGAATGACGCCGATTTCGTTGTTCGCGTACATGATACTGATCAGGATGGTCTTGTCCGTGATGGCCGCCTGCAACTGCTCTAAATCCACCAGGCCGTTCTGCTGCACGGGCAGATAGGTAACGCGGACGCCGTGTTTCTCCAGCCGCTTGCAGGTATCGAGAATCGCCTTGTGCTCAGTGGCCGCCGTAATGATGTGGTTGCCCTTCTCGGCGTACATCTCAGCCACGCCCTTCAGCGCCAGATTGTTCGATTCGGTGGCGCCGCTGGTGAACACGATCTCTTTGGCAGTTGCGCCGATCAAGCTCGCGATCTGCTTCCGCGACTTCTCGACAGCTTCCTCGGCTTCCCAGCCAAAGCTGTGATTCCGGCTGGCGGCGTTACCGAAGGTCTGAAGGAAATACGGCTTCATCGCCTCAAACACGCGAGGATCCATCGGGGTGGTCGCGTGATAGTCCATGTAGATTGGCAGTTTCATATCTCTTCCCTTCACATCGTGGTCGGCGGGATCGCCAAGTCATACAAGCGATCGGCATGTTTCGCCGCATCGTTTTCCGGCTTGGATTCTGTCTTCGACGAATCCGCGGACATATCTGAGATGCTGATGCTTGCCAAAAGCCGCAGGATTCCTTCGTGTACCTTCTGCAAAGGATCGCGCACAATGCACTTGTCGGTATGGCAGCAATAACCGTGCTCGGTGAAGCACGCTGTTAGAAAAACCGGCCCATCGATGGCGCGAATCACTTCATAGGCGGTGATATCTCGCGGGTCGCGAGCCAGCTTGTAGCCGCCGTTGGTCCCGTGTTCCGATTGCAGGAACCCATTCTTCACCAGTTTCTGCAGGATCTTCGAAAGCAGCGCCGCCGGGACGCCATAGGTTTCGGCGATCTCTTTCGCGCTCGAGCTGGCGGGTGCATTCACCGCCAAATGCTTCAAGGCGATGAGCCCGTAATCCGCTTTTTTGGTGAGCTTGAGCATCTAGAATCCAGATCTCCGACCGGAACAGTCCTACATTGATTATCACCAATCGCAGTACAACCGTCAAGTGGAATTGTTTCAAGTAGATAGATATTTGCGACTGGAAGCGTCGTATATTGTGCAGGTTGGAAGCCTGGCGAGGCCTAAACAACTCAACGCTGGAGTCGGCGGCTCAGGAATGCGGGGATGTCGCTGGAACCCTGCGTTACCGCCACAATCTCGATGGGGCGGCGTTCAGAGCGATAGATGATTACGTACGCGTCGACCGGCCAGAACAGAACCGGGTAGGAGGTCAGGTCGTCGCGCGGGTGTCCCATGCCGGGAGTTTGTCCGAGGGCTTCAAACGCATCGAAAAGTTTTTCGATTCAGTGGTCGGCAGCGTCGATATTGTCCGCCGCGATGTACTCCCAGATATCGTCCAGATCCAGGTCCGCATCTACGCTGAGGATGTAGCCGCTCACGCACGCGGCTTCCGGCGCTCGCCGGATTTGCGCTGCAACCTGGCGCGGACCTCGGCCGGGTTTACGGTTTCGCCGCGATCCAGGGAGGCCAGACGTCGACCGAGCTCCCCGTTGAACTCAGCCAGTTGGGCGGCGCGAGCGGAGTCGTGTTCCTCCAAGAGCCGGAGGGCTTCGCGAACAACCTCGCTCGCCGAGTTGTAGCGGCCCGATCCCACCTTGGCGCTGACGAAGTTTTCCAGTTCTGGGGTGAGCGATACGTTCATGGGAAGTCGTCCTTGACCTTACCGTAGCGGCAATGGCGAAGATTGTCAATGTCTGTTATTGGGCTAACGGGCAGGAAATTCCTGCCACAGAATTGATTTGTCGCGTGGTCATCTCGAAGAAGGCGAATCGAAGCTCGTCTAACAAATTCCTCAGTGTTTCCGGTTAGAGCCACAGCTTGATCAGTATTTCGAGTTGTCGGCAGACTCGATAGCGACCCACAGAGCTTCAGCGGTGCTGTGCGGCGTGATAAATCCGCACGACTTCGATGGTCTGCTCTTTCACGCGGTAGACCGCCACGTAGGGCGTGGGAGGAAATAGAATCTCACGCGTGCCTTCCTCGCGTCCGGGACGGCCACGCGCCGGCCATTGCTTCAGCTCGCTGACAGTCCCGTACAGCTTCCGCATGGTTGGGTCGCGGTAGCGCGGATGGTGTTCTTTGAGGTACTCGCTGATGGTCTGCAAGTCCGCTGCGGCGGCGGGCGTCCAGCGGATGCGCATTCTTAGGAGCGCAACATCTGCTCCAGGCGGGCGTCCATTTCTTCTTCTTCAATGAACTCGCCCCGATCAGCCTGCGCGACACCTTCCCGAACGGAGGCGCGGAAACGGGCCTCTTCCTGTAGCAGGCGCAAGGCTGCGTCCTTCACCAGCGCTTCGACATCGGTGCCTGCGTGGGTGGCGATTTGCGAAAGCTGCGTTTCTTGCTCGGGCGTAAAATGTACTTCCATACCCTTCAAGGTACGCGAAAACCAGCAACCGAGGCAAACCCTTTGTTGACGCGCCTTCGCGCAATGATGCAAGACTTACCATGGGACTTCGAATTGCTCCGGCGAAACGCCACGGCACACGCCCCATCAGCATTGCAATGCGGTGCCGCTATTATCGAGAGACCATAGTTTAGAATTGAAGTCGGTCGTCACCAAGTTTCGGGGAGTTGGACCCCAATCCCGTAAATGAACACTGCTCAGCCCAGCGCGGCCCCGAAACAAATCGTCATCCTCGGCGGCGGATTCGCCGGCGTCTACACGGCCCGCTATCTGGAAAAGCTGCTGCAGCCAGAGGAGGCCAACATCACGCTAGTGAATCGCGAGAACTATTGGGTCTACCAGCCGATGCTTTCCGAAGTAATCTCGGGCTCCATCGGGATCGCAAATGTTGTTTCGCCGATCCGCCGTCTTTGTCCTCGCACGAACCTGGTGACGCGCGAAATCGAAGACATCGATCTTGCGAACAAGATCGTCACTGTCAGCCCCGGGTTTCGCCCGCGCCAGCTCAAGCTGCATTACGACTATCTGGTGATCGCGCTCGGTAACGTGACGAACTTCTACGGCATGCCCGGGATGCTGGAGAACGGAATGCCGTTCAAGACCCTCGCCGACGCGATGCTGCTTCGCAATCATGTGATTCGCACGCTCGAAGAAGCAGATGTGGAGGAAGATCCCGAGTTGCGGCGCAAGCTGCTCACGTTCGTGGTGGGTGGCGGCGGATTCTCGGGCGTCGAGGTGATCGCGGAACTGAACGATTTCGTGCGGGCGGTGAAGGGGAATTATTTGCGCCTGCGGAACGATCCGCATCGTTGCGTTCTGGTTCACTCGCGGAACCGGATTCTGCAGGAAATGGCCGAGCCGCTGGCACTGTTCGCACAGAAGACGCTGCGGAAGCGCGGAGTTGAAATCATTCTGGAGGATCGACTGGTGGCCGCGACATCGGAAAAGGCGATTCTGAAGTCAGGCGTCGAGATCCCCTGCAAGACCCTCGTGTGTACGGTTCCTTCGACGCTGCCGCAGGTGATCCAAAAACTGAATTGTCCGAAAGAGAAGGGCAAACTGCTGACCAGCACGGGGCTTGAATTGAAGGATTACGAAGGGCAAGTGTGGGCGCTGGGCGACTGCACATCGGTGAAAACGGTTTCGGGGAAGGAAGCGCCTCCCACTGCGCAGCATGCGATTCGGGAAGCCACCACGGCCGCGACCAACATCGCCGCCACCATTCGCGGAGGCCAGCGCGCGCAATTCGCATTCGAAGGGTTGGGAACGCTCGGGTCGCTGGGCCATGGCGCCGCGGTTGCCCAGATCCTGGGCGTGAAACTGTCGGGATTGATCGCGTGGATCCTGTGGCGCTGTATTTATCTGATGAAGATGCCGGGCCTGAATCGCAAGGTGCGCATCGCTTCCGATTGGACGTTGCATCTTTTGTTCCCGCCCGACCTCGCGCAAACCAAGCTCGACCCGGAATCGGGGATTCAGAGCCAGCATTTCGAAGCCGGCGACGTGGTGTTCCAGCAGGGAGATCTGGGCGACAGCGTCTACGTGATTGAAGAGGGCGAGTGCGATGTTTTGCAGGAAAAAGACGGCGCAAAAAACCTGTTGGCAACACTGAAGGGCGGCGATTATTTCGGCGAAATGGCGCTGCTATCGGATCAGAGCCGCAACGCGACTATTCAAGCCCGCACTGCAATGAACGTACTGATTATTCCCAAAGGGGATTTCGATAAGCTGCGGCACAGCGTCCCCGCGTTCGGCGAGATTTTTCGTGCGCTGGCGAAGAAGCGCACCGAATCGCGCGAAGCCCAGATCGTCAATACGTCGGATTCTGCGGGAACTTGAGGTACGGCAGCCGAACGCCTTGGTCGACGATCTGGTCGGCACGGATGTTGGTGGGAGCTTCGAATCCGGCCGCGCCAGCAGCGGTCACAAAATCGTCCTGATCGACGCCGTCGCCGCTCACACCCAGTCCCCCCACCAGCACGCCGTTTTTGTACAACGGCAAAGATCCAGGGAAGAAGACGATGCCGTTTTGATTCGGATTCGCCGTCTGCGAGCCTTGCGTGCATGGGTTCAGCGTGTCGAACTGATACAGCTGGAAAAATGGGCCTGGCGAGGTCCCGTCGATGCCCGGCGGATAGATCGGCTGGCCGCCGAACCCAATGGTCCGGTTCGTCACCGCGGTGCCCGTCGGAACGCCGGGCAAATCACTGGCCGCGCGATTCGGTCCGCTGAAGAAAATGACATTGCGCGATTTTGCCACCGCAACATCGATACTGAACACCGTCGCGTCGGGCATGCGATGCAGCGCGATGATGGTACCGTCAAGATCGGCCACCGCGATCACCATGCGCGCGCGGGAGCCAATCGGCAATCGAATCACAGCGCGCGTGAGATTGGCCTCGGCCACTGCGGCGTTCACGATGCCCTGCACATCGCTCTGAGTGAGTCCGCCTAAAGGTCCGGCGCGCGGGGCTACCAGATCGCCCTCCGGCGCCGCACTCGGGCTTCCCAAAGGGCCCAGCGTGTACGTGCCGTCGGCCGATCCCGCCGCATATCCGGCGGGCCGGGTCGTCTGATTGACGAACGGCAGCGCGATGCCACCGATAATCACCACACCCGGTGGTGCGGGATTTGCGCCGAAGCCCGCCCCCACCGCGCCCGAGAGAGCGGCAAACTCTGCAACGTCTCCCGTGACGCCCGCCACGCCGACGCCGCCCACCATCACGCCTTGCTTGAACAACGGCACGCCGCCCGGATTAACCGCCGTAGGATCGCTGTCAGTGAGATTCGCTTTTCCGGTAAGGATGCCAAGCCCGGGTTGCACGCCATCAATCGATCGCGCGGGCGGAAACTCCTGGCCCTGGATGTACTCGGCATTGAATGGACAGCCGCGATTGCTGTTCTCGATGCCGTAGAGCGGAGCGTTGCTGGTGAACGCAATTCCGGGTGGAAAATGGATGCCGCTGATGTAGCGCACGGTTCGCGAAGACAGCGGCGCTTGATCGTTACTGAAAAAGCTGGTGGTGCGGGCCAACGCCACCGCCACTTCCTTGGTATCGGCCTCGATTCCGAAATTGGCCAACGCGGTGGCAGGGGCCGACGGCTTCTGATAAATCGCTAGGATGTCGCCCTGGCGATCGGTGACCGCAATCACCATCGTCTCCGAATTCACGGATGATGCCGCGGCCTCCACCACCGCGCCAACATCGGCCGACGTCAGTATCACCGGATCGGGTTTGGGAGTAGGATGGCGCGGAAAAGGAGGACGGCGCTGCTGGCAAAGACAGATGGAAGCCGCCAGTGCAAACACGGAAATGGTTCGCGCCAACAGCATCGTCTCACCTATTCGATTAAGGAATTGAGGCTCTTCATCGCGGCGGCAAATTTGAAGCCATTGTAGGAGGACGGATCGTCCAGTTGGCGGAACAGTCCGTTGATGGCCGCGCGAACCTGCATATCATTGGCCAACTTCCCGCTCTTGGTATACGCGATGAATAAGGAATCCAGCGCCATGGTAGCCTGTTCGGCGGCGCGCTCCCCTTGCTCCGCGATGCCGTCGCCATCTCCAGAGATGCTCTTGAGCAACCGGAGCGTCTGGGGCTGATCGAACTTCATGGAGTTCAAACGGCTGGCGACGCGACCCGCTAGTTCGGACGTGCTGGTTGCTTCCGACGCCACTTGAAGCCGATTCGAATTGAGCGCGGTGACGCCTGAATATACCTGTTCGATTCCCGCTTTCAAATCGCGCGTTGCACCGGGATCCGCATCTTGGATCACATGGTTCAGCACAACATAACGCGAAAGGTTGAAGGGCGCATTGCCAGGGCGGCGGCCAGGGTAGCCCCGATCCTGACGCCAACTGTCCTTCGCCGCGGTCAGGTTGTGATGGCAAGCAAAGCAATCCAGCTCGGCGTATTCCGGCCAGATCCCGCTCTGCGATTCGCGCGCCACGCGTTTCAGTTGCTCGCGCAGCTGCACAGCCTGCCCCACTCCCATGGCGCGAACGGCGAACCAGGGGTCCGCGTCCACTTCTTTCCAGTGCGGCGGCATCACGGACATGAACGAATCGAGCTCAAAGTATAGGTCGGGATGGCCTGCGGCGATCAGTTCATGATCGACCGTTTTTTCGGACGTGCCCAGATGGCAGGTGAGGCATTTCTCGCTGCGCTTCACCAGATCGCGCGTGTCATAAAGCCCAAGCTCGATCGACTTTTCGTACTTCCATCCGCGAGTGGTGTGCGGGCCAAGCCACGCTGACGCCGGTCCGTGGCAGTTCTCGCAACCCACGCCGTCGGTGAGGTCGAAAGTGCGGGCGCGTTGGTCGGCTGGAACATCCAGGGCGTGGCAAGCCAGACATCGGGGCGCTGTGTCGGGGCTGGGCAGCCCCATGATCTTGGCGATGCGCGTTCCAACCGGATTCGTCAGGTTCACGAATGCATGCGCATGTTTATCGCGAACCACCCAGGTGCTGTATTCGTTCTGCAGTACCGTGGTCTGGTCGCGAGCCTGGACGCCTCCATGGCAACTGGGCGAACTGCACGAACCGGGTCCGGTATATTTCGATGGTTCGGCGCTCTCGGCCGCGGGAAGACTCGCGCAAGCCAAGAGTATGCCCCAGACGATTCCGAAACACAGACCGTTCTTCATGTTCTGCCGTGCTTCCGTCTAGGTTATCAGATAGTGGGATTCCTATTACGGCTATAATGTAACCTCGTGATGCATCAGGCAGTTGGCCCGCTAGAAAGGGCAATCCGGAGGACCAGCGTTGATTTTTGACGACCTCAGAGAGATCCAGTCCCAGTACGGCTACCTTCCGCCGGACCAACTACAACAGCTCTCCCAACGCACTAGCACCCCGCTTTACCGTATTCATGGCGTGGCCGATTTCTATCCGCATTTTCATCTCACTCGCCCGCCGAAGGTGAGGATGAATGTGTGCGCCGATATGTCGTGCCACTTGCGCGGCGCCGACGAGCTGAAGACCTCGCTGCAGCAGCGTTTCCACGGGATGAGCGAGAAGGATGTCGCGGTGCGCGACGGTTCCTGCCTGGGGCAATGCGATGGCGCACCCGCAGTCTCGATTAACGATCACATCTATCGAAGCGTCACCACCGCGCAGGCCGAGGCGTTGGTCTTCGCCGCGCTCGGTGGCAGCGAACTTCCCGAGATGCCGGCCGACGAAAAGAACGTGCTGCTTGGATCGGATCCTTACGCGACTGGCGAGCACTACGGAGCGCTGCGGCGCTTGATTGCCTCGCGCGATTGGGACGGAGTGATCGCGCAGTTGAAAGCCAGCGGCCTGAGCGGATTGGGAGGAGCTGGATTTCCCACCGGCGTGAAATGGGAAATAGTGCGCAAAGAACGCGGCCCCGAAAAATACGTGGTGTGCAACGCCGATGAGAGCGAGCCCGGTACTATCAAAGATCGCTTCATCCTAGGCAACTTGCCGAATCTGGTGATCGAGGGCATGATCATCGCGGGCCTGGTTACCGGCGCGCAAAAAGGCATTCTTTATCTCCGGCATGAGTATCAAGCGCAGGAGAAGATCCTGCACGAAGAAATTGAGCGCTGCTACGAAGAAGGCATTCTGGGAGCGAGCGTGCTGGGCTCCGGGCTTACATTTGAATTGGAATTGTTCATCAGCCCCGGCGGATACATTTGCGGGGAGGAGAGCGCGCTGATTGAAGCCATCGAAGGCAAACGCGCCGAGCCGCGCAACAAGCCGCCTTTTCCAGTAGCGCAAGGTGTTTTCAATAAGCCAACGGCGCTGAATAACGTTGAGACGTTCGCCAATGTCCCGCAGATTTTGGTGCAGGGCGTGGAGTGGTATAAATCCCAAGGCCAAGGCGGCGCCGCCGGTCTCAAGTTCGTCGGCATCAGCGGCGACGTGCGCAAGCCGGGAGTATTCGAGATTCCGATGGGGCTGCCGATGTCGGAGGTGATCTTCAACCTCGCAGGCGGAATCGTCGACGGAAAGAAGTTGAAGGCGTTCGCGCCGTCGGGTCCGTCGTCTGGATATTTGCCTGCGTCGAAGGCGGATGTCCGGTTGGATTTCAAATCGCTGGCGGCTATCGGATCTATGCTCGGATCGGGCGCGATTGTGGTCTGCGCCGAGGGCCGATGCATGCTCGACATGGCGTTGAACGCAGTAAAGTTTTTCCGCAATGAATCGTGCGGGAAGTGCGTGCCGTGCCGCATGGGCTCGCAGAAGATGGTGGATATCCTGACCGGATGGACCCTCGGGAAGGGCTCGGCCGCGGACATGGTGTTGATCGACGATCTGACCGAAGCCCTGAAGCTGACCTCCATTTGCGGGCTCGGCCAATTCGCGCACTCGCCGCTGAGTTCCGTGCTGCTGCATTTTCGCGAAGAGATTGAAGCGCACGTTCAAGCTCATCGCTGCCCCGAAGGGGTCTGCCCGATGCGTGAGGTGTACGCTTGAGCGACGTCCAACTGACCATCGACGGCGTTGCCGTCTCGGTTCCTGAAGGGACTACGGTGTTCGACGCAGCGCGTTCGAACGGGATCCCGATTCCGACGCTGTGCCATCAGCAAAACGAAACGCCCGTGGGCGTGTGCCGCGTTTGCGTGGTGGATGTGGGCGGGCGCGTTTTGGCGGCATCCTGCGTTCGGCCCGCCGAAAACAAGATGGTGGTTTCCACTAACTCCGAGAAAGTAATACGCGCGCGCCGGACGCTGGTGGAAATGCTGATGGCCGATCATCCCAGCCCCTGTGCCCGGCAGCGCCAATCGAACGATTGCGAGTTGGAAACGCTGGCGCGACTGGAAGGCATCACGCATACCCGCTTTCCGCGCAGGATCTCGCCGCGCGGTCAGGACAATTCGTCGCTGGTAATCGCGGTGGATCACGAGGCATGCATTCTGTGCGACCGCTGTATTCGCGGCTGCGACGAGATTCGTCACAACGACGTTCTCGGGCGGCGCGGCAAGGGCTTCATGGCGGGGATTGCGTTCGACACCAACCTGCCGATGGGCAACTCCTCGTGCGTGTCGTGCGGCGAGTGTATGGTGTCGTGCCCTACGGGAGCGCTCACCAACAAGAGCATTATCAAGACGGTTCTTCCGGGAGAGCCGGTGGACGTCGACGAGCTGCAGCAGCTCTCCTATTTTCAGAAGGTCTCGGGAACGTTCCTGGAGCTGAACAAGAACGCCGTGGTGCGACGGCATTTTCGCAAAGGCGAGATTGTGTGCCGGGAAGGCGAGTACGGCTCGACCGCGTTTTACATCACCGAGGGCCAGGCCGAGGTCTTTCTTTCGACCCCCATGGCGCATGTGAACACCGAACGCCACGGCACTGGATTCTTGGGCAAGATGACCAGCCGCCTGTTTGGGCGCCAGCAGGACCACCGCGCCGAGGAAGGACATCGCGACACCATCCCGATCGATGCGCCGGTGGATCTGCCCTATGATCATCCGGTTGCCACGCTGGGTCCAGGCGACCTGTTCGGCGAAATGACCTGCATCAGCCTGTATCCGCGCTCGGCCACGGTGCGGGCGGCTACTGACTGCGTGATGTTCGAGATGCTGCGCAATGTGCTCGACATCATCCAGCGCAACAAGACCCTTAAAGCGCAACTGGACGCCAAGTATCGACAACGCGCGCTGGACGACCATCTGCGCAGCGTGCCGATGTTCTCGTCGTTGAGCCAGGAGTTCATCGACCTTCTGCGCAATAAGGTGGAGCTGGTGCGCTACACCAAAGGCGACGTAATTTGCAGCCAGGGGGATGTCGCCGACAGCTTTTACTTGATCCGGCTGGGCTTCGTGAAGGTGTCCGAGCCGCACCCGGGCGGCGACTTGGTGCTTGCATATTTGGGACGCGGCGGATACTTCGGGGAGATTGGGCTGCTCGGGGGAGGCACCCGTACCGCCACTTGCACGGCGCTCGATCACGTGGAGCTGGTGCGCATCCACGCCGAAGAGTTTCATCAGATGGTGAAACAGTTCCCCACTGTTCGCGAGAGCCTGGAGACTTTGGTCCGCGTGCGTCAAGACCAGAATCGCCAACGGCTGGCCACAGCCACCAGCACGCCGCTCGATTCATTCCTCACACAAGGCCTGATGGAAGCGCAGAGCCTGCTGGTAATGGACCTCGAACGCTGCACTCGCTGCGATGCTTGCGTCCGCGCGTGTGCCGACGCGCATGATGGCGTGACACGGCTGATCCGGGAGGGCCAGCGCTTCGATAAATATCTGGTAGCCACGTCGTGCCGCCATTGCCGCGATCCGCTTTGCATGGTGGGCTGTCCGGTGGGTTCCATCCGGCGCCGCAATTCGCTAGAAGTGATCATTGAGAATTGGTGCATCGGATGCGGTTTGTGCGCAAAGAATTGCCCTTACGGCAATATCAACATGCACCCGTTCACGGTGATGGAGAACGATCCGATGAACGTGGGTCGCGAAATGGCCGTGGTGAAACAGAAGGCGACGTCGTGCGATTTGTGTACCGATCTGGCCGAGCCAAGCTGCGTGTACGCCTGCCCGCACGATGCGGCACATCGCGTGGAGCCGAACGAATTCTTCAAATGGGTGGGGACGCCGCTCGCCACCGAATCGCGGAGAACCTGAAGAGGCGCGATGCGGATCGACCGGACACACCGCCCCTGGGTGATTGCGACAATCGCGCTTGCGATTATCAGCTCCGTCGCGTATGTTCTCTATGCCGTCGAGACGCCGGGCGGACCGCGCGGGGGAAGCGCGATTGGGCTCACCTTCGGCATCGTGGGCTACGGGATGATGCTCTACGCGGGTCTACTGGGCGCGCGGAAACAAGTTCCAACGTGGCGCATCGGACATGCTCAGACCTGGATGCGCGGTCACCTGTGGCTGGGACTGCTCAGCCTGCTGCTAATCCTGTTTCATAGCGGCTTCGCTTTTCGCGGGCCGTTGACGCTGGTGCTCATGCTGCTGTTCTTCATCGTCATCGGCAGCGGCATCCTGGGGGCCACGATCCAGCACTATGTGCCGAGCTTCATGACGTCCCGCGTGCCGCTCGAGACTATCTACGAAGAGATCCCGCACGTGCGCGCGCAGTTGCGTGACGAGGCCGATCAGCTGGCCGTCGCCATCTGCGGCCCGCTGGATGAAGTGGTGGCGGAAGAGACACCCGAACAAGCTCAGACGGTCTTGGTCGAGATCGAGCATGACGACCGCGAGCGATTCCGCGAAGTCTACTTGCACAAAGTGCGACCGTATCTGGCGGATCCGGAAACACCGGGCGCGGAACTGGCCGATCCACTTCGCTCGGGAGAAACGTTCCAGGCTCTGCGCCGGTTGCTGGCCCCGCCGGTGCACGGTGTGCTCGACGATCTGGAAAACATCTGCTTGGAAGAGCAGCAGTTAAGCCGGCAAATTCGAATTTATCGCTGGCTGCACGCGTGGCTGCTGGTGCACGTTCCTCTGTCGATTGCCCTGCTGGTATTGGGCGCGGTGCACGCCGTGATGGCGCTGAGGTACTAGATGGCCGGACGCATCCGCACCACCAAGAAACTCGCGCAGCGCATCAATCTGGACTATTTCAAGACGCTACACGGTATCCCGCGCTGGCGGCGGATTCTTTCGGGTGTGTTCGTGATCGCGGGCCTGGCATGGCTCGGCTGGCATGCCGTGGCGGGAAGTCCGAAGCCGTACAACGCCGGTCCGCTTGCACACCCGCATGCGCTGCTTGGACAGAAATGCAGTGCGTGCCATGTCTCTCAAGCGAGTTATCAGAAGAGCGCGACCGATCAAGCGTGCCTGGGATGTCACGACGGACCGATCCATCACGCGGACCAGACGTTCACGCCATCTTGTTCCAACTGCCACGTGGAGCACCAAGGCACGTTGCGACTGGCCAGCACCAGCGATCGGGCCTGCACGCAATGCCACGCGGATTTGACCACCACGCAGGGACCGGCGAAATTTGCTTCGAACATTCGCGGGTTCGATGGCAGCCATCCTGAATTTGCGGCTCTGCGGCCCGGCGCTTCCGATCCGGGCACCATCAAATTCAATCATCACGTCCATTTGAAAGAAGACTTGCGCGGACCCAATGGAACTGTGCAGTTGAAATGCGCCGATTGCCACCGCGCGTCCGAATCGACGGATCGGTCGTACATGGAGCCGGTCAATTACGAAAAGCACTGCGCGTCGTGCCACACACTGCAGTTCGATCGGCGCTTCAGCGAGTCGGCGCCGCACAAAGAGCCGCAAGTGGTCTACGATTTTGTCTTCGCCAAGCTGACCGCGTACATCGCGGCGCATCCGGTGGAGATTCCTTTAGTGGACGAGCCCGATAAGCGCCTCCCAACCCGTCCGCCGCAACCGCCCGCCCGCAACGCCGCCGAGTGGGTGCAGCAACGTATGCTGGACGCGCAGTTACTGCTGTGGGGCAAGTCGTGCAAGGAATGCCATCGCGTGAGTTACCCGAATGGGCCCGACGGCCTACCGGTAGTCGCCAGAGCCGCGATTACCGCGCGTTGGCTGCAGCACGCGGAGTTCGATCACCAAGCGCATCAAATGGTGCAATGCGGGTCCTGCCATGCCAAGGCAAACCAGAGCCGCGAGACGTCCGACGTGCTGATTCCCGGCGTCCAGACGTGCCAGCAGTGCCATCGCTCGGGCAAGGAGGCGGCGGAAGCGCGCTGCTTCGAGTGCCACGTTTATCATGACTGGAGCAAGGAAAAACCGGTCGCGGGCAGGTACTCGATCCGGCAGCTCGCTCAATAGCTTGGTTCTATTTCACAGCCGGCCCAGGTGGATCGTTTGTCACAGTGAAGAGCTGCCCGTTCTTCATGTATAGCCGCTGCGCTTCTTCATGGTTGAACGGCCGCGAGCCGCGACGGTTGAAGACCGCCAGTTGGTTGCCATCTTCATCCACTGCGCGGTCGCGATCGATACCCTTCGATACGGCGAGCGCCGGACCTTTCGTTCGATACGTCGCAATCAGCTTCGGCGTCGGCTTGGGGCTGAAGCCGAGATAGTTGGGTTGCTCGTTGGGCGCAAACAATTGGACGATCCGCATGCCGTTCTTGCCGTCGGCGACGTAGGCAAAAGCGCTTGCGGCCGTCATGCCGAGCTTTACATCATGGGTGTCGTTCAGCGCTCCTTGTGCTGTGAAGACCTGGTCGATGCGCGGATGTTCGGGTCTTTCTACATCCACGATCACGAGTCCCTGCTTGCCGCCCGCGACGTAGGCGTAGGTGCGGGCGATGTAGATATTGCGAGCGTCTTCCAGTGGGACTGTGGCGCCTGCGACGACACGGGGATGCGCGAGCGAGGTGACGTCCAGAACTTTCAATCCCTGGCGATCGACCACAAAGGCGTAGCGGAACTGGACGGCGACGCCTTGCGGGTCCACCAAATCGGGCGCTCCGATTTCCGATTCCACTTGAGGCGCGACTGGATTCGAGATATTAACCACCACCAATCCGCGATCGCACAAAATGTAGGCGTAGGTTCCCGCGATCGTGATGCGTCGCGCCCCGTTCAAGACACCGTTGGGGTTAAATGTTGCCGCGCGTTTCAAGAAATTGTTCGCGGGGTTGCCGTCCAGCAGCGTGAGGACACCCGGCGCTTTGCTCTTCAAATTCGGATCGCCAATCACGACCAAGCCCTCTTCGGCATCGGTAACGTAGAGGAAGCCGTACATCAGCGCGATGGCCTGCTCTTCGTTCGCCGGAATGCGCGTGCGCAGCGGATCCACCGCCAGTGTGGAGGGCGATCCCACAGCCGTTGCGTTCCTGGTCTTCACATAGAAGCGCTGGCCGAGCGGAGACACCGGCGCGGTGACCATCTTCTCTGAGAAATCCTTGTTGTCGATATTCGCGACATCGTAAACTCGGAACCCGCCTTTGCCCAGAGCCGCGTAAAGATACTCGCCGCGCAACTGGACGTCCAAGACATTGCCCGCGTGGTGATCGGCCTCATGCAACTCGCCGTGATGCTGTTCCACTTCCTCGTAGTCTTTCGAATAAACGATCTTCTGCAGATCGCTGCCGAATACCGCGGGCGGATCGTCATGCTCCGCCACGGGCACGGCATCGAAACCCTTGGAACCCTCCGCGACGTAGACATAGCGGCCCATGAAGTTCACCAGGTTCGTGCCTTGCATCAAAAGCTGCGCCATCCAGGCGTTGTTGTCGCCCTCGCGCGATACGTGACAATCGGTACACATTTTGGTTTCGGTGGCGCGGACAGTGTGCGGATAATATGGGCTGAAACCGAAGCCGCTGAAGCCTTCGGCGGATACCGTCTGCTGCATGTAATAAAGCCAATCGCGATTGGCGTTCTGTGAGCTGACGACCACCGCGCAAGTGGAGCGCGTCGGCGCGATGCGATGCTTCGTCACGGTGCCGTCCACACCCAGCATGTAAATGTCGTCGCGCAGCACTTCGAAGTTGTACGCCGTGTAATTGCGTGTGGTGGTCCCTTCGTTGTGCAGCATCGGCAGCTTACGATTGGCCGACATCGGCAGGTGGCAACCGAAGCAACTGGTGGTCCAGGAAGTGTGGCAGGCGTAGCAGGTCATGCGTTCGTTGGAATGCGCGAGCGTGGATTCATCGCCAGGCACGCTGCCCCACGTGGTTCCGTCTTTCAGAATCGTTTTCGCCAGCCGCGATTTCTCGTTGTAGTGCGGATTGCCGGGCGTGATGGTGTCCACTACCTGCACCACTTCCCACGGCGCGCGCTCTTTGTCCACCATGGACCGCTGGTATAGCTTGCCCGCCTGCCAGTAGAATCGGCGCTGGCCCCAAGGCGTGCGGAGCAGAGAAATGTCAGTACCACCGGCGGGAGCTGCCGCAGCGGATGTCCTTAGCGTCGCCTTATGCGAGATGGCGCCGTGGCAATCCACGCAATCGATCTCTACCGCATTGCGCGTCTCGCCGTAGAGGTTACCGTCGCCATGATTGTCCTGCGCGAAATGGCAGTCGGTACAATGCATGCCCTTTTCCAAATGGATATCCCGGAGCTGCACGGCCTTCTGAAACTTGTCCTTGTCGTCAGGCGGCACCACGTGGCTCTCGGGATCGAGCAGATTGCCCTTCCGGTCGCGCTTGTATACGGCGCGAAACACCCAGCCGTGCCCATGAAAATCGCCAAATTGGGTGTTCTTGAGCTGCTGGTTGAACTCCGGGCTGCCGGTTTTTTCAAGGAATGACAGATCCTTCCACAGGCCGCGCGCAGCGGCGCTCTCTGGATTTGCTTCCCACGTTTTGAAGCGTTCTTCATCCGATGGATTGTGCTGCTCCTTCGGATACATGTGCTCGCCGTCGGTCTCGTTGTCCCACCACGTGTAACCGAGATAAGACGCCACCATGTTGGTGCCGGGATGGATGTGGCAAACGATGCACTGGCTGGTGGGGATGGACCGCGTGAACTCGTGTTTGATGGGATGGCCGGATTCATTCCGCGGAATGGTCGGATCGATTTGGGCGCTGTGCGCCTGGTTGCCGTACTTGGCATAGGGGCCCGAGTGAACCGGTGAACGATCGTTGGCGTAAATGACGTGGCACGCCGTGCATCCGCTGTTGCGATAGTCGCCGGGATGATCGTTGGTGCCGGGAAGCGACAAAATGGGGTCAAGCAGACGTGTCTTCTGCAGGCCGAGGAATACCGGATCCGTTCGCAGCTCGGTGCCGAGACCGCGCTCGCTCAACTTCACATCGGGGCGTCCTGGGTCTTCGTCAGGATTGGGAATACCAATTTCCGAACGTTCTCCCCCGCCCCGCTCGAAGACGCGCAGAATATTTCCGGGCTGCGAAACCTCCCAGCGGCCCAGCGGGTCGAGATGGGGAAGCACGCCCTTCAGACGCGTCAGCTCCTGTGATGGCGGTGGATAGTTATTCAAACGCTGCGCGATGCCATCGGCCGAATAGCTTTCTCCAAACCTGGCGTCTTTATACGGAAAGCCGCCGTTGTTATAGAGGGCCGCTTCCCAAAGCATGGCGCCGGTGGTCATCATGCTGGTGCGGACCGCAAACACTTCCTTGGTGTGACACCCCGCCGAGCCGCAAGTCTGCTGGGCCACGCGCAAGTCGCCGGGATTGACGAACTGGATGTACTCTTTGGTCTCCTTCAGCCACTGCGTGAATGGACGGACCGGGTTGGCCGAACTGCGCCACAAATCGGGAAGGCTCGGCTTGGGATGGGCCTTCTTCTTCGCCTCGTCGTATCCGGCTGAGCCTTTCTGGGCTCCGGCTAGAGGAATAACGCCGGCATTTCCTCCATGGCAATCGGTGCAACCCAAGCGAACGGTTCCGGTGGTGTGCATGGACGCAGAGTCGGTCTGTCCATGGCAGGCAACGCAGCCGATGCTGTTGCGATCGGCATCTTCTTGCGATTCACCCAGTCGCGCTGTCCCGGACTGCTGGCCTAATAGAAGTGCGCACACCGACGCGCATGCGATGCTCGCCGCCACGCCCACCACCACGCTACGAGTTGTCTTAGAATTTGAACCGGACATTCGTAAAGACCGAGAGCAAAACCCGATTGGTGGAAATATCGCGAAGCCCCTGGAATGGCACCAGCGCATCGACGCCGCCCGTGATCACCATGTTCTCCGATAAAGGCGGCCGATAGGCGAAGCCGATACCCGAGTCGGCTCCAATTCCCGCGTGAATATTGGATTGGAACAGCAGCAGTTCCAGTGGATCGGTGTGGGCGAAGCGCAGCAGATTCAAGTTGACGAAGCCGCGCAGCTTCGGCGTGATATCGATGTCCACTCCCGCATTGTAGAGGAACAATCCAGGGTTGACGAAGTTGGCCTGCCCCTCCGACTTGCTGGTACGCAGATCGGGCACCAAGCTATCCAGACTCTCCAATCCCACGCCGGTGCTGGTGAGCCGGATGCCTTCACGATCCCAGAAACTGAAGAAGCCGCCGGCGAAGTTGGGATTGTCAAAGATGGTGTCGAACCCGCGCGCGGAACCATCGCGAGGGTCTTTGTCGCCCGAAGCATAGAAGAAGGAGAGCCGGTAGCGCAGCCAGTCTTTGTCGAGAGACAACTCCACGGCAGCCATCTGCGCATTGATATCCACGCGCCGTCCGGCGATTTCATTGAACTTGTCAGTGCCCAGCACTTGGTAAAAGGCGTGTGTGAGGTTCAGTTTGCCGAAGTGGCCGTCGCCAGTCAGTCCGTAGTAATAAGCGCGAACCGAATGCGGCGTCACCAGCCCAATGGGCGCGGGGCGAACCAAGAAGTTGTCGGTGTCGTACTGAAACGACGGATCGTCCTTGTTGTAATGGAAGCTGGCCTGAATCGTGTAGCCCGGCTTGATGAAATCCTGCCGGTAGATATTTGCGATCATCACCTGCTGGTGGCGGTAAGCAAACGAGTTCAAACCGCTGTTGGTGTCCTTCTCCAACATGACGAAATAGGCCGCGTTGAATTGATAGCGGTTGGAGTCAAAATTTCCAAACAGGCGCACGCCGGGCTCTTCATCGGAGAAGATGAACCCGCGGAAATCGCTAGTGAAGGATTGCACCCCCACGCGCAAAGAGATGAAGTCGTACTGATTGCTGAGATCCTTCAGCTTCACTTCGGCGAAGCCCTCTTGCAATCCGACATGCGTATCCAGACGCGTAGTCCCCTTACGCACATCGAAATTGACGACGCCATTCTCTTGCGCGGCCAGGTAGTTGATATTCACTTCGGGCGTGATCTGTATGCGCCAGTCGGCGGGGCGGAACGACGTGTCGCCATGAAACAGATTGAAGGAGAACGCCATATTCTCACTCATGAAGAATTGGCCGAAGCGCCCGAAGAACTGAGATTCGCCCGGACGGGCCGAGCCTAATCCACTGGGAACCGGCAAGCGGCGGCCGTCGGCGAACGTGTCGCTGGTGGCTGTGATGTCGAGAAATGTTTGATTCCCGATGATCGGGTAGTCGCCTTTGAGCTTATTGCGATTGAACGGATCGTACCAGTGGCCTTTGACGTAGGGAACTTCGAAGTTTGGGTATCGATGATAGTCGTCAGGAAACTCGTAGGCCCAGCGATTCGGAACGGCTTCGAACACTTGGTCGTCCGTTGGTATCGGCGAAAGCGGTTTGGCTTCGCCTGTGTCGGCGGGAGGCGGCTGCGACGGCAAATTGCGATAGGTGGAAGACGTGGCCGGCTGAGCCGGAGGCGCTGGTGGCTTGGGTCCCAGATCGGGCAAGCGCGGAATCTCGCGCATCCCATCGGAGCCGGATGGAACGGCCGACATCGTGAACATCAGCGGGAAGACGTCACCGGCGCTGAGCTTGATGTCACCCTGCGCGAACGGAAGGAAACCATCGCGCGTGGCCTTGATTTGGTAGCGGCCTGGCGTGAGGTTGAGGAAGCGAAACGAACCGTCCCCGTTGGTTGTCGCCGGCAGACTGCGGCCCGTATCCAGGCTCTGGAGGATTACAGCAACACCACCAAGTCCTAGCCCGTCTTGCGTGGTGACGATTCCGGTGACGGCCGCGGAATTCGAAAAGGTTTGCCTGGGAAGACGCTGCACTTGGCCGTTGATAGCGCCCGCGCCACAGAGGAACAATGCGAGCGGGACGGCCCACACAGATTTCCCCGGATTCCGACGTCCCAGCGCCTGGATTGGCACAGATACCTTTGTACAAGAATCCCGTTATCGGGGGCAGCGCGTCAAGCTAAATCTTGCAAAATTAGCGCGCCACGCGTCAAACGGTATCGTTTTCATTAAGTCTCACCCGGGTGGGCCGAGGGAGGAAGTTGCTAAGGCTGCAAGCCGGACGCGACGTAGGTATAGAAGAGCACGATCAGGCCAATCACGCAGGCCAGCAACGCGCTGTGCTTTAAGGTAAAGCGGAACAGCTTGGCTTCTTCGTCCGGCGCCATGTTCGTGGCTGCGGCGGCTACGGCAATGCTGGACAGGCTGATCATCTTGCCCATCACGCCGCCGGCCGAATTCGCCGAGGCCATCAGCACTGGATTGAAACCGAGCTTGGTAGCCGTCACCACTTGCAAATTGCCGAAGAGCGCGTTCGCGGAGGTATCGGAGCCGGTGAGGAACACGCCCAGCCAGCCGAGAATCGCGCTAAAGAACGGGAACGACGCACCGGTGGCGGCAAAGGCCAGACCGAGCGTTCCGGTCGCGCCCGAGTAGTTCATTAAATACGCCAAGCCCAACACGCAGGCCAGCGTGATGAGCGAAAACATGAGCTGCCGCATGGTGCTAAGGAAGATTTTCAATGCTAGCAAAGGCGGGATGCGCAGCACGAAGCACGAGAGGATACAGGCGATCATGCAGGATGTTCCCGAGGCCGACAGCCAATTCAGATTGAAAATAGCGGCGTAGGGCGTCACCTTGGCGGTCACCGGGGGAATCCGGGCAATCAGGTTGTGCAAACCTGGCCATTGAATGGGAATGCTTACCGAATTCAGCGGTTTCAGCATCGGCGCCCAGCCCCACAGGAGAACGCAGATGACCAGCAGAAGGTAGGGACTCCACGCCAGGAACACTTGTCCCATGGAATGTTCCGATGTATCCGCGGCTTTCGCGGCAGCGCTGAGCTCATACTTTGCGCTGTCCTTCGGCTTCCAAAACAGGAACAAAACCACCAGCACCCCAAGCGCGCAGAGTGACGCAATCAAGTCGGTAAGCTGCGGCCCGACAAAGTTTGAGATAGTGAATTGCAAACCGGCGAAGGTGACCCCGCACAATAAGGCAGCGGGAAACACACGCGCTAGCGCACCCCAACCGCCCATCACCATCACAAGATAAGCCGGCACGATGAGCGAAACAGGGGCGCAGATGCGTCCCACGCCGGCACTCAAGCGCATGAGCGGCAAGCCGGTGATTCCAGCCAGGGTAACAATGGGAATGGCGATGGAGCCGAACGCGACCGGCGCAGTATTTGCCAGCAAGCAGATCGCCGCGGCGTGGAACGGTGAAAAACCCAGTCCGGCGAGCATGGCGGCGGCCACCGCGACGGGGGTTCCGAATCCAGCCGCGCCTTCCAGGAATGCTCCGAAAGCGAACGCGATCAACAGCGTCTGCAGCCTTGGATCGCGCGTCAGGCTGCGGAGCGAATGTTTGATGGTTTCAAATTTGCCGGTGTCGAGCGTCAGGCGGTATAGGAACACCGCCCAGATCACAATCCAGCCGATAGGGAACAATCCGTAAGCCGCGCCGTAGGCGGCCGCCGATACGATTCTTTCGACGGGCATGCCGTAGAGAAAGAAAGAGACCAAGACCGTTGTGCCAAGCCCCCACAAGGCCGCGATCCACGCCGGTGCCCGCCGCACGCCGAGCAGGAACAGCAGAACAAATATGGGTAACGCTGCAACCAGCGAGGAAAGCAGCAAGCTTCCATGGATCGGCGTGTAGTTGTGTTGCCACATGAGGCGAACGTCATATATACCAGAGCGAGCGTGTTGGGTTCAAGTCGCGTCTGAAAAATCCGGCCCATCCAGCCGCGGACTATAGTTATGGATGTGGGCAGACTCGGTGTATTTGTGGGTCTCTTCGCGCTGGTGTCCTCCGTGGCGCAGACGCCAGTCCCAGCGCGCCGCCAGTTCGAGGTCGCATCCATCCGGATGAACAATTCAGGCCCCCCGAGGGTCTTCGTAGACCCCTTTGCCTTCCTGCCAGGTGGCCGTTTCATCGCGACCAACGTCACGTTGACCGATGTCATTGTCATGGCCTACAAGACCCGCCGCATCCAAATGCGGGGAGGACCGGACTGGATCGATTCCGAGAGATTCAATATTGCGGCCAAGGCTGACGAAGCCGAGGGTGAGTTCAAGCGAGAGCAGTTGGTCACAATGGTTCAAGCTCTCGTCGAAGATCGGTTCAAACTGGTGTTGCATCGAGAAACGGAGGAACGGACTGTATACGCTCTGGTTCCTGGAAAAACTCCTCCCAAGCTTCAGCCTGCAAAGGAGGGCGAGCAGAAGGCCATAGTACCCGGAAATCGTGGCGAGATGAAGTTCCAGGGGATGCCCCTCGGCGGGTTGGTCAATACGCTCGCAAACATTCTGCACATGCCAGTTGTGGACGGTACGGGCATGACGGGGACCTACGATTTTACCCTCGATCCATTGCAATTGTCCGACAGAACGCAGCCGGTAACGCCTGACGTCTGGCCGGATTTGGTTTTAGCCGCGGTTCGGGAGCAGCTTGGGTTCAAACTGGAGAAGCAGAAAGCGCCCCTCGAGATCACGGTAATTGATCACGCCGAGCAACCTACCGATAACTAGCCGGTCGGCCGCTCACTTGGCTGGCAGCGTCCCCGGGGCTCCCTTGTCCTTCACAAAGAACACCAGAAACTTGGCCGGCTTGGTGCTGCTGGCGTTCTTGGAAACTGTGTGAATGTCCTCGGGCGATTCATAGAACGTCTGCCCCGGCTCAAGCGTTACTTCCTGCCCGCCTTTTACCTGCATAACCACTGAGCCCTCGAGCACATAGACAAAGGTATGCGCATTGTGCCGGTGCACGGCCGATGACGCGCCCGGCGCATATTCCACGGTAAGCATCGAGGCTTCTTTGCCGGCAATTCCCGTCAGGTCTTTCGTCATCAGCAGCGTCACCTTTGCATCTTCGGCCGACGCCACAATTGCCAGGCACAGTGCCATCAGTACCAGCTTCATTGCTTCGCTCCTTCGGCCTTCCGTGCGGCCGGCTGATAACTTCCCGGAATCGCCCGGAACGCAATGGCCAGACGATTCCAGCCGTTAATCGTAACCACCGCCATCGTCAAATTGACGATCTCTTCTTCCGAGAATTGCTGCCGGGCTTCTTCATACACTTCATCGGGCACATGTCCCTCCGCGACAAGCGTGACGGCCTCCGCCCAGGCCAGAGCCGCCCGCTCTCGATCGCTAAAGAACGGCGTCTCACGCCAAGCGTTGAGCGCATATAGCCGTTGCTCACTTTCTCCCTCGGCCCGGGCATCCTTGGAGTGCATGTCGATGCAGTAAGCGCAGCCATTAATTTGCGAAGCCCGCATCTTCACCAGTTCGATCAGCGATGGCTCCAGCTTCGACGATTTTCTGACAAACATCTCCAAAGCGAGCATGGCCTGATACGCCGAGGGCGATACTTTCTGAGCCTCCAATCGCGATTCCATAGTCGACGCTCCTTTCACTTTCCAGCTTAAAACTCCCATGTGCCCGTGAAGCGGTCAGGGCTGCGGCGATTCAAACATCACCACCGCAAGCGGCGGCAGCGTGATGGAAAGGCTGTGATAGTGGCCGTTGTAGGAGATATTCTGGGAGCCCACATAGCCGCCGTTACCCAGGTTGCTGCCACCCCACAGTTCGGAATCGCCGTTCAGGATTTCGCGATAAACCCCGGGATCTGGGACGCCCACGCGATAGTTCAAACGCGGTACCGGCGTGAAGTTGCACACGACGAGCAGGAATGGCTTGCCTGCCTGCGATCGCCGGATAAAGGAAATGGTAGAACCGTCCACATCGCGGAAATCCACCCACTCGAAACCGGACCAATGAAAGTCGACTTCGTACAGGGCCGGGTGAGTGCGATAAATACGGTTCAACTCGGCGACAAAGGCCTGCAGCTTGCGATGAAAGTCGTAATGCAGAAGCTCCCAAGGCAGCCCGCGCTCGCTGTACCACTCGTCCCACACGCCGATCTCAGAGCCCATAAACAGGAGTTTCTTTCCCGGATGGGCATACATATATGCCAGAAACGCGCGCACGTTCGCGAACTTCTGCCAGATGTCGCCCGGCATCTTGCTCAGAAGCGATCCCTTGCCGTGCACCACTTCGTCATGCGATATCGGGAGAATGAAGTTCTCCGTGAACGCGTACAGCATGCTGAATGTGATGTTGTTGTGATGATATTTGCGATGCACGGGATCGTTGGAGAAGTAGGTCAGCATGTCGTGCATCCATCCCATGTTCCACTTCATGGTGAAGCCCAGGCCGTTGAGATACGTAGGGCGCGAGACGCCGGGAAAGGCGGTGGATTCCTCGGCCGCGGTGATTGCCCCGGGAACTTGATGCGCGAGCTCATTGAAGCGCCGCAGAAAATCGACAGCCTCCAGGTTCTCGTTCCCGCCGTACATATTGGGAATCCACTCGCCGTGCTTGCGCGAATAATCCAGATACAGCATGGATGCCACTGCGTCCACGCGCAACCCATCGATGTGATAAACCTTCAGCCAAAATAGGGCGTTCGATATCAGAAACGTGCGCACCTCATTGCGGCCGTAGTTGAAGATCAGCGTGCCCCATTCGCGATGCTCGCCTTTGCGTGGGTCGGCGTGTTCGTAGAGCGCGGTGCCGTCGAAATGAGCGAGTCCATGCGCATCTTTGGGGAAATGACCGGGCACCCAGTCGACAATCACACCGATGCCGCTTTGATGGCAGCGGTCGACGAAATACATGAAGTCCTGCGGTGAACCGAAGCGGGATGTGGGGGCGTAGAAGCCAACGATCTGATAGCCCCAGGAACCGGAGAACGGATGCTCCATCACGGGCAGCAGTTCCAAGTGCGTATAGCCCATATGAACCGCATACTCGACAAGCTTGTCGGCCAGCTCGCGATAGCTCAAATAAGAATTGTGCGGACCGCGCAGCCATGAGCCGAGATGGACTTCATAGATCGAGAGCGCCTCTCTGAGATGGTCTTTGTGAGCGCGGTCGTCCAACCACTGCTGGTCGTTCCATTGATAACTGGCGAGATCGCACACGATGGAGGCGGATTGCGGTGGAACTTCCATTGCGAAACCGTACGGATCAGCCTTTTGCTGGCGAAATCCGCGGGAAGGCGCACGGATCGAATACTTGTAATTCGTTCCTGGGCCGACTCCGGGAAGGAACACTTCCCAGACCCCTCCAGTGCGTAGCCGCATGGGATGCCGCCGCTCGTCCCAATCGTTGAAATCGCCAACCACGCTCACCACTTCCGCGTTCGGCGCCCAGACCACGAAGCGAACGCCATGCACGCCCTGGCATTCGACGAGATGCGCCCCCATGGTGCGATAGCTTTCGTATTGCGTTCCTTCGCCGTGAATGTGCAGGTCAAAATCGGAAATCAGGCGCGGGAAGCGGTAAGGATCTTCGATGTCAACGGGCGCACCGCTCCAGAGGATGAGACGGAGTTTATAGGCTCCCGGATCGCGCGCGAGCGGGACCGAAAAGAATCCCTCGGAGCGCGTTTTGCGCATGGGATGCACGGTGCCATCCACTACCACACTAGCGTCCATGGCCTGCGGAAGGAACGCGCGCACCTCCCAGCCATCCTCGACTTGATGGGGTCCTAGCACGGAAAAAGGATCGCCGTGCGTACCGTTGAGTATGGCTTCGAGTTCTTGCGGAGTCATGCACAGTTATTATGGCAGAGGGCTATAAGTTTGCAGGAGTTAGGAACTACGTTTGCCTAATAAGAAGGCCGAGCTGCACGTTCATCTGGAGGGATCCATCGGTGCCGAAACGTTGATGGCGATCGATCCATCGCTCACTCGCGTGGAGATCGAGTCCAATTTGACGTGCACCTCATTTGCTCAGTTCCTGCAGGGTTACATCTGGGTTAACAAAAAGCTCGAAAAGCCGGAACATTATGCCCTGGCCACGCGCCACTTACTCGATTCGCTGGCCAGCCAGGGCGTGACTTACGCCGAGATTACTTTGTCGGCCGGCGTGGTGCTGTGGAAAGAGCAGGATTTGGCGGCTGTTTACGAAGCGGTGTGGCGCGAATCCGAGCGGTCTTCTGTCCGGACGTTCTGGATTCTGGATGCGATCCGGCAATTCGGACCGGAGAAAGGGATGGAAGTGGCGGAGTTCGCGGTTTCGCGGCGCAACCAGGGAGCCATCGCGTATGGAATCGGCGGCGATGAAGTACGCGGGCCGGCACACTGGTTCCGCGACGTCTTCGCATACGCGCGAGACGGTGGGCTGCACCTGGTGTGCCATGCGGGCGAGACCACGGGTCCGGAGTCCGTCTGGAGTGCTCTGGCGATTGGAGCGGAACGAATCGGGCACGGAATCGCCGCAGTCCAGGATCCAGCCTTGATGGCGCGACTTCGCCAGGACAATATACCGCTCGAGGTCTGCATATCGAGCAACGTTTGCACCGGGGCGGTGGCATCTTTGGAACAGCATCCGGTGCGAGCACTCTATCAAGCGGGTGTCCCCATTACCATCCACACCGACGATCCGGCGTTCTTCCGCACCACGCTCACCCGCGAATATGAGCTGGCGGAGAAAGTGTTCGGACTGCCCGCAGGCGAATTGGCTGCCAACGGTTTTCGCTACGCGTTTCAGACCGGAGAATGAGTCCGGAAGTATCGGCAGACTTCGTTCAGCGCACATCCCCGGCAGATCGGCCTCGAAGACTTGCAGCGCTCCATTCCGTGCTGCAGCAGCAATTGGTGAGCTTGGATGAGTGGCGCGCACCTCTTGCCGATCTGATTCGCGATGGCCTCCTGCACCGAGCGATAGGTGGATGAATAATTCCTTTGCTGGCGCCCGTATCCAAGGCGGACCAGTACCCGCAGTCCGTTTGATTCCAGACCAAGCACGGCATGAGCTTGCGAGAAGAGCAGGATCTTTTCGGCGCCCGGCTCGCCGATGGCAGGAAAACGCTGGAATGCTTTCTTGGCTGCCCTCAGAGGCAGCTTCGCCGCTTTGTGGAGGTCGCCATCGAACTCGGTGAGGGCAATACGCGCGATGGCGAGCCAGCGTTCCACGCGAACCTCCGGACGCATGCCGCCCAGCTTCGCTATTTCTAAAAGAGTGGAATGTTGCGCGGCCAGAATTTGCCGAGGCTCCAGCCCCACCCGGTCGCGCAATAGCTCGAAGACCCGTTGGCGACGCTCGTCGCTCAGAAGATACGCCGCGTTGTCCCAAAGGACTAAATGCAGCGGATCGCGGGAGGGAAGTGGTTTGGGCCGGCCGTAAACCACACGAAGCCGATCGATCATCGCTTCGAATGGCGGTTGATCCGGCGGCATGGAGGCAGCGTTATATAGCTCCCTCATCACCCAGGCGAACGCGCACGTTGATCGTCTTGCCGTTGCGGAAGATGGTCAGCTCCAGAGTGTCGCCGGTGCGTTTGGCCGCCAGCGCACGGCTGATGGCATCGTCTCGCTCCACGGGTTTGCCGTCGATGGACATAATCAGATCGCCGCCTACCAACACCTCCGCGTTGCCAATCTGCACCTCTTGCCGTCCCCCCCGCAACCCGGCTCGGGCAGCCGCGGAATCGGGATCCACTTCCTGGATCAGCAGTCCGCCCTGGGTTGGCAGCCGCAGCGCGTCGGCATAATCGCCCGCGATGGGAACAACCGAAACCCCCAGCTTGGGACGCTTTCTGCCGGCCTGAAAATCGTCCAGCATCAATTTTGCGCGATTAATCGGCATGGCGAACCCGATGCCAATGTTGCCGCCGTTCGGCCCTAGAATCGCTGTGTTAATGCCCACTACGTTGCCGGCCGAATCGAGCAGCGGACCGCCGCTGTTGCCGGGATTAATGGCAGCGTCGGTCTGGATCAATCCTTCCAGCGTCCGCTCGTTTTCGCCGCGAATACTGCGCCCCAGCGAACTGACGATGCCGGTGGTCAGCGTGCCTTCCAGGCCGAAAGGATTGCCGATGGCTAGCACTTTCTGACCCACTTGCAGCGCGTCGGAATCGCCCAGGTGGAGCGCCGGCAGCTTAGTGCGGGGAGTGATCTGCAGCAGCGCCAAGTCGTTCGCTTCGTCGCGGCTCAGCAACTGCGCCTTGTAGCGCGATTGATCCGACAGCGTTACTTCCAGCTGGCGCTCGTTGGCAACGACGTGATTGTTGGTGAGGATTTTTCCGTCGGCGCTGATTAAGAAACCCGACCCTTGGTCCTTGGACGGGTAAATTTCCATGAAGATGGTTCGCCGATAGACGGTGCTGGTAATGTTCACGGTGGCGAGATGCGACGACTTGTAGATGTCGATATTGTTCGTCTCATCGGAACTCAGCCCGGTGGCATGGGTTGACGACGGACCCGACCAGAGCGGCCCCGCACTGGAGACTGGATTCAGTATCCGGCGCTGTCCCCAATCCGTCTTGGTGGTGATGAGAAGAAACCCGCTCACCAGGAGACCGGTGATTACAATAATGCGCGATAATCTCATATCGTTAAACTCCGCAGCGAACCGTAGACCTTTCGCACTTGCTCCAGCGTTTCTTCCTTGGCGCCGGACGTATCGATCACATAATCGGCCACGCGCAACTTCTCTTCCAGAGGTAACTGCCGGCTCAGGCGCGCCAGAATCTCTTCCTTGTTATACGAACCCCGGTCCAAGGCGCGTTCCATCTGACGTTCCGGGGAACAAGTGACGACAATCAGCCGGTCAAAACTCTTATATCTACCAGTTTCAACCAGAATGGCCGCCTCCACAACTACGATCGCCCGCGGGTCGGCCTGGGCGATCTCGGCCATCCGGCTTTCCTCGCGCTTTTGCACAGGTGGATGGACCAAACTGCTGAGCTTTTCCAGGCGCTCCGGATTGACCCAAACGATGCCGCTCAGCTTACGGCGGCTGATACGACCCTCTTCATCCAGGATGTCACGGCCAAACTCCTGCACGATGGCGGCATAAGCTTCCCCGCCCGGCTCCATCACGGCGTGGCCTAACTTGTCGGCTTCGATCAGGTAACAGCCCAGATCCGCCAGCGCGTGGCCCACGAAACTCTTGCCGGAGGCCAAACCGCCAGTCAATCCTACTCTGAGCACGGGCCTACCCGGAGCATAGGTGCTGTTCGGCGATCTCCACCGTGTTCGCCATCAACATGGCGATGGTCAACGGCCCGACGCCACCGGGCACCGGCGTGTACGCGCTGGCCAGCGACTTCGCATCCTCAGTGACGTCGCCTGCCAGCTTGCCGTCTGGCTTGCGATTCATGCCGACATCGACAATGACTGCGCCGGGCTTGATGAAATCCCGAGTAATCAGATGCGCCTTCCCGATGGCTGCCACCAGAATGTCGGCACGGCGGCACTCCTCCGCCAGATTCGATGTTTTGGAGTGGCAGATGGTCACCGTGGCGTTGGCGTGCAGCAGCAGCAGCGCCACTGGCTTTCCCACAATGTCGCTGCGCCCCACCACGACGGCGCGGCGGCCAGCGATAGGAATATTGTAGCGGCGCAGCATGTCCAGAATGCCCACCGGCGTGCAGGCGCGCGGTCCTGGGAGGTTCTCCACCAGCGCACCCACGTTGATTGGATGAAACCCATCGACATCTTTATCCGGCTTCAGGGCTCGCAGAACCCGGTTCTTGTCCACCTGGGGCGGCAGTGGCGTTTGGACCAGAATGCCGTCGATCTCCGGGCGCTGGTTTAATCCCTCGATGATTCCAAGCAGTTCTGAAGTGGTTACGCTGTCCGGGCAAGTCACTTTTTCGCTGTAGATTCCCAGTTCCGCGCAGGTCTTGATTTTCAGGCGAACGTAGGTCTCTGAGCCTGGATCGTCGCCCACCAGGATCACAGCCAGTCCCGGCGGCCGGTGCGAAGCCGTGAGCTTTTCCAGACGCGGTTTCAGCTCACGGAAAATCTGATCGCGCACCCATTTACCATCCAGAATTAGGGGCGCGGGTTCTTTCGGACTCATTCTGTCGAGAAGCATAGCAGGCAAGCGAGGGTGGATCAATTCGCCAGCGATTCCTTACGAACCGCAATAGCCTGGCGGGGATTGTTGGTGACGATGGCCGCCACCAGCGGACGCTCGAAGAGGCTCCGCGTCAGCACTGGGTCATCCACGGTCCAGACGAATAAAGGCTTTGCGATTTGTTCGGCGTCGTCCAGCAATCGATATTGGGGGACCAAAAGATCGATGTCGGGGCTCACGCATGCGGCACGTATGTCTTCGTTCCACTTCGCAAAAATGAAGCCGGTTCGAATACCCGGGTGAATGGCGCGAGTCTCGCGAAGTGCGGGCGCAAGGAAGGACGTAATGCAAAAGTCGCTCACAGGGAAATACCGGAGCAGCAGATCGATGGCATCATGCTCGCAACCAGGCTCCTTGAGTTCGACATCCAACTGAATGCGGTTTTGTGTGAGACGCAACGTGTCCTCGAGGGTGGGGAGCCGCGCCGGATTGCGAACCGGATCGTGCGAAATAACCAGTCTGCTATCGGAGGCGCGCCGGACATCGAATTCGATCATGTCGGCGCCCACTTCAATCGCTCTCTCAAACGCCGCCAGCGTATTCTCAGGCGCTTCCGAGGACGCACCGCGATGGGCCACGATTTGAATCAATGTGACGCGCGTCAACCGGCGGGTTTGTGCGCGGGCTTGGCCTTGCCTGCTCCTTCGTTCAGCAGTTTCTCGGCTTCGTCGCGCATGTGCTGCTCTTGCTGGTTGTCGAAGAATGCTTCGTCCACGCCGGTATACTGCGCGCGAATCACGCCCTTGCGATCGATAAACACCAAAAAGGGAACTAGCGGGCGCTTGTCCCTGGGCCACTGAATATAGTCGAGCGCCGGCAGAACTCCGGCTGTGCCCACCGGAAACGGCACCTTGAATTGCGAGACGAACGAGGGAATGTCCGGATTATCGTTGATCGCCGCTTCCACCACAGCAAATCCTTTTGGCGCAAGCTCCGGATAAATGCCTTCCCACAGTTGCGTTGTCTTTTGACAGTGCGGGCAAGTGGTGAGGATGAACATCAGGCACAAAACTTTGCCTTTGTAGTCGCTGACTTTCACCTGCTTGCCGTTGGGTAGCGGGATCGCTAGATCCGGCGCCATTCGGGGAACTTCAGCGGCCCACAGGGACCCGGCCGCCAGAATGAGAGTTGCAATTGAGAGTGCGCGCATAGCGGAAATCTGAGTATACAAGAGTGACCGTGAGGGGAGGAATTCTGAGTTCTGAATTCAAGCGACTGATACCTGGGGGTCTCCGCGTCAGTCCTTGCGAAGCTCGTCATCCAAATCGGTCATCACCTGCTCGCGCTTGCCATCGGCCAGATCTTTTGCAAGGCGGCGCAGCGCCAGGCCAACGATGTCGCGATGGTGCAGCCGCGACCCCACCTCTTCGTGCTCGCTGAGCCGCAGCCACAGCTCATGCAAGCGGTCGACGTCTTCGGGCCACAAGCGCGGCGGATGCGGCCCCAGGTTCACGTACATCGATGGACGGTCTTTGCTGATCACTTCCAGAGAAAACGCATGGCGAGGTTCCGGTTGGCTTTCCCACGCCAGACCGATGCGGCGCGCCAGCTCTTCCGATGTCATCTTTGCCGAGACACCCGTCACCAGCCGGGACGCTTTCAACCTGGTGGCTGTCTGCACCACGGCGTCGAAGGGATTGACGGCCGGAACCTCCAGCAACTCCACGGGCTTGCCTTCCTTCTCGGCCATCTCCACTACGTGGCTGAACAGTTCCTTTTCGTAATCGCTGAAGATCTGATCGTCGGAAAGATCGTACTCGCCGGCGCCCGTGGAAATAGTGCGGACGGTCATCACCACAATATCGTGGCGGCGCAGGTTGATCTTCTCGAGGACCTTCTTCAGGTGCTCCATGTTGTGATAGTCGCGCACCGCCACCAGGACGCAACCCGGCCGCGCGTGCAAGGTGGCCGCATTCACTTGCGGCTGATGATCGAGGTTGAATTCTTCCAGCGTCTTGTGTTCGTCGGTCAGCTTGCGCTTCTTCGCGTTGATGTGCTCGGAGAGCGTGAACACGGCGAACACCACCAGCGTGAAGCTTACGCCGTAGATGGTGGCGTATTCCTTGGAGAACAAATTGGCAATCGCCACGAAACCCAGAATCAAAGTCGTAACACCCAGGCCGACGGGGATTTCGACGCCTGCCAGTCTAAAATTGAAGGGAAACTTATACTCCTGATCGTGCCGCTGATAACGCAGGGCCAGCACGCCCAACGATTTCAGGAAGAAGCTCCACACCACGCCGAACGCGTACGCTTCACCCAGCAGGTAAACATCGCCCCGGCTGAGCACAATGGTTGTAATTTGCAGGATCGTGATCAGATTGATGATGCGGAAGGTGGTTCCGAAACGCTTGTGGGGCTTGCGGAACCAATCCAGCAGCACTCCGTCTTCGGCCACGCGATTCAGCACGCCGTTCGCACCGATGATGGAAGTGTTCACGGCGCCCGAGAGAATCAGCACGCCCACGATCACAACGAAAATGTGGAATGCCAGCTTCAGCAATTCCGGTCCCGCCAGGCGCATCGCCAAACCGCCGAGCAGATCGTCGGAAAAGAGGTTCTTAATATCGGAGGGGCTGATGATCATGCCCGCGAACACGGTAATCACACCGGTGCAAATTACTGCGTACCAGCAGACGATGTTCGCGGTGATCTTCAGGTTCTTCATTTTCGGATAGGCGATTTCCCGATACACCTGAGCCAATGTCTCGAAGCCGCTCATGGAAAGCAGCGAGTGTCCGATGGCGATCATCAATGCGATGGCGCCAATGCTGGGAAAAATGGTGCCCTTGAACCACCCGAGCGATTCGTCGCCGAATTGAAGATTGCGTGGGAACGGCGCCGGGGGCAGAGTGATATGGCCGCGCAGGATAATCGTCAACGGGCACCAGATCAATAACGCCACTACCATCACGGTGGTGATTTGCATGATCCGCAGCGCCTTGCCGCTGGATTCGTGCATCCCCTTGGTGTTCATCCACCAGAAATACGCGGTGACGAGGACAGCGAAGAACGCGGAAAAATAGTTTACGTTGAAGGGGAACGACTGCCCGAGCATCTTCGCAATTTCATCCAGCAAATGGCCCAGATACTGGCCCGCGCTGACAACACTGATGGGCCCAGTGAGGATGTAATCGAAGACCAGCGACGAGACCGACAGGCGCGCTACGAAGGGGCCCATGCTGTCCTTCACTACGATATACACGCCGCCGCGCACGAACATGCTGCAGCTTTCCAGGTAGACCGAGCGTACGGCGAAGCTGAAGAGCATCACCCCGAGCACAAACCAGGGAGCCGCAGGTCCCACCGCGGTCTCGGCAATGCCGCCGGCATAAAATGCCGACGAGGCTAGATCGGCAAGAACGATGGAAGCGCCCCGCCAAAAGCTGATGAACGAAAGAGCTACCGTGGTAGCCACCACCACCTTGGCGGTGGTTGACGATGGCTTGCTTACTTCTGTTGACATTATCGGGCCGTGTTCCCCTGACTATTCTACTTGAGGCAAATGTTCTATCCTACGATGATCGTATGGGCCAGATTTTATGAGCCGAACAGGGGCAATCGCGATCGCGGCAGACCTGCGCTCACGCGGCTTCCAGGCTTGGCTGGTCGGCGGCTGCGTGCGCGACCTGATCTTGGGGCGCGAACCGTCGGACTATGATATCTCAACCGACGCGCGTCCGGAAGACCTGCTCCGGCTATTCCCCCGGGCCCAACTGGTAGGCGCTCAATTCGGGGTGGTACTGGTGAACGGCGTAGAAATCGCCACTTTCCGCAGCGATCATTCGTATGCCGATGGGCGGCATCCTGGGCGAGTAGTGTTCGAAACAGATCCGAAGCAGGATGTACTGCGGCGCGATTTCACCATTAACGCATTGTTGCTCGATCCTGTGGCCCTCAATTCCTCGCCCGCGAACTCCTTGTACTCGCAAGTGGTGGACTACGTCGACGGATTGTCCGATCTGCGTGCGGGCGTCGTCCGCGCAATCGGCCATCCGGAACAGCGGTTTCAAGAAGACCATCTGAGAATGCTCCGGGCGGTGCGCTTCGCGGCGCGCTTCGGGTTCGAAATTGAACCCGCCACTATGACCGCCATCCAGAAGTTGCACGCTCAGATTCTGCGGGTTTCGCCCGAACGGATCCGCGACGAACTAGTTCGTATCTTGACCGAAGGCGGCGCGCGCCGCGGGCTCGAACTACTGGATACTTCCGGACTGCTAGCCGACATCCTGCCGGAGGTGTCCGCCATGAAAGGAGTCGAGCAGCCGCCGGAGTTTCACCCCGAGGGCGACGTCTGGACGCATACCCTGATTATGCTGGAGGGCCTGCAATCGCCATCGGCGACACTGGCGCTGGGAGTATTGCTGCACGATGTGGGCAAGCCGGGCACGTTCCGCGTGGCCGATCGCATCCGATTTGACGGCCATGTCGAGTTGGGCGAGAGAATTGCGCGCGAACTCTTGAACCGGCTCCGGTTTTCAAACGCAGAAGTCGACCAGGTGATCGCGCTGATCGCGAATCACATGCGGTTCTCGCACGTCCATCAGATGCGTGAGAGCACTCTGAAGCGCATGCTGCGGCTGCCCGGGTTCGATGAGCACCTGGAATTGCATCGGCTGGATTGTTCATCCAGTCATGGGCATCTCGAGAACTATGAGTTTGCGAAAAGCAAATTCGAACAATCGGCGCCGGAGGAACTGCGTCCGCCTCGGCTGGTGACGGGCGACGATTTGATCGCTGCGGGATATGCGCCCGGCCCGGACTTTTCGCGCATGCTGGAGGTGGCAGAGGACGCGCAGTTGGAGGCGCGCATTCAGAGCAAGGAAGAGGGCCTGGATCTGGTGCGATCGACGTTCGGGCCACCAGAGAGGGTATCCTAAAGGCAGGTATGGGAGCTGCCATTCTCGTTTCGGTTGAAGAATACCTGAGTACTAGCTACTCTCCTGACCGCGAATATGTCGACGGCAGGATTGTGGAGCGAAACTTGGGCGAGAAGACGCATAGCTCGATTCAAAGAAACCTGATCGGATGGTTTTGGGATAGACGTAACCAGCTGCCCGTCAAAGCGTTCCCAGAGCAAAGAGTTCAGGTGAGTCCGACAAGATTTCGAATCCCAGATGTCACGGTAGTAAAGACCTCGCAAGTACAGGGCGAGATTTTCACCGCTCCGCCCCATCTCTGCATCGAGATCTTGTCCAAAGACGACACCATGGTCTACATGCAGGAAAAAATCGACGACTACCTGCGCTTCGGCGTCCCCTACATCTGGATCATCAATCCCCGCCTGCGCAAAGGCTATGTCGCTACCAAGGCTGGCATTGTCGAGGCCGAATCCGGCGTCCTTGCGACGAGCGATCCCGAGATCCGGGTGCCCGTCGCCGAACTTCTCGAGACAGACTAAGGTCACGTCCTATGCCGTCCCTCTGTTAAACTTTCTGCGTGCCCGCTCCAGCAACTCAGCAGGCCTATTCGCGCGAAGAGGTTCGCCGCCAATTAGGCGTCTCCAAGCGTCAACTCGCAAGTTGGGAGAAGCAGGATCTCCTGCCTTCCGGCGGTTCCTTCAGCTTTTCCGACATTCTGGCCTTGCGAACGCTAGTGGGTCTGCGCAACAGCAAGATTTCCGCGTTTCAGATCCGCAAAGCCGTGCACGCCATGCGGAAGCATTTCCGGGAGTTTGAGAATCCGCTCACGGAAGTAAAGATCTACTCGCATGGCAAGAAGATTGAGGTCCAGTTCGCCGGTGACAAGAAGATGGAGGCCATCTCTGGCCAACTGATTCTCAATTTCGACCAAGCCGAAATCAGTAAGCTGCTATCTTTTCCGAACAAAACGGACGAATCCAAAGCAGCGCAGAAGATGAAGGCCCGGCGCGAGGCGGAACACTGGTTCGAGAAGGGCCTCGATCTGGAACAGACTGGCGCGTCCGCCGAGGAAGTGATCGCGGCTTATGAGAAGGCGGCCGAGATCGATCCCACGTCCGCCGGCGCTCTGGTCAATCTGGGAACGGTCTATTTCAACGCGCGGGACTGGCGTCGGGCGGATGAGTACTATCGCAAGGCTGTGGAAGTGGATGCGGAATATGCGCTGGCGCATTTCAATCTAGGCAATCTTTACGACGAGCGAGGCGACCGTTCCGCTGCGTTGAATCATTACCTCACCGCCATTCGCATTCATCCGCGCTATGCGGACGCACACTATAACATTGCGCTCTTGTACCAGTCCATGGGACAGCCGTTGAAGGCTGTGCCCCATTGGAAGGCATATCTGACGCTGGACCACGGCAGCGCCTGGGCCGCAATCGCGCGGCGCGAATTGTCCAAGATCAAGGAATCAGCCATTCTGCGCGGCCCGCAGCGAGGCTAGGAAACGAGGGTCAGCGAAACTCTTCGGTGAACCAGGCTCGCGCCAGCTTCGCCACCTCTTCCAGCGCCCCGGGCTCTTCGAATAAATGACTGGCGCCCGCAATGACGTGCAGCGCTTTCCTGCAATTCATCCGTGCCACAGCCTGGCGGTTCAACTCCAAAACGACCGTATCGTTACCGCCGACAATTGCAAGCGTAGGCGCATCCACACGCTCCAGCGCATTCTCGGCAAGATCTGGCCGGCCACCCCGAGAGACCACTGCGTGGATTAGTTGCGGTAGATCGGCAGCCGCCACTAACGCCGCGGCAGCGCCGGTGCTCGCGCCGAAATAGCCAACCTTCAGCCCCACCAGCTGGGGCTGCTGGCGCACCCAATGCGTGATAGCCAGCAGGCGACTTGCCAAGAACGGGATGTCGAAACGAAGCTGCGCAGTTTGCATGTCCACTTCCTGTTCGTCGGAGTTCAGCAGGTCGATCAGCAATGTCGCCAGCCCGCCTTCGTTCAGAACGTCGGCTACATAGCGGTTGCGGGGGCTGTGGCGCGAACTGCCGCTGCCGTGTGCGAACACCACTAGACCGGAGGCTGCGGTGGGCGAACTCAAATAACCTTCCAGCTCAATGGAACCCAAGCTTACCGTTACCGGCACGTGCTCGATTGCCTGTCCAATGTGGGTCATGGATCCTCCTCAGGCCGGCGGCGACACGGCGGCGCCGGCTTCCAGCAAGCTGCGTACCTCTTCATCGCTGGTTTGCGAGAAATCCTCGTACCACATGCTGACAGCGTGAAAATCGGGAGGCGCGCTCAGAAAAACGATGCTATCGGCCAAGTTCCGAAGCTTTCGGACAGTTTCAGGGGCTGCCACGGGCACGGCGACGATAATGCTCGCCGCATTGCCCTGCCAAAGAGCTCCCACCGCAGCCTGCATGGTGGACCCTGTAGCCAAACCGTCGTCCACGACGATGATAGTGCGGCCAGCTAACAAAGGAAGAGGCGCTCCCCCACGGTATGTTTTCTCCTGGCGTTCTAATTCCTGCAATTCTCTGGCGGCGACGGATTCCACTTCCGCTGGTAAAATTCCCAAGGCTTCGATTACATCTGGATTGAGAACCCGTAAGCCTCCGCTTGCAATCGCTCCCATCGCTAATTCGCGATGACCTGGCACGCCCAGCTTCCTCACGACGAGTACGTCCAGCGGGGCATGCAGCGCCCGCGCTACTTCATACGCAACTGGCACGCCTCCCCTTGGTAATCCCAGCACCAAAACCCTGGGATCGCCGGTGTAACTTGTGAGTTTTTTGGCGAGTTGCTTTCCAGCGTCCCGCCGATCAAGAAATCGCGCCGCCATACGCCTGATCTTGTGCAACCAAAGAGCCATTCTCCAGCCCAGTTCAGGCTGGTGAGCGTGTATCCTAAGCGTAGAGGATCATTTTGAGCAGGATCGTACTAGCCTTCCGTAGTTTCTTCGCCATTCTCTTTAGTGGCAAATTGCCGGCTGACATCGCGCAAGAGCTTGGTTTTTCTCCACAAAAGAAGGCCCAGGCGGCCGCCAAGCCCGCGCCTGCGGTACGCGCGGCACAACCCTCCGACGGGGCGCTACAGATCTTGGGAATCTTGCAACGCGATTCGCGCCTGATCGACTTTTTGATGGAAGACATTTCGGCCTACTCGGACGACCAGGTGGGCGCGGCAGTGCGGGATTTACACCAGCAATGCCGCGATTCGCTCACTCGGTATCTGCGTTTAGGACCCGTGATCGATGGCGTGGAAGGCAGCCCAACGAAACTAGATACCAATGATCCCTCGACGGTGAAACTATTGGGCAACGTGCCGGTGAGCGGCAAGGCGTCCGGCGGTCTGCTGCGGCACAAAGGCTGGAAGGCTGAAAAAATCGATCTGCCCCCGCTCGCACCGGGTTCCAATGCGTCCGTAATCGCGCCGGCAGAGGTCGAGATCGAATAGCGTCGGCCCCGTAGCCAAAATGAACATAGGCATCGACCTCGGCACCACCAATTCCGCGCTCGCTTACATTCCAGAGATTCACGGCGAACTGCCAGACTATCCAGAGATCCAGGTGCTGGCCATCCCACAGTACGTCGCGCCCGGCCAGATGGAGGCGCGCCGCACGCTGCCGTCTTTCTTGTTCTTGGGCGATCAAACCTACGTCGGCGCATACGCGCGCGAGCAGGGGGCGTTGGTGCCCACCAAGTCGGTCCACTCGGCGAAATCGTGGCTGTCGAACCCGGAAGTGGATCGCACCGCCAAGATCCTGCCTTGGGACGCGCAGGAGGGCGGGCGCGTCCTTTCGCCGGTGGATGTTTCCACGGCGATTTTGTCAAACATTCGCGATGCCTGGAACCAGGTGCATCCGGATGCGCCGCTCGCGTCCCAAGATGTGGTGCTGACCGTCCCCGCTTCTTTCGATGAAGAAGCGCGCGAGCTGACGGTGCAAGCCGCGCACGCCGCTGGGATTGAAAAGCTCACTCTGGTGGAGGAGCCGGCGGCGGCATTTTATTCCTGGATCGCGAATCATCTGGCGCAATCGCAGAAGAGCCTTTTCGATGGGCAACTGGTGCTGGTGTGCGATGTCGGAGGCGGCACCAGCGATTTTACGCTGATCCGCGTGCATCGCGATGGCGACCGCATCGAGTTTACGCGCACGGCGGTAGGCAAGCATTTATTGCTCGGCGGCGACAACCTGGATCTCACGCTGGCATGGCTGGTGGAATCGAAGCTTGGAACGCAGCTTTCGATCCGTCAGCGGACGGCGCTGCGCCGGCAATGCGCGGCAGCGAAAGAACGGATGCTAGCGGATCCGAATCTGAAGAGCGTGGAGATCACGGTGCTAGGCGCTGGATCGGCGCTGGTGGGCGGCACGCTGAAGACCGAGATCACACGCGAAGAGGCGCTGGAACTGACCCTCGAAGGCTTCCTGCCGTTTTGCGGCATCAACGACAAACCGACCGAGGAAAAGCGGAGTATTTTTCGCGAGCTGGGATTACCCTACGTGTCCGACCCCGCCGTGACGCGTCATCTGGCGGCATTCTTAAGCGCGAATGAAGACGCAAAGCCCGACGCGGTTCTCTTCAACGGCGGATTCTTTATTCCTGATATCTGCCAGCAGCGCGTCGCCGATGTCATGGAGCGCTGGTATGGCAGGCGTCCGGCGATTCTGGAGAATCGCGACCTGGATCTGGCGGTGGCGGTGGGTGCGGCTTACTACTCCTACGTCAAAGCCACAGGCGCCGGGCTGTTGGTTCGCGGTGGTCTTCCACGTTCCTACTACGTCGGCGTCGGCGATAACGAGGCGGTTTGTCTGGTACCGCGGGGCGCCGAGGAAGGCCAGACGCTCGAACTCGACAGCCAGGATCTGCATTCAGGTGATCTGCATTTGGTGGCGAACAAGCCGGTGTCATTTCGTCTCTACAGTTCCTTGACGCGCGTAGACGATCCGGTGGGGCGTCTGCTGGGAAGCTCGGAGGCGGGCGATCTGCATCTGCACGCGCCGCTGAACGCGGTGATTCGTTTCGGAAAAGCGGGCGAGCGATTGGTGCCGGTGAAGCTTCGGGCGCACTTGACCGAGGTCGGCACGCTCGAAGTCTGGGCTGATTCGAAGATCAGCGAACATCACTGGCGCTTGCAGTTCGAACTCCGCAAAACTGCGGGCGCTCGTACCGGCGGTAAGCCCGCGGCGGTGGTGAGCGACGAAGCCGTCGCGCAAGCTGAAGCTTTACTTGAATCCACGTTTCGCGCTGGAACGCTGACTCCCGAAGAGCTTCCCGGCAAGCTGGAACAGGCGTTGGCGCTCGGCCGTAACTCGTGGCCCCTCAGCGCTATTCGTAAATTAGGTGATCATCTACTGGAACTGGCCGAGACGCGGCGAAAATCGCCTGCCATCGAGATGCGTTGGTTGAATTTGACCGGCTTTATGCTGCGTCCCGGCTTCGGATTTCCCGGCGACGATTTCCGTATCGAGCAGGCGCGGCGCATCTACGCCGGAGGGATTCAGTTCGCGAATCAAGTGCAGAACGAGATCGATTGGTGGATCTTTTGGGGTCGCCTGGCGGGCGGTCTCAACAAGAATCAGCAGGTGGACATCTTCCAGCGGCTTTCTCCGATGCTGTTGCCGCGCGGGGGCAAACGGCCGCGGATCAACAACAGCCTGCTGCGCGAAATGTGGCGCACCGGTGCAAGCCTGGAGCTGCTGCCATTGCAAACCAAGACGCAGCTCGGCGACGCGTTGCTTGCGCAAGTGAAGAAAGGCGACATGGTGGAGACCGGACTGTGGTGCCTGTCGCGGCTGGGCGCGCGCAAGCTGTTCTATGGTCCGATCAATCAAGTGCTGCCCGTACAGGCGGCCACGCGCTGGGTAGAGGCACTGCTCAAAGTCCCGAAAGCCGAGGATGCGGTGGTGGCAATCGCACGGCGTACCGGCGATTCCACGCGCGATCTGAGTCCGGCCACCATAGAGATGATTCGGAAGCGGATTCCCGAAGCTCTGGTGCCCGCGCTCGAAGGCGAAGTGGAAGAGGATCTCGGCAAGGTGTTTGGTGAAGAATTACCATCGGGGCTGGTGGCCGCGGCCTCATAGCCTGAAGATCGTGACAGAAGACAGCATTATCGCTAAGCTTCGCCGCCGCTCTCCACTGATCGGCGACGATTGTGCGGTGATCCGTTCGCCCACGGGCCGCGACCTGCTTCTCAAGGCGGATCTCAGCATTGAAGGCGTTCACTTCACGCGCGAATCGAGCGCTGAGGAGATTGGCGCGCGCGCAGTGGCCCGGAGTTTGAGCGACATCGCCGCGATGGGTGGTACGCCGCTGTACTGCCTGATATCGATGGCGCTTGTACCCTGGACAGACGAGCAGTGGATCGACCGTTTTTATCGCGGTGTCAATAAGTTGCTGCGAAAAACGAAAGTGTCACTTGCGGGAGGCGACATCTCGCATGCCGGTCAATTCGTTTGCGACGTAATGTTCTGCGGCTCCGTTGCAAGAGGCAAAGCGCTCCTCCGTTCCGGCGCGCGATCGGGCGACGCGCTCTATGTCTCGGGACCCTTGGGAGGATGGCGCAACAAGCGTGTGATCACGCCACGCCTTGAATTCGGCCGCAAGCTCATTGGAGTGGCGACCGCCTGCATGGACATCAGCGACGGGCTGGCGCTCGATCTGCATCGTCTGTGCCGGGCCTCAGGTGTCGCCGCGGAACTGGACGACATACCGTTGCTCAAGGGCGCTACACTCGATCAGGCGCTGCACGACGGCGAAGATTACGAACTGCTGTACACTGCGCCCGCGCGAGTGGAAGCCCCGGGCATCCGAATCGGCAGCATCACGAAGGGCAAGCCTGGCGCGGTGCGTTATGAAGGCAAGACTCTGAAGCCTATTGGATATGACCACACCCGGCACATATGACCACACCCAACAATATTCTTGAACTCATCGACGCCTTCCGCCGGTCGAAGACGATGTTCGCCGCGGTAAAACTTGGCATCTTCGACGGTGCGCGTCCTGCGGATTACAAAGCGCTGCCGCGGTTGCTGGATGCGTGCGTTGCGCTGGGGCTGCTCGAAAAGCGCGACGGAGCCTATGTCAACACGCCGCAGTCCGACAAATATCTGCGATCCGATAGCCCTGATTCGCTCACCGGCTACATTCATTACTCGAACGAAGCGCTCTTCCCGATGTGGGCGCATCTGGAGGATGCCGTTCGGGAGGGCACGCCGCGCTGGAATCAGACTTTCGGCGTCGAGGGTGGAATCTTTTCGGGCTTCTTCCGCACCGAGGAAGCTAAGCGCGAGTTCCTGAAGGGCATGCATGGCTTCGGACGCATCAGTTCGCCGGGCGTCGCCGCGGCGTTCGATTTGAGCCGCTTTCATCGATTGATCGATTTGGGCGGAGCGAGCGGTCATCTTTCGGAGGCCGTCCACGAACGCTATCCACAGATCCAGGCGGCTGTATTCGATCTGCCGGAAGTGGCCAAACTTTATCCCGGCACTATTGCAGGCGACTTCTTCACCGATCCATTGCCGCAGGCCGATCTCTACAGCGTGGGAAGGATTCTGCACGATTGGTCGGACGAAAAGATTCACCGGCTGCTGGCCAGGATTTACGCGGCGCTCCCGGACGGCGGGGGCTTGCTCATTGCCGAGAAGCTGCTGGAGCCTGGGTATGTGGCAGCGCACATGCAGTCGTTGAATATGCTGGTCGGCACCGAAGGCCGCGAACGTTCGGCCGCCGAGTACGAAACGCTGCTGCGCGCAGCGGGTTTTTCGAAAGTGGAGAGCCGTGTGACAGGAGTATACCTGGACGCCGTACTGGCGATCAAATGACGGTTCAGATCACGTCGGCGAAACTTTTCCGCAGCCGGTAGAACCAGACGTGCCCCAGGAAGAACAACGCCAGCGCGATGACCCACAGTTTTACCAGCGGCAGCAACTCCGGGGCATGCCCCTCCAGGAACACGGCTCGATAGCCGCGCACCAGCACGTACAGCGGATTCTGGCGCATTACGGCTGTGATCGCGGGGGACAAAGTGTTCGACTCCGGATAACAAATCGGCGTGATGAAAAACCACAGCGTCAGAACCAGCGCCATGATCTGGCCGAGGTCGCGCATGTAAACGCCGAGCGCTGCGAGAAACCAGCAAACGCCCAGCGTGAACAGCAGTTGAGGCACCAGCAAAACCGGCAGCCAGAGGACCGCTGCGGGAACCGTGTGGCGGATGATGAGCAACCCGGCGACGAAAACTCCGGCGCCAAAAAGCTCGGTGACCAATCCAGAGACCACCTGATTGACGGGCAACGTGTCGAGCGGAAACACCAGCTTCTTGACGAAATTGCGGTGCTCCAGAATCACGTTCGCCGCGCGTCCCACCGGTTCTGAAAATGCAAGCCACGGCAGCATGCCAGCCAAAAAGTAAAGCGCGAATCCGGTGCGGCTTTGATTGGGTCCGAACCTGGTCTGAAGCACGACGCCGAAGACGAAGAAGTAAGTCGCCATCAGCAGCAGCGGATTCAGGACCGTCCAGAAGACGTCGCCAAAAGACCCGCGATAACGCGCCAGAATATCGCGGCGCGCCATGGATCGGATCAGCCGATGATTCTGAACGATGGTTCGCAGCGGGGTGGCAAACAATTTCGGAAGCGCCGCCCGGATTCGCCTCCAGCGTAATGAGCGTACAGTCGTGATTTCTTGCTCCAGGACGCGAGGCTGTCCGCCGGCCTCTTCCACCAAAATCCGCAGGAACGGTGCGCCCCGTGCGTAGGCCCAGCCACCGGCGGCCTCGATGTGCGAAACATAAATTTCGTACGCGCCCGCTTCGGGGGGAAATGGGATCGAGACTTCGAACTTCGCGGTAGCACCAGGCGCTACGTCACCGGAGACCGGCGTCCAAGCGCCCTCCTCGATAAACCGGTTCGATTGCGGATCGTAGAACTGCCAGCCGAGCGAAAAGTTTTCCGAGGTCCAGGTCTCGCGGGAATTATTCTCGATGGACAGCGATACTTCGAGGGCCGAACCTTGCTCGGCACCCATGGCCACGCGAACCAGCAGGTCTCGATACCTGGCGGTGCTCACTGGTATAACCAAGCTGGGTAGCGTTCACGCACCGGACCGCTCTTGCGGCCCACCGCGTAGATCCCATCGCCGCGCAAGTCCATTGGCTGTTCGTAGCGATCCAGCAAATGCTTCACCCACTCATGTTCCGGCTTTGGCTCATCGCGGAAGGGCCCCGTTTCGAGCAGCGTCATATCGAACCCGGCGTAATGGAACAAATGCACGATCTCGCGAGCCGTGTACTCGCGATTATGCCGCGCCTCCGGTTCTTCGCCTTCCACGCGCGGGCGAATGTAGGCCGGAAAAAATCCCGGATGGTAGCCCGCCAGTATCGCCGCGATCGCGCGCAGCGAACCGATGTTGGGTGTGGTCAGCACCAGGTGCCCGCCGGGCCGCAAGATCCGGTTGATCTCCGCCATCATGTGCATGGGATCTTCCGTGAGATGCTCCACCAACTCGCAGCACAGCACCGTTGAAAAATAGCCGTCGTCGTAAGGAAAAGGGTCCTTCTCGGCATTGAAGAGCTCCACAGCGCAATGGAACTCCTCGCCGGCCAGGGATTGAACGGTGCGTTGAACCACTTTTCCCGCCGGGCCATAGTAACAGCCTCGCACTTCACCGTAACCCAGACGCGTCTTGAGCGCCGGTGTGATTTGCAGGTACGCACCCATCTCGAGAACACGGTCGTCGGGACCGCCGGGCGGCGTGATGGCGAGCGTCTTTTCGAAACGAGTGAGGTGCGTTTCGATGTAGCCCTTCGCCGATTCATCGGGCGCCCAGGAAAGAATATATTCGGGCTCCACGCGCACACCCGCCGCCGCAACGGTTGGCTCGCTGCTTTTGGCTTCCCTGCCCGGGGCCGCGCCATTGCTCGCGATTCGCTCCAGGAAGTCCGCGTAACGCCGCGCCACGTTGGGCCAGGTACATTCGGTCTCTACCCATTCACGCGCCCGAGCGCCCAGCGCCTTGCGAACTTCGGGACGGCTCACCAGCAGGTTGAGATATTCGAAAAGATGATCCTCTTCACTTGCCTCCACCGGCGCCTTCAGACAGATGCTGTCGGGAAGTTCACTGAAAGATCCCACCTCCGACACCACTACGGCTTTCCCCAGGCCAAGGGCGCGCATGAGCGTCCCAGAATTTTCACCGACCGTTGGATAGCGCAGATTGAGGACGATATCGCAGGCCGCCAGATAGCCCACAAATTCGTCAATGGGGCGGAAGCCGAGAACGCGCACATGCAAGCTGAGATCGAGCGAACGGATCAGCGATTCCAATTGCAGCTCGGGATGCGGATCGCCCACCAAAATCATCTTGGCCGATGGATGAACGCGCACCAGCCTGCGGAAGGCGCGCAACGATTCGGCAATGCGCTTGTACGGCTTCAAGAAGCCGAAGATACCGATCAGCGGCGTGGTCTCGTCCAGCCCCAAACGTTCTCGAAAGTCCGACCGGTTGGCGTCGGGAATCCAAGCGCCGTGCGGAATGCGAGCTACCGCGCCGGAGAATCCCGCGTCGCGCAATTCGGATTCGACGCAACCGCTATGGACAATGGCTGCTTTGGATCGGCTCAGCAACTGCCGCAGCATCGGCACACCTTCGTAGTCGGGCCCCACTTCGAGCCGCCGGACCCGGCTGGCGTACGCCAAGTCTTCTGGGCTGCCCTCCTGCTCCACCGCGCGCATGTACGCATCCCAGTCGCCGCGCTTAATGGTGATGTCCGCGATCAAATGATGGAGGTTGGCTTCATGTACTACCACCACCCCGGGATGATCCATCGCGGTTTCATAACAAAAGTCGTGATGAACGTTGTTGCCCACCTGGTACAGCGTGACATCGAAATTCTTGGGATTAAACGCGAGCGGTTTCGATGTGAACACCTCCACATCAACCAGCTTTTTCAATTCGTCGAGCAACGCCGCGGAATAATCGGCGATACCACTGCGCGCGGGAGGAAGTGGAGAGAAGAAGGCTACCTTGATTGCCACGAGTCCGTCAGGGCTATTTCGCCAGTTCCATCGAAAACGTTCCTAGCGCCATGGGAACGCGTACCAGCGCGAGCGTGCGCGCCTTGTCCTTCAGGAAGAACAGATCGAAACTAATACTGGACGAGGGGCCGTCGACGGATGCCTTCACATGCTCGGTGTCCACCGGCTTGTTTCCGATCTTCACGCTCTCGGTGCCGGCCGACGCCAGCCGAATCTCGTAAGGCGCGCCAAAAAACACGGTCTCGCGCGGAGGCATGCGGCCCTGGCTCAACTCCTGACGTAAGAAATACAGAAACGCCAAGGCATCCTTGCCGCAGGTGTTGGCGCTGATCTCGGCTTGGCCGGAGCCCGATCCACGAGTGACTGTTCCGGTGTTAGGATCGAAAGTTTCCTTCTCGTCCACTTTCTTGGAACCATGAGACGTGTTTTTCTGAAACTCCGCCGAGCAGAAGCTGCCGGACGCAGCGGAGCGAAATCGGTCGCTCACGGCGAAGCCTGGCACGCTCGCATCCAGATCGAATTGAAAATGCATGTGCTCGGGCGCGGCGGCCGTCTGTGAACTGGAAGCGCTGAGCGTCGCTTCGCCCAAGCTCACACCGCTCGGCCAGTTGACGCTGTAGTGGATGGTCTCATTGGGAAGCGTGGATTCGGCCACCGGCGCTGCAATGAGGGCCAACGCCGAGAACAAAAGCGGAGGGGTGATATTTACAAATCGGTACTTCATATACATCATCGAGGAACAACCGAGCGAGATCTCCTGACGGCCGCGGGAGCTTTGGAAGCGTCCCCCGCCACCGCATAATACAAATCCAAAGTCTTGGCCGCGCTGCTGGCCCAACTGAACATCCCGGCCCGCTGCACTCCCAGGCGTTCCATGCGCTGGCGCAGCTCAGGATTCAATAACAGATCGCGCATGGCAAAGACGAGATCGCGTTGCGAGCAGGGATCGAAAAGCAGCGCCGCTGAATCGGCCACCTCCGGCATCGCCGAGGTGTTGGAGCACGCCACGGCACGTCCGCAGGCCATGGCCTCCAGGATAGGCAATCCGAAGCCTTCGTAGAAAGACGGATAAACAAACAGATCGCAAGCGCCATACAGCCGCCGCAATTCTTCGTCATCCACAAAACCGGTGAAATGAATCCGATCCGCCACGCGCGACTTCTTGGCGGCCGCGCGCACGGTGGGCGCGTACCAGGTCTCTTTGCCGACAATCAACAAGTGATGCGGCAACTGCGAATGTGCGCGGATGAGATCCTCGAACGCGTGGATTAATCCCAGATGATTCTTGCGCGGTTGAAGATCGCCCACCGTCAGGATAAAGGGCACGTTCGGCAACGATGTGCGCATGCTGCGTTGGGCCGCTTCGCGAGCCACCGGGTGAAATACGGAGCTAACACCGTTCGGCAGCACCACCACCTTATCGTCCGACAGTTGGTACGCATCCAGAATTCGCCGCTTGGAAAATTCGCTCGGCGTCAGAACGCACGAAGCGGCCTTTACCGTGCGCCGCACCGTCAAACGCAACTGCGTCGCTCGGAAGGACGTGAAGTATTCGGGATGTTCCAGAAAGCTGACGTCATGCACGCTCACCACAATGGGCACGGAGCAGGCCAAAGGCGCCGTGTATTGCACGTGCAGCAAACTGGGACGATCTTCGGCCACTCGCCGCGGCAGGTGGTAACCCAGCCGCACAAAAGGGTTCACCGCGACGCGTCTCTTTATGAATCGATCGGGCACATCGGCGATGGCCTCTTCGCGCGAAATGTAAGCTATAAATTCCGCTTCACGATCCAGCACCTCGAAACAATTCAAAAGGTTTCTGATGTATGTTTCGTTCCCCGTTAAGTGCTGTCCGATTGCGTGAGCGTCTACCGAAAAACGCATGACCTTCTCCAGTATAGAGGGTTTCCCATTTTGAACGGGTCGTTCGCAAAACGTTTACATGACGGTAGCAATCACATAGGTTCATGTTACACGGATTCTAACGCAAGTCTTGTGCCAAATTATCGGTTGAACTTACAGGGCGCGGTGTGTTTCATGAAGTTAGACGGCGCACCTGCCTTTGCGTTACCGGTCAATGCCGAAGATTGCTATTCATCGAGCTGTGCATCCGGGTCGAAAAGTTTATCCAGCGCCTTCCAGGCACTGGGCCAGGTATATTGCTCCTCATAAAGCCTGCGACCCGCCGCGCCGATGCGTTCCCGATTCACCGGCAATGCGAGCAACTCGGAAACGGCGGCCGTGAAACTCTCGGCGTCGTCGGCCAAGATCAGGTGCTCGCGATCGCGGAATTCGAGGCCCTCGGCGCCAACCCTGGTGGACACCACGGGAGTACCGGCGGCCCACGCCTCCAGAATTTTGATGCGCGTTCCGCTGCCCGCAAGCAGGGGAACGATTGCCACTTGGGACTGCGCGATGGCAGCCACGGCGTCTTCCACGAAGCCGGTGACTTCAATGCTCGAATCGCGAGCGGCCAATTCACGGATGGATGGTCCTGGATTTTTCCCCAAGATCTTCCATCTCAGCTTGGGCCAACGCGACTGTAGCGCGGGCCACACGTTGCGATGAAAGAATTGGACCGCCGCGATGTTGGGAGCATATTCCAGATTGCCGCTGAAGACGATTTCGTGCCGCTCCGCGCGGGGCGGAGGAACAACGTGGGGAAGCGCATTGGGATAGACCGTGATTCGCGCGCCGGCCGCAATGGCTTGCATCAATTTTTCGTCGTTGCCCGAAGTGGCCAGAATGTAATCGAACTGGGGGAGCCAGTAACGCTCCAGATCCAGCGCCGCTCGCGCGAATCGTCCGTGGCTCCACGCCAGCAATCCGCCGTCGGACGAAGCCATGCGGCCGTGCCACACGGATTCGATGTTGTAAACATCCAAAATCACTTGCCGCGCACTGGGACGTATCTGTTGGATGTAAGGAGCGCACCAGAACTGCTCGACGAATGCGGCTGCGTAGTGCTGGCCGGCCAGACAGCGCTCAATTTGAGCCCCAAAACCGGAGAAACGATCGACTAACGGCGCTCGATTCCGAGCCAGTCGTGTGGCATTGCGCAGGACGCGCGACAGCGGACCCTTGGAATGAAACGGCAGATCGATCACATCTACTCGATCCAAACGGCCCGCAGGAATCGCATCCGCGGGGTCCGGAGCGCCAGGTTCGCGGAAAAAGATTCCATGGACGGAAAATCGCCGAGCCAGATATTCAAGGACGGAAGCGGCGCGGATGGGACCGCCTCCTATGGTGGGATAAGGCGCCTCGCCGGCCAGGAACAACGCTCGCGGCTTACTTCCGAAAGCGCTGAACGGCGTGCTCATAGACCGCTCTTGTCAGTCGTGCTGTTTTGGTCCAAGAAAACTCCCCGGCTCTGGCCAGCGCCCTTTCGCGGAGTTGGCGCATGTGCTCGGATTGCGTCACAGCCGATCGCAATGCGTCCATCCAGAGTGCGCGATCTGCAACGTCGAGCAGAATAGCACCATCGGCGGCCACTTCGATAATGGCTGGATCGCGCGAAGCAATCACCACTGCTCCACACTGCATGGCTTCGAGCACCGGCAAACCGAATCCTTCATAGTAAGACGGATACAGGCAAGCGACGGCGCCGGAGTACAAAATGGGCAGTTCTTCTTCCGGCGTGAGGCCAACCACCCGCAGGCCCGGCTCAGCGGGAATTTCGGGGAAGTCCGCGCGGCGGCGGCCCGCCAGGACCAAGTCGATCGGATACTGGCGGCGAAGCTCCCGCCACAGATCGAGAATCAAGCCAATATTTTTTCTCGGCTCCAGCGTGCCGACATACAACAAGTAAGGCGGGTTGCGCACCGGACCGGACGCCGGACGAAAACATGCACCGGCGGCGTGCGGGACCGCAACCACGCGATCGTGCTGCAGATGAAAGCGTGCGATCGCGGCGCGACGGACGGCTTCCGAAGGCGTGATCACCATGGTGGCCAAGCCCAAGCGCAGCAACATGGGAGTGCGATTGCGAATACGAGCGGATTCGGTGTGCCAACCCGGATCAAGCCACGGAGAAAGGTCGTGCAGCGTCATCACGCTCGGGCGCAGCGGTAAATAGGGGACCGCGAAATCGGTCCCATGAAAAACGTCGATTCCGAGCCGCGAGATCTCGCCCTGCAATCCCCACGACCACCAACGCCGCTCCAGCAGGTTGCGCGGGCCCTGCCCCGCTCTGAGGTTCGGGCGATCGAACGGGAGCGCCGTCTTTTGGTCGGACAGCAACCAGTACTGATCGCCGGGGAAATTGTCGCAAAGCGCGCGTGTCAACTCCTCGGTGTAGCGGCGCACGCCGCCGCTCGGAACGGTCAAAGGAGTCGCGTCCAGCGCGATCTTCATCGATAGAGTGTAGCGCGCGCTTTCCGCCGGCGCGCGGTATTAAAATCAAACATGACCCCGCCTATGACAAAAGAGGAGATCCTTCTCGCTCAAAGCGAGCACCTGTTTCCTTGCGTCTTCCATTACTACAAACAACCGCTCGTCATCTCCCGCGCCAAGAACCAATACGTTTGGGATGCGGACGGCAATCAATACCTGGACTTTTTCGGCGGTATTGTCACCGTCAGCGTGGGCCATTGCAACGATGACGTCAACCGGAAAGTGCACGCGCAGATGGATCGTCTGCAGCACGTCTCTACCGTCTTCGCCAATGAGCCGCAGGCGGCGCTCGCCAAGAAACTGGCCGAAATCACGCCCGGCGGCAAACTGACGAAGTCGTTTTTCACCAACAGCGGAACGGAAGCGAACGAGACGGCGATCCTGGCCGCGCGTTGCTACACGGGATCGACGGAGATCGTCGCGTTGCGTTATGCCTATCATGGCCGGTCGTCGCTCGCCCTGGGCCTGAGCGCGCAATCCACCTGGCGGCTGGGACCGGTGACACAAGCTGGAGTCGTTCACGCGGTGAACGCCTACTGCTATCGCTGCCCCTATGGCCTCTCGTATCCGTCTTGCGAAGTGCGCTGCGCGCAAGATGTCGGAGAAGTGATCCGCACCACCACCTCGGGACGGATCGCCGGCTTCATCGCCGAGCCCATTCAAGGCATCGGCGGATTTATCACGCCGCCCAAAGAGTACTTCCCGATCGTGGCCGAGACAGTGAAAAAGCACGGCGGCGTCTTCATCAGCGACGAAGTGCAAACCGGATGGGGCCGGACGGGCGGCAAGTGGTTCGGTATCGAGCAGTGGGGCGTGCAGCCCGACATCATCACCAGCGCCAAAGGCCTGGGTAATGGCATGCCGATCGGTGTAACGATTGCGCGGCCGGAAATCGCCAATGCACTCCGAGGCGCCACCATTTCCACGTTCGGCGGCAACCCCATCGCCACCACTGCCGCCAAAGCGGTGGTCGATTTCATCGAGGAACACAAACTTTCCATCAATGCGTCCGAAGTAGGCGCGTATTTTCGCGACAAGCTGCTGGAGCTGCAAGCTAAGCATCCCATCATCGGCGACGTGCGCGGCATGGGTCTGCTGCAAGCCATCGAAATGGTGGAAGACCCGGTGAGCAAGACCCCGGCGGTGGCGCAAACGTTGGCTGTCATGGAAGCGGCGCGTGAAAACGGGATTTTACTCGGGAAGGGCGGCCTGCACGGCAATATCCTGCGCTTCTCACCGCCGCTCAACATCACTAAATCGGACGTCGACCAGTTCGCGCGGTTGCTGGACGCCAGCTTGGTCAAGGCCTTGGCTTTGATGCCCGTCGTAGGATAGGAACTGTCATCGTAGGATAGAAGCGATCATGGACGAACGAGCTTTTTACAAAGAATCTGAGACCAAGAAGTCAGCGACGTTGCACTGCCCCTATTGCCGCGGCTCGGAGACGTACGACCTGCGCTGGCTGCTGCGGTCCAAAGTAGAGCGGCTGCCCGGCCATGCCGATGAACGAGACCGCGCTAAATTCAAGAAAGCCGCCAGCTACATGGTCTTGTTGGATGACAAGGTGATGTGCAAGAACATGCGATGCCGCAAGCAATTCGAGATCTCGGGCATCAAGACCACCGCTTTCGTGTGATCTGCGCCGAGGCTATTTCTTCGGGGATTGTTCCGCCGGCGCATCCGGTGCACTAAAGCTGACGCTCGAGTCCGCCGTGAACTTGCGATAGCCATCGTAATCCACGTCGTTCTTGACGCGTACGTTGCCTTCGCGCGAGCGCAGCTCGAAAGTGAGAGGAAGCAGGTAGCTGGTATCCCCGATACGCGTGTACTCATAGTCCAGGATGAGGCTGATATCTTGAATTGGAAACGCCGGAGGAATCCCGTCGGCGTGCAGCGTGATGCGGTGGATGAAATGCTTGCTGTCGTCAATGAAAATCAGACCGTGGTACGCGGTCACCAGATCCTTGGCCTGTTCGGGCACTACGACGTGATAGTCCGATTTCGCGGCCGCAACACTGTACGCATACACATGCATCTTCCGTCCGCGTAGAGTAAACCAGGTTTGCCAGGCGAAATCGGTCCCCGTCTGGGGAGCGAAAATGCCCTTCATGACGGAGCCGAATTCGCCCGAGGACGAGGCCCCGCCGAGCTTATCGTGCTGGATGCTGGCAGGAACGCCGTTAATCTCGATAACTTTGTAGTCTTCGTGGTGTTCAAAATATGCCAACCGTTCCACGATAATGTCCAAGGGCCTCCATTCGTCGTTGCCTTGAGAACCGCGAATTTGAAAGTCCTGGAAGCGGCGAGTGGTTTGGATGCAGAGAAAGTTAGGCAGGCCGCGCTCGTGGTTGAAGGCGTAATCGGTGGCGTCAGCTAGAATCTTCTTCTGTTCGGCGGGATCGGGTGCGGGCGTCTGCGCAATAGCATGCGCTAAGAACCCTAAGGAAAGAACGACGGCGATGGCGGGGCTCGTACCGGGCATAAAGATAAACAACGACTGGCCCAAACAATGACTGCCCAAACAACGACTATAGAGATTCGCACGCTCGGGGCGCAAGATGCCGACGCCTTCTGGCGTCTGCGTCTCGAAGCGCTCGAAAGCGAACCCCGCGCCTTTGCCGAATCCGCGGAGGAGCACCGCGCAACATCCGTGAACGTCTTCGGCAAGCGCCTGGGCGCTGCGAGCGGCGACAGCTACGTTCTGGGCGCCTTCGCCGCCGGAAAGCTGGTGGGGACCGTGGGTTTCGGACGCAACACGCGCCGCAAAGAGCGGCACAAGGCCAGAATTTGGGGCGTGTTCGTCCACCAGGAGCATCGCGGCCAAGGTATCGCGCGGAGTTTGTTGTCCGAAGTTTTGCGGCGTGCTACTGCACTCGCCGGTCTGGAGAAAATCATCCTCACGGTGGGCAACCATCAAACGGCAGCGAAGCGTGTCTATTCTTCTCTTGGATTCACGGTCTTCGGACATGAGCGCGGCGCTCTCAAGATCGGCGATGGAGCTCAGCCCGAACATGTGGACGAAGACTACATGGTTTTCGTAGTCCGAAAACCGGAGTGGGTTAGAGATTAGGTTTCCGGAAAATTTTGCCCGTCCAGAAATTCTTGCGTGGTACCCCCGCCAACAAAAGATTCCCGCTGCGGCTGGGCAATCGACAGATTCCACAAGACTTTTCTCTCGCGAACGAAATCTTTTCACTGGTGGTACTGAAACTGCTTTTCTGTGAAATGGACGCCGAAGAAGGCAAATCGTTCAGACAAGGGAGTTTAGGGAAAATGACAAGAGAAGAATACGGTGCGGCTTACAAAAAGGGCTACAACCTGACGGTGCGTTTCCTGGTATCGCGCGGCTTGTCGTACGATTCAGCACAGGAGACGGCCCAAGCCGCTTGGGTCAAGGGCTGGGAACGCCTGGGCCAATTGCGCGACCAGAACATGGTACTCACTTGGATGAACAGCATCGCACTCAATATTCATCGGAGCTGCATGCGCCGTGAACCATTCCTTCAGACACTCCCCGAATTACCTACGCCTCCCAAGGTCAATCTGGCGGCGATCGACGTCCGGCGAATTTTGAAAACTTGCAAGAAGAACGATCGCATGGTGCTCACCCGGCATTATCTGGAAGGCTACAAGGTTCAAGAGATCGCGCGCGCTCACGGATGGACGGAGACTGCCGTTCGAATTCGTCTGCTTCGCGCACGCCGGGCAGTCAACAAGCGCTTCGCCGCTTGATCGCTCCCTGAACCGAATCCCACCTTTCACAGTAAGACGACTTACATCAAACTTGCCGGATAATATTTTTTGCAATTCTAGCGCAATCTGATTTACCATAGTGGGTCGTACAGGACGACTGGATGGCCCAGCTTTTCCACAGAAGCGCAAATAGCATCTCAAAAATAAGTATTGCGGGCGCTGTCATCGCAATCGGCGGATTGGTCGCTTTCGCCTACACGATGGACCGTGGTCACTACATCACGGACGTCAAGGTAGTTAAGGATCAACCCGTACCCTTCAGCCACAAACATCACGTCGGCGACGACGGGATCGACTGCCGCTACTGCCACACGTCGGTAGAGACCTCGTCATTCGCAGGCATTCCAGCCACCGAGATCTGCATGAGTTGCCATTCGCAGATCTGGACGAACGCGGAGATTCTGGAGCCGGTGCGCGCCAGCTTCCGCACGGGCGAATCCCTGCAGTGGACTCGTATACACGACCTGCCGGATTTTGTATACTTCAACCACAGCATCCACATCAACAAGGGCGTCGGATGCGCCACCTGCCATGGCCGCGTGGACCAGATGCCTTTGATGTACAAAGAAAATACCCTTTACATGAACTGGTGCATCAACTGTCACCGCAATCCCGAGAAGTATGTCCGGCCACGCGACCAAGTGTTCAATATGGCTTATGAGGCGCCGCCCAATCAGGAAGAGCTTGGCCGCAAGCTGGTTCAGGAAAACCACATCCAAAGTTTGACGGACTGTTACACTTGCCACCGATGATGATTTGCCACCGACATGGATAAACCCGCTCTTGACTTAGACAAGATTCGGGCTCGGCTGGAATCAGCCCAGGGACCTTTGTACTGGAAGAGCCTAGAAGAACTGGCCGAGACTAAAGAGTTTCAGGCTTTCCTCGACGATGAGCTCGCCGACCGAACGCCCAATTGGCTGGACGCAGACCACCGTCGAAATTTTCTGAAGCTGGCTGCCGCATCGCTGGCATTTGCCGGCATCACCGCTTGTACAAAACAGCCCAAAGAGGTGATCGTCCCCTACGTTCGCCAGCCGGAAGAGTTCGTTCCGGGAGTCCCACTTTATTACGCCACGGCGATGCAGATGGGCGGCGTGGGCACAGGCCTGCTTGTCACTAGTCACCTGGGCCGGCCTACCAAAATTGAAGGAAATCCGGATCATCCGGGAAGCCTGGGCGCTTCGGATTATTTCCAGCAGGCATCCATCCTGACGATGTACGATCCGGATCGCGCGCAAGCCGTCACGAAACAGGGTTACATCGACTCTTGGATTGGGTTCCAGGCCGATGTCGCATCTCGCCGCGAAGAGGCGATGTTGAAGAACGGCGACGGCCTTCGCATCCTCACGGAAACGGTAACGTCACCCACGCTTACCGCCGGGATCAATGCGATCTTGAAGGAACTGCCCGGCGCCAAATGGCATCAGTACGAAGTTGGCGGCCGCCACAGTGCGTACAAAGGCGCGATGCTGGCGTTCGGGCGTCCGGTCAATACGATTTACGATTTCAGCCAGGCCGACGTAATCGTTTCCATCGACGCCGACTTTCTGGCCTGCGGCCCTGGTAATCTTCGCCACGCCAGACAGTTCGCCGACAAGCGGCGCGTCCTGAGCAACGTGACGCATACGCCGCAGCCCAAGGAAAATTGGCAGGAAGGCTATCAGGACGGACCCTCCGCCCCGCGGGCAAATCAATCCGCGTCTTACGCCTCGGAAAACCGTGGACCGGTAGTTTTACCGGCTCAGGTGCAGGCCGCAGGAAAGCCGCCCAGCGAGACGACGATGAATCGGCTGTACGTCGTTGAGCCATCTCCTTCTCCCACCGCCAGCATGGCGGATCATCACTTTGTGCTTCAGGGCAGCGAAATCGAAGGCTGGGCCTGGGATCTGGCAGCGGCCCTTGGCTTGGGTGGACAGAATAGCGGAAAGAATAAAGAAGTGGCTGCCATCGCACGCGATTTGCAAGCGCACAAGGGCGCTTGTTTGGTAGTAGCGGGCGATTACCAGCCTCCCGCAGTGCATGCCCTGGCACACGCCATGAATCAGGCCCTTGGGAATGTCGGCAAGACGGTCAGCTACACAGATTCCATCGAAGGCAGTCCCACCGATCAGCAGGATTCGCTGCGCCAACTCGTCGCCGACATGAATGCGGGCAAGGTAGAGACCCTGCTCATCCTGGGCGGAAATCCGGTCTACAGCGCTCCGGCCGACTTGGACTTCGCAGGAGCGTTGAAAAAGGTTTATTGGAAAGCTTACCTCGGTCTCTACGCCGACGAGACTGCCCGCCAGTGCATCTGGCAGGTTCCGGAAGCGCATTATCTGGAGTCCTGGGGCGATGTTCGCGGGTTTGATGGGACCGTCAGTTTCGTCCAGCCGTTGATTGCACCGCTCTACGGCGGTAAGACGGCGCTGGAAGTGATCGCCACGCTCGGGGGCCAGCCCGATAAATCCGATCACGATCTGGTGCAAGCTTACTGGCAGGGCCAATCCAAGGCGTCCAACTTCGACATCTTCTGGCAAAAAGCGCTGCACGACGGCATCGTGCCCAACACCGCAGTCCCGGCCGTGAACGTCACGGCTAAGATGCCCCCCGCATCGCAGCCCAAAACCGCACAAGGTCTCGAAATTAATTTCCGGCCCGACCCAACCATCTGGGACGGCTCGTTCGCCAACAACGGCTGGCTGCAAGAGCTGCCTAAGCCGGCGAACAAGATGACCTGGGACAATGCCATCTGGATCAGCCCCAACACCTCCCAGCAGAAAAATCTAAACATCGGCGACATGGCCGAGCTGAAGTATCAAGGGAGAACCATTACCGGACCGGTCTGGATCATGCCGGGCCACGCCAATAACAGCGTCACGGTTCATCTCGGTTTTGGCCGAACCTTCGCCGGGCACGTGGGCAACGAAGTCGGCTTCAATGCGTATTTGCTGCGCACCTCGTCCGCGCCCTGGAGCGACTATGGCCTGGAGCTGAACAAAGTGGGTGGAAGCCACGAGTTCGCAACCACGCAGCATACGCAGACCATGGAGGAGGGCGAGCCGATTCGGAGCGCCACTCTGGACGAGTATAAGAAGACACCTCAGTTCGTCGATCAAAAGGAAATAAATAAGCCCCTTCCGGTAACCCTCACTCTGTACCCTGACTTCCGCTATCAAGGCTACAAGTGGGGCATGACCATCGATCTCAATTCGTGTGTCGGTTGCGGTTCCTGCATGATGGCCTGCCAGTCGGAAAATAACATCGCGGTGGTCGGCAAGATCGAGGTCACTCGCGGCCGCCACATGAACTGGCTGCGCGTGGATCGCTACTTCAAGGGTAATTGGGATAATCCCGAACTCTATTACCAGCCGGTGCCATGTATGCAGTGCGAGAACGCACCTTGCGAGTTGGTGTGCCCAGTGGCCGCCACGGTGCACAGCGGTGAAGGTATCAATCAGATGGTTTACAACCGATGCGTGGGCACACGCTATTGTTCCAACAACTGCCCGTACAAGGTGCGCCGCTTCAACTTCCTGCTGTACTCCGATTGGGGCACGCCGAGCATGTACGGTTTGCGCAATCCCAACGTGACGGTCAGGAGCCGCGGCGTGATGGAAAAGTGTACCTACTGCATCCAACGCATTAACGCCGTCAAAATCGATTCCGAGAAAGAGAACCGGCGGATCGCCGACGGCGAGATCACACCGGCCTGCGCCCAGGCTTGTCCCACCAAAGCGATCGTTTTCGGAGACATCAACGATCCCAAGAGCCGTGTGGCGCAACTCAAAGCGCAAGCGCGCAACTACAGCTTGCTCGAAGATCTGAACGTGCGCCCCCGGACCACCTACTTGGGCCGATTGCGCAACCCCAACCCGGAGATCGGCAATGCCTGATTTAGAAGAATTAGAGCCGCCAGTTATCGACCCCGGCCCGGATAAAATTATTGCGCCGGGATTCGAGTACGGAACGGTCACCGACAAAATCGCCAATGTTGTCCTGAAGCCGATTGAAACCACCCCGAAACAATGGTGGATCGGCCTGTTCATCGCGTTCATTTTGATGCAGGGGCTGCTGGCCGGCGCGTTCTGGCTGTTCTACAAAGGCGTTGGAGTCTGGGGCATCATGATCCCGGTGGCCTGGGGCTTTGCGATCGTCAACTTCGTGTGGTGGATCGGTATCGGTCACGCTGGAACGCTCATCTCGGCCATTCTGCTGTTGCTCAAGCAAGACTGGCGCACGTCCATCAATCGTTTCTCGGAAGCCATGACGCTGTTTGCCGTCGCTCAAGCCGGCATGTTTCCGATTCTTCACTTAGGGCGTCCCTGGTTGGGTTATTGGCTGATTCCCTACCCTAGTTCGATGTGGCTGTGGCCTAACCCGCGCAGCCCGCTGATCTGGGACGTATTCGCGGTTTCCACTTACCTGACCGTATCCCTGATCTTCTGGTTCATCGGCTTGGTGCCGGATCTTGCCACCATGCGCGATCGCGCCAAGCATCATTGGCAGAAGGTCATCTTCGGCATGCTCGGCCTGGGTTGGCGGGGATCGGCGAAACATTGGGCGCGCTATCAGATGGCTTACTTGCTGTTGGGCGGCCTAGCGACACCCCTTGTGGTTTCAGTGCACACCGTGGTGAGCTTCGACTTTGCGATTAGCTTGCTTCCTGGCTGGCACACCACGATCTTTCCACCCTACTTCGTCGCCGGCGCCATCTATTCCGGATTCGCGATGGTCATCAGCCTGGCGATTCCCACGCGCAAATGGTTCCACCTGGAAGATCTCATCACCATGCGGCACTTGGATGCCTGCGCCAAGCTGATGCTGGGCACGGGATTGATAGTCGCCTACGGCTACATGATGGAAGCCTTCGTGTCCTGGTACAGCGGCAATCCCCACGAGATGTTCATGTATATCAATCGCACCACCGGACCTTACAGAGTTCTGTTTGCGGCTTTAGTTCTGTGCAACATCCTCATCCCGCAATCGCTCTGGTCCCGAAGAGTCCGCCAGAACATAGGACGGCTCTTTTTCGTGTCCCTGGTGGTAAACGTAGGCATGTGGCTGGAGCGCTTCGTAATCGTTATCATCAGTTTGCATCGCGATTTCCTGCCCTCCTCCTGGGGCATGTATTATCCGACACAGTGGGATTGGGCGGTGCTGGTCGGCACCATCGGCTTCTTCCTGGTGTTGATGGCTTTGTTTGTTCGCTTCCTGCCCAGCATCTCGATTTTCGAGGTGCGCGAAGTGTTGCACCATCTGGCGCCGAACATGTTGGATGACGACCAACTGTCGCCAAAACCGGCGCACGGAGATTAGTAATGACCGAAACTTTCGCAGATAGACACGGAACGTACGGGGTGATGGCTCAGTTCGAAGATCCCGAGCAACTGCTCGAAGCGGCGAATCGCGCCTACGCCGCCGGCTATCGCAACATGGACGCTTATACGCCCATGCCCATCGATGGCTTGGCTGAAGCCGTCGGTTTCCGGCGCAACTGGGTGTCGCCGATCGTTTTATTCTTCGGTTTGTGTGGCTGCGTGGGTGGATTCATGCTGTTGTGGTGGATCACGGTGGTCGCTTATCCGCACAATACCGGCGGACGCCCATTCAATAGCTGGCCGGCTTATATTCCGATTACATTCGAGTGTACGGTCCTGCTGGCTTCGCTCAGCGCCGTCATAGGTATGCTGGCCCTCAACAAGCTCCCGCAGCCCTATCATCCCGTGTTTAACGTGGAGAGTTTTGCCAAGCGGGCTTCGGTAGACCGCTTCTTCTTGTGCATCGAGGCGTCAGATCCGAAGTTCGACATGGCGAAGACCAAGGCGTTCCTCGAGCAACTCAACCCTGAAGAGGTGGCCGAAGTTGAAAAATAGGTCGAACAACTTGAGCCGCAAAATCCTTGTCGGCACAGGCGCGCTGGCGATCTTCAGTCTGACGGCCTGTCGTCAGGACATGCAGGATGAACCGCGCTACAAGCCGCTGGCGTCAAGCGACTTCTTCGCCGATCAGCGCTCCGCCCGGCCCATGGTGGAAGGGACCGTGGCGCGTGGGCACTTGCGCATCGATGAGGCCCGTTACACAGGCAAGATCGATGGCGAAGACGTCGATCAATTTCCGATTCCGATCGCCAAGGCCGATATCGAGCGCGGCCAGACTCGCTTTAATATCTATTGCACGCCCTGTCATGGTCACCTGGGTGACGGCAACGGCATGGTGGTTTTGCGCGGTTTTCGGCAACCGCCTTCGTATTACTCGGACAGGCTGGTACACGCTCCCGTCGGACATTTCTTTGACGTGATCACCAATGGATTTGGGGCCATGCCCAGCTACGCTTCGCGCGTCCAGCCGGAAGACCGATGGCGGGTGATTGCTTACATCCGCGCATTGCAGTTAAGCGAATCGGCGAGCTTGAACGACGTTCCCGCCGATCAGCGCCAGAATCTGCCTGTAGAACCGCCGCCGCGCATCACCGGAACCAGCTCGGGGGCGCCCGCGGCTAATCCCCAAGGAGCCAATCCCTCAGGAGCAAATCCTCAATGACACCCAGCGAGACACTCCGCCCGGAAATGGACCGCGTGCAGCGCAACTCCTTGTTCGTAGGCTTGGTGGCGCTGGTGATCAGCCTGATCGGACTCTTCAAGGACCCTGTTCATTTCTGGCAATCCTATCTGTTTGCCTATCTTTTCTGGAGCGGCTTGGCGCTGGGCTGCCTGGGAGTCTTTTTCATGCATAACGTGGTCGGAGGCAACTGGGGAGTCGCCATTCGGCGTCTGCTCGAATCGGGCGTCAAAACTCTGCCCTTCGTTCTGGTGGGCGTGATCCCGATTCTATTCTCCCTGCGATCGCTTTACGTGTGGACCCAGGCGGATTTCCGCGCGCACGATTTTCCCGCGAGTCACCGGGCCGAGTATATGAACATTCCGATGTTCATCGGCCGGACGATTCTGTTTTGCCTGATCTGGTACTTCTCCGGACGCTACATCCTGAACCTGGCCAATGAGCATGACCGCACTGGCGATCCATCCCTTTTCTTAAAGATCAAGCGTCGCAGCGCTCCAGCGTTACTGGTCTTCATTGTTACCACCACATATGCCTTTGTCGACTGGATCATGTCCTTGGAGCCGGATTGGTATTCGACCATCTACCCTTGGATGTTCACGATCGGCGAAGTGGTGCTGACGTTCGCGTTCGTTATCGCCGTGCTGGTGTTGCTCTCTAAACGCGAGCCTTTCGCCAGCTTCCTGACGCGCCAGCATTATCACGATCTGGGCAATCTCCTGCTGGCGTTCACCATGGTTTGGGCGTATTTTTCGATATCACAGTTCCTCATTATCTGGGCCGAAAACCTGCCGGACGAGATTCCGTGGTATATCCGCCGCTTCAGCGGTGGCTGGGGTTACATCGCTTTCGTGATCGCGATCTTCCACTTCTGCGTGCCGTTCTTCCTTTTGTTGTTGCGCTTTACGAAGAAGAACCCGGGAGCCCTGCGCGCCCTGGCCATCTGGATGATCGTCATGCGCATCTTGGATGTATTCTGGATTGTAGAACCGGCGTTTCGCCAGCGGGGATTGGAAGTCTATTGGACCGATCTAGTGGCGCTAATCGGCTTGGGTGGCATTTGGGTGGCTTACTTCATCAGCAACCTCAAGGCTAGGCCGCTGCTGGCGTCTCGCGATCCCCGGGATACTTATTCATTACTGGCCACCACACACGGACACGGACACTGACAATGGAACACACGGTACATCACAGCCCGAACGGAGCCGGCCACGAGCAGAGCGAGGTTAGCGTACGGCTCATCGTGGTGTCGCTGGCCTTTCTGGCAGTCGCAACGGCAATCGTTTTTGTGCTGGTGGTAGGAATCTTCCGCTACTTTTACGCCAGCTACAGCACCGAGGAAGCCACCAAGCTGTCGCGGCCGGTGATTCCTCCAGCGCCGCGCATCGAAGTGGCGCCTTACGAACAATTGCAGCAATTGCGTGTTAAGGAAGATCACATCCTGAATAGTTACGCCTATGTGGACAAGGATAGCGGCGTAGTGCGCGTACCGATTGATCGGGCCATCGATATGCTGGCAGCCAAGGGCGTGCCTTCGCACAACTACCTGGACGACATTCTCGCTGGGCGCAAGCCCGCGCCGGCCAAGCAGCCGGAGGCTACCAAGCAAGGAAATAGTAATGCGAAGTAAAAAGTTTTGGATTTCTGGAGTCATTATTGCGGCGCTGCCAGGCATCGCGGCGGGACAGCAGATGGGCATTCCAGCGGCTAGCCTGCCCTCCATAATGCAGGGCGTCGGCATCGATCAGAACCTGAACGCTCAGCTCCCACTGGAGTTGCAGTTCAAGGACGAAAACGGGCAAGTGGTTCGCCTGGGTCAGTATTTTCGCGAAAAGCCCGTGGTACTGGCGCTGGTGTATTACGAATGCCCCGGGCTCTGCGACCTGATCCTGAACGGTCTCACCCACGCCATGGAGCAAGTCTCTTTGAACGTGGGCTCCGATTATGAAGTGGTCACGGTCAGCTTCAATCCCAAAGAGACCTGGCAACTCGCGAACGCCAAAAAAGCCAACTACGTCGAGAAGTATCAGCGTCCGGGCGCGAAAGCCGGCTGGCATTTTTTGACCGGCGACGAGGCGTCCATCAAGAGCTTGGCCGACACCGTGGGATTCCATTACCGCTACGATCCCATCAGCAAGCAGTTCGCCCACGCAAGCGCCATTTATGTGATTACGCCGGAAGGCAAGATCGCGCGCTACTTCTTCGGAATCGAATACAAACCTCGGGATTTCCGCCTGGGCTTGGTAGAGGCTTCGGCCAACAAGATTGGCACCACCGCCGACCAGGTGCTGTTGTTTTGCTATCACTACGATCCCACCACGGGAAAATACGGAATGGCCATCACTCAGGTCACGCGCGCGCTGGGCACGGCCACCGTCCTTCTACTGGGGGGCTTTGTGTTTGTTATGATCCGGCGAGAGCGGCACTCACATCCCGACGCCCGGAGGTCAGCCTAACCTATGCAGCTTCCACTTTGGCCTGAAGCCGCTTCCGCGGTCGCCGTTGATGTCGATCACTTGTACATCTACCTGAGCTTGGTGAGCATCGTGATGTCGGTGCTTATCTTCAGCGTCATCTTCGTTTTTGCGATCAAATACCGCCGCCGGGGCGATGAAGTGCCGCAGCCTATCCACGGTTCTTTACGCCTGGAAATCGCCTGGTCGATCATCCCGTTCCTGGTCATGCTCACCTTCTTCTGGTGGGGGGCCAAGATTTACTTCCTGAACGCCGTTCCCCCGCCCAACTCGATCGATGTCTACGCGGTTGCAAAGCAATGGATGTGGAAGCTCCAATATCCGGGAGGGCAGCGCGAAATTAATGAACTGCACGTTCCCATAGGCCGGGCTGTCAAAATCACACTCGCATCCGAGGACGTGATCCACAGCTTCTTCATCCCAGCGCTTCGCATCAAGCACGATGTGGTGCCAGGCCATTACGACACCATGTGGTTCACCGCCGATAAGCCGGGCCGCTATCATCTGTTCTGCGCCGAGTATTGCGGAACCGAACACTCCGGCATGGTGGGATGGGTCACCGTGATGCAACCGGCGGACTATGAGAACTGGCTGGCCGGCGGCGGGATGGGCGGCACAATGGCGCAGCAGGGCGAACGTCTGTTCGAGCAAATGGGTTGCTCCAGTTGCCACCTGCTGGATCGCCAGGGACGCTGTCCGATTCTGCGGGGTGTGTATGGCTCGCGCGTGCAACTCGCCAACGGACAAACCGTTCTCGCCGACGACGCTTACATTCGGGAGTCGATTCTGAATCCCAATGCGAAAATAGTGGCCGGCTATCATCCCAACGTCATGCCCAGTTTTCAGGGCCAGATCAGCGAAGAAGGAATTTTGCAGCTAGTCGTCTACATCAAATCGCTGGCGACCGGTAACGCTCCGGGGGCCCCCACTGCGTCTCTCTCACCGGCAGTAGTGGCGCAACCGGTTAGCGTAGCCCGGCGCCTCGCATCTCAGCCAGATGGCGGTACAAAATGAGCACAGCTTTACAAGAACCTCAAACTACCGAAACCGTGAATTATTTGAATGCCGAGTACGGCTGGAAGTCGTGGCTGTTTACCACAGACCACAAGCGTATCGCCGTGCTCTATCTCATTTCGATCAGCATCATGTTTGCGCTGGGTGGCACCTTCGCCGGACTGATCCGGCTGGAACTGCTGACGCCCGAGGGCGACCTGTTCAATTCCGACACCTACAACAAGATTTTCACCATGCATGGCGTGGTGATGATCTTCTTTTTCTTGATCCCGTCCATCCCGGCGACGTTCGGAAATTTCCTGCTGCCTATCATGATCGGCGCCAAGGATCTCGCCTTCCCGCGCATCAATCTGCTGAGCTGGTAAATTTACGTCGTAGGGGGACTCTTCGCGCTGGCAGCCATCGTCATGGGTGGCGTCGACACTGGCTGGACCTTCTACACTCCGTTCAGCACAACGTACTCCAACACTTTCGTTATCACGGCGGCCGTCGGGGTATTCATCGCTGGCTTCTCGTCGATTCTGACGGGTCTAAACTTTATCGTTACGGTACATAAGATGCGCGCACCGGGTATGACCTGGGGCCGTCTGCCTTTGTTCGTTTGGGCCAACTACGCCACCGCCCTGATCCAGGTGCTCGGCACGCCGGTGGTTGCCATCACGCTCGCGCTGGTCGGTCTGGAGCGGGCTTTCCATATTGGCATTTTCGATCCCGCCATCGGCGGCGATCCCATTCTGTTCCAACACATGTTCTGGTTCTACTCCCATCCGGCGGTCTACATCATGATTCTGCCCGGGATGGGCGTCATCAGCGAACTGGTTACCTGCTTCTCGCGCAAGGGCATCTTCGGCTATTCGTTCATCGCTGGATCGAGCCTCGGTATCGCGATCATCGGCTTCCTGGTTTGGGGACATCATATGTTCGTCACCGGTATGTCGATGTATGCGGGCCTGTACTTCTCGTTTTTGACGATGATTGTCGCGGTTCCCTCCGCCATCAAGGTCTTCAACTGGACGGCAACCATGTTCCGCGGCTCCATCAGCTACGAAACACCGATGCTTTACGCGTTCGGCTTCATTGGCCTGTTCACCATCGGCGGCTTGACGGGACTGTTCCTCGGCACCCTGGGCGTCGACGTCCACGTCACCGATACGTACTTCGTCGTGGCGCACTTCCACTACGTGATGGTGGGCGGCATGGTAGTCGCCTACATGGGCGCGCTGCATTTCTGGTGGCCCAAAATCACGGGCAAGATGTACCCGGAGGGTTGGGGCAAGTTCTCCGCCCTGCTGGTATTCGTCGGATTTAATCTGACCTTCTTCCCGCAGTTCATTCTGGGGTATCTGGGGATGCCCCGCCGCTATCATGCCTATGCGCCGGAGTTCCAGGTGCTCAACGTGATGTCCACCGCGGGCGCCACGGTACTGGGCCTTGGATTCCTGATTCCGCTGATCTATTTCCTGTGGTCGCTGCGCTATGGCAAAGCGGCCGGCAACAATCCCTGGGGCGCAAAGGGCTTGGAATGGACCACTCAGTCACCCCCCACCACATTCAATTTTGATGTGACCCCGATCGTCACCGAAGAAGCCTACGCATACGCGAAACACGAGGAGGCGCACGTTGGCTGATACACACGCCGTAGCAACCGAACATCCCCCGCAATTACGTCATCACTTCGATGACATGGGCCAGCAGTTCGATTCGGCCACATTTGGAATGTGGGTGTTCCTGCTGACGGAAATCATGTTCTTCGGCGGCATGTTTGGCGCCTATACCGTGTATCGCAGCATGTACCCGGAGGCTTTCGCGGCTACTAGCAATTTCATGAACCCGGCGTTCGGTGCGGCGAACACCGCGGTGCTAATCGTCAGCAGCTTGAGCATGGCGCTGGCGGTTCGCGCGGCGCATCTTGGGCAACAGAAGTTGCTGCAACTGATGCTGGTGGCCACCATGGTCTTCGGTACTGCCTTCCTGGTGATCAAGGGCTTCGAGTATCACGAGCACTGGGTGGATATGAAGGTGCCGCTCTTTGCCGGTCACTGGGCTTGGGACGGGCCGCTTGCTCCTCCGCAGTACGCCCATCAGGCCCAGATTCTCTTCTGCTTCTATTTCTTCATGACCGGGTTCCACGCCATCCACATGTTGGTGGGCCTTGGGATCATGACGACCATTCTCATGATGGCGCGGAAAGGAGCCTTCGGTCCCAGCTATTACACGCCCGTCGAAGTGTCCGGCCTGTATTGGCACTTCGTCGATATCGTGTGGATCTTCCTGTTCCCACTGCTTTACCTCATCGGACACACGAAGAAGCTAATCTAATATATGCATCCCGTAACTCCCGTTCGAACCTACGTCTTGATCTGGCTCACGCTGACGATCCTGACCTTCACCACTTACTATGTCGCGCAGATCGACTTGGGGCAGCTCAACGTCATCGTCGCGCTCGGGATAGCCGCGTTCAAGATGATGCTGGTGATCTGGTTCTTCATGCACGTCAGAACCGACAATCCGCTGACCAAGCTCTTCGTCTTCGCCGGATTTTTTTGGATGGCGATCCTGCTGGTTTTCACCTTGGGCGACTACTTCTCGCGGACCTGGATGCCACTCGGCAAGTTCTGGTAGAAACTGAGGACGCGATTCTCAAACTCCTGGGGCGCAGCGCCGAACGCGTCCGTGTGCCCTGCTCCGCGCACCAGCCACAACGTCGCATACCGGCGATTGCTATCAGCCAGAATTTCTGAATGCACGGGGGGAGTCTTGCTGTCGTTGAGGCCATGGATCAGAAGCACGGGCGTTGTGGATCGAGCGAGCGCGGCTTCCGGCGACGCTTGGCGAAAGTCCAGGCCGTACCTCAATCGAGCGTAGAGAAATCCGGCCCAGACCGGCGCCGCGGCTAAGACTCTACACATTTTCGACGGGAATGGAAGCTCTTCGGCCACACGGTCCCGGGCAATTCGTTCAAAACTGGAGAACGCACTATCGGCCACAATGGCGCTGAAGCGCGGCTCCACTCGCAGCGACTCGATCAACACCGCCCCGCCCAACGACTCGCCCATGCCGAAAACATGGCGCGGATGCTCATTCTCGATCAGCCAAGAAACCCACCAATGCACGTCGTCGGACTCCAGCAGGCCGTAGGTGGCCAAGTTGCCGCCACTCTCGCCGTGCGCCCGGCTGTCTGGCGTGAGCACTGTATATCTGCGATCGACAAACATTCGGGCGAGTCCCACCTGGCTTGCACGCGAGTCTGCGATCCCATGCAGAGTCAGAACCGCGTCGTGGTTGGGCGCTTCCGGCTTGAACAACCAAGCACGCAGCGTGATCCCGTCGCGAGCGATCACCTGAATTGTCAGAGCGGAGGGATTAAGAGGGACTGGGCGGCGAGGAGGATGTAAAGCGGACTCGCACAATACAGCACCTGCGAACCCGCACATTACCGCCCCGATGGCGAGAATGGCGCCGATTCTCCATATGATCGGTCGCCGAGGCATCAACTTGAAATACGCGGTGGTGAGGTCGCAAGTTCTGATGGAAATTCAGCACGCAACTAACGCCGGATAAAAGTTCTGTCGATCGCGCGGACCAAGTGAAATAGTATCGAACCGACCGCCACCAGCGTAGCGGGGAACGCGATGGCTGTTCCCCACCCCGTTGCGTATCCAACTCCAAAGTGCGGGCCGACGGAACCTCGCGCTTGCGAGATGTCGATCATTATGTCCGCAACGAAGAGCGGACCCCATCCGAAAACGAGAAGGATCGGCCCTAGCCAAGGCCCCTTCATTAGTTTCCAAAACCAGGAGTCCTGTTCAACGCTGTCGCCCCAGGTGGGTTCCGGTCGACGATCTTCCGGCGCGATGTGCATACTCTGCTACGTGCGCATGCGCGTGAAGAAGTACAGGCCCGCCATGGCGAATATGAGATCGGGCGACCACGCCGCTAGCGCAGCCGGCAGCAGATTCACATCACCCAGCTGCTCGAAAAGCTTGCCGATGGTCCAGTACGCGATCGCGATGGTGAAGCTGACGCCGACGCCCGCCATGGCGCCTTTGTTGCCCGCTAAAAATGCAAACGGCACCGAGATCAGCGCCATCACCAGAGCGAAGAGCGGCAGCGCGAACTTACGGTAAAAGCTCACCTGCAAGGTGATGGTGTCGATGCCGCTGCGCTGCAACTCGCGAATGTAGGCGGCCAGCTGCTGGAAGTTCATCTGCTGATCCTGCAGCACCTCTTGCAGGAAATAATCGGGCCGCTCGTCCAGCTCTTGAAACGTCGCCGCCTGTCCCGTGAAATTGCTGAATTTCTCGTGACGTCCGCCTGGATCCTCGCGGCTCCAACCGTTTTCAAAAACCCAAGTCTGAAGCGTCGGCTCCCAACGCGCCTTCTCGGCGGAGATGTGCTTGTGAACGCGGAAATTCGTTGGATCCAGTTCGAAGACCTGCGGCCCCACCATCAGCTTTTGCGCACCGTCAATATACTTGAAATAGAAAACCTTCGGATCGTTGTTCGATCCCGGATCGAAAACCCACTTCCGGTTCGGATGCAGATAGGTCTGCACCGGCTTACCCTTGATCTCCTTACGAATGGCGTCCTGCTTGCGGTTGGCGTCCGGCACATAATAGTGCGCGAAAGCGAACAGGCCGCCGCTCATCAACAGCGCCGCCGCCAGCACAGGAACAGCCAGACGGTACAAGCTGACGCCGCTGGCTTTCATGGCCGTGATTTCGTTGTGCTTGGTGAGGACACCGAACGTGATCAGAACCGCGACCAGAACACTCATGGGTGCAAGCTCGAAAATAAGCTCCGGCGTCCGGAAGAACAGGTAGGTAAACACGCGCGTCATGGCAATATTGTTTTTGACGATGTCGCTTAGCAGGTCGAAGAACTCGTAGACGTGCGTCATGAGCACGAAGCCGATCAGCAGCAACGCGCACCAGAACAAGAAGCTTTGCAGTACATAGCGGTCCACCACTTGAGGAACCAGGAACATGCGCCAGCCCAGGCTGCGCGAGCGTACGTGTCCGGCAGGCGCGGGCAGCTTGCCCCGCAGGCCAGTCCAGGCGGCGGAGGCCCAGCCGGTAAGGGCGGCAATCCAGTCGCGATCGCCCGGCCGCTCCATGCGCGTCAGCAAGAACAAGCCAACCACGGCGAAAACAGTATTGGGGATCCACATCGCGATCCCCACCGGAAGCTTCTGCTGCTTGGCCAGGCCGTTCGCCGCGATTAGCCCCATCCAGTAAACAAACGCCAGCGCCACCGTCACCACAAAGGCTCCGGACTTGCCGCCCTTGCGCGAAGAGATGCCGAGCGGAATTCCGATCAAGGCGAGCAGGAAACAGGCCGGAGGCAGCGCCAGCCGCTGGTGCAGTTCGATGCGCGCCTGGATCACATTATCGCGGTCGAGCGTCTTGTCGTGATAGGCCAGACGGTAGAGCGGGATGGTGTCGATCTCGGTGTAGCCCTTCGCGTGCACTTCATTCGGCTTGGTGGCTTCGAGAATCTGTGCGCCCGTCGGCGCTTGCGTAGTGTAGTAATCCGTTGGATCTTTCCCGACATCATAAGTGGCGCCATCCTGCAAAGTAAGCTGGATCTGATTGTGAGGTACATCCGGGACGGCGATGGCGTGGGCCGCCACCGTGACGGTGGGCCCGTCGCCGCGATCGTGATCGGTCTTCTTCTGGTCCTCCGGCGCAGTGGTGTCGGCGATAAATACGTTGCGCCAGCGATTCGTCGCCCCCGGCGTCACGTCACTGATGTAGAGAATCCGATTGGGAAAGTCCTCGTCAAAGACCTGTGGCTGTACTTCCGAAGTCACCACGGCCGCCGAGAGTTGATTCAAAACCTTATACGTTTTCCAGGTGGCGTACGGCGTCAGCCAGAGCGACGCGGTGGCAGTGATCAGAGTGGCAAACGTTGCGAACACCAACACCGGCGGGATCACTTTGCGGCTGGGCACTCCGGCGGCGCGCATGGCGATGATCTCGCCGTCGCTCGACATCCGGCTGAGGGCGATCAGAACCCCTACGAGCACGCCGAGGGGCATGGTAAACGACAGGGTGAAAGGGATCGCAAGAACGAACAAATGAGCGACGGTGGCAAGCGGCGCCGAGCTGCGGACCAGGAACTCGAAAAGTCTTCCGACGCGCTGTAAGAACAGCACGAAGGTAAACAGCGCCGCGCCAAAAATCGCGCTCTTGGCAACCTCGCGAAAGATCGCGCGAAACAGTAGTCCCATGATTAGCTTCCGCTTTGTGACGGTCGCGGTGCTAAAGGCGCACGCGCGCTAGTGGAAGGTTGGCTCGTCAACAGCGGCGGCGGCACGATGGGCGGATTGGGCGTTTCTTCCTTTTTCGGCTCCAGCGCCATTTCCTCGAACAGGACCGCCGGAGCAATGATGGAAGCAGTGGTCGTGAACGAGCCCGCGCCCACCAGCGCGAACGGAGCGTTGGAATCAATCAAATCGAATACGTAATTTTCGTCCGAGGCCGCCAGAATGTCCTTGAAGGAATGGACAGAGACGCCACGGAACAAAAGCCCCCGCACCAATTCCTCACGGCCATCCGGATAAACCTTGTAAGCCAGCAGCGGAGGAACCATAAGACGCCCCGCGCCGGCGGACTGCGCCATTCTCTCCCACTCACTGATCGATCCCGTCGAAGGATAATCCAGCTTCCTGATCAGGATTCCGTAAGGTTTGTTCCCTGCGGCGCACAGTTCGATCAGCTTTTTCTTCATGTCGGCGGCAGGCATCGTCTGAGAAGCGCGGATGAACAGATTGCCAAACCCGGGCGAGTGCGCGCCGTATGGGCCGGTCATCCGTGCGTGTCCATTGGAGCCGGGATACTCCTTAAACAGAGGCGTGCGCGTCAAAAGGAAAGCTTTCAATACGCCTTTTTCCGCGAGCGTCAGCGGCTGGGGAGCAACACCCTCCATGTCGTATACGTAATGTCCCAGCAGTGTGTGGCCGCGATATTGCGTCTGGGTGGGATCGTCCACCACGTCCATCCAATCCGGCAGAATGCGGGATCCGATCCTGTTCTCCAACTCGCTCGGCGAATAATGGGATGGCCGCCCAGGATCGGTGATGGGCTTGCGCATCATTTTCAGGTTGTCGCCCAGCACTTGACCGAACAACTGTGCGGCTGCCGATGCCTCAAAGAGAACCGGACCATCGTAAGCTTCACCGGCTGGAGCCTGGCTAAGCGCGGTGACGTTTTCTCCCACCGCTTTGACTTCGCGCGTCAGCACGTCTTCAGAGGGAAGGCCGTCCGCGTGGAAGGCTTGAACAACAAGCGCGTCTCGCACCTCGGTTCCATCGGTGGCAAGCCCGCGTGCCGCCGCTCGAACATAAGCCAGGTCTTCGGGAGTGCGTAGTTCGGTGCCCTCCGACGTAACGATGTAGTTAGTGGATTGCGAGGTCTGCATCTCTACGCCCGAGCTCAGTACCTTCGGGTATCCGTCAAAGAGAGCCGACAGCCGAATGACTTCGCTCTTCCAGGACGCGGACGCAAAAGCTTGGCGCTGGATCGGCAAAATCATCTGTGCCACCGGCGCCGGAGAAAAATCGGGTAGCACATCCGGCTGGCTCATGTTTTTGAACGATGCTCGCTTGCGTGCGATGGCATCTTCGGCGGTCTTATAGGCGCGATCGGTGGCCAGCCAAAATACCTGCCGGAAAGCAAGATAGTCGTTATCCAGCGGCAGGCGGCTTGGATCGTAGCGATTGCCGCCGTACGCGTCGGAGTACATGTGATCGGTGTTGTCGAAGTTTGCAGTTCCAACCCGCACGTTCACGGAAGGAATACGAACGGCGGTATCGTTTTCCGCTACCAGGGCGCCCAACGAGGCGGCGATCGAATGGCTGACTGTGTCCTCGGCGCGGTACTCGGTGTAGTAAGGCGGATCGAGACTCAAACGCAGCCGGGTTAATTCCTTTACGCGTTTGACCTCATCTTTCATCGCGCGCAGAAGGGGGTCGTCTTCCGGCTTGGGGGCCTGGGCGAAAACGGAAGCGGTGATCAGCACCAGGCAACCGGAGATCCAACGCTTCACTGAGAAACTCCAGTGTCTTTTCACTGAGACACTCCAGTGTCAATGGGCCGGCCCAGGAACGGCGGGCGATCCTGGGAATGCTGCTTCTTCTGAATCTCAATCTCAGAGACCAGGATCGCCGGCGAGCTGGCCGAAACGGGCACTTGTCCGGACTCCGCGCCGCAATAGCCATTGAACACTTGCGGCTTGTCTGAAGTGGCCAGGATCTTCGCGAAACTGGACAGCGGAGTTCCCACAATGTCCACGCCGCGTACCAGCTCATCGGGCCGGCCATCGGCAAACACGCGGTACACCATGAGCGGAATCACGGTGAAGGCCTGCAACCCGCGCCGCTGGGTAGTGGTGTAACCACCGGTGATCTCATCGAAAAACAATCCGTAGGGCTTGTTCTGGCGCTTGATTTCGGCAATTAACATCTGCCGCAGGGCTTGGTCTGAGACCTGCTTCTTCGATTCCACGATCAGGTTCGATTGCCGCGATTCAGCTTCCAGCCCAGGCTGCCGGCGTCCGTGCCCGTTGGAATGATCCACGCCGTCAATCGGGGAGCGCGACGTAAGGAACGTTTTGAGGATCCCGTTTTCCACTACCGTTACGGGCCGGGCCTTCACGCCCTCGTCGTCATACGTGTAATAGCCGTTCAGATCGATGCCGTCTAACGTCCTCCGCGTGGGATCGAACACCACCGAAAGAAAACTGGGCAGCACGGGCGATCCAACCGCTTTGGTGAACGTCTGCCCCTCGGATTCGTCTTTCTGGCGATGTCCCTCGATGCGGTGCCCAAAGATCTCGTGGAAGAATACCGCAGCGGCGCGCCCGGAAAGGATGGCGGGACCCACGAAGGGCTCAACGGCCGGCGCCTGGACCAGGTCCGTCAGACTCCGTCCCACCCGCTTGGCTGCGGCCTCAATCTCAGCCGGAGGCGGCAAATGCGCCAGGTCAGCCGCCTGATAATCCTCCAGTGCGACCAGGTCCATGCCGTCCGTGGCCTTACCACGCGCGACAATGGACAAACTCACGAAATTACGCCCGTGAAGCAGACGCGTGCCCTCCGTACTCACCATGTACTTGGAAATTCTCTGGGCCGACAGGCTGATGTTCGAGTAGAGCACGTCGGGATAGTCGGACACGTCGGCCGACCATTTGCGCACGCGCTGCACCCACTCGTCATTGATCTTGCCAATGGGCGGCGGCGGCTCCTGATAAACTGACGGCGGCTCGCTGGAAAAATCAGCCGACGAATCCGCATCCTTGACCTTCACTTCCTGGTTGGACTTGATTTCGATCAGCCGGCGCGCCGCTAGCTTGTACGTCCTATCGGTATCCAGCCACACTTTGCGCCGGATGGCGTCGGGCACGTCGTCCAGGGGAATCATTTCACCCTGTTTGTACTGCCCCCGTTTCCCATCGATGGAATGGTAATTGTCCAACTGAGGCGTGCCGACTCGTAGCGTGATATCCAGAAAGCGGCGGTGCAGATTACTGCGGGAGTCGATGGTACCGAGAGTAGCCGACAGCGACTGGCTCTGGTCATCGGTGACCGTATAGTCCATGTAATAAGGAGGTGGGTCGGCCTTTTGCTTCAGGATGGTGACATTGCGCTGCAATTCGTCGCTGAGAATGTCCAGCATCGAGGGAGCTGAAGCCGCCGCGAGCGGCAGGGCCCAGTAAACAGCGAGGACGAGCGTACAGAGAATGCGGCCCACCGACTATCAGGATAGCAAGGCGGAGGGCTCTCAGATCGCAGCTTTCTCTTTCCGTAAGATCAGAATCACGCTGGCCAGTACCAGAGCCGTTCCAATCAGAGTGCGTGTCGTGATTACTTCTCCAGCGACAGAATAGCCCAGTGCGACGGCCACCACTGGGTTGACGTAAGCGTGGCTTGCCACTCGCGTGGCCGGCATGCGCGCCAGCAGCCAGACAAAAGCCGTAAAGCCCAGAAGCGATGGGCAGGCAATCAAATAGAGAATGGCCAGCGCGGCGCGCATCGAGACATGCGGCAGGGGGTGCAACTCACCGAACGAAGCTGAAAGCACCAGAAGCATCCCACCGCCCGGAGCCATCGCTGCCCCGGAAGTTAACGGCCGTGACTCCGGTAAGTCCAGCGAGCGGTTCAGCACGGAGCCCAGCGACCAAGTGGTGGCGCCGGCAAGAATGGCAATGCAAGGAAGCCAGCCAAAATGCTGTTCTCCGTTGCGGAAGAGCAGCACACTCACTCCGCAGAATCCCAGCAAAATGGAGGCCAGAAGAGGCCAATGGAAGCGGTGACGGCGAAATACCCATGTCTCAAGGGCCATCGTGATCAGCGGCAGCGTGGCTTCGAGCACCGATGCGATGCCGGACGGTACGTATTTTTCCGCCCAGAATAGGGGACCATACTCCGCCACGAACATCAGCAGTCCAATGAGGGCCAGGCTGCGCCATTGGGAACCCGCGGGCCGGGGCCGCCCGCGCAGGCGCATAAAGCCGTAAAGCACCATCCCGGCGACAAAGAACCGGGTTCCAGCCGCAAACAGAGGCGGCACTTCCAGCACGGCGATTCGAATGGCAAGGAACGACGTTCCCCACAGCACATAGATCGCGAAAAACGCCAACAGAACCCGAATGTCCAACGATTTCGACGCCGCGCCGGCCGGTTGCTCGATAACCGTTGTATTCACGATGGACGGTTACCATCTTTACAGCCGCATGGGTAACCTGTCAAGATTAGTTAGAGGGTTAGCGTTGGACAATGGCCTTTCAACTCATTGCGGGACATCCCGCGCTCGATCTTGTCAACACTCTGGATTGGCGTTTCCGCAAGAATGGAGTGGAGGAGTTGCTGAAGACCTACGCCGATCTTCTTCGGTTCACCGAGCAATTGCAGCTGCTCAGTCCTATGCAGGCGCGTGAACTGCAGTGGTCGGCGGGCGAAGAGACCCTGGTCCGCTGTCGAGAGCTCCGCGAAGCTCTGGCTGAAACTTTCTATGGACGCGTCCCATCTGCTCAATCCCGCAGAACGTTAGAACGATATTTCAAAGCGGCGCTCCTCGAGCAGAAGTTGTCGTGGAAGCACTCACCGCATTTGGAGTGGTCGTGGCCCGGCGGGCCAAGCCACCCCGACCTTCCCCTTTGGACGCTGGCGATGAGCGCCGCGGATCTGATGACGTCCGAGGCCGTCGATCGGGTACGCGCTTGCGACAATCCGGAATGCCGCTGGCTGTTCCTGGACACGAGCAAGAACCATACCCGGCGATGGTGCGACATGAAGCTATGCGGCAATCGGATGAAGGCGAGAAGATTCAAGGCGCAGCGAAAAGCGTGAAGTCGCTCTGCTGCACAATGTTTCTGGTTACAGTCTCCTACACCAGCCGCTTGACAGGGCCTTGGAAACGGTTATGCTTATTCCAAGGAGTCTCGCGATGATGTCGTCTCGGTGGATCCTTTGCTTGGCCTTGACTCCGTTGCTCGGCCTTCCTTCTTCGGCTCAATCCGTCATCTCGGCGCATTCGGGATTGATTCATTTTTCCGAGGGCTCCGTTTTACTGGATGACCAGCGCCTGGAACAAAAGACCGGCAAGTTCGACCAGATGAATAATGGTTCGGAGCTGCGTACCCAGGACGGGCGCGCCGAGGTGTTGCTCACCCCGGGAACCTTCCTCCGCGTGGGCGCGAACAGCGCAATCCGCATGGTCTCGAACCAACTGGACGACACGCGCGTTGAACTGCTGAGCGGTTCAGCGGTGCTCAACCAGGGATCGGATACGCTTGCAGACACATCGGTTACGATCCTGTATAACCTCGATCAGGTTCACATCAAAAAGGCCGGACGCTACCGCTTCGATTCCCAGCCGCCCCAGCTCAAGGTGGAGACAGGCGAAGCGGAAGTGACCGCCGACGGAAAATCGGTGGAAGCCGCCGCGGGCTATGTTGTTCCTTTTGAGGGTAAGCTGACGGCTCGCAAGCTCCTGAACGACTCGCCTGACTCTGCGAGACCGGGCGACGAATTGGACAACTGGAGCGCCACGCGGGACACTACGGTCGCCGAAAATAACAACGACGCTGCTGCCGCTTCCGATCTTTCGGGCGTGATCGATGGCTGGCAGAATAATCCGGACGCGGTTCTGCAATCGCTTGGCATTCCGCCCTACATTCCGGGGATGTCGAGCATGGTCCCGCCCCCGGGTTACGGATCATCTCTTTATGGCGGCGCTTATGGGTCTTTGTATGGCTCTGGACTCTATGGCCCAGGTCTATACGGGTCGTCGCTGTACGGTTCTGCCCTCTACGGACCTGGCCTCTCGCCCTACGGCTTGTATGGACCCTTGAATCCGTTGTTCATCTATGGGATGCCGTTGTATCGACCTTACGGATCGTACCCTCCAAGCTACATCCATCGCGGTCCGACAACCATTCCAGGCCGCATCGGATATGGTTATTCACCAACCCGCTCCATTGGAGTTGTGCGCTCCGGTGCAGCCGTCGGAGTGGGCCGGCCAGGGATGGGCGGCGTGCGCGTCGGCGGCCATCGTTAGAATCAGGCCGAGCCAGTCATAGCGCGTGGTGGCGGGTCCATATGACTGACCCCACCAGGATGACTGACCCCACCAGGGCGTACCTGCTTGCGAACCTCGCGCTCTCCTTCTATTTGGTGGGCGCTATCTGGGCCGTTGAGGTGGATATATTCAGGTCGTGGAGACTGATTGATCCAAAAGATTTTCCAACAGTCCAAGAAACTCACTGGCGCAAACTGCCGTTTTGGGCTTTCGCCCCTCTGGGGCTGGCTCTTGCGGGGTCGGTGATTCTGATCTGGTATCACCCGAGCGGGTACCAAGTTGGGCGATCGGGGGAAACCTCGGCTGCCAACTCGCCTCGCTCTTGCTCACGGCGATCTTCTGGGGTCCATGGCAGGCCAAACTCAGCAAAGACAGCGCCGGACCGAAGAGCGTTTATCTCGATAAGATCCTCCGCACGCATTGGGTTAGGACCGCGCTGATCAACGCCTACGCGTTAATCATGCTTTTTGGGGCTATCAAGGTGTGCGCATAAGATGCCTGGCCATCCCTATTCGCTCGGCGCGTAATACCCCAGCCTCCAGCGAGCTTTCAACGCCGGAAGCGCCTTGGGTTGCTGTAGCTTTACCTCGATCTTTCGGTACTTGCCGTCGCGGCTATGGTTCTGTGGCGAATACGCCAGCACGTATTGATTGCGCAGTTCGATGCCGATGCGCTCGGCGATCCCGGGAAGCTCACGCAAATTAGTAGCGGCCAGCGCCCGGCCGCCGGTCTGCTCTGCGATCTCGGAAAGCAGCCTCGGTCCGTCCATCTCGGCTGTGCCCACCTTGCCGCCGCTCAACCCACCGCCTAACCCAAATGACAACGTCGGTTCGAACACTCCCATGGCGTAAATCTGCACGTCCGCCTCACGCACCAGATCGGCAATCTGGCTGGACGTATACCGGCTGTTGTTGTCGCCACCGTCGGAAATAATCAGCAGAGCCTTGCGTGGATTCTGAGCGCGCTTCATCTCCTGCAAGCCCATGTGCACACCGTCCAGCAGGGCCGTGAGGCCGCCGGAGGTGGCTGAGGTCATCGCGCTCTCGATGGCGCCCGCATCGTTCGTCAGCGGCACGGCCAATTGGGCCTGGTCGCTGAACTCCACCAGGAACGCCTGGTCGGCCGTATTCAATGTCTTCAGAAACTCCGACACGGCGCGTCGCGAGGTGTCCAGCTTCGCGCCCATGCTGCCGCTCGTGTCCACCAGCAAACCAATCGACAGGGGGGCATCCTCATTGGAGAAATGCGTGATCTTCTGCTCCACGCCGTCTTCCAACAACTGGAAGTCATCTTTGGACAGGCCCAGCACGTAGCGGTTGGAAGGATCGGTAACGGAGACGGGAACTAGAACCAGCGTCGTGTCGGCGCGAAACGCCGTGGTGTCCTTCGCAGTGGTGTCCTTGGTATCGGACTGGCCAAGCAACAAGGTCGCAAAGACACAGAAGACAGCTACAAGACCTCGCACAGCGGCTTGCACTCCTCATTGAACTCTAACATGGGAAACCAACATGGCACTCTGACGAGGGTTGTAACGTAAAGAAAATTTGCAGATCCGCCGATGGCTAGATGTGCCTGTGTGCCGTCGCACAGGTCCAAAAGGAGATTCATGTCTCGCATCCAATGGGCGTCTTGTACAGCCGCTTTAGCTGTCGCCTCACTTTTTCCTTCGTCCCTGGCCGCTCAGAGCCGCCGCCAACCCCTCATTCAGGAACGCATCGATGAGAGCGTGCGCCACACGCTGGTGGGCAACACCCGACCGGAGGCAAATCGGCAGAATGATCGCGGTGCGGTGGCGGATAGCCTGCCCATGGAACACATGCTGCTCCAGTTGCACCGTCCTCCAGAGCAGGAGGACGCCCTCCGCGCCCTGATCGACGATCTGCACAACGCCAGTTCGCCGAAGTTTCACCAGTGGATGAAGGCCGAAGACTTCGGCAAAGGCTACGCCCCGGCGCCTGAAGACGTGGAGAAGGTCACCGCGTGGCTGGAATCCCACGGTTTCCGTGTCAACGTGGTTTATCCCAGCGGAATGACGATCGATTTCTCGGGCACGGCGTCCCAAGTGCGCGAAGCATTTCATACTTCCATTCACTACTTTGCGGTGAACGGACAGCGGCACGTCGCGAACGTCTCCGACCCGCAAATCCCGGCGGCGTTCGCAACGGTAGTCGCCGGTGTAGTCTCGATGCACGATTTTCTGCCGCACTCCATGAGAGCGCTCCATCGCGAGTACACGTACACGGCGGGCGGCAATCCTTTTCAGGCCCTGGTGCCCGCGGACCTGGCAACCATCTACGACCTGAATCCACTATTCCAGAGCGGCTATACCGGCAAGGGCCAGACCATCGCTGTCATCGAAGACGCGAACCTATATTCCAACGCCGATTGGTACACGTTCCGCTCTACTTTTGGACTCTCCGCGTACAGCTCCGGCTCTCTCACCGTGGCTCACCCGGCGCCAGGCTCCGGCAGCAACAACTGTGAAAACCCGGGCCTGGGTAGTGGCGACGATGGTGAAGCGATCCTAGACGCTGAATGGGCTTCGGCGGCGGCGCCGGGCGCCAGCATCGTGGTCGCGGCGTGCGCCGATACCTACAGTACGTTCGGCGGCTTCATCGCGATGCAGAATCTCATCAATAACCCCAAGCCGCCATCCATTATCAGCATCAGCTACGGCCAGTGCGAGGCCGAAAACGGCGCGTCGTCCAATGTCGCAATCAGCGCGCTGTATCAACAGGCGGTGGCTGAGGGTATTTCGGTATTTGTCTCGGCGGGCGACGAGGGTGCGGCCAGTTGCGACGCGAATCTCACCGCCGCTACGCACGGCATCGGGGTCAGCGCGTTTGCGTCCACGGCCTACAATGTCGCGGTGGGGGGCACCGATTTTTCCGATACGTTTTCGAACACCAACTCCACCTATTGGAGCAAAAGTAACAGCAGCGTCTTCGGCTCGGCCCTGTCCTACATCCCGGAAACACCTTGGAACGATTCGTGCGCCGGCGGCCTGCTCGTCAATTTCCTGGGCTTCCCTACCGCGACAGGATCCGATAGCTTTTGCGGAACCAGCTTTGCGGGCCAAGATGGATACCTCAGTGTCACCTCCGGAAGTGGAGGTCCGAGCGGCTGTGCGTTCGGATCGCCCTACAATTACGGTGTCGTCGGTGGAACTTGCCAAGGCTACGCCAAGCCATCGTGGCAAACCGGCGTGGCGGGAATTCCAACCGACGGCGTGCGCGATATCCCGGACGTTTCCTTGTTTGCCGCGAACGGCTTGTGGGGACACTACTACGTCGTTTGCTGGACCGATCTCGCCAACGGCGGAGCTCCCTGCCTGGGTGCTCCTAGTACATGGTCCGGCGCCGGCGGCACGTCCTTCTCGTCGCCGATCCTGGCCGGTATCCAGGCGCTGGTTAACGAGAAGCAGGGTAGCCCACAAGGCAATCCGAACTACGTCTACTACAAGCTGGCGGCCAACGAATATGGCGCGCAGGGTTCTTCCACCTGCGACTCTTCGAACGGACCTAGCGCCGCCACCACCGGTTGCATCTTTCATGACGTTACGCTGGGCGACATCGTCGTCAATTGCGCCGGTACGATGAACTGCAACGGATATGTAGCGAACCAACGGGGACGAACGTTCGGCACTCCGGATGGCGCGCTCTCGCTTTCCGATGGCTTGTTTACGCCCGCCTACAGCGCGGCTACCGGTTGGGACTTTGCTACTGGCATCGGAACAGTGGACGCCTATAATCTCGTCATGAATTGGACTGCAGGACAGTAGCCGCGCGCCGCCTGGCTCAAAGGGTACTGGATGCTAGCATGGTCGTGTGTGCTCCCGGCGGGTTTTTCTACTAGCTTTTGGGCTCGCCGCCGCGAGCGTTTTGTGCGCGTTTCAAATGCCGTTCCGCGAGTATGAGGGCCAGGAATACAACGACTTTCCTCTTCCTTCCGATTATCGGGACAAAGCTGAGTTCGTCTTCGCCCGCTTGATGTATCCGCAGGGCAACTGGGGCATCTTCGGGTGGCTTTACCGCTTCGATTGGCGGCAGGGCCGCAGCGCCTGGACCAACGATTATCCGCGCGCCGATCGCCATTTCGTACTGGCGCTTCGCCGTCTCACTCGCCTGCAGGTGCGTAGCGTAGAGCAGCCCGTCAGCCCGGACGACGACGATGACATCTACAACTGGCCCTTCCTGTATTGCGTCGGGCCAGACCAATGGAACATGAACGACGCCGAGCTTGCAAAAGTCCGTGACTACCTTGCGCGCGGCGGTTTCCTCCTCGGCGACGACTTCTGGGGCGAAGAAGATTGGTACTACTTTCAGCGCAACATGGAGAAGCTGCTGCCTGGCCGCCCGATCGTCGAAATCGAAAACAGCGACGCCATCTTCCATACCGTGTTCGATCTCGACCAGCGCTATCAGGTGTCGGGCCAGTGGAGCCTGGGCGGGATGCCGTACCTGAACGGCGGCCGAGACCCGCACTGGCGCGCCATCTACGACGACAAAGGACGCATCGAAGTAGCCGTGCTCTTCAACCACGACACGGGCGATTCGTGGGAGTGGGCCGACGACCCCGATTACCCGGAGCGCTACTCAGCGCTCGGCATTCGCACCGGCGTCAACTACGTCATGTATGCCATGACGCACTGAGTGCGGCGACCTGTTACCATAATCCAAACCCTTTCAGAGGAGGTTTCACCCATGAAACTTTTTGCACCCGTGGCAGCGCTGTTGCTGCTCGCAGTTTCCGCTTTCGCCGCCGAAGTGGACGGCAAATGGACCGGCAGCGTGTCCACTCCCAACGGCGACTTCCCCGTGGCTTTCAATTTCAAGGCGGACGGCGCGACGTTGAACGGCTCCATGGCGGGCCCGGACGGTGGGGACATTGCCATCAAGGACGGTATGATCGATGGCGCCAACATTTCGTTTTGGCTCAGCCTGGATATGGGCGGAAACGCGCTCAAGCTGACTTACAAGGGCGTGGTGGCCACCGACCAGATCAAGATCTCGGGTGATGCCGGCGGAATGCCCTTCGAGTTTGTCGTCAAGAAAGGATCTTGAGCCTAGTCGGCCGAACTGTGCGCTAGCTGAGGCACGCGTTCGCCCTTCCACCGCAGCCGCAGCCGATCCAGCGAGAGATAGACTACCGGCGTCGTATAGAGCGTCAGCAACTGGCTAACAATTAATCCGCCGATGATGGTGATGCCGAGAGGCCTACGTAGTTCCGCGCCCACGCCATGCCCGAGCGCCAGCGGCAACGCGCCTAATAACGCCGACATAGTGGTCATCAGAATAGGACGGAAGCGCAGCAGGCACGCCTTGTAAATCGCTTCGCGCGGACGCAGACCTTCGGTGCGTTCGGCCTCGATCGCGAAATCGATCATCATGATGGCGTTCTTCTTCACGAGTCCGATCAGCAGGATGATTCCAATCATCGCGATGATGCTGAGATCGGTATGCGAGAGCAGCAAGGCCAGCATGGCGCCCACGCCCGCCGACGGCAGAGTCGACAGAATCGTGATGGGGTGAATGCAGCTTTCATAGAGCATGCCAAGCACGATATAGACCGTAATCAGCGCGGCGGCAATCAGGATTGGCTCATTGCGCAGCGAGTCCTGATAGGCCTGCGCCGTGCCAGCGAAAAACGTTTGGATGGTATCGGGCAGGCCGACTTTGCGAGCCGTCGCTCCAATGGCCTCCACCGCGTCGCCGAGCGCCACGCCGGGCGCAAGGTTGAACGATATGGTCACCGCCGGAAATAGCCCCTGATGATTCACAGCCAGCGGAGCCACCGAAGACGCGTAATGGCTGATGGCGTTGAGGGGCACGGTCCCACCCTGCGGATCGTTCACGTAGATCTGGCGGAGAAACTCCGGATCTTGCCAGAAGCGCGGCGCCGCTTCCATCACCACATGGTACTGATTGAGCGAAGTATAGAGAGTAGACACCTGCCGCTGGCCAAACGCGTCGTACAGCACATTGTCGATGAGCTGCGATGAGATTCCAAACCGGGCCGCTGTGTCGCGATCGTATTGCACCACGGCTTGCAACCCGCTATTCTGCTGGTCCGTGTTGACGTCGTTGATCAAACGAAGGTGCCGCAATGCCGACAGCATAGGCGGGCCGTATTTGGTCAAGTCCTGCACGTTGTCGCCGCGCATGGTGAATTGATAGAGCGAGGCGCTGTTGCGCCCGCCCACGCGAACGTCCTGGTTCGCTTGCATATAATTGGTGGATCCGCGGATAACGCCTAGTTTCGGACGCAGCCGTTCGATTACGTCGTATACCGAGACCTTGCGTTCCGCCAACGGCTTTAACTGGATCTGCATGCGGGCCGTGTTGAGGGTATTCCCGTAGCCCCCGCTGCCTCCGGTGTATCCGGCTACCGTCTCCACCGCGGGATCCTGCTTGACGATCTTCACCATCTGCAGGAGATTTCTTTCCATGGCTTGGAACGAGGTGTCCTGATCGGCGATAATAGTCCCGTTCAACCGCCCATTGTCCTGCTGCGGGAAAAAGCCTTTGGGAACGTGAATGAACAAATAGACGTTGAGCCCGATGGTGGCCGCGAGAACACCCAGCGTGATGGCCGGATGCCGCAGAACGCGATTCAGCGTACGCCCGTACAGGCCCACGATCCAATTGAATCCGCGTTCGCTGGTCCGGTACATCCAACCATGCGTGCTGTGCTCCTTGAGCAGGTGCGCGCACATCATGGGCGTGGTCGTGAGCGAGACGGCCATGGAAATGGTAATAGCCACCGACATGGTCACCGCGAATTCGCGGAACAGACGGCCCACGATGCCACCCATCAGCAGCAGCGGGATGAAAACGGCCACCAGAGAAACACTCATGGTGACAACCGTGGAACCGATTTCACGCGCGCCGCGCAGCGCGGCGGCGAAGGGCTGCACGCCCTGTTCCAGGTAGCGCGTGATATTTTCGATCACCACGATGGCGTCATCCACCACGAATCCGGTGGAAATGGTGAGAGCCATGAGAGACAGATTGTCCAGACTGTAACCGCAGAGATACATCACGCCGAACGTGCCGATCAGGGAAACGGGCACGGCGACGCTCGGAATCATGGTGGTGCGGGGGCTTCTCAAAAATACAAAGACCACCAGGACCACCAGCAATACCGAAATGATCATCGTTTTTTCGATATCGCGCACGGATGCGCGAATTGTGACGGTCTGATCCTGAGTGACGTTCAAATTGATGGAGTGCGGAATGGCCGCCTTGAGTTGTGGCAGCGCCGCGCGAATCCGATCTACCGTCTCGATGATGTTCGCGCCCGGCTGCCGGTTTATGGCGACGTTCACCGAGGGTTGGCCGTTGGCTATTCCCATATTGCGAACATCCTCGACGGCATCGATGACGTCCGCGACATCCGAAAGCCGCACCGGCGCGGCATTGTTGTAAGCCACGATCAGGGGCCGATACTCCTTGGCTTTGAACATTTGATCGTTCGCGCCTACTTCCCAAAGATGAAACCCGTCCGAAAAGTGTCCCTTGGGTACGTTCGCGTTGGAGGCATTCAAAACACTCCGCACCTGCTCCAGGCCGATGCCGTACTTGTTGAGCGCCATGGGATTCAACTCGACGCGCACGCCCGGCAGTGCCCCTCCCTGGGCGTTTACCTGTCCCACTCCCTTAATCTGTGAGAGCTTCTGCACAATGATGGTGGAAGCGGCATCGTACAGCTGGCCGCGATCGAGCACGGCTGAAGTCAGCGCAAGCTGAAAGATCTGTTGCTCGGCGGGATTGACCTTGCGATAGCTCGGATTACTGGGGAGATTCGTCGGCAGATATCCACGCGCGGCGTTGATGGCCGCCTCCACATCGCGCGCCGCGGCGTTGATGTCGCGATTCAATTCGAATTGCAGCGTGATGCCGGTGCCGCCCAGCGTGCTGGTGGAGGTCATCTCGGTAATTGCGGCAATACGTCCAAACTGGCGCTCCAGCGGCGTCGCCACCGACGACGCCATGGTCTCCGGGCTCGCGCCGGGTAGGTTTGCTTGTACGTTGATGGTCGGAAAGTCCACTTGCGGCAAAGGAGATACGGGGAGCAGGTTGTAGGCCACCGCACCCGCAATGGCAATGGCGACGGTCAGCAGTGTGGTGGCGACGGGCCGATGAATAAATGGTTCAGAAATATTCATGCGTTAGTCGCCCATCTCCGGAGCGAGGTTCTGGTCCAGCGCTGGCTGGGTGCGCTTCTTGCGGTGCGCCAGCCGGTCGAACCAAAGGTAAATCACGGGCGTGGTGTACAGCGTCAGGAGCTGGCTAAAGATGAGCCCACCCACCATCGTGATTCCGAGCGGCCGGCGCAACTCCGACCCCACTCCGGTGCCGAGCGCGAGCGGCAGGCCGCCCAACAGAGCCGCCATCGTGGTCATCATGATGGGCCGGAACCGCAACAGACAGGCCTGATAAATGGCCTCGGTCGGCGGCATGCCTTGGGTCCGTTCGGCGTCGAGGGCGAAATCGATCATCATGATGCCATTCTTCTTCACAATGCCGATCAGCAGAATAATCCCGATCAGCGCAATGACGCTGAAGTCCTGCCGGCAGATAAAGAGCGCCAGCAGCGCGCCGACGCCCGCGGACGGGAGCGTTGAGAGAATCGTAATGGGATGGATGTAGCTCTCATAAAGCACGCCCAGTACGATGTAAACCGTGATCAGCGCCGCCAGGATCAGAATTGGTTCGTTGGCCAGCGATGCCTGAAAGGCCTCCGCCGTACCCTGAAACGCACCCTGGATGCTGGCCGGCATCTGCAGGTCTTCTTTCACGCGATTGATGTCGTTCACCGCATCGCCGAGCGAGGCGCCGGGTGCGAGATTAAACGAGAGCGTCACCACCGGGAACTGGCCCTGATGATTCACCGTAATCGGAACCGCTTGCTCCTCGACATGCGTAAAGGCGCTCAAAGGCACCTGGCTTCCGTTCGTAAAGACGAGTGACGACGCCGACGGCCCGCCGCTGAAGGCGCCGCCGGACGCTCCCGTTGCTGGAGTTCCAACCGACTGGCCCGCCGTCGCCTGGGCCACCGACGCACTGGATGGGCCGAAGCCGACCGTGTTCGCCGAACCTCCCGATACCAGACCGGACCCACCGCCAGTTCCGGCCGCCGAGCGGATGAACAAATTACGTAAATCGACCGGATTGTTTTGGAAGCCCGGCGTCACTTCCAGCACCACGTGGTATTGGTTCAGCTGCGTGAACATGGTGGAGACTTCGCGCTGCCCGTAAGCATCGTAGAGCGTATTGTCTATGGCCGATGGCGTGATTCCCAGTCGCGAGGCGGTATCGCGGTCGAAAACCACGCGAACGCGCAGGCCGTTCACCTGTTGATCCGTTGCGACGTCGCGTATCTCGGGTATTTCCTTAAGGCGCGCCACCATCTTCGGAACGAAGGAATTCAGCTCGTCGGCGTTGGGATCTTCAAGCGTGTATTGGTATTGCGTACGGCTGACACGATCCTCGACGGTCAGATCCTGCACCGGCTGCATGTACAGCGTGATGCCCGCAACCTTGGCCAGCTCCGGCTGCAATCGCCGGATGATGTCGCTCGCGTTGATTTTCCGCTCCTCGAGCGGCTTCAGGTTGATCTGAATGCGCCCGGTGTTGAGTGTGGTGTTGGTTCCATCGATCCCAATGAACGACGACAGGCTCTCCACCGCCGTATCCCGCAAAATCACTTTGTCCAAAGCTTGCTGGCGCTCAGACATGGCCCTGAAGGAGATGGTCTGCTCGGCTTCGGAAACCCCTTGAATTACGCCGGTATCCTGCACCGGAAAGAAGCCCTTCGGAATTTTGATGAACAAAACAAACGTCAGGACCAATGTTGATACGGCCACCAGTAACGTCAGCGGCTGATTGCGCAACACCCAGCGCAGCGTCTTAGCATAGAGCGCGATCACGGCTTCAAAACCACGTTCGGAGGCGCGGTAAAGCCATCCCTGCTGGCTTTCGGGCGTGTGCTTCAAAATCTTCGCGCACATCATCGGCGTCAGCGTGAGCGACACAATGGCCGAGACCAGGATCGTCACGCTCAATGTCACCGCGAACTCTCGGAACAGCCGGCCCACGATGTCGCCCATGAACAGCAGCGGAATCAGCACCGCGATGAGCGAAACGGTCAGCGATACGATGGTGAATCCGATCTGTTCAGAACCTAGCAGAGCGGCCTGCAGCGGGCGCTTGCCCTCTTCCAGATAACGCGAGATGTTCTCGATCATCACGATGGCGTCGTCCACCACGAAGCCGGTGGAAATGGTCAGCGCCATGAGCGATAGATTGTTTAGGCTGTAGCCGAGCAGGTACATCACGCCGAACGTGCCGACCAACGACAGCGGCACGGCGACGCTCGGAATGATGGTGGCCGAAAGGTTACGCAGAAACAGGAAGATCACTAAAACCACCAGGCCGATGGTGAGCATCAGCTCGAACTGAACATCGCTTACCGACGCTCGTATCGTGTTGGTTCTGTCAGTCAGAATCTTGACCTGGATGGAAGAAGGGAGGGAGGCTTGCAACTGTGGAAGAAGCGCCTTGATGCGATCCACCACCGCGATAATGTTCGCGCCGGGCTGCCGCTGGATATTGACAATCACCGCCCGGGACTCGTTGATCCAGGCCGCCTGCCGGACGTTCTCGATATCGTCCACGACGGTAGCGACGTCGCTCACGCGGACCGGACCGTTGTTACGATAAGCGATGATCATCGACGCGTAGTCGGCGCTCGAAAGCATCTGATCGTTAGCGCCGATCTGATACGCCTGATGCGCTCCGTCAAAATTGCCCTTGGCCTGGTTGACGTTGGCGGCGGTAATCGAATTCCGCAGGTCCTCCATATTCAACCCGTAAGACCCTAGCGCCGTGGGATTCGCCTGGATGCGCACCGCGGGTTTTTGTCCGCCGCTGATGCTCACCAGACCTACGCCCGGCAATTGTGAAATCTTCGGCACCAGACGCGTGTCGGCAAGATCTTCCACCTTCGAGAGCGAAAGCGCGTCGGACATCAAGGCCAGCGTGAGGATAGGCGTGTCGGCGGGATTCACCTTAGCGTAAATCGGAGGGACGGGCAGATCCGCCGGCAAATACGTCCCCGACGCATTGATGGACTGCTGCACCTCCTGCTCGGCGACATCGATATTCAAATTCAAATTGAACTCGAGCGTAATCACCGAGCTGCCATCAGAGCTGGTGGACGTCATCTGCTGCAGTCCAGGCACCTCGCCGAACTGGCGCTCGAGCGGCGCGGTGACCGCCGACGCCATCACATCCGGACTCGCGCCTGGGTAGAACGTGATGATCTGAATGGTCGGATAATCAACCTCCGGTAGCGCCGACACGGGCAGCTGCTTGTAGGCCACGGCGCCTACCAGCAGAATCCCGGCCATCAACAGCGAGGTTGCTACGGGCCGGACAATGAATGTCCGAGAAGGATTCATGGGCGACGACTCATGAGGCTGTTTTGCGCGAACGCCCGCCACCCGGTTTGCCGCCGCCGGGTTTGCCACCGCCGCGCTTCCCGTCAACGGCCTTATCCCCGGGCACCTGCGCGTTCACCTTGCCGCCTTCTTCCAATCGATCCACTCCCACGGTGACCACGGTGTCGCCCGGCTCCAGGCCGGACGTGATCTCGGATTGGTCGCCTTCGGTGGTGCCCACCGTGATTGGACGCACCACTACGGTTTGGTCGGGGTTTACCAGCCAGACATAGGGGCCTTGCGAGTTGCGCTGGATGGCGGCATTGGCCAACAACGTAATGTTTTGCTTTTGTTCCACCAGCAAGCGCGCATTCACGAATTGGCTGGGATACAGCTTGCCGTTCGAATTAGCGAAAACAGCGCGCAGTTTGAATGTTCCCGTGGTCTGGTCGATCTGATTGTCGATGGTCTCCAACGCGCCCTCCGCGAGCTTGTTTTTCAGCTCGCGATCCCAGGCCTCCACCATCAATTTCTGACCGGCGCGCATCTTCTCCAATATGGGCGGGAGCTGATCTTCGGCCGTGGTAAAGATCACGCTGATGGGATCCAGTTGAGTAATCACCAGCAGACCATTCGTATCGGTGGCATGCACGATATTTCCCGGATCCACCAACCGCAAGCCCACCAGGCCCGTGATCGGCGACGTAATGTGGGAGTAAACCAGATTCAGCTTGGCACTGTCGATCTGCGACTGGTCGGTTCTGATCGTACCCTCATACTGAGTGACCAGCGCCGCCTGCGTGTCGAGCTGCTGCTGGGGAATCGCGTCCTGCTTCATCAGCGTTTTGTATCGATCCAGATCGAGGTTCGCGTTCTTGAGCAGCGCCTGATCGTGGATGAGCTGGCCTTCCGCTTGCTCCAACTGCACCTCATAGGGCCGTGGATCGATCTCCACCAGCAAGTCGCCTTGATGAACGATCTGCCCCTCTTTGAACTGAATCTTCATGAGCTGCCCGTCCACCCGGCTCTTCACCGTGACGGTGTAGATGGGCGTCACCGCGCCCAGACCTGTAACGAAAACTTTAATATCGCCTTTCGTCGCTCGAGTCGCCACCACTTGCGAGGTACCGCCGCCCGCGCCGCGCCTGCCGCCGCCTCTACCGCCCTTCGCTGTTCCCTGCCCGGTGGTGGTGTCGCTGGGCAAAAAGGTCTTGAGCTTGGGCCACTGCCAATAACCGATCCCGGCCAGCGCCAGCACTACAAGGAACCAAATCCAGCCCCGGCCGGAAGGGCGTTGCGGAGGGTTGCCGCGAGTGTCCGTTGGCCCGTGCGGGTTCCGTTCCAAGGGGTTTGGCTCCAGAGAGGGAGCGGTCTCAAGCGCCATGGGCGTGTCGTGCTTCATATTCCTGAAATGAGCGTCCTAGAGTTACTAACGACAGCATACTCCGGATCGTTACACGATGAATAGCGATGCGCTGCAAGGGTAGCTCCAAAGAGCCATCTGAAACGGAATTTCAGGCGCTAAACTGTTCAAAATTGTAAGCTTCTGTAATTTCGTGAGCCTACGTAAACCGGCCTCCTGCGGCTGGCTCCAGTTAATTGCCGTCATCGGTTCGGACGACCCATGCAGCCCCTTCGTGAGATTGAGCAGGAAAGCAGTTCAGGACTAGATCGTTCTCGAAGATGAATGCGGTATCGCCGCCCGGAGGCCGTACCTCGGTCGTTAACAGGCGGCTCCCAACCATCTTGGGGAACTGTTCCAGAATCTTGGCGACGGAATCCGTGCTTCCAACCAGAATCCTGCCGCCTTGTTCCAAGCGGGCTCCGACATTCGCGGTCATCCAAAGGTATCCTACTCTTCGGTGCTTTGTGATCTTTTCGGGAATGGCAAGCGGTTCGTGAAAATCGAGCCACAATTCATCGAAGTCCTCTGGCGAGTAGCCTTCTTCAAATCCGTGTTGAATAGTCAGCCGTACTCGCCAGATATAGGCGCCCCATAGGACTTTGGAAAGCTCCTGCTGCTTCTCTGCGTCTCGCTGTGTCACAGTTCAAAGTTCCGGCTCACCGTTTACGGAAGCCTCCCCCGCGAATCCCCGTCCCCGCTCGGCACTAGCATTGGTCCTAAGGCCACATAATCAGCATCCTTGTGCCTGAAATGCCAACGGGCATCTTCCTGCGAGGTCGTAACGAAAGTCTTGAGCACGAGATGGTCCGTGAACTCTAGCATCGAATCGCCCGTCGATTGCGATATTTGTCCAGACAGAAGGATGCGCCCATTGATTTGTTGGATCGCGTTCTCCATCAGAGGCCGGTCGTCTTCAGAGCCAGCTAAGACGCGGTCGCCCTGTTCGATCCGCCAAAAGATCCTGTCACACCAAAGCGTGCTTTCGCCCGAAGGGTGCGCTCCGCGTTCATCGAGCCGTTGCGGCTCGCCAAATTCAAGGAACAGAACAGAACCGTATCCAAGCCAGCATCCTTGCGCCTTCTGACCAATCAGCGGCGCAAACGGCTCCAGCTGGGAATACATCTCGCTTTGGGCATTCACGTTTTTCAAGCAACGCCAGGAAGCATCGTTGTTCAGACGCTAATCCGGTCGGCATTCTTCAACCGGGGAAGTGCTTTTATTGATTTTCCGGCCTTCTTCTCGGCAATTCGCAGGTCGTAGAGGCTTTGCAGATTGAGCCAGAACTCCGCGCTGGTGCCAAAAAAATGAGCCAGACGCAAGGCCGTGTCTCCTGTCATGGGGCGCTGTCCATTCAAGATGCCAGTGATGCGGCTAGTTGGCACATCCAGCTTCCGGGCAAGTTCAGCAGCGCTCATCGCGAGTTCTGCCAGCTCTTGCGCCAAGTGCTCTCCAGGATGTATCGCAGTCATCGCCATTGCCTTCCCCTAATGATAGTCAACAATCTCGACGTTCGACGGACCTGGGGCCCTGGACGGCCACTCAAAACATATTTGCCATTGGTCGTTGATACGGATGCTATATTGTCCCTGACGCCCCCAGTCAACGCTTCGAAGCGATTGCCGGGCAAAGTAGCAGGTCTGAGAGCGACATCGCCGCCTCCAACCGGTCGAGCTTCAAACGCGCGGCCCGTTCGATTCCAGAGAATGCTTTCACCCGCTTTCCAGCGGCGAAGTCTCTCGTGCGCTTGTCTCGACAGCCGACGATCATTCATTAAAAACAACTGTACGTGTTAGGTTAAGCATATCAAAGCGGAAGGTTTAGCGACCGCGGGCGCCTCCTTATGTCAACCTTGAAGACGACAGCGATTTCCATATTCGCCGCCGGCGTCCTGATCGTCGCTGTTGCGCTCTATCGCTCTTGTAGTTCAGGAAACATTTTAGATGTCGACCCGCACGCCCGGATGGAGATCGAAAAGGCGAAGCATCGGTGAGGATGCATCCCACAAACCACAAAAAGACTCATGACAGCAACTGGGCTCTCAAGGTACGCTGAGAAAATGGACATCAACAAAATGCTGCTCGACCTTCGGATGGAGCGAGATCAAATCTCCGAGGCCATCGTCGTGTTGGAACGCCTGACAATTGGACAGGGAAAACGACGGGGCCGGCCGCCCAAGTGGCTCACCGAGGTAAAGCGCCGCGGAAGACCCAAGGGCAGTAAGAATAAACCGAAGCCAGCGTAACGGGGGACCAGCTGTTGTCGGCCGCGTGGGTGATGTTCATCACCCACGACGACCATCCTCTTCAGACCGGGTAACGGAAATTCATTTGATCCTCTTCATCCATGCCAGAATTGGCCCGGAAACCGTCTTGTCGGGGGTGTCGAGCGAAAATACTTCCGACATGTGGCTCTCTCCCTTGAGATAAAGCAACGTCGGACAATGCTCGGGACCTTCTTTGCACAGCTCGTCGTGCAAGATCTGGTTGAATGGCATAACGCCTTTGTTGACGGCCGGATCGGCTCCAGGATCCAACTCGGCATTAGCCAGCATGATTTTCACTGACGTCTTCTTCAGCTCGGGAAGACTGGACCGGGCCAATCGCGTAGCGGCATCCACGGGAGGCCCACCCAATCCCGGCGGCGGTCCACCGGCGGGACGCCCACCTGCACCTGCTCGAGGAGGACCGAAGGGCGCATCGGGCCCACCGGGCTGTCCCTCGGTACGGCCGGGAAGCGCGCCGGAGGACGAGAAAGCTCCGCCCTGCACGCCGCATGTCTTTCCAGAGTCAGTCAAAGCAGCAAGCGGGTTCGACCCGGCCGGAGGCGCCGGCACTTCGAGCGGCGCGATATCGAACGGCGCCGGCGACATGAAGATCACTCCCTTCACTCCCACACCCTTCGGCCCGTACAGTTCCGGACGTCCGATATATGTGCCCAGCGGATTATTACCAGCCGAGTGCGCCCAAATGAACATGCGATCCGGGTTGCCGTGGTATTTGGAGATGTTCGCCTCCACGAACTGGATCATCGTCGAAATGTCCTTGGCGCCGGCATCCCAACCCTGCCCGCCATGCCGCTGCATGTTGACGAAGACCATCCCGTTCTTGGTGGCCCATCGCCCAATATTGTCGTAGAAGGCATTCGCTTCCTTGTCTTGCAGCTCGATCTTGTTGCCCCCGCCCCCAGGAACATAAATCAAAACCGGACGCGATGCGGGTCCCTTATCCGCTGTAAAGATATCCACTACGTCTTTTGGATTCGGACCAAAGGACGCGTCACGCACCACTGTGATGCCCGGATACAACGGGGTGGCGCTGCTGGTGATGTCGTTAACCGGCATTAATGGCCGGTAGAGCTTCGCGGTACAGGGCGGGTCGACGATATGCCCCATCGTCACCAATTGCGCTTCGATGTTGGCAGGCACTTGGGCTTCAGCCGCTACCGCCATGCATGAAATCGCCAGGAACGCGCTCAGAAAACGATGGTGTCCACGGCTCGAGGTGCTGGTTGGTTCAAACTTCACTAGTTCTCCTTTTGGCGATGAGGCGAATTCAACTCTTGAAAAAGTGCGCGATCTTCTTGCCGCCTTCTTCGCTATAGTAAATGGTCACCTTGCCTGCTTTATCCAGGCCCTTGCCGGTTTCAATCACCGCGTTGCCCGTCAGATGATAGGTTTCCTCGGCGCCTTCAGCGGTCTTGACGGTCACTGTCTTGGCCGCATGATCGACGCTCTTTATCGCGACCTCGGTCATTTTCAGGCCATCCTTGCCGACGTGATCCAGCTCCCGCGCCGTTTTCACGGTACCCTTCACCGTGTAGTGGACAACTACTTCATCGCCTTCCTTCATGGACGCGAACGCGTCCTTGCTTCCATGTGCGGTCGCCTCGGCGCCGTGCGCCACGGTTTTTCCCACAAAATGGAACGTGTGCTCCGTGCCGTCGGCGGTTTTGACCACCACGGTCTTCGTCGCTTTATCGACGGTCTTTACTGTTCCGGCCACTGCACTCACCACATCGTCGGCTGCAAATGCACCGCAGGCGAAAAGCGCGAGAATCACTCCTGCACGCAACAAGCTAACCATAGTTACTTCTCCTATGGGGTCAGTTTATCAATTGGTGCGCTGGTTCGTGTAAATTATTTTGTGAGCGCCCCATAGCCGGCGCGCGTCCGGACCACCAGATCCGCGCGAGTGGTGGTCACATCCAGCCTGTGGAACTTCCCGTCCCGCGCATCGGCGGGAGGAGTGAAACCGAGCACATACATATTGCGCAAGTCGGATTCGATCTTCGAGAAGACCTCCGCGGTCCTGTGGCCCGGATTGGAAAAAGTCAGGCCGCCGGTCTCACGGGAGGCGCGCTCCAGGCCGTGGCTCACTGCTTGCGCAATAGCGCCGCTGATCGACAGGAAGCGCATGGGGCTGGCGTACTTGATCGAATAAACGACGGTTCCGGCCGATTGTGCCATCTCAATGACGTCGTTCAGGCGGATATCGCTGCCCGTATCGAGACCATCGGAGAGCACAATAATAGCTTTTCGTCCCGGAACCGGCTTCAGTTCTTTTGCCGCGTAATAAAGGCCATGCCACAGGGCGGTTCCCCCACAGCCGTGAGGAAAGGTCTCGTTCCTGCACACCGGGCCGAGCATGGGCGATTGTTTTCCGGAGGGCGTGCCGATTCGCCCCACGGCCGCGCTCAACTCGTTGCCCGAACCGGTCAGCCCCGATATCAGCCAGGATTTCTGGGCCACTTCGACCACCATCGCGCGGTCCCGCGGCCCAATAACCTGCTTTAGAAATTGGCTGATCACTTCACGATGGCTTCGGATGTATCCGGCTTGGCTGCCACTGACATCGGCGACGAGGGCGACGGTCAGCGGCAGGTCCGCTTCCTGCCAGAAATTCCGGATCTCACGCGGCTGGCCATCATCCAGCACCTTGAAATCATCGGGCTTGAGATTTCCAGCGGGCGTGCCGTCGCGGGTGTCTACCGCGCAGGCGACGGTGACCAGGTCGACGTCAATTTGGATATCCGGCTTGTCCTGAGCGGCGGTGAGAGCCACGCACATCCCAAGCAGCGCTGTGGCACGAAAACGCGCGATCAAGGGCTTACGCGCCATCCAAATCAGTCCCAGCTTCAGTTTATGAAACCGGGCGGCAGCTGACAACGGTAACTCTCTAATTGTTGGTGCGCCGGTAAGATTCGAACTTACGGCCTTTTGCTCCGGAGGCATGAGGGTTTCCCCAACACCATGATTACACAGGCATTATATTTGCAAGAAAATTCAATCTAGGCACCAAAAGTGCGCCTGTGGGTGGGTAAAGTGGGTTGGTCGATTCATTGTAATCTCTGCGCAGGCGTACGGTCGAACCATAACCCTCTGGTCTCTGGCCAGAAGTCCTGCTTCAGTTGACGCCCGAAGGTTGAAGCATCTTCCAGTCTGCCAACAGTAACGCTTCAATGGAACTCGATGGTCTTGCTCCTCAAGGGCGCGGTTGCCGGAGTTATTTGCAGGAGGCACTCGGTTTCGCAAGCCAAAGAAGTTCACCCAGCTCGTGGAAGCAGTGTGCCGAACCGCGATCACCGAAGAAAACTCGTCGTGATCAGCACTGCGCCAGACCTATCAAGCCGCGCAACGGTTTTCTCGCGGAGTCAAGCTGGTACATTCCCAGGTGGTGCTGACTCACGAAGCTCCAAACCGCCTTTTCCGTTAGGCCATTGCTCCATGCCTTCCCGCTCTTGTTAACTCAACGAAACAACTCGGTACTGTCCTAAGTATGGCCGGCCCTTGCACACCTTCCAGGTGGCTTCGCATGCTCAGGGCCCGATGTTGGCGCGAGCATTCGGTTGACGCCAAATCGGCTAAGAGCAACCGTCGGATCGCTGGTAACCACTCGAAAGAGGATGATTTCGTCAATCAGCTTTAACCATTCGGCCTTCTCGATCAGGGCTCGAAAGCCTCGATCTGCTTCTTCAGTCTTGTCAAACTGACGCCGAATTCGCCGTTGTTTTGGGCTGCCGGCGCCTCGTCTTTCTTGAAGATCTCGCGAGGATGCCGCGCTCTGCGGCGGTTAGTTCCTCCACCGCAATGTTGATATCGCTGGCAAGATACCTCTTTTCCGCGTTTACATAAACCAGCTGGTGGATGCTCGTTCCTAAGCTTCCGATACTCCAAGGAAACTAACCGCAAGAGTCAGCGCTAGCACGGTGCGAAAGTTCGAGTACAATTTCGTTCCGATTGTCATTTGTAGTTTGCATACCAGCCGGGAGTCTAATGGAGCTTTGATGCCATTTGAGTCGGAACATATTAGACTACTTGGCGCGCGGCGCTGCCGGGTTATACGAATTTTCTTCCCACCCCCCACCGAGGGCCTTGTACAGAGCGATGAGGTCGGCAGCTAGGTTTTCCCTACTCTGGGTGAGCGCGCTTTCGTCCGTGTAAAGCGTGCCCTGGGCCGTAAGAACGCTGAGGAAGTTCGTTTGCCCTTCCTGGAACAGCCGCAAGGACAGGTCTACAGCCGTGCGGTCGGCCGCTACCGCGTCCCTCAGGGATTTATCATGCTTTTGCTCCTCTGCGAAGGCGATGAGCGCGTTCTCCACGTCTTGAAGGGCGGTGAGTACAGTCTGCTGATACGTGATGAACGCCTGGTCGCGAAGGGCCTCCTGAGCGTGGATGTTCGAGACGATGGCGCCGCCTTGAAAGATGGGCCACGTCACGGCCGGACCGAGGAAAAGAGAACGGCTCAGACTGTTCTGAAAACTTCCCCCGCTGGTGAGAGAGAACTGGGGAAACAGTTGCGCCACTGCCACGCCGATCTGCGCGGTTGCGCTGTGAAGCTGCGCCTCGGCTTGGCGAATATCGGGACGGCGGCGGAGCAGATCGGAAGGCAGGCCCGCAGAAATTTCTTCGGGTATCGCGGGCAGGTCTCCCGTGGATGACAATCGTTCCACAAGATCTCCGGGGTGCCGGGCGAGAAGCACGCTCAGTGCATAGATGGATTGGCGCGCATTTGCTTCAAGGACCGGGATCTGAGATTCAGTCGTCGCGAGCGTGCTTTCGGCGGTTGCTATGTCGAGACCACTATCGAACCCAACCTGATAAAGCTTGCGCGTTATCCCGAGCGTCTGCTGCTGACCCTTCAGACTATTGCGCGCGACGACGATCTGCTGCTGGTAGCCGCGAAGCTGCACGTAATCGATGACCACCTCGGCCGCAATGCTCACCTGAACGTCCCGAATGTTTTCGATGGCGGCCTGGACATTCGCATTCGCCGACTCCACGTTTCGGCGCACGCCTCCAAACAGGTCCAACTCCCACGCTGCGTCGAAACCGGTCTGGAAGAGATTGCGGGAGCCGCCATTAACACCATACAAACCGCCCGATTGCCGCTGAATCGTACCCGAAGCCGTAGCGGACGGCAATAAACCAGCCGAGGCGATGCCCCTTAGGGCTCGGGCTTGCCGCAAACTGGCTTCCGCAAGCGCGAGACTGAGATTAGCTTTTAGCGCCTCCTCGACGAGCGAAGTGAGCGCGGGGTCCTGGAATTGCTGCCACCATCGGGCAAGATCGGCAGACTGGCCGGTAACGATCGATGACTGATCCTTCTCCTTCGCACCCAGCCAAGCGGAAGGTAATGACACCTTCGGAGGATGGTAAGTTGGACCCACCGCGCACCCGCTGAGAAGCACCGATACGATGCAAGCGAGCACCTTCGCTTTGATGGGCGCTTCACTCATATCGAAGGGCCTCGATCGGGTCCAGCCGCGATCCCTTCCACGCAGGATAGAAGCCGAAGATCACGCCAACGCTGGCCGATACCACCACCGCCGCTACGATCGCGCCCACCGAAGGTGCTGTGGGCCAGTTGAGCAGCTTCGAGACGAGGATAGAAGCGGTTCGTCCGAAAAGGATGCCCATCATCCCGCCGAACAGGCAGATCACTATGGCCTCGGTGAGAAACTGAGAAAGAATATCATTCGGCTCGGCGCCCACTGCCATCCGAAGGCCGATCTCGCGCGTCCGTTCCGTGACCGAGACGAGCATGATATTCATGATGCCTACGCCGCCGACCAGCAGCGAGATCATGGCGACGTAGAGGAGCAGCTTCGTGATCAGCTCCGTGGTTGAGCTCATCGCTTTCGTGATCTCCGTCATGTCGCGAACCGTGAAATCATTCGCGGCGTTCGGACGAAGATGGTGATTCTCCCGGAGCACATCGTTGATCTGCTGGATGGCGAAAGGGATCTCCGCCGCGCTATGCGCATTCGTGAGGATCTGATCGACGTTGGCAAACCGAATTGGCTGGGGCAAGTCCGCGAGTTCATTGGCCGACTGGGTTGGATAAAGGCTCGTGGTGATGTTCGGATAGAGCTGGTTGAGTGAATTGATTTCCGTAGCGTTCGAGGTATTGGTGGCGCTCTGGTTGCCGCTCAGGAGCGAAGAGGCAACGACGCGATATTTGATCGTCGTCCAAGGCGCTAGGAGGATGTCATCCTGATCTTGGCCCATCACGTTCGCGCCCTTGGGACTCAAGACTCCGATCACCCTAAATGCTACATTCCGGATGCGGATCTCCTTGCCGATGGGCGATTGTCCGGCGAAGAGCTCCCTCACGATCGTGTGACCCACGACGCAGACCTTGCTCGCGTTACGGACATCGTGGTCGGTGAATGGTTCGCCTTCGTCCATGACAGTCCAATCGCGCACTTGCAGAAAGGATGGGGTTGAGCCATAGACGTAGGTGGGCACCCAGTTCCGATTGCCATAGACAATCTGCGTGCGGGCGCGAACGATGGGGGCCACGTTGGCGACGGCGGGACACTTCTTGGCGATGGAATCCGCATCGTTCGGAGAGAGGGTTGTCATGGTCCCAATGCCGTAGTTGATGCCGCCCACATTCTGCGCGCCCGGGATAACGGCCAGGGTGTTGGCCCCGATGCTAGTGAGTGTGCGCTGGATCGCTAGAGTCGCTCCGTTGCCGATTTCCATCATGGTGATCACCGCTGCCACGCCGATGACGATGCCGAGCATGGTGAGCAGGGTGCGCGTGATGTTTCGTCTGAGCGCGCCCGCGGCCGTTTTGAAGATCCCGAGCGATCTCATAAGGCGCCTTCCGATTGCTCGATCAGGCCATCTCGGATGCGGATCGTCCGCCGGGCGTGATGGGCCACGTTCGGATCGTGGGTGACGAGAACAATCGTGATTCCTTCGATGCTGTTCAGCTTCTCGAACATGCCGAGGAGTTCTTCGCTGGTGTGCGAGTCCAGGTTTCCGGTGGGCTCGTCTGCAAGGAGCAACTGGGGCCGGTTGATGAGCGACCTCGCGATGGCCACACGCTGCTGTTCTCCGCCGGAAAGCTGGGAGGGTTGATGATCGGCCCGATCGCCCAGGCTCACTTTTTCGAGCAGCTCCGTTGCCCGCTGCTTCTTCGCACGCTCGCTCAGGTTCTCTCTCGAATAGGTGAGCGGCATAAGAACGTTATCCAGCGCACTCGTGCGAGGAAGCAGATTGAAGCTCTGAAAGACGAAGCCGATCATCCGGCTGCGCAGCCGGGCGCGCTCCTTTGCGCTGAAACCGGAGACCTCCAGGCCGTTGAGCCAGTACTCCCCCGAACTGGGATGATCGAGGCATCCGAGGATGTTCATGAGCGTGCTCTTACCGGAGCCGCTCGCGCCCATCAGCGCCACCAATTCGCCCTTGGCAACCTGAAGCGATACGCCTTTGAGTACAGGTAGATCAACCTCGCCGATGTGGTAAGTCTTTTGAATGTTCTCGATATGGATTAAATCGTTCACTCGGTCACCTTTGGCGTTGATTGCGGCCTTCGCCCGAAGATGGACCCCCCTCGTTCGGATTCCCCTGCTCCTTTCCCTGGTCCTGAGCGGGCCGCTGTCCGCGAAAAACTTGAGGCGCGAAAGGATTTCGGCTGGCAGTCTGATCGTCAGCCCCTCCTGTCCTCTCGCCGGTAACGGCGCGTAGACCTTCGGTTAGGCCGCCGCCCGCCACTTCGGTGAACGTCCCGTCGGAGAGTCCCGCGTTGACGGGAATCGGACGTACAAACTGGCCTTGCTCGATCCAGACCGTCGCACCCATCCGGGCTTCGGCTGGGCCCTGATCAAAGTGGGAGGGTTGGACATGCGATTTTGGCCTGAGGTCCGGCGCGATCTCGCTGGGCTGCGGTGACCAGCGGAGCGCCGCATTCGGCACCAGGAGCACGCTTTTCCGGCGACCTATCTCGAATTGTGCGTTGGTTGTGAGGTAAGGAAGGAGTTTGCCATCGGGATTGTTGATGTCGACCTCGATCGTGTAGGTGACCACGTTCTGCGTCATCGTCGCATTCAGGCGAACTTGTCCGACCCGGCCGTGAAACACGCAGCCTGGAATGGCGTCCACGGTAAACGTCACCGGCTCGCCCGCGGAAATGCCTCCCACATCTGCTTCATTGACAGAGATCCACGCCTGAATGCGTCTCAGGTCGCTGGCGATGAGAAAAAGACTGGGTGCGCTTAGTGAGGAAACGACGGTCTGCCCGATGTTCACTCGCCGGTCGATGATCACGCCCTTCACGGGCGACTTGATTGTGCAGTAGTTGAGGTTGATCTGCGCCGTAAGGAGACTGGCCTTTTCCTGCTCCACGGCAGCCTTGGCCTGTTCGACGGCGGCCTCTGCCGAGGCCAGGTTGGCCTTGGCTGCCTCGTAACTATCCTGGTATTGGTCATAGGCGCTCTGTGCGAGGGCGTCGGAGGGGCCCAGTTTCTGCGCCCTCGACCAGTTCTGAGTGGCGAGCAGGAGGTTTGCCTTCTGCTGGAGCACATTGGCCTGGCTCGCTAGCACATTTGCCTCGCCCTGACTGAGTTGGGCTTTGGCTGTCGCTACGGCAGCGGCATACAGCGAATCGTCGATTCGCGCCAGCACGTCGCCCGCATTCACCACAGAACCCCAAGTGACCGGTTGGCCATGCTTGTCGGTACCGAAGGCAACGATGATGCCGGCAACCTGGGCGCCTATGTCGACTGCGGCTTCCGGCTCGATCGTCCCCGTCGCGCTGATGGTGCTGACAAGATCTCCCCGTTTGATCGGCGCGGTGAGGAATTCGGTCGCTTTCTGCCTGCTGGATCGGAATGACCGGATCGCAGTGCCTATCCCCGCCACTGCGGCAACGAGCAGCACGATGGTTAGAACAATTCGCCTCATGTCCAGAAACCTCTGGCCACCCAGCATCTTCAACGAGCAGTTTCCAGACCAATAGCGCACTGGATTGAGAAGACACCGTCAGCACATTGAGTCCGCAGATGGCCATGAGTGAAATCGCGCAGCCCGACGGTCTCCTGAAGCAGCAATGATTGCAAACCCATCCAGTCTTGGTAGCTTATGAGATCAATCCTTTTGGTCAGAGGAATGCCAGCCAAATGACGAAGGTTCCAAGGGACCCTATGCCACAGGTTGCAAAGCTTGCGTCTCTCGCACTCGCATGCCCGTTCTTGAGTTTGGCTCAGGCCACATCTCCCTCTGGAACACCCGCGCACATCATCGTGACGGTTGGCCACCATTACGGGAAGGCAGCACCGACGCTCACGCGAGATGACCTGATTCTTACGGAGCTGTCAGAGCCGCTGCCTCTCACTAATCTGGTGCCTCTACGCGGGAACCGTGCTGGCCTGGAACTCTTTGTGCTCGTGGACAACTGTTCGAATTGGGAACCAGGCTCCAAGTTCGAAGAGTTGAATCGCTTCATCGTTTCTCAGCCAGAGACGACCGCAGTCGGGATCGCGTACATCCAAAACGGAATGCTGGAAGTGGCGCAGAATCCGACGCCGGACCACGACCGCGCAGTTAAGGCCCTCGTCGCTCCCTCGGGCAGTAAGCCCGCTAGTCCGTTTGGCGCGCTTGCCAACTTGATTCGACGCTGGCCGCAGGGTCCATCGCGGCGTGCGGTGCTCATGATCTCCAATGGAATCAATCCGTGGGCAACGGACGTGCTTCGAGATACTTCCGCGGACGCCGCGCTTGAGGCAGCCCAACGCGCCGGGGTCACCGTTTACGCCATCTATCATCCGGGCGCCGATTATCTGGCGAGCGATTATTCGAAGCTCTATTCCGGGCAGATTCAACTCGCACACGTTGTGGATGAAACCGGCGGCGAGGTTTATTTCTTGGGTTTTGGGCCGCTGCCTTCTCTAGCACCCTTCTTGACCGATTTAGCGGAACATCTTGCCAATCAGTATTCGCTGGAGTTCCTTGCAAAGCCCGTTGAAGGGCCCGGCGCGCTTCAGCCAGTTACGGTCAGAAGCAAGATCCCGGCTATCGAACTGATGGTGCCGGACAAAATCTGGATCCCGGGAAGCCAATCTGGCTGGTCGGTAAAATCAGGAAGTTTGTAAGGGAGAGCTTATGAACCGTCGTAATCTGGTCATTTCCGTTCTGGCTGTGAGTCTCAGCTTAACGGGGTACTCGCAGGAAGAAGCGAAAATCAAACATGCGCCACCCTCAAACACCGATCCGGCATCAGGGGTCGAGATGTATCGCACGTACTGCGCCGTGTGCCATGGCCTGGATGGGAAGGGAAGCGGTCCTGCCGCGCCGGCGCTCAAACAGAAGCTTCCGGATTTGACACTGTTAAGCAAGAAAAATGGCGGCGAGTTCCCTACGTTCCGGGTGTCCAACATCATCCAGGGCGACGCGGTTATTACAGCTCACGGCTCGAAGGCAATGCCTATGTGGGGGGACGTTTTCCGTGTCCTCAAGCGCGATGAAGCCATCGTGAAGCTTCGGGTTCATAACCTCACCCAGTATATTGCGTCCCTTCAGCCTTAGCCCGCGTGAATTCGTCGCCGAATCCAGCAAGTTGCGTCTACCCAGCCGTTGAAAGTACGCAGATGGCTTGCGGCAGATCACTCACTTTCCGACAGCACCGGTCGATCTTATCAATTCACGGGGCAAACGTTGGTACTAAACGGTAAGAATGCTGTATCCAGTGTGGACCCAGCCTGGGTGGAAGACATTAAGCGCGGCTCTGGGCTTAACTGCACTTTAAACAAGTTTGAGAGAGGCAATACCTATGAATACGTCTTTTGCAACACTCATCAGGCATTCGTTCTGGGTATTGATTCTTGCCGTGCCTGCCTGGTGCCAAAAAGCGGGCCCGCCACGGCCGGGCAGCATCAACTACGTGGAAGGCCAGGCTTCCATCGGAGCAATCTCATTGACTGCGGGTGCGATCGGCACAGCGGTACTCGAGAAAGATCAACTTCTCACAACCCAAGCCGGAAAAGTGGAGATCCTGCTCACGCCGGGCGTCTTTCTGAGGGTGGCGGAGAACAGCTCGGTGAAGATGGTATCGCCGGATTTAGCGAACACCAAGGTGGAGTTGGAAAAGGGTCGCGCGCTGGTGGAAGTAATTGAGATCCGCAAGGAAAACGATATCCGAATCGATCAAAAGGGCGCGAGCACGAAGTTGCTGCGGAGAGGTCTGTATGATTTCGATGCGGATCATGCGCAGGTGCGTGTGTTCAAGGGCAAGGCGGAGTTGTACAGAGGAAATGAAAAGGTCACGCTAACGGACAGGCGCGAAGTTGCGCTGAATATCGACGCAAAAGCTGAAGTCTCAGAGTTTTGAGCCCAGGCAGTTTGAAGACGAGCTCTATCGCTGGAGCGGTTTGCCGTCAGGGTTCCTGTCGGAAGCCAGCGTCTCCGCGGCGCGCGGCTACATCGGTCCGGGACCCGGCTGGTATAGCCCGGGCTGGTGCGGAATCGGTTGGTACTGGGATCCTTGGTTTGGTGCCTATACGTTTGTTCCCGCGGAAGGAATTTTCTACGGCCCATTCGGTTTGGGGCTTTTACTCGCCGATCGCGGTTTACCATTCTCCGTTCCTTTTCTACCCAGGCTATCCTCACCGGTTTGGAGAATTTCACTATCCGTACGGGCATGGCTTCGCGGCCCCCGGGAAGGTTGCGATGACATGTCGCGCCGCTGCGGTGGTTCTTATAAGGAGACGACATGCGAGCCTTGCTGACGACCGATGGATCGAATGAGTCAAAGGACGCCCTACGGGCCGCCAGCCCCCTGTTGACGTGTGAGGATCGCGAGGCGACCACCGCATTCCGATGCGCGGGGATTCGATGCGTAAAAACAGTGGCAAGCAGCCGAACCCATAGCTTTTGGCGTCGGCGAGGCCGAAGAATGCGGATAACTGACGAACAGCGCGTCAGGCAGGCGCAATTCTTCACGGGACGGCAACAAATAGATATTGTTCCGCGCCGAACGTCTCGGCCGGCATCGTTAAGATTGTACTTGAATGCCGATAGAACGAGACGCGCGGGCTGAACAACTCGACGAGTTGGAGCGGTTGCTGAGTCTGTGCGAAGTCCAAGCCATTCGTTCAGGGGCACCGCTGCCTCTGGGCGCCTCCGTCAGAGGGAATGGCATCAATTTCGCGATCTTCAGCCGGCACGCCAGCGGCGTTCGGCTCGACTTTTTCGACCGCGTCGACGCTTCCATACCGGCGCGCAGCATTCTCCTTGATTCTGCACGGAACAAGACCGGCGATATCTGGCATGTCTGGCTGGAGGGGATCAAACCAGGCCAGCTTTACGGATTCCGTTTCGCCGGACCTTACGCCCCGCATGAAGGACAGCGCTTCAATCCGGACAAACTGGTGGTCGACCCTTATGCCACCGCGATCGCGCTCGTTCCCGGGCGCGACTTTCTCCCAGCGCTGGGCTACGATCCGTCCTCTCCTCAAAAGGACCTGTCGTTGTCCGCGGACGACGATGCCGCCACCGCACCGAAATGTGTAATCACGCATCCGGACTTCGACTGGCAGGGTGATCAGCCGCTCCGCCGCGCCTGGGAATCGACCGTCATTTATGAACTACATGTGCGGGGTTACACGATGCACCCCAATGGAGCCGGAGTTTCATTCCCGGGAACGTACCGCGGGCTTGTCGAGAAGATTCCGTATCTGAAAGATCTGGGCGTGACGGCGGTGGAGCTGATGCCGATCCAGGAATTCAACGAGCACCACCTGTTGCGGGTCAATCCACAGACCGGCGAGCGGCTCCGGAACTATTGGGGGTACGATCCACTCTCGTTTCTTGCTCCCAAAGCGTCGTACGCCAGCGTGCGGGATGCCGGCGCGCATGTGCTCGAATTCAAGGAGATGATCCGGACTTTTCATCAGGCCGGGATCGAGGTCATCCTGGACGTTGTTTTCAACCATACGGTCGAAAGCAACGAACTGGGGCCTACGGTCTGCCTCCGGGGCATAGACAATACGATTTACTACTGGCTCGACGACGACAAGCGCTTCTATCGCGACTTCACCGGCACGGGACAAACGATCAACGCGGCGCACCCGGTAGTTCGCGATCTCATCCTCGATGCGCTGCGTTACTGGGTGATGGAAATGCATGTCGATGGCTTCCGTTTCGATCTCGCCTCGGTGCTCGGCCGCGACCGAGGCGGCCACGTTCTGGCCGACGCGCCTTTGCTGGAGCGCATCGCCGAGGACCCGATCCTGCGTGACGCGAAGTTGATCGCCGAGGCCTGGGATGCCGCGGGCGCGTATCAGGTCGGGAGCTTCTCCGACCGGCGCTGGGCGGAATGGAATGGGCGTTTTCGCGACGATGTGCGACGGTTCTGGCGCGGCGACGAAGGCATGATGAGCCGCTTCGCCAGCCGCATCTGCGGGAGCTCGGACATCTACCATGAATCGGGTAAGGGACCGGAGAGCAGCATCAATTTCGTCACTTGTCACGACGGGTTCACACTGAACGACCTGGTCAGCTATTCGCATAAACACAACGATGCCAACGGAGAGAATGGCAGAGACGGGGCGTCCGAGAACTACAGCGCGAACTACGGTGTGGAGGGGGCATCCGACGATCCCGCGATCGAAGCCGTGCGCGTCCGGCAGATCAGGAATTTTCTGCTGACGATAGCCATCTCCCGCGGCGTTCCGATGCTGCTTGCGGGAGACGAGTTCCGGCGCAGCCAGGGAGGGAACAACAACGCCTACTGCCAGGACAACGAAACCAGTTGGGTCGACTGGGCTTTGCTCGAACGGAACCCTGAGGTCTTTGAGTTTGCCCGCGGCGTGTTTGCATTTCGCAAGGCGCACCCGGTCTTGCGGCGAGAGGGTTTCTACAGGGACGACGAGGTCCGCTGGTTCCAACCTTCCGGCAAGAGTCCCGACTGGTTCGACTCCCGCCAAAAATGCCTGGCGTGCCTGATTCGCAGCGATGACTCGGCCGACCTGTTCCTGATGTTCAACGCTGGCACGGAAGCTGTCAGCTTCGCTGTGCCTCCGCGTCCCGGTGACGTCTGGCGCGTGGCCATGGACACGGCTGCATCGCTGGTGCCGGGGTTCTACAGGCCGGGAGAAGAGGCTGCCCTCGCGAGTACGGCGAGCTATTTGGTGCAGTCGCGCTCCAGTGTGGTTCTGGGTGCCCGCTGAAACATTTGCACTTACGCCCCAGATCTCGCTCGCGTACTCCGTAATAGTGCGGTCGCTCGAAAACTTCCCCATCCGCGCGACATTCAAGATCGCCATTCGTGTCCAGACGCTCCGGTCGCGGAACGTGCTGCCTGCCTTCTCCTGCGCTTCCACGTAGGCCTACGTCGAAGATGGTCGCGTCCTTCGGTGGCCGCATCCGACCGTCAACCAGATAGCCGATCACCAGCGCGCCAGCAAACTCGGGATTCAGCACAACTAGGGGCAAGAGGTACTTCTTGCTCTTTACCAGTGATTCCGCGACACCATCGACCCCATGACTGCGCGCGAGACTGCCGGGCACCTGCAAGATCGGAGTTGGATTCCAGGCCCACGTCACGTTCGTCCGATTTACGCACCGGCGCTGGTAGTCTTCGTGGGCGGGGGAGGACGTGAAGCCGTCGCCTGGTTTCCACTCGGCCCAGGTGAAGTCTACGTTCCTCCCTACCGCTGCAGGCCAGCAGCACCACGTCTTTTCTCGTCACTTCGAGCACGTAGACGTTCGTCGGCAGAGAGATGGATGGAAGAATCGGACGGATCCAAAAGCACTCTCTCGACGGTGCAGGCCTGCTCGGGCGACGGAGCAACGGGCAGCTCAAATTGGCGAAGCACGCCGAGCGCGCGAAAGATCACCCGCCCCGAGCCTGAGCCGGCTAACAACTCTTCATCGCGAGAAAGTTTGTACAGCGGTTCTAGCAGCTCGGCGATCAGCGGCTCCGCAATTCTACGAGCAACAAGCTTTTTGGCAGCCTCTTGAAGATCCGTCTTGAGGATAGCGGCAGCCGGCTCACTAGGCTCGCCAGGCCGATAGCGTGGCAATAGCAAAGTAACGCAGGGTCCGGCCACATGGACATGGACCAAGTCTAGGAATGATTTCTTTCCGTAGCGGTTCAGATGTCAGTTTCGTTTCGATCTTCGTTGCCATCATGATGTCCTCCATGAATAAAGGGGCACGAATCTAACCAATTCGAAAGCCGGACTTGGCCAGTAGTTTGCAGTGATCCAGACGTAAGGATTGGTTCACAAGCATAAAGGACGGACCATCGCCTGAGAGATGTCTGGCTTCGGCGAGACAGACGGACGTGTAGCCAGTGTCCGGTTGCAAACCCAGCGCAAAAGACCGCAGGTCATGTTGGTATTCAGCGTAGAATCACGCAGCCTGCGGAAAGGAGGAACACATATGAATGACATAAATCTCAAGATAGAAGTCAAGGAAGCGCTCGACTGGGAGCCGTCGCTTGATGCGCGAGCGATCAATGTTTCGGTCAAGGACGGAATCGTAATGCTGACTGGCTCGGTACCGAGCTATCCGGAAAAACACGTGTCGGAAAAGGCCGCTGGACTCGTCCGTGGCGTGAAAGCGGTGGCTTGTGAATTGGCTGTAGCGCTGCCAGCCTTCAATTCCCGAAGCGATCAAGAAATCGCTCACGCCGCCGCGGATGCCATCGCGTGGAACACCTTGCTGGCGAACGCCAAGATCCAGGTATTCGTGGACAAGGGCCGCATCACTCTGGAGGGCGCCGTGAACTGGAATTATCAGCGGCAATCCGCCGATCGCTCGGTCCGCTACCTGGCAGGCGTGAGGGACGTCAACAACCATATCGTGGTGAGGCCGATCGCCGAGCAGGTGGCTGTAAAGAGCCAGATCCAAGCGGCGCTCATCCGCAACGCGCGACTGGACGGCGACCGCATTACCGTGGAGGTGCGGGGCGACCGCGTGATTCTCAGCGGTAACGTACAGTCCTGGATCCAGCGCGATGAGGCGGAGCGCGCGGCCTGGGCGTCGCCAGGAGTAGGGGATGTCGACAACGAGCTGGTTGTGAGTTTGGTGCCGGCACCTCAGGCGCGATACACCGGGCGGAGAACTAAGGAGGGCAATTATGATCACGTTCAAGAGCATTCTGTTTCCAGTTGACTTTTCGTCGCGCAGCGCCGCGGCCGTTCCTGTGGTTCAAGCCATGGTGAAGCGATTCGGTTCTGAACTGACGGTCCTGCACGTGGTCGACCTGCCTCCGGCAGTAGGCATCGCCCCTCCGGAAGCGGCCGCATGGGCAACTCTAATCGGCGCCGACCAGTTGCGGCGAGACGGCAAGATCGCGCTGGAAGGATTTATCGCTCACGAGTTTCCTGGCGCGCAGGTACGGGCTGAGTCCGCCGAGGGCGACCCCGCCACCGCGATTGTCGATTACGCTAGGGATAACCAGGCCGACCTCATCATGATGCCTAGCAGCGGGCGTGGCCGATTCCGCCGCCTACTGCTTGGCTCCGTAACGGCCAAGGTGCTGCACGACACGGCAGTGCCGGTGTGGACTGGCGTGCATACCGATGAGATCGCGGCCCATCCACCGGACCGTTGGACCCGGATGCTGTACGCAATGGAAGGCGATCGCCGTGATCTGCCCGCGCTGAGGTGGGCCGCCGAGTTTGCATCGGAGCAAAAGCTGGAGTTGCGGTTGGTGCATGCTGTGCTGGGCGCGGAAGACTGCGAAGACGATCCGAGTCTCCGGGAGTATCTGTACAGCGTCGCTCGTAAGCGGATCGACAAACTGCAAGCAGATGCCGGCACCGATTTCGAAGTCTGCTTGCGCGGCGGCGACGCAGGCCGCGTGGTTCATGAAGCAGCCATCGGCCACTCCGCCGATATCGTCGTCATCGGGCGTGGCTTGCTTCAAACGGCATTGGGCCGCTTGCGGAGCGGCGCCTACGAGATCATCCGCGAGGCTCCTTGCCCGGTGATCAGTGTTTGAGAATTCGAGCTGCCCGCCGGTGTGGTGCACGCTCAACATCACGTGGAACAGCACGCCGAGATTCTGATTGGACGACGGTGGGATCAGCGAATCCCGAGCTGGCGGGACGCTGTCGCGTTGGTGTTGGTGCTGGCTGTTTTGATCCTTCTGGGATCGGGCGCTCGCCAGATGGTGGCGCCATTCGTCATTACACAGCAGCCAAGGATTTCGCTGTCCCCCGCCGCTCTGCCTATGTACGCCCTGCGCACCACCTTGCGCATGCTCGCGGCGCTGCTGGCCTCGCTGGTCTTTACCTTCACGTACGCTACGGCGGCAGGTAAGAGCCGCCGTGCTGAGATGGTCCTGATACCACTGCTGGACGTTCTTCAATCAGTTCCAGTGCTCGGCTATTTATCTTTCACCGTCTTGTTTTTTGTGTCGCTGTTTCCCGGCAGTATCCTCGGACCGGAACTGGCCGCGATCTTCGCGATCTTCACCTCCCAAGCGTGGAACATGGCTTTCAGCTTCTATCAGGCCCTGAGAACGATCCCGACCGATCTTGATGAGACCAGCCGCAGCTTCCGCTTGTCGGCGTGGCAACGCTTTTGGCGCATCGAAGCGCCGTTTGGGATGCCGGGCCTCATCTGGAACACGATGATGTCGATGTCGGGCGGCTGGTTCTTCGTCGTCGCTTCGGAGGCGATCTCGGTCGGCGCCATTCAGATTGCTCTTCCCGGGATTGGTTCTTATGTAGCGCTAGCAATCAAAGAGCGCGACTTGGCGGCGGTTGGATGGGCGATCGTCGCGATGACGCTCACCATTCTCATCTACGATCAGCTCTTGTTCCGTCCGCTTGTAGCGTGGGCCGACAAGTTCCGTTTTGAGCAGACAGCCGCCCAAATAGTGCCCCAAAGTTGGCTACTCGATCTGTTCCATCAGACGCGCTCGCTGCGGCGCCTGGGTGAACCTATCGGGACCTTCTTGAACAGCGCTGTCCGATCCCGTGTTTCCTTCCTGCGAAGAACTCACCGGCGGATTTCAATGCGGCGGCAACGCATGGGCGATATTGCCTGGTTTGCGGCTCTGGCCGTCACGCTGGTGTATATCGGCCGGGAACTCGTGAAGTTTGCCGCGCCTGCGTTGTCCTGGAGCGACTTCGCGATCGCCGCTGGCAACGGTGGGCTGACGCTGCTGAGAGTCATGATTCTTATCGTTCTCGCATCGTTGGTTTGGGTTCCCATCGGCGTCGCGGTGGGTCTGCGACCCAGACTGGCCGAGAAGGTGCAGCCCGTCGCGCAGTTTCTAGCTGCTTTCCCAGCGAACCTGCTATTCCCGATTGCCGTCTACGTGATTGTGCGATTCAGCCTTGGACCTAAGATCTGGCTGACTCCTTTGATGATCCTCGGAACGCAGTGGTACATTCTGTTCAACGTGATCGCCGGTGCGTCAGCTTTCCCGAGTGATTTGCGAGAAGCCGCCGCCAGCTTCCGCGTCCGAGGCTGGCGCTGGTGGCGCGAGGTGATGCTCCCTGGAATCTTTCCTTATTACGTAACTGGCGCGATCACTGCTTCCGGTGGTTCCTGGAACGCCAGCATCGTCTCGGAAGCGGTAAGTTGGGGACCCACGCATTTGAGCGGTTCGGGGCTCGGCGCGTACATCGCGCAAATGACGGGTGCCGGGGATTATCCCCGGATCGCCTTGGGGGTCGCGGTCATGTCGGTGCTGGTGATTGCGATGAACCGGCTCTTGTGGCGGCCGCTGTACGCATTTGCGGAAAGGCGGACCCGGTTAGATTGAAGGATGATCCCATGCTCGCCGACGAAAAACCTGCAGCGCCCGAAAAAAACGCAGCGTACGAGAAAAATGCCACGCACGAGAAGAATGTTGTTCTCGAAATGCGCAAGGTGTGTAAGGCCTTCGAGCGGCCCTCTGGCGGCCCTCTGCTGGCTCTCGCGGATATCGACCTCTCGCTGCGTGAAGGTGAAATCCTCGGTTTGCTTGGGCGCTCGGGATCCGGCAAGTCGACGCTACTGCGTATGGCGGGCGGGTTGATGGAGCCGACTTCCGGCGACGTTCTTTATCGTGGCAAGCCGCTTGCCGGACCTGAGGAAGGCATCGCCGTAGTGTTCCAAACTTTCGCGCTATTACCATGGCTCACGGTGATCGAGAACGTCGAGCTGGGACTGGATGCGTTAGGATTACCGCGCGAGGAAGCCCGGCGACGTGCGATGTCAGCCATCGACTTAATTGGCCTGGACGGATTTCAGTCCGCCTACCCGCGCGAGTTGTCGGGCGGAATGCGCCAGCGAGTCGGATTCGCTAGAGCGATCGTCGTGCAGCCTACGCTGCTGCTGATGGATGAACCGTTTTCCGCCCTCGATGTTCTCACAGCTGAAACGTTGCGAACCGATTTTCTGGATCTTTGGATCGAGCATCAGCTGCCGACCAAATCAGTTCTCTTGGTGACGCACAACATCGAGGAGGCTGTCTCGATGTGCGACCGGATTCTTGTCCTGTCTTCCAATCCTGGACGTATCGCAGCCGAGATTCCAATTCCATTGGCGCATCCCCGGAATCGGCTCGATCCAGAATTCCACGACCTGGTGGACGAATTTTACTCGATTCTGACTTCCAGAGCCGCGGAGTCGATCAAGGCGCAGAGCCAGATCCACGGCGGCTTGGTGCAGGCGCTGCCGCCGGTCGGACTACATCTCATGAGCGCAGTGATCGATGCGGTGGCTGGGCCGCCAAACGACGGGCAGGCTGACCTGGCCGACATCGCGCGCATGCCCGACCTGGCGGCCAAGGATTTGTTCGCGGTGGCTGAGGCGCTTCACATTCTCGAGTTTGCCGAACTCAAAGACGGAGCCATCAAGCTGACCGCCGCTGGACGCGTCTTTGCGCAATGCGAAGCTGAGGAACGCAAGCGGCTCTTCAAGGAACACCTGTTGCGCTTTGTGCCTTTCGCCGCGCACATTCGGCACGTTCTGGATGAACGCGAGAGTCAATCTGCTCCGCGAGTCAGATTCGAGTCGGAACTTGAAGATCATCTGAGCGAGAGCGACGCGGAAAAGACATTGCTCACAGTGATTGCCTGGGGCCGATACGCGGAGATTTTCAGCTACGACGACGCAAGGCGAATGTTCAGCATCGATCACGCGGCGGGTTAACTGGACATGGTGCTCGCCGATCCATCAAACCAAAAGAAGTTCCTCTCGCGCTGAAGGGTTTATCACTATCATGCAGTAATGGCGGCGGGTTCCCACTCCGCAAGACTCTTGCGGACCAAGCGATACGGCGTTTTCTGGTCTGCCAGTCTTCTTTCTAATGTTGGGACCTGGATGCAGTCGGTGGCTGAACCCTGGCTGGTGCTGAGTATTGGCGGCTCTTCGTTTCTTCTGGGTCTCGACGCTTTCGCGATGAATGCGCCTTTCTGGATACTGGCGCTTCTGGGCGGCGTCCTCGCCGATCGAGAAGACCGGAGGATGATCATCTATGTTTTTCAGGGTATCCAGATGGTCTGTCCCGTGTTTATCGTCGCGTTCGTCGCTATGGGATGGGTCAAAGTTTGGATGATCATTGCCGTGTCTCTGGTCGTCGGCATTACAGACGCTCTTTCCGCGCCCGCCTTTTCATCTCTCATTCCGTCCATTGTCAGCCATGAGGATCTGAAGCCTGCGCTGGCTCTGAACTCGATTCAGTTCAATTTATCCCGCGTTCTGGGGCCGGCCATCGCCGGTCTGATCATGCTGAGATACGGATTTCTTTGGTGTTTCGGCGCTAACAGCCCGTGGTAAAAACCTTCCAAAACATGTGACCTTGATTGTGTTTTGAACGTCTTTTGTCTATGGGCATGGGGCGCAAGAAGGATCGGGAGAAGCAGGAGGATCTATGGGTGGCATT
>Ga0187872_10000031_pt1 | contig 157574 bp, 138 predicted proteins | sample June2016WEW_16_4_FD_132973 | JGI IMG/M metagenome (GOLD analysis project Ga0187872, IMG submission 132973) | Peatland microbial communities from SPRUCE experiment site at the Marcell Experimental Forest, Minnesota, USA - June2016WEW_16_40 | ecosystem: Environmental > Terrestrial > Soil >... | reverse complement strand
AGAAGTACGTAATCGCTTCGTGAAGCGTGGTCGGGATGTTCGCGTCCATGAACAAAGGATAGCGTAGTTATGGCTGGTGAGTCAAGTATATACTTGCCCTCACGAGGTTTCAGACTTCCCGTTTGTAGGATGCGGGCTTCGCCCTGTGAAAACACATCATGATTGACGTGTTTCAGGGATGGGCGTTCGCGACGCTTGGATAGGGGTACCCCCCCCCGCACGCGCTCGGAACCCAAAACTTATAGTTTCAGGAGAGTGAAACCTTTGAAAAGTTTCAAGCAGCCCAACAGTCTTGACCTGACTTCGAGGACTGCACTTCCCACGGTGAACCGGGATGGCGGGTCTTGCGGGCGAATCGGTTGAGACCCTTCGCGGGCGCGTAAGCGGGAGGGTCGGCGGCAAAGGACGGCAGCCACCCGACCGTCGATCAATGATGCGGTATGCAGAGGAGCAGCAAGGTACTTACTATGGATTCTGGCAGCGAATCGGCGTAGACCACGCGGCGCGCGGAGCGCCGGGCCGCACGTGCTCAGCTGAATTTCCAGAATTGGTCGTGGAAGTACTGCGCGCGTTCGATGACCGGGATGACGCGGACACCGTCGGCGGCGGGCGCGATCGGCTCGTCGTCGGCGCGGCCCAACTCCTCGATCACCTCGCGGCCCGAATCGGCCAGCGCCTTCAAGTCGTAGCCGCCTTCGAGCGCCGCGACCAAACGGCCCGCGCAGCATTCGGCGGCGAGGCGCTTCAGCCGGCGCGCCATCGCGAGAAAGCCGCGCTCGGTCACGCGCATGCCGCCGAGCGGATCGCGAAAATGGCAATCGAAGCCCGACGAAATCAGGATGAACTCGGGCTTGAACTGGCGCGCGATCGGCATCAGCAGATCGTCGAAGGCGCGCAGATACTCGTCGTCGCCAAAACTCGCCGGCAACGGAACATTGACCGTGTAACCCGCACCGGCGCCGGCCCCGACCTCCTCGAACAGGCCCGTACCCGGATAGAACGGGGACTGATGCAGCGACATGTAGAGCACCTGCGGCGACGCGTAAAAAATCTCTTGCGTGCCGTTGCCATGATGGACGTCCCAATCGAGGATGAGCACGCGCTTGAGGCCGTGATTCGCGATCAACGCCGCCGCCGCAATCGCGACGTTGTTGAAGAAGCAGAACCCCATCGCACGATTCGCCAAGGCGTGATGGCCGGGAGGACGCACGATGGCGAAGGCGTTGTGCGCCTCTCCCGCCATCACCGCTTCGACCGCGGTCAGCACGCCGCCGGCCGCGAGCGTCGCGGTCTTAAAGGTCGCGGGCGAGGTGTGGGTGTCGGGATCGAAGTTGGCGCGCTCAAGCGTGGAGGTGTGTTCGACCTGGGCGATGTAATCCTCCTGATGGCATAATTCGAGTTCGGCGAGGGCGGCCTCGCGCGGCGCGTAGAGCTTCAAGCCGGGTCGCTGGAGCCGCTCGGCCATATCGATCATCACGGCGACGCGCTCGGGGCGTTCGGGGTGTACGCGGCCGGCATAATGGTCGAGGTAGCGGCGGTCGGCGATCAGCGCGGTTCGATTCATGGTTTGACACCTCTGCCCGCGTTCACGATCATTGAGTGCTGGATTCGCGCCGGATCTCCGAGATGGCGGCGCGAGCAATCGGAGTACTCCCGCTGAGCGTCACCATTGGGCATAGTCGAAATCATAGTAATCCTGGCGGTCGCGCTGATCGTAATCCCGCCGGAAAATCTGCCCGACGTAATGCGTGCGACGGGCAAGATCCTCCGCGAGCTGCGCCTGGCGAGCAACATGGTTGTGCGCGAACTGGGCGGCGCGCTCGACCAGCCGTCCGCAGATCAGCCCGCGCCCCCAATTAATACGATGAAGCCCGCGGTCGCCGCCATCGGGGCTAATATCGCACAAACCGCGGCGTCAGCCGATTCCGCGGCGCCCGCGACCGCCGCTACTATCGCATCATCATCTGAATCCGTCGCCGCCGACGCGACGCCTGTCGCGCCCGCCGGGCCTGAGGCCGCGCCTGTCGCGCCCAAGGCAACTGAATAGGCCGCGTAACTGACCGACGTGACCAGCCGCGACGATCTTCCGCCGGAGGTGCAACCGGGCAGCTCCGAAGGCGCATCCCCGGGCGGCTCCGAGGGCGTGCCGGCGACGACGCCGTCCGCGTCCACGCCCGCCTCTGCAAGTGCGCCGCCACCACCGATTCTGACCGGCGCGGAGCCGCCGCTGATTGGGGCGCCCACGCAGGCACCGGTCGCGGACGACTCGCGGATGCCGTTGCTCGAACATTTGAAGGAACTGCGCGGCCGCCTGATCCGTTGCGTGATCGCGATTGGGCTGGCCTTTGCGCTGGCTTATTTTGCCGCCGACTGGCTGGTCACGGCGTTGACCCGGCCGCTCCATGTGGCGGCGCATGGCCGCAATGTGTTGCTGATCGGGACCGGCTTGGGCGAGGCCTTTTTCACCAAGATCAAGGTCGCCCTGATTGCGGGATTGTTCCTTGCGAGTCCGGCGGTGTTTTACGAAATCTGGAAATTCATCGCGCCGGGACTCTATGAAACCGAGCGGCGCATGGCGCTGCCGTTCGTGATCTTCGCAACGATCTTCTTTGTTGCGGGCGGCTACTTCTGCTGGGCGGTGGTGTTTCCGATCGGCTATGCGTTTTTCCTCAGCCAGTACGAGAGTATCGGCGTGACGCCGACCATTCGGATCAGCGAGTACCTGGCCTTTTCGTCGAAGCTGCTGATCGCCTTTGCGATCACCTTCGAGATGCCGATCTTCGCCTTCTTCCTGACCCGCCTCGGCCTAGTCGATTACCGCATGATGATTCGCCATTTCCGATACGCGGTGCTGGCGATCTTTATAGTGGCCGTCGCACTGACGCCGCCCGACATGGTCTCGCCGTTCCTGCTCGCAATTCCATTGCTGCTGCTCTACGGGCTCAGCATCGGGGTTTCGTACTTCTTTCGAGGAGAGACGGCGGCCGGGGCCTCAACGACCTAAGCCGGGGCGCACCGCCGGGGCATCAAGCAGAGGGGACGATTTTCGACTCATGGCACGGCTGGAATATACACCGGTGGCGACGGGCGGACCCGGAATCGAACCGCGCTGGACGCATAGCGCCAAGGATATTATCGGGACCGCCTACTCAACCTCGAGCCGCATCTGGTATACGGTTTCGCGCGGCGTCCTGAGCGAGATTTATTTCCCGACGCTCGACCGGCCGCAGATTCGCGACCTGCAGTTCCTGATCACCGACGGCGAGAGCTTTTTTCATGACGCGCATCGGAATCTGGAAACCAAAACCGAATACCTGGGCGAGCACGGGCTGGGCGTGCGGATCACGAATTTCGACCCCGACGGGCGCTATCAGATCGTCGCCGAGGTCATCGCCGACCCGCATCAGCCGTGCGTGCTGATCGACACGACGCTGGAGGGCGACCCGGCGTTTCTGCGCAAGCTGCACGTCTATGTGATCGTCGCGCCGCATCTGGAGGTCGGCGGATGGGGCAATAACGGCAACGTCGCCGCGATCGCCGGGCGCGAGTTTCTGACCGCGAACAAGGGCGGCACCTGGCTCGCCCTGGCGGCAACCGCGCCGTTCGTCGCACGCTCATGCGGCTATGTCGGCACCACCGACGGCTGGCAGGATCTCTCGCGCAACTTCAAGCTCGACTATGACTTCGCGGCGGCGCCCGACGGCAATATCGCGCTGACCGGCGAGATCGATCTGAGCGGCGGCTTTCACTTCACCGTCGGGCTGGCCTTCGGCCACACGCTGCATCGCGCGGTGACCAACCTGTTCCAGGCCATCGCGCTGCCGTTCGTCGAGCATCGCACCCGCTTTCTCGAGCAATGGGAGCGCGCGGTGCGCTGGCTGCATCCACTGGAACGGCTCACCGGCGACGGCGGCATGCTCTACCGGCGCAGCCGCGAACTGATCATGGCGCACGAGGACAAGAGCTATCCCGGCGCGCTGATCGCATCGCTCAGCATCCCGTGGGGCGAGGTCAAGGGCGACGAGGATTTGGGCGGCTATCATCTGGTCTGGACGCGCGACATGGTCAACAGCGCGACCGGATTGCTGGCGGCCGGCGACCATTCGACGCCGCTGCGCGCGCTGATCTATCTCGCTTGCTCGCAGCACGAGGACGGCGGCTTCGCGCAAAATTTCTGGGTTGACGGTGAGCCCTACTGGACCGGCATCCAGCTCGACGAAGTGGCGTTTCCGATCATGCTCGCATGGCGCCTGCAGCAGGCCAGCGCACTAACCGATTTCGACCCGTATCCGATGGTGCGGCGGGCGGCGCGCTACCTGATCGGGCACGGACCGGCGACGCCGCAGGAACGCTGGGAGGAGAACTGCGGCTACTCGCCGGCGACGCTCGCGAGCAATATCGCCGCGCTGATTTGCGCCGCCGCCTTCGCGCGCCTGCGTGGTGACGAAGCGAGCGCGCGCTATCTCACCGAGTACGCCGATTTTCTCGAGGCGCACATCGAGCAGTGGACCGTCACTAGCGCCGGTACGCTGGTGGCCGGCATCCGCCGCCATTACATCCGCATCACGCCGGAAGACCCCGGTAATCCGATTCCGCATGAAGATCCCGATCACTGCATGATCGGGATTCGCAATCGTCCGCCGGGTGCGCCGACGGATTTTCCGGCGCGCGAGATTGTCGACGGCGGCTTTCTGGAGCTGGTCCGCTACGGCATCCGCAGGGGCGGCGACCGGTTGATCGAGGATTCGCTGCGCGTGATCGACTCGACGCTCAAGACTGACTTCCCGGCCGGTCCATGCTGGCGACGCTACAATCATGACGGCTATGGTCAGCGCGACGACGGCGGCCCGTTCGTCGGATGGGGCGTCGGTCGTCCGTGGCCCTTGCTGACGGGCGAACGGGGCCATTACGAACTGGCCGCCGGCCGCGATGCAACGCCGTATCTGCGCGCGATGGAAAACTTCGCGACCGCGACCCGACTGCTGCCCGAACAGATCTGGGACGGTCCCGATAATCCGCAGGCGCACCTGTATTTCGGCATGCCGACCGGCGCCGCGATGCCCCTGATGTGGGCGCATGCCGAGTATATCAAGCTCCTGCGATCGGTCACCGACGACGCCGTTTTCGACCTGCTTCCCGACGTCGCCGAGCGCTACCTCAATCAACGCGGCCGACGGGATCTCGAAGTATGGAAGCACAACCGTCAGATCCAGTCGGTGCCGGCCGCATGCGTGCTGCGCGTCCAGGCGGGGGAACCGTTCATGCTCCATTGGAGCAACGACGGATGGAAAACGCCGATCGATACCGCGGCGCAAACCACCGCGATCGGCCTCCACTTCGTCGATGTCGTGATTGCGGCCGGCGACCGCGCGCCGATTCTCTTCACCTTTCGCTGGCTCGACGACGGCGGCTGGGAAGGGCGCGACTACAAGGTTGACGTCCGCGCGAGTTAAACCAGGTGCGCGCGGTCAATTCATGCAATGCGGCGAATCGAGAACTGGACGGTGAGCGCGTCGATCAGCGCGTTGAAATCGGCGGACGATTCCGGCGCGAAGTAAAGTCGCAAATGATGTTGTGCGGGGTCCTCGGTGCGCATCGTCGCGAGGTTGTCGTAGGATTCGATCAACGCCTTGAACAGCGCGATCAGCGCCGGTGGAATCCGGATCAGTATCGTTGCCATCGCGGTGGGCGGCACGCCTGCCGATGCATAGCTGGAGGCATCAAGCGATCGATCGTCAGAGTCCATCGGTTTCAGTGCCAAGATGCGTAGTATATCGACTATGCAGTCCGCTACCCCTGGATTCTAGCCGATGGCGCTGCCGCGTTTGATCTTCGTTACCGGCAAGGGCGGCACGGGCAAGAGCACCGTCGCGGCGGCCCTGGCGACGGCGCTGGCACGGCTGCGGCCAACCACGCTCGCCGACCTCGGCGGGCGCCAATCGGCACTGCGGCTGATCGGCCTGAAGGCGACCGACGCGAGCGTCGCGTCGAGTACGCGAGCGAATACTCAAACCGAGAGCCCAGCCAATAGCGACAGCACGCTCGACGCCGTCGCAATCACGCCGCAGGGCGAACTGGAAACGTTCATTCAGCGGATAGTGCCGGTGCGCGCGGTCTCGCGGCGCATGCTGCAGAGCCGGACATTCGGTTACGTAACCGCCGCGCTGCCGGGGCTGGAGGCCTTCCTGATGCTCGAGCGGCTGCGCGAGATGGCAGGGCACGCCGCACTCAATGACCGCTTTGCCGTGATCGACGCGCCCGCGACCGGTCACGCGCTCGGATTGCTCGCGGTCGCCAGGGGCATCCGCAACCTCGCTCCCGCCGGTACGCTCAATCGTCTGTCGAGCGCGGTCGAAGACTTTCTGATCGATCGGAATCGCTTCGGCGTAATCCTCACGGTAGTGCCCGAGGAACTCGCCCTGCGCGAGGCGCTCGAAGCGGCGGCGGAGTTGCGCGACCGCCTCGGCATCGAATGCATCGGCGCAATCCTGAATTGCGTTCCGCGGGCGCTGTTCACGGCGGGGGAAATCGCGCGGCTGCGTCCGCTGGAAGCCCACACGCACCTCGCCGAGCGCCGGCACGCATTGGCGGAAATCGCGCGTCACGCGCGGCGCGAACTCGAGCGCGCGGGAATCGCGGTGGTGGAACTGCCGCTGCTGTATGAGGAGACGCTCGATGCGCGCCAGATCGAAACTCTGAGCGAGCGCCTCACGATGGAAATGCTGGTTCAATGAAACCGCGTTACGCGCTCGACCTCCACGACCGGCGACTGCTGATTTGCCTGGGCCCCGGCGGCGTCGGCAAGACCACCCTCAGCGCGGCGCTCGCGCTCAATGCCGCGATCGGCGGCCGCACCGTCGACGTCATGACGGTCGATCCGGCGCCGCGCCTGCTCGACGCGCTCGGCCTCACCGCCGGCGACGCGACGATGCAGACCGTCGCGCTGACGGGACTCGGCGCTCATCGCGGCGCCCGCCTGCGCGCACTCAAGCTCGACCCCAAGCTCACTTTCGATTCGCTAATCGAACGCCATGCGCCGTCGGCCGCGGCGCGCGACGCGATCCTCGCCAACCGCATCTACCGCAATCTCTCGACCGCGCTCGCCGGCGTCGCCGACTACATGGCGATGGAGCGGTTGCTCGAACTGCATCACAACGCTGCGACCGGCCTGATCGTGCTGGATACGCCGCCAGCGCGCGAGGCGCTCGATTTTCTCGACGCACCGCGCCGCCTGCTCGAGCTGCTCGGCTCGCGCGCGATCAAGCTGCTCGGTGCGGGCCGCTCGGTTCTGCGCGGCCCGTTCTCGATGCTCGACCTCGCGGCGCGCGCCGTGCTAACCGCCTTCGACCGCCTGACCGGACTCCATCTGCTCGGTGACGTGCAGGCCTTCGTCGCGAGCTTCGACGGCATGTACGCAGGCTTCGCCGATCGCGCAGCGCAGGCGCAGGCGCTGATTCGCGACGACCAAACACTGGTGGTGCTGGTGACGACGGCTGAAACCGAACGGGTCGATCAGGCGATTGAATTTATCGAGGCGCTCACGCAGTTGGGGCTGAAGCTCGGAGCCGTCGCGGTCAATCGCGTGATGGCGCCGTTGCCGGACGAAGCGGCGATCGCGGGCGCGCGCCTTCCCGCCGCATTGAAGCGCAAGCTCAAACGCAATCTCGACGATTTCGCAGCGCTGCGGCAGCGCGAGGCCTCTGCGCTCGATCGACTGCGCGACCGCCTACCGGCCGGCACGCGGCTGATCGCCGCGCCCGATCTCGGCCGCGAGCCGCGCACGCTCGCCGACCTCGCGGAGATCGCCCGCAATCTGCACCCGGTGGTCGGCGGGAACGGGTGAAAGAGAAAGAGAGCGTTGTTGGGGAACGCAAAACCTTTAATTTCTTCCGGAAACTGAAACCTCATCGAGGTTTCAGACTTCCCGTTTGGAAGATGCGGGCTGCGCCCTGTAAAAAAACCTCGTCATGGATTGACGCCAAATTGTTAGCGTAGGCCGCCTGGTCCCGCGGCCGCGGTGCAGCCGCAGCGTTCATGACCCGGTTTCCGCACGACTTAGCCACCTATCCGAGCAACGCGAGCGTGGCCCACCGGCGGCATGGAATGCCGTGAAACCTCGTAAGGTTTCAGTTTACTTTTTTCGGGGGGATTTGCGCCGCGGCTTGGGCGTACCGCCCGCCTTGGACCTGCCGTTGTCGGCGGGTGCGGATTTCGTCTGCGTCTCCGCCAGCATGCGATCGATCTTGATGCTAAGGTTGACCAGTTGCCCGTTCAGATGATCGAGGCGGGCCTTGAGTTCGCGCACGTCGCGCTTGGACGGAATGTTAACGAAATCGAGTATCGTTTCGATGTTGCGATCGAAGCTCTGCTTGTTAGAAAACAAACTCTCGCCCGCGCGACCAAGCGTACGGCGCAGTTTATCGTTGGCCATCACTTCGCTGAAAAAACTCGCCACGCCATCTTCGCTCATCTGGCGCAGCTTCGACATCAGGCTTTCGGCATCGCGGCGTCCCATCGCGATCAACTATATCTAGGGGGCGGCGAGAGGCAAACCGATGCAGATAATCGCGACCATCATCGGGCTGGCGTCGGGCTTGGCGCTGATGCGCTTGCACAAGGCGCCCGTCGATATGATCGCGACGTCGCTGATGGTCGATGCGGCGCTCGCACCGCTGACGGCGGTTATCGCCGCACGCCGCGGCCGCTCCGCGATGCGCTGGGTGATTGGCGGTTTCGCGCTCGGCATGTGGGCGCTCGCCTACGTCCTGATTGTCGTGCCGCGGCAGCCCGACGCGCCGGTAAATCCGGAGAACCCCGCGCGGCCGCCTACTTCGGACGCTGCCTGAGAAATCTCAGCGTGGGCATGAATACCTCAACCTCCGCATGAGTGCCGCAAATCACATCCAGATGCCCCCATCCGGCGAGCGTCTTCACCGTAACGTCCGTACTGCCCCTGCTGCCAGTTGACGAGGCCGATTGCGCGACGCGTGACCGCCATTGCGCGCCGATATTGGTGCTGGCGAACGCGATCACCGGAATCTTCGAGGCGGCCAGCCGTGCGCGGTCGGCGGGTGTGAAGGAATTCTCGTAGTCCTGCACCGTCGGCCAGTAGCGATCGTAGCCCGCCAGCATCCGCGCCAGCACCACCGCGTCGGAGTAGCCGCCGCCCGGATTCGCCAGCCCGCCATGACCACCGAAGGCGCCGCCCGTGCCGTACACGACCGCCTCCAGATTCTCGCGCGCGCTCTTGTACTTCGGGAGCGGCGCGGGCCCGTCGGGATTCGCGATCACAGCTTCCATCAACGTTTGGCGCTTGTCGTAGGTCAGATGCGCGCCGCCGATATCGTCGGCATAGCGCTTCGGCGGCGTAACGGCGGCCCGGTCGGGAGGAATCCAACCGTCGAAGATCACCAACCCCTCGACGTCCTGCGGATGCCGCGCCGCGAACAGATAGGCGAAGCTCACGCCGCGGCTGAAGCCCGCGACGAAGATTCGCTGACGCCCCGTGGTCTTCATCACATAGCGCGCCGCCGCCTCGAGATCCGACTCGAACAAATCGTTGGTCCAGCCCTTGAGTTCGGTTAGATCGGCTACGGGCGTCGCGGGTGGAATGAAATGCGTGCGATAGTCGAGCGCCCAGAAATCGACCCCGTGCAGCGCCGTGAACAGCGGGAGCGAGTAATGCGGATCGGCAACCGTCACCTCGCCATTCATGTTGGTGCCGGGCAGATAGAGCATCACGATGTCGGGATGAGCCGGCAGTAGCCATCCGCGCGTCACTCGATGGAGTCCGATGCGATCGAAGGGCGACGATCCGCGCGTCATCGTGTAAGCCCAATCGCGAACCCCGGGCGCTTTGGCGAAGGTGCGCGGGGCGCCGGCCGCGACGAACTGCGGCGCGTCGATTAAGGCACCAGCCGCATTCACCAAGTCCGCAGCGCAAGCGAGAGAAATTGCCGTACCGACGCCGAGCGCGGTCAGCAATATCACCATCGCGATCCCTATGGGGCATCGCCGACCGCCAGTTCGCGAGCTTCGTAAGGTTGGCTTAACTTCCATCACAAATCCTTCGCCGTTGGCTCGTACCGGAGCCGCATTGGGCTGGCATTATAGTTTTGCAAGTGCTCTGATTTGTAGCGAAATAATCTGACCACGGGAGCCCCTGATGAGCGCTAAAGCCCAGTTCGGAATCTTCTCGCCGCAAGCCGGCATGTCCTTCAAGGCGCTGGCCGACCGCGCCACCCAAGCCGAGAAACTCGGCTACCATTCGCTCTGGCTGGTCGATCATTTTTGGAACCGCGGCATCCCGGACGCCGATTGTCTGGAATCGACGGCGGCGATGAGCGCCCTCGCGGCGCGCACCGAAAAATTGCGCATCGGCACGCTGGTGCTGTGCAACTCTTTTCGCAATCCGGCGCTGCTCGCCAAGTCGCTGACGACCATCGATAACGTCAGCAACGGGCGCCTCGAAATCGGCCTGGGCGCGGGCTGGATGGACGAGGAATATCGCGGCTACGGTTACGAGTTCCCCACCATGGGCACGCGCCTGCGTCAGCTCGAAGAGGGCTTGCAGGTGATGAAGCTGTTGTTCACCGAAAAGCGCGCGACCTTCAAGGGCCGTTACTACGCGCTCGACGAGGCCTACAACAATCCCAAGCCGGTGCAGACGCCCCATCCCCCGATTACGATTGGCGGCAGCGGCGAAAAGGTAATGCTCAAAATCGTCGCCAAACACGCCGACCGCTGGAACTGTCCGGCCGGCTACCGGAGCTTCGAGGGCAAGCTCAACGTGCTCAAGGATCACTGCAAAGCGGTCGGCCGCGACATCAATTCGATCAACATCTCGGAGCAGTTGCTGGTGTGCATCGGCGCGACCGAGGCCGAGGTCGAGGACAAGTGGAAGGTGGCGTCGCGGCTGAAGCCGTTCTCGCTCACCGGAATAAAAGGCACGCCGGCGCAGATTACCGAGCAGTTGCACGATCGCGTGCGCAAGGGGATCACCTTTTTCACCGTGATGTTCGGCGATTTCGGACCGCCGCAGACGATCGATCTGTTCGCGCGCGAGGTGATGCCGGCATTCGCATGAGCGGGCGGCGCGGATTCGCCGCGCTTCCCGAATCGCAGCACTCATGCTTCGCCTATCGACAATAGCGGCACGGACCGAGCGCACGGATGTCCCGCGCACTCGCATCATTGGCGCTGCTCTCAACGATTGGATGCGCGTCGGCGAATGCGCGCCACCCCGCGCTAACAGCCTCGCCTCGAATTTGTGTATAAGGGCGGAAGTTCCATCGCCAATTTGCACAGGGAGGAAGACTTCGATGCCGCTCTATCTCGATGAAATTTCCTTTAACGTCGCGTCGCGCGACGACACCAAGAAAATCTACGATCTGATCAATGGCGCGCTCACGCGCGGCTTTCCGCCCGGCGTCACGCTCAAGGCCGGCCCGTGGGTCTCCAACGAGGAGCCGAAAGTCGTCCTGATCCTCGACATCCAGGATCACGCGCTGACGTTTTCGGCCTTCACTGGCGCGGTCGCGCAGGGCGTCGTCAGCCGGCGGCGGCTTCAGCCGATTGTCGAATGGAGCGCCTTCGAGAAATTCGTCAAGGAAGCCTGACGCGCGCAGGATTGTAACCGATGAACGGTGCGGAAATTCTCATTCGGACCGCGCTCGCCGCGGGCGTGAACGTATGTTTCGCCAATCCCGGCACCACCGAGATGCCGTTGGTCGCGGCGCTCGACGCGATCGATGGAATGCGTGCGGTGCTCGGCCTGTTCGAGGGCGTTTGCAGCGGCGCCGCCGACGGCTATGCGCGAATGGCGGACCGGCCGGCGCTGACGCTCACCCATCTCGGGCCGGGCTTCGCCAACAGCATCGCCAACCTGCACAACGCCCGGCGCGCGCGTTCGGCGGTGGTCAATATCATCGGCGACCAGGCGACGTGGCATCTCGCGGCCGACGCACCGCTCACTTCCGATATCGTTTCGCTCGCGCGGCCGGTTTCGTCGTGGGTGCGCAAGTCCGCATCGCCGGACGCGATCACCGGCGATACGGCCGATGCGATCGCGGCGGCCGGTCATACGCCGGGCCATGTCGCCACGTTGATCGTGCCGTCGGATTGCCAATGGAGTCCGGCCGCGGATCGCATCGCATCACCGCAAATCGCGGCGCTACCGACGGCAGGCGACGACGCGATTCGCAAGTCCGCCGAACTGCTGCGCAGGCATGGCGCGACGGCCGCGCTGTTCATGGGCGCCAATGCGTTGCGCGCGCGCGGTCTCAACGCCGCCGCTCGCATCGCGGCGAAATGCGGATGCCGTCTCATGTGCGAGACCTTCCCCGCGCGGGTCGAGCGCGGCGGCGCGATGCCCGCAATCGAAAAGCTGCCGTACTTTCCCGAGCAGGCGCTCGAGTCGCTCGGTAAATCCGACGCCGTGGTGCTGGCGGGCGCGCCCGCGCCGGTGGCGTTTTTCGGCTACCCGAATGTTCCGAGCCTGATGATTCCCGAGGGCCGCGAATGTGCGACGCTGGCCGCGCCTTACGACGACGCGGCCGCCGCTCTGGAGGCCCTGGCCGAGGCGCTGGGTGCGCCACGCGGCGCTACCGCGCCATCCGCGGTCAAACGCCCGCCGCTGCCCACCGGCGAACTCAACGCGGCGACGATCGGCGCCGCGATCGCCGCGACCATGCCCGAGGGCGCGATCGTGATGGACGAGGCGGCGACCACCGGCCTGCCCTTCTTCGGCGCCTCGGCTGGCGCGCCGGCGCATACCTACCTCGCGCTCACCGGCGGCGCGATCGGACAGGGGCTGCCGTGCGCGACCGGCGCCGCGGTCGCCTGTCCCGATCGCAAGGTAATCGCCTTCCAGGCCGACGGCAGCGGCATGTACACGTTGCAGGCGCTGTGGACGCAGGCGCGCGAGCGCCTCAACGTCACCACGCTCATCTGCAACAACCGCCGCTACCGGATTCTGCAGGTGGAACTCGCGCGCGCGGGCATCACCGAGCCCGGACGCAAGGCGCGGTCGCTCACGAGCCTCGCCAATCCCGAAATCAACTGGTCACAAATGGCGGCCGGAATGGGCGTACCCGCAGTGCGTGTCGAGCGTGCCGAAGATCTGGTGGTTCAGTTGCGGCGCGCGCTGGCGGAGCCGGGCCCGAACCTGATCGAGATGTTGATCTAATGGTCAAGGAACTCAAAGCTATATTTTTTAAGAAACTGAAACCTCAGTGAGGTTTCAGACTTCCCATTTTGGGATGACGCTCGCTTTGCTCGGGTAGACCGAGGCGCGCGCGGGGGCGGCGAAACATAAGGCGGCGCCCGAAATGGCATAAACAGCTAGCGGGCGGGGCCGAATATCAGTTCGAGCCTTTCAGGCAACTCGATCAGTTGTTCGATCCAATGCTCGTGATCGACGCGATCACCCAACCCGATGAAATGGACGCCTGCAGCCTCGGCGGCAATGCGATCGGTCTCGCTGTCGCCCACGTAAACCGCGCGCGGCGCTTCAACTCCCGCCCGCGCGAGGCACAACTCGACGATGTCGGGCGCCGGCTTCGGACGGACCTTGTCGCGGGCGCTCGCCACCGCGTCGAAAATGCCGTCCAGTCCGAGATGGCCGATCAGCGCGGGAATCGTCGCCGAGCGATTGGTCGCGAGCGCCAGGCGATAGCGCAGCTTCAGCGTCGAGAGAAATGGCCGCAGTTCCACCGGCGGGCGCATGAGATTGAAAAACGGGGTGGCGTCCATCGTCCGTGCGATCTCGCGCATCCGATCGAACTTCGCCGCGTCGCCGCGCGCGCGCAACTCGAAGACTTGCGGCGCCGCCATGAAGACGCCCGCCTTTCCCTCGTCGGGATTCATCCGCCGCTCGCCCATCTGCGCGAAGATCGCGTTGTAGTAGACGGTGTTCGATTCGGTTGAATCGAAGAGCACGCCGTCCGCGTCGAACATCACAAGCTCAAGCATCATGGTTTAATAGCACGTTTGAATTGACGGCGCGCCGCCGCGAACATAGTGCCGCGTGCGCAAGCGCTTTGGCCGGCGCCCCCGGATTTGCTACTTGCGATCATAAGTTAACGAACCCAACCGCGCGGTGCGCGTCGCGATCATAATGTTGATAATTGCGAACCGCCGCGCAAACGGAGGAATCGATCAGTGAAAGCGATCCAGTTCAAAGAGGTCGGCGGTCCCGACGTGATGAAACTTGTCGAGGTGCCCAAGCCCGAGCCGCGGCCGGGAATGATCCGGATGCGAGTGCATGCGGCGGGAATCAATTTCGCCGACACTTTCTTTCGCGAAGGCAACTACCTGATCAAGCCGAAGCTGCCCGACACTCCCGGCATGGAGGCGGCCGGCGTAATCGACGAAGTGGGCCCCGGCGTCGAGGGCCTCAAACCCGGCATGCGGGTCACCGCGGTGGGCCTTCGAGCCTATGCCGAGTACGCGCTGTTCTATGCCAACCAGGTCATCCCGCTGCCCGATTTCGTCAGCTTCGAGGAGGGCGCCGCGTTCCCGATCCAGACCCTGACGGCGTGGTTTATGATCCACACCTGTCATCACCTCACGGCCGGCGAAACCGTGCTCGTGCATTCGGCGGCCGGCGGCGTCGGCATCGTCGCGATGCAGATCGCGAAGGCGGCGGGCGCGCGCGTAATCGGCACGGTCTCGAATGACAGCAAGATCGAGATCGCGAAAAAGTACGGCGCCGACGACGTGATCAATTACGAAACCCACGACTTCGCCGAGGAGGCCAAGCGCCTGACCGGCGGCAAAGGCGTCAACCTGATTCTCGACGCGGTCGGCAAGCCCACGTTCGAAAAGGGCCTCGCGTGCGCGGCGCCCTTTGGCCATACCATCCTGTACGGTCGCGCCGGCGGTCCGCCGGACAAGCTCGACGTCTTTCGGCTGTTCGAGAAATCGCTCAAGGTCAGCGGCTTCGTGCTTTACACCGCGTCGGCGAATCACGATCTGATGCGCCAGGGCACCGCGCACAGCTTCAATCTGATGCGCGAAGGTAAGCTCAAGATTCTGATCGGCAAAACCTTCCCGCTCGCCGAAGCGCCTGCCGCCCATCGGTTTATTTCATCGCGCGGCTCGGTCGGCAAGCTGGTGCTGATCCCGTAGCGCCTCGACGTGCGGGAAAAAGTCCACCTGCGGCGCGTGCCTCTCGGACTCGCAGGGAGGCGCGCGCAGCATCCACAGGTTAATTCACAGCCGCGTTGACACGGGCGCGACCGCGGCCAACACTTAAGGCGCGCCGGCGGCAATTTTGCCGTCGCGCTCGCAACATTCGGCCCGTCGCGCGCGCGGACAGGCGGCGTGGATCGCGAGCCGGATGAAAGGTGTGGTTGCGCGCATGAGAGCCTCATCGGCCAGCGGACGCGGAACTCCCCGGACCGCGCGCCGTCTTGCCAAAGTAATTCGGATACCCACCGCTACCGTCGTGCGCCGGCGCCGGATGGTGCGCGCCGCGGCCGCGATCGGTGCGCTGGTTTTCATATCGGTGATGGTCTTGCGCTTCGGCCGTTTCACCGTGCCGCAACCGCCCGTGGAGGTGCCGCCGGTTCAACTCAACGCAATCGAGGCGCGCATCGTCGAACTCGTCAACGCCGCGCGCGCCCAAGTCGGCGCCGCCCCGTTGGCGCTTTCCGATCGCCTGACGCTGGCCGCGCGCGCCCACGCGCAGGACATGGCCGCCCACGGCTATCTCGCTCACGATAGTGCCGCCGGCGATACACCGGCCGACCGCGTCCGCGCGGTGGGACTCGATTATGACGAACTCGCCGAAAATCTCCTGAGCGATCCGGGTCACGAGGTCGACGCGCTGCCGCAACGGGCGTTAGCCGCATGGCTGGCGAGTCCAACGCCGCGCAACAACCTGCTCTCGCCGCGGTTTCGTACGGCCGCGGTCGCGATCGCTCATGCCACCAACGGCTCCTTTTACGTCACGCTCGACTTAATGCGTTAGTTGATATTACTCGCCACTCGAATGCGGCCCCCCGTCGGCGCCGATTTCGCCGTCAGCGGCGCGGATCCGCTATCATCAGCGGTTGAACTTGGTCCGCAATACGCGGATGCTGCATATTCGGGACGAGGTGGTGTCGGCGTTCGCTCCCGAACGCTCGACGCGGCCGGGTTCTGGGCTCGCGGGGGGCGCATGGACTTTTCCACGATTGCGGGGATGGCGGGCGGTCATGCCGAGGCGCGCGCGATCCAAATCGCCCTGAAGCTGGGGATCTTCGAACGGTTGAGCGCAGGGGCGCTCGAATCCGGCGCACTCGCGTCGTCGATCGGCGGCGAACCGCGGGCGACCGCGATCCTGGCTAATGCGTTGGTGGCAATCGGCTTGCTCCACAAGATTGACGGCCGCTATCAGCTCGACCAATCCGCGCGGCGTTTTCTCGTCGAGGCGTCGCCCGAGTACCTCGGCGGCATGATTCTGTTCGACGCCGAGCTGTGGGACGAATGGGGCCGCCTCGAAAATTCCATCCGCAGCGGCGCTCCCGCACGCACGCCCGACATGTTTCAATCGACCCCCGCGGCCACCGCACGCTTTATCCGCGCGATGGACAGCCTGGTGCGCGCGCGCGGTGACGACCGCTGGACGGCGGAGCATCTGGACCTCGCAAAAGCCCGCACGATCGCGGACCTGGGCGGCGGCCCCGGGACCTACCTGGTCGAGTTTCTGCGGCGCTATCCCGAGCTCCATGGCGCACTCTGGGATCTTCCAGCAACGCTTGAAGTTGCGCGGGAGATTCTCTCCCGGCGCGCGCCCTCGATACTCCCGCGAATCGAGCTGCGCCCGGTCGATTATCTCGCCGGCGAACTTCCCGGCCCGGTCGACGCCATCTTCATGTCGAACATTATCCATAGCGAGAACGAACCCGTGAACGAGGCGCTGATGGCGCAATGCTTTCGCGCACTCACACCCGGCGGACTCATCGCCGTCAAGGATCACATCATGAACCGCGACCTCACCGAACCAGCGGCGGGAGCGGTCTTCTCGCTCTACCTGCTCCTGACCACACGCGGCCGCGACTACGCCTTCGACGAGACCGCCGGATGGCTCCGCGCCGCCGGCTTCATCGAGATTCAGATGACGGCGCTGCCGAGTCCGCCCTTCACCTCCTCGATCGTCAGCGCGCGCAAGCCATGACGCCACCGCATTTACATAACTTGACGCGGCGCTTGAATTTCATCGTGGCGCGGGGCGCTCTCTGGATCTTGATGGCCGCGCTCGCGCTGTGCCAGAGCGGCTGCTTCGCACCGTTGATACCGATGGTCATACCGCTGGCGGAGGAGGGCGCCGGGGCGCTCGTGAACCTCGTCAGCGTGGGCGCCCAGGCCGGTACGATGGTCAAGCACGGCGATGACGCGAACCCCGAATAGACCGAAGTTTACGAACAAACCAAACTCGCAGACAGCGACTTTGACACTGCCAGATCCAATGACCCTGCCAATGCGACCAAGTGCAACGGGATCGAGTTGATCACTCCGGCGATCATCGAGTTCCGCCCCGACCATAACGGGGTTACCCAATGGCGCGAGCTCGGCCTCGGCGGAACCGGCAATACGCCGCGCTGGATCGTGATGGCGGATGCGAGGGGCGCCATCGCAAACGCAAAAGACATCGCTCCCGGCGGCTGGTCGCCTGCGACCAATCTCGAACACATGGAATTCAAACCGGCGCTCAAGACCTCCACCGAACCTGGCCTCTCCACTTACCTGGCTTATGCCCCCGACGTTGCCCTCGCCGACGTCGAGCGCGATGAACTCGCCTCACTGATGCTCGATTTCGGCCCCATCGTCGGCACCTTCAAATACAACGGACGAGTTTTCAAGTATTCGACGCTGAACAAGCTGCCCTGCTTTCCAGTTCCACACTGATGGAAATTGTCCCGGTGATGTTGCTCGCGTGAACGCGGTGCCCGATTGAAGCGATTCGTCGCCGCTGTAATTAGAATTTTCGCGGCGCTCGCGCTGCTGATTCTGCTCGCATCTGCCGCAGTCTATCTGCACTACGGCGACGCCGATGCCACCGCGGCGCGCGCACCCGCAGGTCCTGCGCCCGAGCCGGCTGCGTGGCCCGATAGCGCTCTCACTATCGCGAGCCTCGGTCATGCGACTCTCCTGATGAACTACTTCGGCGTCCGCCTGATCAGCGACCCGACGCTGTACGATCGCATCGGCCTCGCCCTCGATTCGATCGTGACGTTCGGTCCGCGCCGCTATGTCGCCCCGCCGCTGGCCCCGAACGCGCTCGGACCCATCGACGTTATTCTGGTGACGCACGCCCACATGGACCATCTCGATATTCCCTCGCTCGAGGCGCTGCCCAAAAGCGCAACGGTCATCGCCTGCGCCAAATGCGCCGCCTTGATTCGTCCGCTCGGTTTCAACGACGTTCGCGAACTCAATTGGGGCGAGTCCACCACGGTCAAGGGGCTGACCGTCACCGCGATGGCCGCGCGGCATTGGGGCAAGCGCTGGCCGCCGTTCGGCACGGTATACGGCTACAACAGCTACGTCCTCGATCGCGGCGGCCGGCGGATGCTGCTCGCGTGCGACAGCGCCTACACCGACGCCTTCGCCGCGCTCACGAGCCGGCCGCCGGTAGTCGCCGCGTTTTCGATCGGCGCCTACGATCCATGGATCCACAACCACGCCAACCCGGAACAGGTATGGACGATGTTTCAGCAGTCCGGCGCGCGCTATCTCGTCCCGATTCATTGGGGCACTTTTCGCCTCTCGAAAGAACCGATGGACGAGCCTCTAAGTCGCCTGCTCAAGGACGCCGGCACTCGCGCAGATGCCGTCGTGCTGCGTCAGCTCGGTTCGTCGTGGACGATGCCGGCCGGCTCCGACTTCGCTGCGCGTGCGACGCCGCATCGGCGCGACACCCTGCGCGATACCCGTTAACCATCGCCACCGATCTCGCACGCGGAAGGCGTTGGTGCTTGACACTCAAGCGGCAATTCGATGGCTTAATAGCTCGGTGCAGCCCAGCCAGGACACGCGAAAAATATGGCGACGAGAAAACTTAAAATACCGGCCCGGCTGGTGACGGCGTTGGCGATCGTCGCAATTTCCACCGTCTCGATGATCTCCACCATCTCAATGACGGCCGCGCGCGCTCTCGCCGATGACGATTGGGAGGCCGTGCCGAGTTCTTCGTCAGCGCTCGCCACGCCGGCGCCTGCCGTCAATCGGCCCGCGCGTTCGACGCATCGCACTACCGCGCGCCCGGCTTTGCCCGCGGTGGACGGCGCCGCCAACGAGATGGTCGCCTGCGGTGAAAGGGCGGTGCCTGCCTCGGACAAGATTCAAAGGATCGTCTCGCAAATCAATGGCACGTGGGGCTCCAACGTCCAGGTCTATCAGTCGGTCGCCGCCGAAGGCCCGCATTCGATCGGTGGCGGCTGTGTCTTCTACAATCCGGCCGCGCTCGCCGTGCTGCTCGGTTTGCGCCTCAATCTCACCGATCCGAATGTGCTCACCCCGATGCTCTATGCGATCTTCGCGCACGAGGTCGGCCACGAGGTTCATCGCGACTTCGATCCGTCGCGCGCCGCGGTGCCCAACCAGATCAAGGAGCTCGAGGCCGACCGCTTCGCCGGTTACACCATGAAGCGGCTCGACGTTCCCGCGACCGGCCTCTCACCCTACTGGAGCATGACGGGGGACGAATTCGGCATCGGCGCCTCGCACGGCAGCAGCGCGCAGCGGGTTGCCGCGTTCAAAGAGGGTTGGCATGAAGCCGAATGGAACCGCGCTGAAGATTCGATGTCGGTGACGGCCGCGACCGAGCAATCGATCGCCCCCGAAGACTCGACCGCCGCCCCTTGACTCCAACGCTCGTTCCCTACGGAAAGGGCCGGGGCTCAGGGCTCCCGCCGGCACCGCCCCTTGTCCAGGGAGCGGTCGGCGCACGCAAACGTAGTGCGTATTGCGCCGGGGGTGAGGGCATCGTGCCGCGCGCCGCGAAGAACCCAGTCCTCGACGCTCGCGCGGACGCCCCGCTCAAACGTGTTTGCGTTTCTTCGACAGGTAATCGACCAGCATGTACTCGCCGAGATGGTCGGGGCGCGTGTATAACGCACGACCGCGATTGATCTGCGTCATCTTCTCGACGAAAGCGCGCAGGCTCGGGGCGTCGTCGAGCATGAAGGTGTTGATCGTGATGCCGTGGCGCGTCACGCGTTCGACCTCTTTGAGCGTCTCCTGCGCCGCCCGCATGCTGATACCGCCAAATGACAGCGGCCATTCGCAGTAGAGCCGCTTGTTCAGGAAGTAGGCAGTCGGCTGGCCATCGGTGATTACGATAATTTGCTGGTTGCGCGACGGATGCCGTCTGAGCAAATCGCTCGCCAGCCGCAGGCCGTCCTGCAGGTTGGTGAACGGGTCGCCCATGTTCCACGACGCTTCCGGCAGGTCTTTAAGTTTCAATTCGACCGCGCGCGTAAAGAATCCGACGATCGAAAAATAATCGCGCGGAAACTTCGACCGGATCAGCGTCTCCAGCGCGAGCGCTACTTTCTTCGCCGCCGCAAAGCGTCCCTCCCAGCTCATCGACCACGACATGTCGAGGCACAGCACGGTTGACGCCGAGCTGCCGTAATCATTCTCGTAGATCTCGAAGTCGTCGGGCTTCAGCGCCAGCGGCACGCCCGGCCGCCGCGCGAGCGCGTGCTTGAGCGTCGCCACCAGGTTCAGGTTGAGCGGATCGCCGAACTCGTACGGCCGCGTCTGGTCGGGACGCATCTCGGTGATCCCACGATGGTCCGTGGTATGCGATCCCGGCCGATCCTTGAGCAGCCCCTGGTAAATGTCGCGCAGCGCGAGTTGGCCGATTCGCCGCACGCCCTTGGGCGAGAGCTGCATGTGATCGCCCTTTTGCACCATGTAGCCCGACTGGTTCAGCAGCATCATCACCTGGCGCAGGCTCTGGAAATCCTGCTGCGCCTGCTGGCCCATCAGCTCCTTCAGATCTTCCATCGAGATCGTCTCGAAGTTGCCCGACATCAGGTCCTGCTCGAGCTGGCGCATCCGTTCCATCTCGCGCATCAGGTCGAGCGCCGGCTGGTACTCCAGGCTCTTCGGACCGTGGAACATGTGGTTGTAGCGCTCGCGAAAATTTTCGAGGTCGCGAACGTTTTCGTACTCGTTCAGCAGTTCGTCGAAGTCGGCCTTGGCCTGCGCGTCCTCGAATTCGTAGTTCTCGAGCTTGCGCAGCGCCTCCGACAACCGCCGCGGCATCTGCTGCAGTTGCTGCTCCTTGTCCTCCACTCCCGGCTTCTGCCCGCGCATCCCCTCGAGCGTCTCGCGCTCCTGATTGAGAATCTCTTCGAGCCGCTGCTCGAGTTCCGAAAGTGAATTCTTGAGATTGAAATCGCGATAACGCTGGCGCATCTCCTGGCGCAACTGCTCGAGGAATTCCTCCAGCCCCTGCACCTTCACGCCGTCGAATTCCATGCCCTGGCGCATCATCCAGTCCATCGCCTGGCGGATGTCGTCGGTGTAGGACAGCATCTCGGCCAGCTTCTCGAAGACCTTGTCGGCGTCGAGCCTGAGCTTCTGCGAGCCGTCCCACTGCGTATAGCGGCTGATGAACATCGTCAGTGCGATTCCTCAGGCGTGATAGGAAAAGCGGCCGCCCTGGCGCTCCTTGTTGAGCTTCTGATGCAGATGCAGGCCTTCAAAGATAAACTCGCTCGCCGTCGCCATCAGGCCCGGCGTCTCGAACACGCCAATCTGATCGATCGCCTCGCGCAGCCCTGGAACCTCGCGCAGCGCGTCGAGATAGTCGGCCGCCGGCGCCCGATCGGAAACCTCGACGCCCCAGCCCTGCTCGAAATACGCCGCCACGCGTTTCAGATCGTCGAGCTTCACGCAACGATCGAACACCTTCAGCACGGCGCGATTCACCAGCCGCTCGATCAGGTCGTCGTCCTTCTTGTCTTCGCCCACGTACTCGAGCTCGAGCTTGCCGGCGGTCGACGCGTAGAGCGAATGCAGGTCCGACAGCCGCGGCACGATCTCCGTGTCCTCGTTGATAATCGCTCGCTTCTCCGCGTTCGAGATGATCGATTCGAGATTGTTGATCGTCACCCGCACCGACACCCCCGAGGTCTGGTTGATCTCGTTGGAGGCGCGCGCCTCGAAGGTAATCTGCGCGAGGATGTCCTTCATAAATTGCGGCATCCGCAGCGGCATCTCGGAGCGCAGCGGATAGCTGCATTCCTGCTCCATGATCGCGACTTCATGCTCGAGCGTCTTGGGGTAATGCGTGCGAATCTGGATATCGAAGCGATCTTTCAGCGGCGTGATAATCCGTCCCCGCGAGGTGTAGTCCTCCGGATTCGCGCTCGCCACGAAGACCACGTCAACCGGCAGGCGAATCTTGTAACCTTTGATCTGGACGTCCTTCTCTTCCATCAGGTTGAAGAGTCCGACCTGCACCTTCTCCGTCAGATCGGGCAGTTCGTTGATCGCGAAGATGCCGCGATTGGTGCGCGGAATCAGTCCGTAATGAATCGTCTCGGCGTCGGCCAGGTACCGCCCTTCCGCGACTTTTATCGGGTCGATCTCGCCGATCAAATCCGCCACCGAGACGTCCGGCGTCGCGAGCTTCTCGGCATAGCGATGTTCGCGCGTGAGCCACGCGATCGGCGTCTCGTCGCCCTTCTCCGCGACCAGCGCCTTGCATTTCCCGCAAATCGGCGCGAACGGATCGTCGCTGATTTCGCAGCCCGCAACCGCCGCCACGTGCTCGTCGAGCAGCGACGCCAGCGCCCGAATAATTCGCGACTTCGCCTGCCCGCGCTCGCCCAGCAGGATCATGTGATGGCCCGCGAGGATGCCGTTTTCGATTTCCGGCAGCACCGTGTCGTCGTAGCCGACGATCCCGGGCAGCACTCTTTCCTTGCGCCGCAGCCGGCCGAGCAGGTTGTCGCGCATCTCGATTCGCACCGGCTTGGTGCGATAGCCGGCGCGCTTCAAGTCTCCAAGTGTCCGAAGTTTCAGCAGGCTTTGATCCATGATGGGTAATGCCCAGGCGAAATCCTTGGCTTTCAGGATAGGTCAGCGCCGATCGTTTTGAACAGCGGCTCCAGCAGCGCGTAAGTCCGTGCGAGGGACTGCGGTAACACCCGCGTCGAACTAATGACCGGCATGAAATTGTTGTCGCCCTCCCAGCGCGGCACCAGATGGCAATGCATGTGATCTGCTATTCCAGCGCCCGCCGCGCGTCCGAGGTTCATGCCCACGTTGAGTCCCGCAGGCCGGTACGCCGTGCGCAGCCGCTGCACCGATCGCGAAACGAATTCCGACAGTTCGCTCCGTTCCTCGCGCGTCAGCAGTTCCGGCGAAGCGACGTGGCGGCGCGGCGCCACCATCAGATGTCCGTTATTGTAGGGATAGCGATTCAACATCACGAGTGCGAGCCGGCCGGCGTACAGCACCAGCCGCCGGCGGCGCGTCGCGGCGCCAATCCGGCCCATACAGAAGATACAATCCGCTCCGCCCAAAGGCGTCTGGCCGACGTACGCCGAACGCCACGGCGCCCACAGCAGCGCCGGCGGCGCCGCCTCAGGCCGAGCGCTGCCGCGCGGTGCCCGCCGCGCCATTAACCTCTACTCGCAGATCCTTGCCCGCGCGAAAAAAAGGAATCCGCTTGGCCGCGACTTCCACCACGTCGCCGGTTTTCGGATTGCGCCCCTGGCGCGCGCGCCGCTCCTTCACGCCGAAGCTGCCGAAGCCGCGAATCTCGATCCGCTCGCCGCGCGCGAGCACTTCCGCCATCGCCTCGAACATCGCATTGACGACGGTCTCGGAATCGCGATGCGTCACGCCCTGGCGCCGCGCCAGCAACTCCTCGATTATGCCTCGCTTGGTCATCTGATGATCTGGATCGCGCGGCTTGCTTCGCGATTGGTGCCGTCGTGCCTGCGGCGCTTGCGCTTAGCCGCTGCGTCCCCGGCCGGTGCGCGGAGTGCGATCGTCGCGATCGAGCCTGAGTTCCTCTTTGAGAATATCTTCGAGCGAAAAGCGCGACGCCTCGTGCTCGCGCTTTTGATACGCCGCCATCTCCTCGCGCTCCTCATGCGCGCGCAAGCCCTTGATCGAAAGCCCGATGCGCCGTTCCTTGCTGTCGACCTGCACCACCAGCGCCTCGATCTCGTCGCCGACCTTGAACAGCGACGACGGCTTGTCCACCCGCTCGTTGCTCAATTGCGAGATATGAATCAGCCCCTCGATGCCCTCTTCGATCTCGACGAACACCCCGAAATCCGCGACCGAGCTGACCTTGCCGTGCACGCGATGGTTCAGCGGGTAGCGCTGCGCCACCGTGTCCCACGGATCCGGCGTCAATTGTTTCACGCCCAGGCTCACGCGCTCGTGCTCGACTTCGATCCCGAGCACCACCGCCTCGACCTCGTCGCCCTTCTTATAAACTTCCGACGGATGGCGCACCTTCTTGGTCCACGACAAATCCGAGATATGCACCAGGCCGTCGATCCCCGGCTCGATCTCGACGAACACTCCGAAGTCAGTAATCGATTTCACCTTGCCGCGAATCGTGCTGCCGATCGGATGGATCTCGGCGAGCGCCTCCCACGGATTCGGCTCGGTCTGCTTCAGCCCCAGCGAAATCCGCCGATTGCCCTCGTCGACTCCGAGCACTTGGACTTCGACCATGTCGCCGACGTTGACCACTTTCGACGGATGCACCGCGCGCTTGCTCCAGGTCATCTCGCTGACGTGAATCAGCCCCTCGACGCCCTTCTCCAACTCCACGAACGCGCCGTAGTCGGTAACGCTGACGACCTTGCCGCGCAGCCGCGCGCCCACCGGATAGCTCTCGGTCGCTTTGGTCCACGGGTCCGGCATGATTTGTTTCATGCCGAGCGAGACGCGCTCGCGCCCCTGGTCGTACTTCAGCACCACCACCTTGACCTTCTCGCCCACCTTCAGCACTTCGGACGGATGCTGCAAACGGCCCCACGCCATGTCGGTGATATGCAGCAGGCCGTCGATTCCGCCGAGATCGACGAACGCGCCGTAGTCGGTGATATTCTTGACCGTGCCCTCGAGGATGACGCCCTCTTCGAGCACCTTCAGCGTCTCTTCCTTGAGCGAGGTGCGCTCGCGCTCGATCACGCTGCGCCGCGAGACCACGACGTTGCCGCGCGCGCGATTGAACTTCAAAATCTGAAAGCGGCCGCGCTGGCCGACGTAGCGGTCGAGATTGCGCGCCGGCCTGAGCTCGACATGCGATCCCGGCAGAAATGCCGGCACCCCGATATCGACCTGCAGGCCGCCCTTGACCTTGCCCAGGATTACCCCTTCGACCGGGGTCTCATTCTGAAACGCCTGTTCGAGTTCACGCCAGACCTTGAACTTCTCGGCCTTCGCGTGCGACAGCATCACCGTGCCGTTCTCGGTCTCGGTGCCCTCGAAAAAAACATCGACCTCGTCGCCTTCCTTGACCATGACGTTGCCGTCGTGATCCAGGAACTCGGCGAGCGGCACCTGGCCTTCGCACTTGTAATTGATATCGATGATGACGTTGTCGCGCGTAATCAGCAGAACCGTGCCGGTTAGTACGTCGCCTGAACGCGGGGCGCGCAGGCTCTGTTCCATCAGCGACTCGAAATCATTCGTTCCTCCGTTCGTTTTCTCGGACAAATCTTTCTCCATTTAAAGGGACCTTCTACCTAAGGGACATCGAGGCTACTGCAATCCATACAAGGCTGCTAGGCGCGTTTCAAGCCCTAGATTGCGCGTGAAATCGCTTCAACGCGCGATTTCATCTCATTTACGACCGCATCCACATCGCGCCCGGTCGAGTCGATCTCGATCGCGTCGTCGGCGCGCTTGAGCGGCGCCAGCGCGCGTCCGGCGTCGCGCCGATCGCGCTCGGCAAGCTGCGCCGCCACCTCTTCGAGCGTCGTCGCAACACCCTTCGCGGCCAATTCCGCATAGCGCCGCGCCGCCCGCACCGCGGGCTCCGCGACCAGAAAAAATTTCACTTCCGCGTCCGGAAATATCGCCGTGCCGATATCGCGCCCCTCCATCACCACCCCGCCCCTTTCGCCGGCCGCGCGCTGCAAGATGCGCATCTTGTCGCGCACCAATGCGATCGCGGAAAAGCGCGAGGCGAGATCGCCTATCTCAGGCTGTGTGATTAGGTCGCTGATATCGTGGCCGGCGAGTAAAACGCGCTCGCCGTTGAACGCAATTGTGATTGTATCAAGAACCTTCTGCAAATGCTCGCGCAGATACTGATCGGCCGCCGCGGTCTGCGGGTCCAGCCCGTCAGGCGATCCTGCGCCGGCTACCTCCGGCGCGTAAGGTTCAACGCCGGCCGCCCGCGCCGCCACCGCGACCGCCCGGTACATCGCACCGGTGTTGACGTAGCTGAAGCCGAGCGCTCGCGCGAGCGCGCGCGCCACCGTCGATTTGCCGGCGCCGACCGGACCGTCGATCGCGACTAGCGGACGCGCCCGCTTCATTTCAAACCCTCGCGCATCCGCCGCCCGCGTTCGAACTGCGCCATCAACTCGGCCGCATCGCCGCGCGCGACGGCGTTGGCAAACTTATCCAACGACCCGCGAAAGAGTTCGAGCGCCGCCCCGATCGCCTCGCGATTGGTCAAACAGATATCGCGCCACATCTCGGCCGACGACGCGGCGATCCGGGTGGTGTCGCGCAGGCCGCCCGCACCATACTCAGAGACAAGTTTTCCGTCAATTTGTTCACCTTCGAGCGCCGCCGCCAGCGCGCTCGCGACGATCTGCGGCAGATGGCTCGCGCGCGCGAGCAAAGCGTCATGCACCGCCGGCGCCAGCTCCTCGACCTTCGCGCCGGTCGCCCGCCACAGCGCGGCCACCTTCGCCACCGCCGCCGCGTTGCTCCGCCGCGACGGCGTCACGATCACGCGCCGATTCACGAACAGCCCCGCTTCCGCCGCGCCCGCGCCGACCGTCTCCTTGCCCGCCACCGGATGGACCCCGACCAGCGCCATCGCGGGGCCGAGCAGCGGCTCGAGCGCGCGCACCACCCATTGCTTGACGCTGCCGACGTCGGTAATCACCGCGTCGTGCGGCAGATACGGGATCATCGCGGCCAGCGTCTCCGGAAAAGTCATCACCGGGGTCGCCAGCATCACGAGATCCGCGCCATGCGCCGCCTCAGCAACATCGCGCGTCGCGTAATCGATCAGTCCGCGCTCGAGCGCGACGTCGAGATTCGCCTGCGTGCGCCCGAGCCCGACTATCCGCTCGACCAGCCCATGCCGGCGCGCCGTGAGCGCGAGCGACCCGCCAATCAGGCCCACTCCGCAAATCGTCATCTGGCGAAACAACACCGTCATTGCTTCATTTTATCCCGCGCGGGAGCGCAAAAAGACCCTGAAACCTCGCGAGGTTTCAGTTCTCCGAGAAATATCAATTCTGAGTTCCTCAACAACTTTCCCTTTTCTCTTTCCCCCCGAGCACCCCCTCCAGCGCCGCGACCAGCTTCCGATTCTCCGCCGGCAGACCCACGCTGATCCGCACGTGATGCGGCCAGCCGTATCCCCCCATCGGCCGCACGATCACGCCGAGCTTAAGCAGCCGGTTGAAGACCGCCTGCCCCTCGCCGACCTCGGTCAAGATAAAATTCGCGTGGCTCGGCACGTAGGCGAGCCCCATCCGCTTGAACTCCTGCTCGAGGTACTCGATTCCTTCCGCGTTATTCGCGAGCGTGCGCCGCACATGCTCGTGGTCGTCCATCCCGGCCAGGACCGCGGCCTGCGCGAGCGAGGTCACGTTGAACGGCTGGCGCACCTTGTGCAGCAATTGCACGAGATCCGGCCGCGCCACCGCGTAGCCGACGCGCACGCCCGCCAGTCCGAAGATTTTCGAAAAGGTGCGCATCGTCACGATCATTCGATTGGGGTCGTGATACTTAAGCGAGTCCGGATACTCGGGGTCGCGCACGAACTCGAAGTAGGCCTCGTCGGCCACGATCACCACGTGCTCCGGCACCCGCGCCAAAAAGCGCTCCCACGCCGCGCGCTTCACGATCGTGCCCGCGGGATTGGTCGGATTGTCGAGAAACACGATCCGGGTGTTGGCGTCGATCGCACTTGAGATGGCATCGAGGTCGATGTAAAAGCCGTCCCGCATCGGCACCGTCCTCGACTCTCCGCCCGCGGCCGCCGTCGCCAGCGCATAGATCGCGAACGAATGTTGCGAAAAGACCGCGTTCAGGCCGGGCCGGATAAACAGGAACGCGAGCAGGTTCAGCACCTCGACCGAACCGCCCGCGACAAAAATCCGATCCGCGCCGACCCCGTGATGGGCCGCGAGCTTCTGGCACACCGCCCAGCACGCTCCGTCGGGATAGCGGTTGACCTCGTCGAGCGCCGCGCGCATCGCGGCCACCGCCTTGGGCGACGGCCCCAGCGGATTCTCGTTGGACGCGAGCTTGACTGGCTCGCCGATTCCGAGCTCGCGCTGCAACTCCTCGATGGGCTTGCCGGGCTCATACGGATGCAGCGCGGCCACCGTGGGCATTACCAGGGATTCGGGCTTGATCAAGCTTTGCGACCCGCGCCGGGGATACGGCCGCCGGCGGACCTTTTCAGTGCTGGCCGGACGCGTCGGAACCGGTCGGACGCGTCACGGCCTGCCCTCAGGATACGATCCCAGCACTTTGAGAAAAAGTGCCCGAGGCTCAAGCGCGGCCAGCGCCCGGCGCACCTTGGCGTCCTCGCGATGGCCTTGCAGGTCCACGAAAAACACGTACGCCCACGGCCGCTCGCGCTGCGGCCGCGATTGGATCATCGTCAGGTTGATCCGCTCGCGCGCAAACAGCGTCAACGCTCCGTGCAGCGCGCCCGCGCGCTCGGGCAGCGCGAACACCAGGCTGGTCTTGTCCGCGCCGCTGCGCCCCATCGCCTCGCGCCCGAGCACCAGAAAGCGCGTGGTGTTCTGCGCCACGTCCTGGATATTCTCCGCGATCACCTTCAGATCGTTGGCTCGCGCTGCCGCCACCGACGCGATCGCCGCGTAGCGCGGATCCTCCGCGGCCTTCTGCGCCGCCAGGCTGTTCGACGCCGCTGCCTCCAGCTCGCAATTCGGATAATTCGCCGCCAGATAGTTGCGGCATTGCCCCAGCGATTGCTGATGCGACACGATCCGGCTGAACCCGCCCGCATCCGCCCGCGCCATCAGCGCATGGCGAATCGGCAGCATGATCTCGCCCAGGATATGCAGCGGCGTATCGATCAATAGATCCAGCGTCAGGCTGACCGAGCCCTCGGTCGAATTTTCCACCGGCACCACGCCGTAATCCGCCCGGTCGTTCTCCAAAGCCTGGAACACCGCCGCGATCGAGGCTTGGGGCGCAAACGCCGCGCTCGCCCCGAAGCGATTTCGCGCCGCCTCGTGCGAATAGGTGTGTTCGGGGCCGAGATACGCGATCCGGATGACATGCTCGAGCGCGGTGCACGCCGAAATCAGCTCCTGGAAAATCCGCCGCAGATGCTCGGCGCTGAGCGGTCCCGGATTATGCGCGACCACCCGCTCCAGCACCTGCCGTTCGCGCACCGGCTGATAGATCGGCGCGCCGTCGGCGTGTTTCAGCCGGCCGATTTCCTGCGCGAGGCGCGCGCGCCGGTTGAACAGCTCGACCAGATGCAGATTGATCGCGTCGGTGCGCTTGCGCAATCCCTCGAGCGTAGCGCCGGTCCGCGCGCCGCGCGGTTTCCCCTTTGCGGGTTTCCCGATGCCGGGCTTTCCCCCGCCCGGTTTTTTCCTGGAGGATTTTCCGGTCGAGGACTTTTCGATCGCAGGTTTTTCTCGAGCAGTCATTGCGGCGGCAATCGCTATCCCATTCCGCCGCCGTTTTCAACGCGGCCGCGCGCGATGTACGCATTCCCCATCGCCGCAAATTTTCGCGCTCGGGCATCGCGCAGCGCCGCCGGTGTCATCCGCACCAGTCGTTTCAGATGGCGTTCGATCGCCCCGCCCAGCGCCGCGATCGCGTCGGCGGGCTCCCGATGCGCCCCGCCCGGCGGCTCCGGCACGATCTCGTCGATTACGCCCAAACGCAGCAGATCCTCGGCCGTCAGCTTGAGCGCCCGCGCCGCGTCCGCCACCTTCTCGGGGCCGCCCTCCCGCCACAGGATCGCCGCGCAGCCCTCCGGCGTGATCACCGAGTAGCAGGCGTATTCCTGCATCAGCACGACGTTGCCGACGCCGAGCGCCAGCGCCCCGCCCGAGCCGCCCTCGCCGATTACGCAGGCGATCACCGGCGCCTCGATCTTCGCCATCAATTCCAGGTTCGCTGCGATCGCCTCCGACTGTCCGCGCTCCTCCGCGCCGACTCCCGGCTCGGCCCCCTGCGTATCGATAAAGGTGATCACCGGCAGCCCAAAGCGGCTCGCCAGCTCGAACACCCGCGCCGCCTTGCGGTAGCCCTCCGGATGCGGTTTGCCGAAATTGCGCCGAATCCGCTCGGCCGTCGAACGGCCCCGCTGATGACCCGCGAGCGCCACCGGCACGCGCCCGAAATAGCCGATTCCGGCGACGATCGCGCCGTCGTCGGCGAAGCGGCGGTCGCCGTGAATCTCGAGAAATTCGCCGATCAGCGCCGCGACGTAATCGAGCGTCTGCGGCCGCGAGGGATTGCGCGCCACCCTGACGCGGTCGATCGCACCCAGCCGCGCCTTGAGCTCGGCCTCAATCCGAACGCGCTCGGCCGCGAGCCTTCCTCGCGCGCGCGCATCCGCGGCGTCGTGCAGACGCGCAAGCTCGGCCAGCCGCGCCTCGAGTTCCGCCGCCGGCCGCACCGCGCCCGCGGCGTCGGGCAAGCCCGTCCTGCTAGTCATCGAGATTACTCATCCCCACTACTCATTCGCATTCGTTATTGCGCATTACCCATTCATCGTTTATCAGTAGCGCATTACTCACTCGCGATCGCCGCCCGCGGCGCACGAAAAAATTCGCTAAACAGTTGGAGAGCCTCTTCGATACCGCGGTCCGGGTCAAGCCAGACCAGGTCGGGCTCGCGCCGAAACCAGGTCATCTGGCGCTTGGCCAGGCGCCGGCTCGCGCGCTTGGCCAGCGCGATCGCCGCCGGCAGATCGATCGTTCCCGCCAGATGCTGTGCGATCTCGCAGTAGCCGATCGTCTGCCCAATCACGCCGGCGGCGCGCGCGCCCGCCGGCAGGCCGCGCACCTCATCGACCAGCCCGGCCGCGATCATCGCGTCGAAACGGCGGTCGATGCGCTCGTAGAGCCGCGCGCGCGCGACGGTCAGCGCGACCGCCAGATTCACGTAGCCGCCGCCGGCCATCCGATGGCGCCGCTGATGTTCGCTGATCGGAATCCCGCTGATAGCGAAGACCTCGAGCGCGCGGACGATCCGCGCCACGTCGTTGGCGCCGATCCGCCGTGCGGCTTGCGGATCGATTTCGCACAGGCGGTCATGCAGGTACGCGACGCCATGCTCCGCGGCGAGCGCGGCGAGTTCCGCGCGGTACTCCGGCGCGGCCCGCGGCCCGGCGAAGATCCCGCCGCGCAGAACCCGCAGGTAAAGCCCGCTGCCGCCCACGATCAGCACCGGCCGCCCGCGCGCCGCGATCCCCGCGATCGCCGCGTCGGCCAGCGCGGCGAACTGCGCCACGTCGATCGGTTCGTCGGGCTCGCGGACGTCGATCAGATGATGCGCGACGCGGGCGCGAGCGGCTGCGTCCGGCTTGGCCGTGCCGAGGTCCATCCCGCGATAGAGCTGGCGCGAATCGGCATTGACGATCTCGGCGCCGAGCCGCTCGGCCAGTGCGAGCGCAAAGGCGGTCTTGCCCGCGCCGGTCGGCCCCACTATCAGACCGACGCGCACCGCGGCCGCGCCGTGGCCGCTCGTGCCCTCACGGACCGCCGTGATCGATTCCGTGACCGGCCCCGAATTTTCCGCCGCGTAAGTCATCGCGCTTTGAATTGTAATCGGGCGCGGGCGCCGCAGGAACCGGGCCCGCGGCGGAACTTGCGTGAACTTGCGCGTGAACCCGGCGCAAGCAGTCCGGCTCCCACCGGAACGTAACGGAATTGTCCGGCTAACGCCGGAAGAGCCGCTCGATCTGATTGCGCGCGAAGCGGATATGGACCGGCCGCCCATGCGGACAGTTGCTCTTGAACGCGGTCGCGTCGAGCTCGGCCAGCAGCGCGGCGATCTCGTCGGGCGCGAGCACCCGGCCCACGCGCACCGAGCCGTGGCAGGCCAGCCGCTTCAGCAGATCCTCGAACGCGCCCGCGCCGCGCGGAGGCAGTCCGCCTTCGCCGAGACTGTCGAGCAGGTCGGTCAGCAGCCCCATCCCGCCGTCGGCGCCGAATTCCGCCGGCACCCCCTTGAGCAGCAGCGTCGCGGGGCCGAACGGCTCGAGCTCGAAGCCGATCGCGCGAAGCTCGGCGAGCCCCGCCGTGACCATCGCGGCCCGCGCGGGCGCGAGCTCGAGCGTGGCCGGCACCAACAGCGCCTGCGATCGCACGCCGCCCGCGCGCATCTGCGCCAACAGCCGCTCAAAGGTCACCCGCTCGTGCGCCGCATGCTGATCGACCAGAATCAGACCGTCGTCGTCTTCGAGCACGAGATAGCCGGCGAAGAGCTGCCCCAGCACCCGCAGCTCCGCGTAGCGCGGGATCGGCGCGCCGCGCGGCCCGGCTGCGGTTTGTTGTCCGTCGCCCGAATGCGCGGCGGCATCGGGCCGCGTCGTTGCCGCCGGCTCCGCCGTCCCGACGCCGTCGCCCGCGACGCCATTGACGGCGCTTTCGATCGCCGCGCCGCGGCCGGCGCCGCCGTAGCCGAGGGAGAGCGCGCGCTGGGCTCTTAGAAAGGCAGAGTCGTCGGCCACCAGGCGCAGGGGCCGCGCATCGCGTTCGGCGAACTGATTGTTGCCGCCGGCAAGTCCGGCAGTCTGATCGTTTCCGCCGGCAAGTCCGGCGGCGCTCTGGCGATCTGCGCCGACCGGGGTGGCGCTTTGATCGGCCAGCCGCGCGCGCAGCGCGTGATAGACCAGCTCGAAAAGCGCGCCCGGAGTGCGAAAGCGGACCTCGGTCTTCATCGGATGAACGTTGACGTCGACCTCCTCGGCCCGCAGTTCCACGAACAGGGCGACCGCCGGATGGCGTCCGCGCGGAATCAGCGTCTGATAGGCCTGCGCGATCGCACGGGCGAGCAGCCGGTCGCGCACCCCGCGGCCGTTGACGAAGGTAAAGACCATCCGCGGCGTCGCCAACGACTCCTGGCTGGTGGCGGCCAGCCCCCACGCCCGGCCGGCTGCGGTGCGGTAATCGAACGCGATCATGCGCTCGGCGAGTTTCGCGCCGAAGAGCTGGCGCATCCGCTCGAGCGCCGCCGCCGCGCGCGGCGTCGCGATCAGGTTGCGGCCGTCGGCGCTCAAGTTGAACGCAACGCGATAGTTGGCCAGCGCGAGCCGCTGGATCGCGCCGGCCGCGGCCCCCTGCTCGGTCGCCACGGTTTTCAGAAACTTGAGCCGCGCGGGCGTGTTGAAGAACAGCTCGCGCACCTCGATCCGCGTCCCCGGTGCCATCGCGCACGCTCCCACCCGCTCGATCTCGCCCGCCGCCGCCGCGATCTCGACGCCGTGATCGTCGCCCGGCCGCCGCGTCCGCAGCAGCATCCGGGAGACGCTCGCGATCGCGGCCAGCGCCTCGCCGCGAAAGCCCAGCGTGCGAATCGCCGTCAGGTCGGCGGCGTCGCGGATCTTCGAGGTCGCATGGCGGCGCAGCGCCAGCGTCGCATCCTCGCGCCCCATCCCGCAGCCGTCGTCGGCGACGGTAATCAGCGCGCCGCCCCCGCGCGCGAGTTCGACGCCGATCGTCCGCGCGCCGGCATCGAGCGCGTTCTCGACCAGCTCTTTCAAGGCCGAGGCCGGCCGCTCGACCACCTCGCCCGCGGCGATCTGGCTCGCGACCTGCTCGGTCAGTATGTGAATTATCCGTGTCACCTTGATTCGCGCCGCGTCTCGCGCCGGCCGGCGCCTGCGCCGTGCCGGTCTCGATACTTTACCTCCCGACGCTTCAACAATGGGGACTTGGGCGGTGCGACTCAAGCGCGCCGAGGGGCTTTGCGCGGCTGGCGCCAAGGTTTACCAACAGCGCCCGCCGTAGCCTGTTAATAGCCGCCGCCGCAATGTCCTCGCCCGTTCCTGCCGATGGATGCTCAAGCGCCGCCCTCTTTTATTAGTCCGCCGGTCACGATAGGCTTGCTCGTTGGGCTCGGTCGCCCGGGCGTGCACGCGCAGTGTGCGGCTGGTCGGCTTCGAACCAACGGTCGATCGATTTTGCCGGGGTTCGAGTGCCCGCAGAGTTCGGCAAGAGTTCAGCAAGTCGGAGAACGCGCGATGAGACACTGCTCGGTATGCGGCAAGCGCCCCTCGGTGGGCAACAACGTCAGCCACGCCAACAACAAGACCAAGCGGCGCTGGAACCCCAACCTGCAGGAAGTTCGCGCCGTTATCGGCGGCGGCGTGCAGCGGGTGCTGGTCTGCACGCGCTGTATCCGCAGCGGCAAAATCAAAAAAAGCGCCTGATCCGCAAGACCGCCGCCCCGTCAAGACCGCCGTGCTGCCAGGCCGGCCTTCAGGCCAAAACGGCCCTACCGGCAGGACCGCCCGATCCGCAAAGGCTCCCGTCCAGGCAGACCCCACCTCAGAGCAGCGCGACCAGCTTTTCCGGTGGCCGCGCGATTATCGCCCGGCCCGCACGAATCACGATCGGCCGCTGCATCAGCTCCGGATGTTCGAGCAGCAGCTTCGCTACCGCCGCCGCCGTCGTATAGTCCGCGGCCTTCAGTCCGAGCTCGGCGAAGCGCTTGTCCTTGCGCACCAGCTCCGCGACCGGGCCTTCGAGTATTTTGATAATCCCTTCGAGTTGCGCGCGCGTCGGCGGATGTTTCAAATATTCGATAGTGTCGAACTCGACACTGCGGTCCTTGAGCAGTTCAAGGGCGCCGCGCGAGTTACCTCAGCCGGGGTTGTGATAAAGCGTTACTCGCTCCATAATTCCAATGCTCCTTCGACGACTGGCGCCGGGCGGCCGCAGCCGATGCGGTCGGCCGCCGCGCCTGAAGTACGAAGATAGTGCATGTGCGGCGCGATCGCGAACGCCGCCGGATTGCTGCAAACGCGCGGCGCGCCGCCGCGATTAATCATCGGACGGACGAGACCATCATGAATACGCAATATCTCAGAAAGAACCTCGGCCGCGGACGAGACCGCACACGCGAGCGCTCCGGCGCCCCGCGACCCACCAGACTCGCGCCTTCCATAACGATTGCGCTGGGGGTCGCGCTCGCCCTGATGGCGGCGCTCCCCGGCGCCGCCGCCGCCGCCCGCGTCAGCGGCACCTTCGCCACCTATCAAGGGCAACCCGCGGCCAGCCGCGATCTCCATTTCGAAAACTGCGTCACCCACGACACCTATATGGCCCCGACTCATCGCGACGGCTCGTTTGCGCAGATGCTGCCCCCCGGATGTTACGATCTGCGGGCCGAGCGCGGTGCGATCGTGCGCCACGCGATCATGGTCGGCAAGGCCGACGTCGCGGTGGGCCAGGTCAGTGACCTCTCACCGTTCGCGCCGGCCCGCCTGTGCCAGCTCGAGGCGCTCTTTCCGACGCTGCTCACCAGCCCCGCGCCGTCCACCGCCTATATCTTTACCCGCGACACGACCGTGGTCCCGGCCAGTGCGCCGGTCGTCCCGATGCCCTCGTCGCAGAGCGAATGGCTGAAGCTCAAGAACCAGCCCGGCGCCGCCGCCACCTCGTCTAATCGCCCTGCGCCCGAATTCAACGAGCCGATGGATTTCGGTGCGCCGCATCCGACCGGCCCGACGGCCCCGGCCAATCCCAACCCCTGAGCGCGCACCCTGATCGCGCCGCGGGCCGCCTAATCTCCGTTGCGGGAGATCCCCGCTACGCGTTCGATTTCTTCGACGCGCTCCGCCTCCAGCGCACGAGCGGCGCGCGCACGCGCCTCGGCCGCGGTCGCGGCCAGCACCGCGAACTCCGGAATATTGTCGTCCCATTCGATCAACGTGGAGACCGCGCCAAAGCGCCGCACCGCGTACTCGTAAAGTTCCCACACATCGGCGCGCACCGGATGGTCGTGGGTGTCGAGCAGGTAGCGGCCGTGATCGGCATGTCCCGCGAGATGGAACTGCGCCACGCGCGCGGCCGGCATCGCGTCGATATAGCGGCGCGCGTCGAACCGATGGTTAAAGGCGTTGACGAAGATGTTGTTGAGATCGAGCAGGATCGCGCAGTCGGCCTCCTCCGCGACCGCCGCCAGAAACTCCCATTCGGTGAGCTGCGGATGCGCATAGGTCATGTAGCTCGAGACGTTTTCGATCAGCAGCCGCCGCCCCAGAAAATCCTGCACCTCGCGGATGCGGCGCGCGGTGTGATGCAGCGCCTCCTCCGTATGCGGCAGCGGCAGCAGGTCGTGCAGATTGCGCCCGCCGACTCCCGTCCAGCACAGATGGTCGGAAATCCACGCCGGCTCGATCCGCCGCGCCAGCAGCGCCAGCTCGCGCAGATAATTCCGGTTGAGCGGGTCGGTCGAGCCGATCGACAACGACACCCCGTGCAGCGCGAGCGGGTAATGCCCGCGCACCACATCGAGCACTTCGAGCGGACGCCCGCCCGCGACCATGAAGTTCTCCGAGATCGCCTCGAACCAGTCCAGCGGCGGCCTGCACTCGAGGATTTCCCCATAATGCGGCCGGCGCAGTCCCACGCCGAACCCGAGCGCTGGAAATTCGGATCGCTTCATCGAAACCAATCGGCGCGGCCGGCCGGCCTCGTCGCCAGACGATTACTTACTCTCGACGTGGCCGCCCTTCTGCGCGCATTCCTGCGTGCTGGCCGTCGTGACCCAGCCCTTGCCCTTGCATGAGTTCTGGCCCTTGCAGCTGTTTTGCGCGCTCTGGCAGGCGCTTTGGCCCTTGCAGCTATTGGCTCCAATACACTTGACGTTGGCTTGACTGCTCTGGCTGCTGCTGTCCTGCGCCAGCACCGGCTGCGCGGCGAACATCAGGCCAACCACCGTCGCCAGCACCGCTCCGCTCATCTTAATCCGATTCATCGGCGTCCCTCCAATCCCGTTGTTCGTCTTCAAACTCCGCCATCGCTCAATCCACGAGCGGCGGCCCTTTTTGGACCGCGCCGGCCGCTTTCAAAATTCCCTCGCGCTGGCGTCATGAAAACACTATTCGCCGCTTCGCGGTTCCGCGAAGATCCCTTCCAACGCCAACCTTACTCCGGAAAATCGATCGTTCAAGGCAATTTCAACTCCGGCAAGGCGATTCCACTCCGGACAGTCCCGCCGGATTGCCGCGCTTGTGCAATCCCGGCCGGGAACCTTTGGCCGCCCGTTAGAATTTAGATTGACGTGGGTGCTATGTTCATCTCCTCCATATATGGCGGTCAAACGCGTCATCCCGGCAGACCAGCGGCTCAAGTTCGAGCAGGCGGTGTTGCCGCATCTCGACGCCATTTACTCGGCGGCGCTGCGGCTGGCGCGCAATCCGGCCGACGCCGAGGACCTGCTGCAGGAGACCATCCTGCGGGCCTATCGCTTTTTCCATCAGTTCACCGAGGGCACCAATTGCCGCGCGTGGCTGCTGACGATCCTCTACAACAATTTCCGCAATTCCTATCGGCGCGGCACCCGCGAGCAGCCCGCCGCCTCCAGCGAAGAATTCGATCGCGAAGTCGAGACGCGCAGCCTGCAGAGCGATCAGTCGCGGATCAATCCCGAGGATTTGCTCGGAAATCGCCTGCTCGGACATCGCCTCGAAGCCGCACTCGAAACCTTGCCGGCCGATTTTCGCGAGGCGCTGCTGCTGGTCGATGTGCAGGAGCTGAATTACCTCGAAGTCGCCGGGGTCCTCGGAGTGCCGTTGGGAACCATCAAGTCGCGCGTCGCGCGCGCGCGGGCGCTGATGCGCGAGGCGTTGCGCGGCTTCGAGCGGGCGTGCGGAAAAACAGGCTCTTGACAGCGAAGTGCGCCGGCCATACTGCACGACAAGGGCGAGCGCGCTCCGCCGATATAACATACGGACGAGATTCGCACACTTCAGGCGGCGTCAGGGTCGCCAATGCTTGTGAAGGGCAACGGTAATCGCCGGCTTCGCAATCACGCGGCGCTAATCAGGAGACGGGTTGGATTGCAGCGAGTACATAGCTAAGTACCTTGCGGCGCAGGCTGACGACGAGTTGGCCACGCACGAGCGCCGGATCGCCGACGATCATCTGGCGAAATGTTCAGACTGTCGCGCGCTGCTCGCCGAAGAACGTTCGCTCAAGGCGTTGGTGCGCAGTCACGCCGGCCTCGTCCGCACTCCGCCCGATGTGCGCCTGCGCATCCGCGCCGCGCTCGGCGAGGTCAGTGAAGCCCGCAACTTTGAGCGCGATGCGAATTTGCCCAAGCGTGCGGCTGCCATCCAGCGCGACCATCGTGAGCGCGCAGGAATCATCCGGCGCAGCGTCGCACGACTTTCACGCAACGGGCTGTGGGCGTCGGCCGGCGGCGTAGCCGCGATGATAATCATCATGCTCGCGATCCTCGCCGGACGCGCCGCCAATCAGGCCGCGACCACGTCGGCGGCCGCGGTGCCCGCCTTCGACCTGGCGATCCGCAAGTACCTGTCGTTCCAGCGCGACTTCGCGCCCAACCTCCCGCCCGAGGCGTACTCCAACTCCGACGGCGCGGTTTACGCATGGGTGCAGGATCGCGACCCGGTCCGCCGCGTCGCCACCGCAACCACCGACAAGTTTGACGACCTGGCGCGGGCCTATCGCGAGATGAGCATGCCGGACGATCTCCTCGATCTCTCGCCCGCCGGCTATGCGCTTTCCGGCGCGCGCGCCGAACGTCTGCCCGACGGACGCCCGGTCACCTACACGCTCTATACCAGCGCCGGCGGCACCATCCTCAACATCTGCTACCCGGACTCCGCGATGGCCGCTCCAGTGGGGGCGGTAAGCTGGCTCGGGATGCGCTCGTTCTACCGGTACAAGGGCTACAGCATCTGCATGTCATTTTATCCGGCCGGTCATTTCGTCTCGATCCTGCTTTCGCCGATGCCCGTCAGACAGATGCTCGACGACGTCGCGATGGCCGACGCGACCGGCGCCGCCGACGCCGCCAAATAGCCGATCTCGCACGGCCGGGATTGCTGCACGCCGATTCCTGGCATGGTGTTGAGAATCCGTAAGAGCACTCGGATAAGCCCCCCGCTCGCGATCTCCTGCGTGAAAGCTGGCTTCTTTTAAAGGGCGCTCCAGTCTCAGACGAGACCAGAGTAAAGGCGCCGGCGGCCGAAACGCCTTTTTCAACCGCCACCAGGACGTTCGCGAGGAATTATCCCGGGTAAATTCCACGCCGCATCGCCGTTAGGATAGGCTGCTACCAACTTCCTCGCTTCGCAGACAGACAATCGCAATGGACACATCCCCGGCCGGGTCGAAATCGAGCGCCGGGCTCCCGCGAGCCATCTGGGCGCTCGGCTTCGTTAGCATGTTCATGGACATCTCATCGGAGATGATTCACGCGCTGCTGCCGGTGTATCTCGTGACCGTGCTCGCCACCTCGACACTCACGGTCGGATTCATCGAAGGCATCGCCGAAGCGACGGCGAACATCACCAAGATCTTCTCGGGCGCGCTGTCCGATTGGCTCGGCAGGCGCAAGCTCCTGACGACCATCGGCTATGGTCTTGCAGCCTTCACCAAGCCGATCTTCCCGCTGGCCACCACCGTCGGGTGGATGGTCGCGGCGCGCTTCATCGATCGCATCGGGAAGGGCATACGCGATGCCCCTCGGGACGCGCTCGTCGCCGATCTCGCGCCGACGAACATGCGGGGCGCGAGCTTCGGCTTACGCCAGGCGCTCGATACGGTCGGGGCCTTTGTCGGGCCGCTTGCCGCGATCGTCCTCATGACGCTCAGCTCCAACAATTACCGCTTTGTCTTCTGGATTGCGGTCGTGCCTGCGTTCATCGCTTTGGCCGTGATGGTGTTCATGGTTCAGGAACCGGCCCAGCACAAGGCCGATGCTAAGCCGCGTATGCGCGTCGCGGATGCCAAGCGCTTGCCCCGCGAGTTCTGGATTGTCGTCGGCGTCGCCACCATCCTGACCCTTGCCCGCTTCTCCGAGGCCTTCCTCATCCTGCGCTCGCAGAATGTCGGGCTGCCGGTCGCGCTCGTCCCGGCGGTCATGGTGGTGATGAACGTTGTTTATGCGCTCGGGGCCTATCCCGCCGGCATCCTCTCCGACCGGCTTGGCCGAGGCGGCCTGCTCACGATTGGTATCGTGTGCCTCATCGTGGCGGACCTGATTCTTGCTCTCGGCTCGACGATCAGGCTCGTCATGCTCGGCGTCGTCTTCTGGGGGCTTCACATGGCGCTCACTCAAGGACTTTTCGCGAGTCTCGTGGCTGACGCCGCACCGGAGGATCTTCGGGGGACGGCCTTCGGCACATTTAATTTCGCCGGCGGCATCGCGATGCTGGTCGCAAGCGTCCTCGCCGGCGCGTTGTGGGACGCTTACGGTCCGGCGGCAACCTTTCTGGCAGGCGCAGGGCTCACCTCAGTGGCGCTGATCGGTCTTGTTTTTGCCCGAGCCTGGGCCGGGAAAACGTCGCGGATTAGTGGTTTCGAGTCTCCGCCCCAGGTGTAATGCGAACCGCGTGCCGCCGCCGCGTCAGCGGCGCTGCGCGGCGCCGTTGGCATGCTCCGCTGCCTCGAACAAATGAAGCTGGGCCGGGCCCGCGCGCTTGGGAATCTCCACCGGATAATTGCCGGTGAAGCAGGCGTCGCAATAGCCCTCGCGCTCGCCCCCGTTGAAAGAATACAGTCCGTCCCAGCTCAGGTAAGCGAGCGAGTCGGCGGTGATATAGCGGCGGATCTCCTCGACCGTCTGATGCGACGCCAGCAGTTCCTCGCGCGTCGGCGTGTCGATCCCGTAGAAGCACGAATTGGTCGTCGGCGGCGCCGCGATCCGCATGTGGACCTCGCGCGCACCCGCCTGCCGCAGCATCGGAATCACCTTGCGCAGCGTCGTTCCGCGCACCAGCGAATCTTCCACCAGCACGATCCGCTTGCCCTTGAGCAGTTCCGCCACCGGGTTGAATTTTATCTTGACCCCGAAATGGCGAATCGACGCGCGCGGCTCGATAAATGTCCGGCCGATATAATGGCTGCGCACCAGCGCCATCTCGAACGGCAATCCGGCCTCCTCGGCATAGCCGAGCGCCGCAGCGTTACCCGAGTCGGGTACCGGCACCACGATGTCGGCGTCGGCAGGACATTCGCGCGCGAGCGCCCGTCCCTGTTGCTTGCGCACCGAATAGACGTTGCGCCCGTACAGCAGACTGTCCGGCCGTGCGAAATATACGTACTCGAAAATGCACCGCTTGGTGGTCGCCGGCGCAAACGGATGCAGTGAACGCATGCCCTCGTCCGTGACCACCAGCATCTCGCCGGGCGCGACCTCGCGCACGTATTCGGCGCGCACCAGGTCGAGCGCGCAGGTCTCCGAGGCGACGATCGTCGCGTCGTTGTTGAGCTTGCCGATTACCAGCGGACGAAAGCCGTGCGGATCGCGCACCGCGATCAGACAGTTCTCCGTCAGCAAGACCAGCGAGTACGCCCCGCGCACCTGCGCCAGCGCGTCGATCACGCGGCTCGGCAGATCGGGCGCATGCGACCCCGCTATCAGATGAATCACCAGCTCGCTGTCGGACGACGATTGAAAGATCGATCCGCTCGCCTCGAGCCGCGCGCGCAATTCCTCGAAATTGACCAGGTTGCCGTTATGCGCCAGCGCGAGTCCGCCCCGCGCATACTCGACCACCAGCGGCTGGCAATTCTTGAGCGTCGTCGAACCGGTGGTCGAATAGCGGTTGTGGCCGATCGCCGCGGTGCCCTCGAGCCGGCCCAGCACTTCACTATTGAAGATGTCGGCGACCAGGCCCATCCCGCGATGCGAGATCAGCGACTTGCCGTTGGACGAGACGATCCCCGCGGATTCCTGCCCGCGATGTTGCAGCGCGTAGAGCCCCAGGTACACCAGGTTGGCGGCCTCCGGATGGCCGTACACTCCGAAAACGCCGCACTCCTCGTGAAAGCCGTCGAGCTTCGACTCGTCGGCATCCACCTCGACTGACAACTCTTCGCTATCAGTCATGACCGCTCGAGCCTCCCTGGCAGCGCACCTTCGTAAAGGCCCCGCAACGCCGCAACATCCTCGTCGATCGCAGCGCCGATTTTAAGGCGCGGGGCCTGCGTCACACGGCCGCTCACGACGACTTCCAGCGGGGCAAATATCTGATGTAACACTTCAATATTTTCCACGGATGCCGATATTACGACCGTTGACGACCCCTCGCCAAAAAGCACTTCCGCGACGTGGCCGCTGTCGCCCAGGTCGATTTCAACTCCAAGCAACCCGCCCGGATTGAAACACGACTCGGCCAGCGCCACCGCGAGCCCACCCTCACTCACGTCGTGCGCTGATCTTATCAACCGCCGATCCGCACATTCAACCAGCCCGTCGAGCAGCTTGCGCTCGCGCCGCAGATCGATCGGCGCCAGTCTCTGATCTGCTGCGCCAAACAGCGCCGCGTATTCGCTGGCCGCGAGCGACGGCGGCGCCGTCCGCACGATCAACACCGCGTCCCCGGGCGACTTGAAGTATTGCTTTAGATGTACCGCGACATTGTCGAAAGTCCCGACCACCGCAATCGTCGGCGTCGGCGGAATCGCACGCCCCGCCGTTTCGTTGTAGAGACTCACGTTGCCGCTGATCACCGGCGTCTCGAACGCGATCGCGGCGTCGCGCAGCCCCTCGATCCCGCGGATAAGCTGCCACATGATTTCGGGCCGCTCGGGATTGCCGTAGTTCAGGCAGTTGGTGATACCCGCCGGTCGCGCCCCGGCGCATGCGACATTGCGCGCCGCCTCGCAGACCGTGGCGATCGCCCCGATATAAGGGTCGAGCGTGCACGCGCGTGGATTCGAATCGACCTTGAGCGCAAGGCCGCGGCGCGAATCCTTGATCCGCAGCACGGCCGCGTCGCTGCCCGGACCTACGACCGTATTGCCCTGCACAATCGAGTCGTACTGGCGAAATACCATCCGCTTCGATGCAACATTGGGACTCGAAATGATCGCACGGAACGCCTCCGCCGGCGACGGCGCGGCGGATAATCCGTTGGTCGAGACCGCCTCATTCGCCGGAGCCGGTGCTCTCGCCGGACGATCGTAAACCGGTGCGTCATCGCTGATCGCGCCGACCGGAACGTCGGCGACGACCTGCCCCTTCCACAGCGCACGCCAGCGTCCGTCGTCGGTGATTCGACCGATCACCTCCGCGTGCAGATCCCACTTCTCGAAGACCGCGGCAAGCTCGGCCTCGCGGCCGCGCTCGGCCACGATCAGCATCCGCTCCTGCGATTCCGAGAGCAGGATTTCGTACGGCGTCAGATTCGCTTCGCGCAACGGTACGCGGTCGAGGTCGAGTTCGATCCCAAGTCCGCCGCGGCCCGCCATCTCGCTCGACGAGGACGTGAGACCCGCGGCGCCCATGTCCTGGATCGCCACAATCGCGCCCGTCTTGATCGCTTCGAGGCACGCCTCGATCAGTAATTTCTCGGTGAACGGATCGCCGACCTGAACCGTCGGCCGTTTCGATTCGCTCTCGGCGTCGAACTCCGCCGACGCCAGCAGGCTGGCCCCGTGGATCCCGTCGCGCCCGGTCGCCGAGCCGACATACAGCACCGGATTGCCGGCGCCCCGCGCGCGCGCACTCTGCAAATCTTCCCGCCGCGCGAGTCCGAGCGCGAACGCGTTGACCAAGATGTTGCCGTCGTAGCCCGCGTCGAACATCACTTCGCCGGCGACCGTCGGCACGCCCACGCAATTGCCGTAACCGCCGATTCCGCCGACCACGCCGCCGACCAGGTAGCGCGTGCGCGGATGCTCCAGTGAGCCGAACTTGAGCGAGTCCATGCTCGCGATCGGCCGCGCCCCCATCGTGAAGATGTCGCGCAGGATACCGCCGACTCCCGTCGCCGCGCCCTGGTACGGCTCGACGTACGACGGATGGTTGTGGCTCTCGATCTTGAAGACCGCGACCCAGCCGTCGCCGACCTCGATCGCACCGGCATTTTCGCCGGGACCGCCGACCACGTTGCGCCCCTTCATCGGCAGCATTCGCAGATGCTTGCGCGACGACTTGTACGAGCAGTGCTCCGACCACATCACCGAGAACACGCCCAGCTCGGTAAACGTCGGCGCGCGCCCGAGGATGCGTTCGATCGCCGCGAACTCGTCGTCCGTCAGTCCGTGCGCGCGCGCCTGCGCTGCGTCGATAACCGGCTCGCCCGGCAGCGCCATCGGCGATCTACTCATCGCGCGCCCTCGACGATCGACTGAAAAATCTTGAGCCCGTCTTCGCCGCCCAGCAGCTTCTCGACCGCGTGCTCCGGATGCGGCATCAGGCCGAAGACGTTGAAGCGATCGTTGGCCACGCCGGCGATCGATCGCATCGAGCCGTTCGGATTCGCCGCCTCGCTCTCGACCCCCGCGGCATCGACGTAGCGCAGCACCACCTGCCCGCGCTCTTCCATCTGCGCCAGTTCCGCTACCGGCGCGACGTAGCAGCCCTCGCCATGCTTGATCGGCAGATGGAGGATCTCGCCCGCTCGCGCTGCCCGCGTAAACGGCGTCTGCGCGTTCTCGACCCGCACGTTGACGAAATCGCAGATGAACGACAGCGACCGGTTGCGCATCAGCGCGCCCGGCAGCAGATGCGCCTCGCACAAAATCTGAAAGCCGTTGCAGATGCCGAGCACCAGTCCGCCATCGGCCGCGAAGCGCGCGACGCTCTTCATGATCGGCGAGAACCGCGCGATCGCGCCGCAGCGCAGATAGTCGCCGTAGCTGAAACCGCCCGGCAGCACCACGCATTGCGCGCCGCCGAGCGCTTCGTCCTTATGCCACAGCATCGCGGCGTCCTGGCCCATCACGTCGCGCAACGCGTAGAGCGCGTCGCCGTCGTCGAGCGAGCCGGGAAACCGTACGACGCCCCACCTCATCCTGCCTCGACCTCGAAGCGATAGTCCTCGATATTCGGATTGGCGAGCAGTTGATCGCACATCCGCTTGACCGCCGCCTCCGCCGCGGCGACCGACGCCGCGTCGATCTCGATCACGATGTAACGGCCGACGTGAACGCTGGCGACGCCCTCGAAGCCGAGGCTCTTGAGCGAACCCTCGACCGCGCGTCCCTGCGGGTCGAGGATGCCCTTGCGCGGCGTGATAAAGACCTTGACCCGCAACGTCTAGCTCTCCACCCGCCGCAGCATCTCCTGGTACGCTTCCTCGACGTCGCCCAGGTCGCGCCGAAAACGATCCTTGTCGAGCTTCTTGCGCGTGGCCTTGTCCCAGAAGCGGCAGGTGTCGGGACAAATCTCGTCGCCGAGTAAAATCTCCCCGTGATAGCGCCCGAACTCGAGTTTGAAATCCACCAGCAGGATGCCCCGCTCATCCAGGAAGTGGCCGAGGATCTCGTTGACCCGCAGCGCCAGCTTGTCGATCGTCTTGAGCTCCTCCGCGGTCGCCCACCCAAACGCGATCGCGTGCTCGCCGAGGATCAGCGGATCGTCGAGCGCGTCGTTCTTGTAGTAGTACTCGACCACCGGACGCGGCAGTTGCTCGCCCTCCTCGCGCCCCAGCCGCTTCGACATCGAACCGGCGACGAGATTGCGCACGACGGTCTCGACCGGAACGATCTGGAGCCGCCTGCACAACATCTCGCGGTCATTGAGGCGGCGCACGAAATGCGTTTTGACGCCGTTGCGCTCGAGCAGCGTGAAGAACAACTCGGACATGCGGTTGTTGATCACGCCCTTGTCTTCAATCGTGCCGCGCTTCTTCGCGTTGAACGCGGTCGCGTCGTCCTTGAAGTAGGCGATGACCAAATCGGGGTCCGACGTCGAATAGAGCTTCTTCGCCTTGCCCTCGTAAAACATTTCGAGCTTTTCCGGAGTGGTTTCCACGATTTCCTCCGATCGATCAATCGTAGGTTTATCTTAACTGTGCGGGCCGGGCGGGAAAACTCGCCCGCCCTCGCGCAGCGGCGAGACCGCCCGCGATTTATCCACAAAGCGCTGATCTATTCACAGAAGCGGACGCCGCCGAACCGAGACCGGCTTCACGGTTTGAATTTGGCGCCGGCTCGCGGCGTAAAACGCTCGACCAGTTCGGCCGAGAAGCCAAGATAGCCGCGTGGCTCCAGCCGCAGCAGCGCCGCCTTGGCCGCTGCGTCGAGCGGCAGCCCAGCCACGAATTCCTCGATCGTCTTGCGATTGACCGCGCGCCCCCGCGTCAATTCCTTGAGCCGCTCGTACGGACGTTCCAGCGCGTGCCGCCGCATCATCGTCTGGATCGCCTCGGCCAGCACTTCCCACGCCTTTTCGTCGTCGATCTCCGCCGCGATGCGCGCGGTATTGATCCGCAGCTTGCCGAGCCCGCGCTCGATCGAACTCAGCGCGACGATCAAGTGGCCGAACGCGGTCCCGATGCCGCGAATCGCCGTGCTGTCGCTCAAGTCGCGCTGCCAGCGCGACACCGGCAGCTTGGTCGCGAGATGCTGGAACAGCGCGGTCGCCAGCCCCAGGTTGCCCTCGCAATTCTCGAAGTCGATCGGATTCACTTTGTGCGGCATCACCGACGACCCGACCTCGCCCGCGACGGTCTTCTGGGTGAAGTAGCCGATCGAAATATAGGCCCAGATGTCGCGCGCGAAGCCGAGCAGAATCGTATCGATGCGCGCGACCGTGTCGAAAAGCTCGGCCAGAAAATCATGGCTCTCGATCTGCGTCGTCAGCGGATTCCACGTGAGCCCCAGCCCCTCGACGAAGTTGCGCGAATGCTCCAGCCAGTCCACCTCCGGATACGCGAACCGATGCGCGTTGAAATTGCCGACCGCACCATTGGCCTTGCCCAGAAATTCCTGCCGGCGCAGATGGCCCATCTGGCGCTCCAGCCGCCACGCGAAAATCGCGAATTCCTTGCCGACCGTGGTCGGCGACGCCTCCTGCCCGTGAGTGCGCGCGATCATCGCGACGCCTTTATACTGCCGCGCGATCTCGCCGAGCGTATCGCGTATCCGGTCGAGCGCGGGCAGCAGCGAACGCTCGGTGAATTCCTTCAGAATCAACGCATACGCGAGGTTGCTGATGTCTTCCGAGGTGCACGCGAAATGCACCATCTCGAGCGGCAGCCCGAGTTCCAGCGCGCCGATTTTCTCCTTGAGAAAATATTCCAGCGCCTTTACATCGTGATTGGTCTCGGCCTCCAGCGCCTTCACCCGCCGCGCGTCGGCGATGGCGAAATCATGGTAGAGCGCGCGCAAGCGCTTGGCCGCCGGCGCGCCGATCGGGGCGATCGCATCGATGGCGGGGTTCGCCGCGAGCGCCAGGTACCATTCGATTTCGATCCGCACGCGGTACCGGATCAGTGCGTACTCGCTGAAGTACTCGGCGAGCCCTCGGGTCCGCGACCGATAGCGCCCGTCGATCGGGCCGATCGCCATCAGCGCTTCGTCGTGTTCGAGCTTTTCAGTCCCGCGGTCCTTACTCATATGGTTGGCGGCTCATGTGCGTGGGCGGCTCCTGCACGTGCGCGAATTACCGCCGCATCACCGGCCGGTATGGCCGAAGCCGCGGTCGCCGCGCCGACTTTCGCCGAGACCTTCGGCTTCCACAATTTCGGCCCGGACGACCGGCGCGAAGATTAGTTGCGCGATGCGATCGCCGCGCCGAATCGTGAGCGGCTCGGCACCCAGGTTGATCACGATTACGCGCACTTCGCCGCGATAGTCGGCGTCGATGGTGCCGGGCGAGTTCACCAGCGCGAGCCCTTCGCTGAGCGCCCGACCGCTGCGCGCACGCACCTGCCCCTCGAACCCCGACGGGATTTCGAGCGCGATTCCGGTCGGTATCGCCGCGCGCTGCAGCGGATTGAGCACCTGGTCCGTCTCGATATCCGCCATCAGATCGACGCCCGCGGCGTGATCGCTATGGTAGCGCGGCAGCGGCATTGCGCTCGCGCGAAGACGTTGAACCTTGACCTGCGGCATATTAATCAACGCGATCGGCAGCTCCTCACATGAGAGCTAACACTTAAGTCAAATTCGTTTCCACGGCGCAACCGGGCATGTCGGCCAATTACCCGCGACACCGAAAGGCATCGCAACACATTATAATCCGCCTTCTGGCGTAAAGCGTGTCGTTACAGTTAGACTGAATGCGCAATCCCGTTGACGTGGCGCAGGTCTCCGGCCAGCCGCCTTCCAGGAAGTGTCGCGGGAAAAGAGGAGGGAGCGGTGATGAATCGCGGACGTGTTGCCAATTTGTTGGTTTGCCTGTTGCTCACGCTACTTTTGTTCGGACTCGGCCGGGGCGCTGCCCACGCTCAGACCAAGATACCGCAGCCAGCCCAGGCCGGCACCATCAGGATTACGAAAGCGGGCAGCTACTTCCTCGGCAGCAACCTCACTACTTCGTTAACCGTTTCTCCGTTCATCCTGGTGAGCGCGAAAAATGTTACGATTAACTTGAACGGATTTATGATTAAGGGGCCCGGAACCAGCGGCACCGGATCGGCCGGGATCAAAGTATCGAGCCCGAGTATCACCGGGCTGACGATCGTCAACGGCACGATCACCCAGATTGCCGGCCCAGCACTCTCGTTGGGCGGCAGTAGTAGCGTGAGCGGAGTGCAGATAATCGCCAACTCCGGCGACGGCGTGGATTGCACCTCGTCGTGCCTGGTCACCAACAATGTCATCACCGGCAATACCGGCACCGGCCTCAACTTCAGCGACGCCACCAGTGGCTACGGAAACAACGTGCTTTCGGGCAATACCACCAACGTCACGGGCGGTACTCAGCTCGGCACGAATATCTGCAACACCGGACTCTGCTAATTGCGCCAAGGGGCGCGCGAGACCTATGGTTTCGCCCCCGCGCTTGATTGATGATGTTCGAGTAGGCGTTAGCCGAGCGACGACCACACCTGCGGACTGAGTTCCCGCCCCTTCAGATCGCCCAGCAGCACCAGCCCCATGCGGCTCGAATCGAAGCAATGCTCCGACAGCTCGACCACCTGGTCGTTGGTGACGCTGTCGATCGCCTTCGCGACCTCCTCGAGCGGTATGTCGCGCCGGAAGTAGATCTCGTTGCGCGCAAGCCGGTTCATCCGGCTGTCCGACGACTCCATGCCGAGCAGCATGTTGCCTTTGAGCTGGCTCTTGGCCCGCGCCAACTCGGCGGGCTTGAGCCCCTCGCGCGAGACCTTGCCGATCTCGCCGAGCGTGACCTCGATCACTTCGTCAACCCAATCCGGATTCGTCCCCGCGTATATCCCGAAGTAGCCGCAATCGAGAAACGAGGAGATGAACGAGTAGATGCTGTAAACGCGGCCGCGCTTCTCGCGCACTTCCTGAAACAGCCGCGACGACATCCCGCCGCCCACCGCGGTGTTCATCACATACGCGGCGAAGCGCAGCGGATCGACCTGGCTGATGCCGGGGCCGCCGATACAGATGTGCGCCTGCTCCAGGTCTTTGGCTTGATTGAGCACCATCACGGTTTCGCGCGGCGCACTGATCGGTTCGCCGCGACTGTCGCCCTTGATGCCGCCGAAGTAGCGTTCGCAATCGGCCACCAGCCCGTCGTGATCGACCGCACCCGCAGCCGCGATAAAAACCCGGCCGGCGCGATAGCGGTCGGCCATGAACGTCACCAGCAATTTGCGATCGATCGCGTTGACGCTTTCGACCGATCCGAAAATCGGCAGCGATAGCGGATGGCCCTGCCAGAACTTCAGGTTGAAGAGATCGTGTATGAAATCGTCGGGCGTATCCTCGGCCTGCGAAATCTCCTGCAACACCACCTGGCGCTCGCGATCGATTTCCGCCGGGTCGAACACCGACTCCAGAAACAAGTCGGCCAGCAGCTCGGTCGCCATCTTGAGATCGGCCCCGAGCACCTTGGCGTAGTAGCAGGTGTATTCCTTGCCGGTGAACGCGTTCAGCACGCCGCCGACCGCATCGAATTGCTCGGCGATTTGCGCCGCGGTGCGCTTCTTCGTGCCCTTAAACAGCAGATGCTCGATGAAGTGCGACACTCCGTTCTGATGTTCGTGCTCGTAGCGCGAACCGTTTTCCACCCAGATGCCGATCGTCGCCGAGACCATCTGCGGCATCGGCTCCGTCAGTATCCGCACGCCGTTGGGCAGGACGCTCTTGCGAACCATCACGGCCGCCTATTTCCCCTTCTGCTGTTCGAGATCGGCCTGCGCTTCGCGCAGTGAGAGCCGGATCTTGCCGCTGCGATCGACGTCGAGCACCTTCACCTTGATCTCGTCGCCCTCGTGCAGCACATCCTCGACCCGCCGCACGCGCTCGTTCGATATCTGCGAGATGTGCAGCAGGCCGTCAGTGCCCGGCATGATCTCGACGAACGCGCCGAACTCGACAATCTTGCGCACGATCCCGTCGTAGATACGGCCGACTTCGGGCACCGCCGTGATCTCCTCGATACGCCTGATCGCGAGCTCCATCGCCGCGTTGTCGGCCGATGCGATCAGCACCGTGCCGTCGTCCTCGATATCGATCTTGCAGCCGGTCTCCTCGACCAGGCCGCGAATCACCTTGCCCCCGGGTCCGATAACGTCGCGAATCTTGTCGGGCTTGATATGCAGCGTGACGATGCGCGGAGCGAAATGCGAGACTTCCTTGCGCGGCGTTTCGATCGCTTTTGCCATCACGCCCAGAATGAACAGCCGCGCGTCGCGCGCCTGATGCAGCGCCTGGCGCATCACCTCGCGCGTCACGCCGCCGACCTTGTTGTCCATCTGGATCGCGGTAATGCCCTCGGCCGTGCCCGCCACCTTGAAGTCCATATCGCCTAGATGGTCCTCGTCGCCGAGGATATCCGTCAGCACGCGAACCTTGTCGCCTTCCTTGACCAGCCCCATCGCGATACCCGCAACCGGCGCCTTGATCGGCACGCCCGCGTCCATCAGGGCCAGCGTCCCCCCGCACACCGTCGCCATCGAGGAGCTGCCGTTGGATTCGAGCACTTCGCCGACCACGCGGATGGTGTACGGGAAGTCCTCTTCAGCCGGCAGCACCGCCGCCAGCGCCCGTTCGGCCAGCGCCCCATGCCCGATTTCGCGGCGGCCCGGCCCGCGCAGGAACTTCACCTCGCCGGTCGAGAACGGCGGAAAATTGTAGTGCAGCATGAACTTCTTGTAGCGCTCGCCCAGCAGCGCATCGACCCGCTGCTCGTCCGACGACGTCCCCAGCGTGACCGTCCCCAGCACCTGGGTCTCGCCGCGCGTAAACAGCGCCGAGCCGTGGGTGCGCGGCAGCACGTGGACCTCCGCGCTGATCTGGCGAATTTCCGTGGACGAACGATCGTCGATTCGCTTGTCCTGGTCCAGAATCACCCCGCGCACCTGATCGCGCAGCACCTTCTCGCAGGCCTCTTCGAGTTCGGGTTTGCGATCCGCATAGCGCGCCGCCAGTTCCTCGGCCACCTTGTCCTGCAACGCGTAGGTCGCCGTGCTGCGTTCCTTCTTGCCGCTGATTTTGAGCGCCTCGGTCAGCTCCGACGTCATCCGCTCGCGCACTTCACCGAGCAGCTTCTGATCGAATTCCTTCTTCTTGAAATCGCGCTTGGGCTTGCCCGCCAGCCGCCGCAGTTCCTCCTGCAACTCGAACACCGGGCGCAGCTCTTCATGCGCCGTGAACAGCGCCTCCAAGATCGCTTCCTCGTCGACGATTTGCGCGCCGCCCTCGAGCATCATGATCGATTCCGGCTTCGCCGCTACCACCAGTGAAATGTCGCTCTGCTCCATTTCGCTGAACAGCGGATTCACCACCAGCTTGCCGTCGATGCGGCCCATGCGCACCGCCGCGACCGGCCCTTCATACGGGATGTCGGAGACTTCCAGCGCCGCCGACGCCGCGATCAGCGCGAGCGTGTCCGAGTCGCTCTCGCGATCGATCGACAGCACGGTGACCACGATCTGCGTCTCCTTGTCGTAGCCCTTGGGAAACAGCGGGCGCATCGCGCGATCGATCAGGCGCGACGTCAGAATCTCTTTTTCCGACGGGCGTCCCTCGCGCTTGAAAAATCCGCCGGGGATTTTGCCCGCGGCGAAAGTCTTTTCCTGGTAGTCAACCGTCAGCGGCAGGAAGTCGATCTTGTCGCGGCTCTGGTACGCCGACACCACCGTCGCCAGCACCACCGTCTCGCCGTATTGGGCGAGCACCGCGCCATGCGACTGTTTGGCGAGGCGTCCCGTCTCCAGCGACAAGGTCCTGCCGGCAAATTGAATCTCTAGCTTTCTGTACATCGAATCACACTTCAGGGAGACGGGGAGGTTCCTTTGATATAGCGGATGACCCGCGGAACCTCTTTTCCTGATGCGCCCTGTGGGGGCTGATCGCTGCCCGTGCGTATGAAAGCACGGGACGGCGTGAGCTTAGCCATTCCGTCTAGCGGCGGATGCCGAGCTTTTCGATCAGTCCTTTATACCGCGCGAAGTCCTGCGAATGCAGGTAGTCAAGCAGCCGCCGGCGCTTGCCGACCAGGCGCAGCAACCCGCGCCGCGAATGATGATCCTTCGCGTGCGACTTCAGATGCCCGGTCAGTTGTTCGATTCGCGCGGTGAAGATCGCGATCTGAACTTCGGACGAACCACTGTCGTTCTGGGTGCGCGCGTTGGCGCCGATTATTTCCCGCTTGCGGGCGGCCTCGAGAGGCATCAGGTTTACTTGCTTTCCCTTTTTCCTTTATTTATCCGGCAAGATTATCAGACGCCCTATACCTAGTAAAGCTACTCCGGCGCCCCATCGGCCACCGCTTTGTCAGCCGCCGGCCGCCTCCGCCGCGACCTGCCGCGCCCACCCGAAAAAGCGCCCCACACCACTCGTTCCCCCCTCATTTAGCGGCACATGAACGGTCTAGGAACGCTCTTCAGATAGCGCCTCGGCAGCGCACGTCGCCCCGAATATTCGCGCAATTACCGCCGTTACCCGCGAAGTCGCCTCCGCCACCGCTAGCAGGCCCCCGTTCGCAACCACCTTGAAAAACTTCGCCTGCGGCGGCACCACGCCGTCGAGCGCGCGCGAGTCGCCGTTGCGCAGTCGTTTGGCGGTCGCCTCGTCCACTGCGACCTCGGGCAAATCGGGCACCGCCTCGCGCAATCCGATCAGGCTCGCGCTGCCGCCGCGCTCCAGCGCCGCGAGCACTTCGTCCAGCGGATGCGCATCCTCGATCGCGAACCGCCCGTTGCGCGTGCGTCGCAACTCCGCCAGATGAGCCGCGCCGCCGAGCGCAACCCCGATATCGCGCGCGAGCGACCGCACGTAGGTGCCGGGCGAACAGACCATCGTAAAGCGGATCGCATCGGCGTCCGCGACCGTCAGTTCCAGCCGCGCGATCGCGACCTCGCGCGGCGGTGGCGGCGCCACTTCATCGCCTCGGCGCGCCAGCTTGTAGAGCGGCACGCCGCCGCGCTTGATCGCCGAGAAAATCGGCGGCGTCTGCGTCACCGTACCGGTGAAGCTCGCGGCGATCGCGCTCAGCCGCGCCGCATCGAACGGCGCTACCGCCGCCGTCCGCACCACCTCGCCCGTGCGATCGAGCGTGTCGGTCTCCGTCCCCAGCGCGATCGTCCCTGCGTAATATTTATCGCCGTCGTGAAGAAACGGCGCCAGCTTGGTCGCCTCGCCCACCAGGATCGGCAGCACGCCGGTCGCAAACGGATCGAGCGTGCCCAGATGGCCGACACGCGCCGGTTTGACCCGCCACTTGACCTGGCGCACCACCTCGGCCGAGGTCGGACCGGCCGGCTTGTCGATTAGTATGATTCCATCCATCAGCTCAACCGCACGAGTCTCCGGGACCTCTCTTGGCCTCGGCAGGACCTGGCGATGCTCCCTGAACATCGCGACCTTCGTTCGCGCCGCGCGTGCTTACAATTGCCGCCGAGCAACGCGAGCGCCCATCATGATGAGGTCTTTACAGGGCGAAGCCCGCATCTTTACCAAAGGGAAGTCTGAAACCTCATTGAGGTTTCAGTGTCCGGAAAGAACTTAAAGGTTTTGCATTCTTCAACCATCATTCTCTGAAAATCCAAATCTTCACGGACTCTCAGCGTCGCGCTACTCGCGCGGACGGCTCGCGCGCAGCAATTCCTCAACCCGCGCCGCATTCTCCAGCCCGGGATCGAATTCGAAGTCGAATTGCGGCGTATAGCGCAGACCGAGCACCCGTCCGATATTGCGCCGGATGAAGCCCTCGGCGCTCGCAAAACCCTTGACCGCGTCCGCCGCGTGCGCCCGGCCCTCGAAATGCGAGAAGAAGACTCGCCCCTGGCGCAAGTCGTCGCTCATCCTGACGGAAGTCAGCGTCACCCCGCGCAAGCGCGGATCTCTCAAGTCGCGCAGGAGCATCAGCGACAACTCCCGCAGGACCATTTCGGCGACCCGTCCCGGCCGCCTGCCATCGCCCGATGCCATAATAATTTGAACTCTATCGCCAATCCTCGCAGCGCTTAAGCGTGCTGCGGGCGCTGTCAGTAGATTCTTCAACAGGTCCGGCGGGAGTCCGCGCGCAGGCTTGCTTCGCCTCGCCCCCTCAGTAGCTGATGATTTCGAGTTGCTCGTCTCCGAGCGGAGCTAGCGCGAGTCTCTCGATAAAGTTCACGACTTCGCGCAGCGCCGAATCCACAAACGCGCGATCATTGCCGACTTGGCAGATACCCAGTTCGGCACGCTGCCACATGTCGTGATGATCGGACTCCGCGATCGAGACGTTAAACTTGTCGCGCACGCGCGCCTTGATCGCGCGCAACACCTGGCGCTTGCCCTTCAGCGAATGGTTTTCGGGCAGATAGAGGGTGAGCCGCAGGACCCCGACGACCATCGCGCTTGCTGCACTCGATTCAGGTCTGCATCGGCTTTTCGGCCGACCCACCCGCGCCGCGCACCGCTTCCGGCTTGGCCACCGCGAGTTTGCGCATTACCGCTTCCATCTCGAAATCTTCGATCACGTCGTTCGGCTTCACGTCGTTGAAATTCTCGAGCCCGATACCGCATTCGTAGCCGGCGAGAACTTCGCGCGCGTCGTCCTTGAAGCGCCGCAGCGTCGCGATCTTGCCTTCCCACACCACCCGTCCGTCGCGCACCAGGCGCGCGCGGGCGCTGCGCAGCAGCTTGCCCTCCATCACCATCACGCCCGCGACCGTAGTGCCCTGCACGACGAAGGTCTGCCGCACTTCCGCCTGTCCCAGCGACTTCTCGCGATAGGTCGGCGCCAGCAGCCCTTCCATCGCCTCGCGCATGTCGTTGATAACTTCGTAGATGATCGTGTACAGGCGGATTTCCACGCCCTCTTTTTCCGCCAACTGCGCCGCCTTGGGCTCCGGGCGCACGTTGAAGCCGATTATGATCGCCTTCGACGCCGACGCCAGCGTGACGTCGGTTTCCGAAATCGCCCCGACCGATTTGTGAATCAGCTCGACTTTCACCTCGGCCGTCGACAGCCGCGCCAGCGATTCCACCAGCGCCTCGACCGAACCGTTGACGTCGCCCTTGACGATAATCCGCAGCTCCTTGACCTCGCCGCCGGCCATCCGCGAGCTCAGGTCTTCGAGCGAAATCCGGCTGGTCTTCTGCAACCCGCCTTCGCGCTGCTTGGAGCGGCGGAATTCCGCGACTTGCCGCGCCTTGGCTTCGTCGATCACCGCGGTAAACGCGGTCCCCGGCTCCGGCACGCTCGACAGCCCGAAGATCTCGACCGGCATCGACGGCCCCGCCTCGGTCACGCGCTGTCCCAGATGGTCCTGCATCGCGCGCACGCGCCCGTAGGTGATTCCGCATACGAACGGATCGCCCTGGCGCAGCGTGCCCTCCTGGATCAGAACCGTCGCGACCGGACCGCGTCCGCGATCGAGCTCGGATTCCACCACCGTGCCGCGCGCCGTGCGATCGGGATTCGCCTTGAGCTCCATCACGTCGGCCTGCAGCAGGATCATTTCGAGCAGCCGCTCGATGCCCTCGCCGGTCCGCGCCGACACCGGAACCGTAATCGTATCGCCGCCGTAGTCTTCCGGAATCAAGCCATGCTCGGTGAGCTGCTGCTTGACCCGGTCGAGGTTGGCTTCGGGGCGGTCGATCTTGTTGATCGCGACGATAATCGGTACGCCCGCGGCCTTGGCGTGATTCAGCGCCTCGACCGTCTGCGGCATCACGCCCTCATCGGCCGCCACCACCAGGATAACCATGTCCGTTACCTTGGCCCCGCGCGCGCGCATCGCGGTGAACGCCTCGTGGCCCGGCGTATCGACAAAACTGATCTTGCGCCCGTGCACTTCCACCATGTACGCGCCGATATGCTGGGTGATGCCGCCGAATTCGCGCTCGGTGACATTGGTATGCCGAATCGCGTCGAGCAGCGAGGTCTTGCCGTGATCGACGTGGCCCATCACGGTCACCACCGGCGGCCGCGTGATCGCCTCGCCCGCAACCGCTTCCTCGCCCTCGTCGATCGCCGATTCCACATCGAAGCCGACGTTCTCGACGCTATAGCCGAACTCGCTCGCGACCAGCGTCGCCGTATCGACGTCGAGCACCTGGTTGAGCGTTGACATCACCCCGAGGTCCATCAGCTTGCGGATGATCTCGCCGGCCTTGACCCCCATCTGCCGCGCCAGTTCCGCGACGTTCACGCCCTCGGCAATCCGCACGACGCGCTTGGACGCCTTCGGCGTGGTGATCTCGGTCTTGCGCTGTTCCTTGCCCGGCATCGCGCGCCGCTTCTTCGGCACGCGCAATCCCCGCATCTCGCGCTCGGCGGCGACATCCGTCGGCCCCTTCTTGACCACGCGCTTCTTCTTGATCGTGCGCGCGGCGCCCGGCTTGGCGTTTTCCGAGGGCGGTCCGAACCCCTCGGGCGGGCCGGCCGGAGCAGCCGCCGGCTGATTGAAGCGGCCGGTCGTCGTCGGACGCGCCGACGGCGGTCCACCCGGACGCGCGCCGGGAGCCGTCGTCGGACGTGCGGGCGCCGTTGCCGGCTTGCGCAAATCGATTTTGCCCAGCACCTTCGGTCCGCGCGGTCCGTCGTCGAGCGTGGGCGCCGCGGAATGGGCTGAACTGGTAAAATTTATCGTGCGTCCGGGCAGATCAGCCTCGCCCATGCGCGCGTCCGGTCGGCGTGGCGCCAAATTTCCGGACGACAGATTTCTGACCGGAGCGCTCTCGCGCAATTCCCCGGGCGGCATCCCGCCGTGACGAATTGCTCCCGGCGCCGCGGGCGCCGCGGGCGCCGCAGGTGCGGGCGCCGGACGCTGCGGCGCAGAGCGTGGCGCCGGCGCGGGTCTCGACGGCGCGGGTCGCGACGGCGCCCCCATCGATGGCGCACCCCGCGCGAGCGTCCCGGTCGCCGGCGCGGGTGTACGCTTGACGATTGTCGCGCGTTCAACCGCAGGAGCCTGCGCCGACGATGACAACATCGACGCCGACGCGGGCGGCAGCACGGATTCTTCCGGCTCCACCGCAACCGCCGGCTCCGCCGCGGCCGTTACTGCCGCATGCGCATGCTCGGCGCCGTTGACTGCTGGAGCCGGCGGTAGTTCCGGTTCCGGCTCAAGAAATTCTGTCGCCAGTGCGGGCAATTCGGGTTCAGCCTGTAACTGCTCCTCGAAAATCGGCGTAAACGGCTCGTCGCCGCCCGCCCGCTCAACTTCGAAGTGAAAGGGCTCGGCGGGCGCCGCCGGCACCGCGCCGGCCTCCGGCTCCGCATGTCGCCGCCGCATCACCGTCGCATTGAGGCGCTTCTCCAGCACCTTGCCGGCGCTGGTTTCGACCACTGTTTCGCGCCGCAATAGGGTCGCGCGATGGGCCTGCTCATCGAGATCGGCTTTCACCCGATCGGTCTCTTCCTGGGAGAGCAGGCTCGAATCCGAATGTGCGTGTCCGAGCCGCAGGCGCCCCGTACTTGCGAGCACCTCTTCGACCGGCACGCCCCATTCATGGGCAAGGGTTTTAATCCGCTTTCGAGCCATCTTTTCTATGTTATTCCAACTGGGCTGAACTCGCCAGCCGTGATCGAATCAATTCCGTTATTTCACGCCGCTCGTCAACGCCGATTCTGCGCCTCAACGAGCGAAATTCCCTCACCCTGCTCCGCTCAAACCGCAGCCAACACTCCGCGCTCCGATGGAGATAGCCGCCGCGCCCCGGCCGCCGCTGCGCATCGTCAGGCCGGATCACCGCACCCGCCGCCGCAATCCGCACCATCGCAACCTGCAGATCGCGCCGCATGCATCCGAGACACGTGCGCATCGGTTCATGCCCCACGTCGGTCGTATGCCCCCCTCCGTCATCCTGAGTGGAGGTCGCCGGAGCAAAGGATCTCGCGCGGTCCGCCGCGCGTAATTTATTTGTCGAAGAACGCAAAACTATTATCTTTTACCGAAACCTCGCGAAGTTTCGGACTTCCCTTTGGGCAAGATGCGGGCTTCGCCCGGTAAAATCCTCACCATGATTGGCGTCATCGGCCTACGGTTTGCCCTCGGCATCCGCGGCCTGCGCCTCAGGCGTGACGCCGTCGCCCGCGCCATCGGTTCCCGCACTCGCATCAACCGCGCCGACTTCCTCGACGCCTGCCGCCGCAGTCGCGTCGTCAACCGCCGCAGCCGCCACGGCTTTCTCCGCAGCTTCCACCGCCGCGGCGGCCTTTGCCTCTTCGATCCGGCGCTTGTTCGCAACCCAGTCGCGCGCCGCCAGTATTACCTGCCGCGCACGCTCGGGGCTGATTCCTTCGACCTCGAAGTTGTCCTCGTTCGCTTCCGACAATTGCTCGGCCGAGCGAAAACCCCACTGATAGAGCAGCTCCGCGTTGATATCGCCGATACTCGGAATCGCGTTGAGCGACGCCCGCGCCGCCCGCGCTTCCTCTTCCGCTTCGGAATCGCTGCGCACGTCCAGCTTCCATCCCGACAGCCGATGCGCCAGCCGCACGTTCTGCCCGCGCTTGCCGATCGCCAGCGAAAGCTGATCGTCGGGCACGATCACTTCCATCGAATGCTCGTCCTCGTCGATCACCACCTTGGACACTTTCGCCGGCGCCAGCGCGCGGCACACCAGCTCCGCCTGATCGTCGGTCCACGGCACGATATCGATCTTCTCGCCGCGCAGCTCCTGCACCACCGATTGCACCCGCGTGCCCTTCATTCCCACGCACGCTCCGACCGGATCGACGTCGCTGTCTTTCGAGTAAACCGCGACCTTGGCCCGTCCGCCCGGCTCGCGCGCGCATTGCCGAATCTCGACGATCGCCTCGTATATCTCCGGCACTTCTTGCTCGAACAGCTTCATCAGGAACAGGTTCGACGTGCGCGAGAGCACGATCGCAAGCCCCTTCTCCGACAGCTCGACGTCGAGGATCAGCGCGCGGATGCGATCGCCCTGCCGATAGCGCTCGTGCGGAATCTGCTCTTTTTCCGGCAAGATCGCCTCGGTCCGCCCCAGGTTCACGATCATGTTCTTGCGCTCGAAGCGCTGCACGATCCCCGATACCACTTCGCCCTTGCGATCCTTGAACTCGTTGAAGATCTGTTTGCGCTCGGCGTCGCGGATATGCTGAATCAGATTCTGCTTGGCCGCCTGCGCCGCGATCCGGCCCATCGTCGCCGTGTCCAGCTTGATCAGGATTTCATCGCCGACCTGCGCCTCCGGATCGTACTTCGCCCGCGCATCCTCGAGCTCGACCTCCGAACCCGCGTTCGCGACCGCGACCACCACCGTCTTGATCTCGAACAGCTCGATTTCGCCGATTTCCGCGTTGAAACGCGACTCGATATTGCGGTCCGCACCAAAGGTCCGGCGCGCCGCCGAATGCATCATCTCCTCGACCGCGTTGACCACGATCGTTTTGTCGATGCCCTTTTCCTTGGATACTTGTTCGATAACCCGGTTCAGATCGACCGCCATATCGCCTCCCGCAGGCGCAAGCTGATTCGCGCGCAAGCTGCATTGGATATATTGGAAAAATTCGGCGCGGCCCCGAAACCTCCCGGCGCCGCCGGTTTCCCCGCACTCGTACTAGTCGAACTTGTGTTCGTAATTCGCCCCCTTGATTTCGTCGAAGCCGAAGCTTTCCCGGCCGTGGCTCTGTTCGTCGTCAAGCTCCACTCCATGCGCGCTGACCGCCGCCAGCACGCCCTCAAAATTCTTGCGCCCGTTGCGCGGCCGATGCGTCCGTACCCGCACCCGCTGACCGACGAACGCCTCGAAATGCTTAAGCTTCGTCAGCGGCCGGTTCACTCCCGGCGACGCCACCTCCAGCAGGTAGCGCCCGTCCACCGGATCGTAAACGTCCAGCAGGTCGCCGATTATCGGGCTCAGCACTTCCAGATCGCTCATCGCGATACCGCCCCCCGGACGATCCACCAGCAGCCGCAGCAGCGAAGTCCGCGTGCCCTTGCGAAAATCGATCCCGACCAGCTCGAAGCCCTGTCTCTCGATATGCGGTTCGAGCAATTCGACCACCTTTTTCGCGATCGGATGCAGTTGCAACACCATCACCGGCCGTCTTCCCCACGGTTCGCCAGCAAGGGCCGAGTCAAGCAAGCCGAAATGTTCCCGGAGACGAGCGGCGAACCAACAAAAAAGTGGGCAGCGGCCCACAACGACATGTTATCATCGTCACCGGTTAGTCATCAAGGCGGGGATTTTACGCTTCGGCATCCGGCCGCTGCGACCCTCCCCGCCTGGCCGCTGAACGCGTAGCCCGCTTGATCCCGATGCCGCCGCCGATGAAGCAAATGGACACGCTTGACTGGATCGATCCCGCCGCTACTACTCTCTTCGACCTCGGCTGCAACGTCGGCGAATTGCTGGAGGCGGTCGCCCAGCGCTACCCGCGCCTCAAATTAACCGGCGTCGACGTCAACCGCGCCGCCATCGAGAACGCGCGCCGCCGCCTCCCACAGGCCGATCTCCGCCAATGCGACGGACCGACGCTGCCCTTCGACGACGATTCGTTCGATTACGTCACCTGTATCGAGGTCCTCGAGCACATTCCCCAAACGCTGCGCCGCACCACCTTGCGCGAAGTCTGGCGCGTGCTCAAACCGGGCGGCAAGCTCCTCCTGCGATGCCCCCACGCCGGACTCTTTCAGGGCCTCGACCCCGCCAACCTCCGCTTCCGCCTGCCGCGCCTGCACCGCGCCATCGTCCGCCGCGGCCTGCGCGACGACGGTTATCGCGACGCTGCCGACGGCGTCGTCTGGCACCATCACTTCAACCGCGACGAATTGCTCGACTTGCTCGGTCCGGGCTTCGAACTCGAGGCGCTGCGCTATGGTGGGATGTTGCTGATGCCGCTCGGCGATCTCCTGCGATGGCCGTTCTACCGTCTCGGGATTCACCGCAACCCGGTGTTGCGCACGATCGACCGCGCGATCGCATGGGACCTCGGAATCTCATACGGCCGCGCCTCCTATGTGATTCTGCTCGTGATGCGCAAAACCGCGCCCTAGCCCATCGCGCCCGCGCCGCCCCTTCGAGCCTGACGCGGAGGCCGACCCTCCCCTCCGTCATCTGAGCGAAGGCTGCCGGAGTCGAAGGATCTCGCGCGGTCATCCGCGCGTATTCCAGTGGTTGAGTAACTCAAAACCTATGATTGGCGTCACGTGACCCTGTTCCCGCACGACTTGGCGAACTACCCGAGCATCGCGAGCAGTCCGAAAAGTCAGGTCAAGACTGTTGGGCTGCTCGTCAATCATGACGGATTCAGACTTCCCTTTGGTTGGACACGAGTGATATCCGCACGGCCGCACATGACGTCGTGCGCTCATCGCCGGCATCGTCATCCTGCACGAAGTGAAGGATCTCGCGCGGTCCTTCGCGCGTCCTCTCCCTCGATCCTCCACGACGCTTAATGATCGCCGCCTGGAGTCCACGCAGAAACCCGAAAGACCTTTTTCAGTGCCTGCGCGCCGCAATCCCGCTTCGAACTGGCCGCCGCCTGCGCATCGAGCGCACCGCCTCACCACCCAATTCCCCGCAGGCGAAGCCCGCGTCTTCCAAACGGGAAGTCTGAAACCTCCATGAGGTTTCAGAAAGAAACTAAGGGTTTGCGTTCCTCGACAACTGGCTGAAGTCCTGACCGGGAGAGAAATATTCCGGGTCAGCTGGCGGAGGTGATGGCGCGGGCGACCGGGGCCGGAAGCTCGATCGTTACGAAACAGGTTTCGGGAAACAGGTAGTCAGAGCCGGACTCGTCCACCACGCGAACGAGTCGATGATCTTCGGCGGATGGGTCAGGAATCACTCGATAGACCTTGCGCAGTTCCAGGGACGCGGCAAAGCCCCGGTTCTTGATGCACACCACGAAGCGGGCGGTCTTGTGCTTCACAAATCCTCGGGAAGCAGGCGTTTGATCTTCATTTCGTTCTGTCCAATACCATGCGCTTCGTACCAATGGACTTCGACACGAGCGATTGTACCATCGGGGAGGCGAGAGTTCGCGTCGACCGCTCGACGTATGAGCAGGAGCGCCACTCGACGCGTTCGACGGTGACGCGCGGAGGACCGCGCGAGATCCTTCGACTCCGGCAGCCTTCGCTCAGGATGACTTTTTTCAGTGATTGACGCTCGCGATGCTCGGGTCGGCGGCCAAGTCTTGCGGTAATCGAGCCCTGTCGCCTCAAGCCACGAGGAGTTTTTCACAGGGCGAAGCCCGCATCTTTTACCAACGGGAAGTCTGAAACCTCAACGAGGTTTCAGTTTCCTGAAAAGCTAAAGTTTCGAGTTCCTCGACAACTCTCTTCCCCTCTCTGCTATTCGTCGTCCTCGCGCAGCTTCGCCAGCACCGACAGATCCTCGAGCGTGGTCGTATCGCCGAGCGTCTCATCGCCCGCCGCGATTTGCCGCAGCAGCCGCCGCATAATCTTGCCGCTGCGCGTTTTCGGCAGCGCGTCGGTAAAGCGCAAGTCGTCGGGCCGCGCGAGGGCGCCGATTTCCTTGACCACGTGCTGGCGCAATTCCTCGCGCAGCTTGGCGTCGCTATGGCGGCCACCCTCGAGCGTCACGAACGCGACCACCGCCTGCCCCTTCATCTCGTCGGGACGACCGACCACCGCGGCCTCCGCCACCGTCGGATGCGAGACCAGCGCGCTTTCGATTTCCATCGTGCCCAACCGATGTCCCGAGACGTTAATCACGTCATCGACGCGGCCCATGATCCAGAAGTAGCCGTCCTCGTCGCGCCGGGCGCCGTCGCCGGTGAAGTACATGTTGTCGATTTGACTGAAGTACTGCTGCCGATAGCGCTCGGGATCGCGAAAGATCGTCCGCAGCATCCCCGGCCACGGCCGCTTGATTACGAGTAGTCCGCCCTGGTTGGGTGCGACGGTCACACCTTCGCGCGAGACCACTTCAGCCGCCACTCCCGGCAGCGGACGCGTCGCCGAACCCGGCTTGGTCGCGATCGCCCCCGGCATCGGCGCGATCAGAATGCCGCCGGTCTCGGTCTGCCACCACGTATCGACGATCGGACAGCGTTCGCCCCCGATCACCTTGTGATACCACATCCACGCCTCGGGATTGATCGGCTCGCCGACCGTGCCCAACAGGCGCAGGCTCGAAAGATCATGTTTCTTGACCCACGACTCGCCCCATTTGATAAACGTGCGGATCGCCGTGGGCGCAGTATAAAGGATGTTGACGCGATACTTCTCGATAATCTCCCAGAACCGATCGTTCTCGGGAAAATTCGGCGCCCCCTCGTACATCACCACCGTCGCACCCGCCGCCAGCGGTCCGTAAACCACGTAGCTGTGACCCGTTACCCAGCCCACGTCGGCGGTACACCAGAAGATGTCCTCCTCCTTGAGGTCGAACACCCACTTCATCGTCATCAGCAGATGGGTCAGGTAGCCGCCCGTCGTATGCACGACGCCCTTGGGCTTGCCGGTCGTGCCCGAGGTGTACAGCGTGAACAGCGGATGCTCCGAATCGACGTGCAGCGCCTCGCAGTTGGGACTCTGATGCGGCACCAACTCGTCCCACCAGACGTCGCGCCCGTGCCGCATTTCAAGCTTTTCGCCCAGGCGGTTGAGCACGAGGCATTTCTCGACCGAGGGCGAGCGCTTGAGCGCCTCGTCAACGTGCTCCTTCAGCGGAACCTTCTGCCCGCGGCGCCAGCCCCCGTCGGCGGTGATCACCACTTTGGCTTCGGCGTCGTTGATTCGATCGATCAGCGCCTCCGCCGAGAAACCGCCGAATATCACCGAATGAATCGCGCCGATCCGCGCGCACGCCAGCATCGCGATCGCCGCCTCCGGCACCATCGGCATGTAGATCGCGACGCGGTCGCCGTCCTTCACGCCCAGGCTTTTCAGCGCGTTGGCGCAGCGCCCGACTTCATCGGCGAGCATCTGGTAGGTCAGCACGCGGGTGTCGCCCGGCTCGCCTTCCCAGATCAGCGCGACCTTGTTGCGCCGCGCGCCCGTCAGATGGCGGTCGAGGCAGTTGTGCGACGCGTTCAGTTCGCCGCCGACAAACCACTTCGCGAACGGAAACTTCCATTCGAGCACCTGCCCAAACGGCTTGAACCACTCGAGCTCGCGCGCGCATTCGCCCCAGAACCCTTCGGGGTCATCGGCTGCCCGCTTATAGAGCGCCTCGTACTCCGCGAGACTCTTCACGTTGGCGTCGAGGCTGAACTTCGCCGGCGGTTCGAACTTTCGCCGCTCGCGCAGAATTGATTCGATATCGGTGCTTTCGTTGGCAGCCATCGGCACTTAAACCCTCCCGCGGACCTCGCGTGTCTTGAGACTTAAGTAAAGCGTCGCCGCGTCCCCAATCTCTCGCCGGTTCGAATGTATCTCGCGCAGCCGGCTCAGCAGTTCATGCTCGACGTCCGGCGCGAACTCCGCCGCCAGCTCGGCCGTGCGCGCCGCCCAGCGCAGCACGATGCGTCCCTCGGGACCGCCGAAATCGTCGAAGAACCAGGCGCAACTGGTCAGCGTCGCCTGCGCCGCGCGCTCCATCTCGAGCAGCCGCAGCAACTGCTCGCGCCGCGTCTCGTCCGCCACCCGATACCGTGCGAAGAACTCCTGCTCGGTCGCCGGATTGTCGTCGATAAACAGCCGAATCGCGCCCTTCAACGCCGCCGCCGGGTCGGCCACCAGCGGCGACGCGAAGCGATCGTAAACCTGGTCCGCGTGGTTCTTGATAAACTCCATCGCCTCGCGCAGCGGCCCGCGCCAGTCCTGGTTCGTATTTCCCTCCAGGCGGCATCCGCAGTTCGAGCGCCAACGCTCCACCCCATGCGCGCAGCTCCACGCCGACGCGCTCTCGATCTCGAAGCGCCCGCGCACCGGATGTTGCGCCAGGTATTGTCCGCAATTCGTCGCCGCCAGGCCATCGCGATCCGCTAAATTCGCAAAGGCGCGCGCAAGCTCGGCCGCCCCGGTCTTCTTGTGATGGCCAAAAGTCTCGCCGTCAGTCGCCACCATCACCGCCGCTCCCGGCGTCAGCGCGTAGGCCGCATGCGCGAGTCCGTCCGCCAGTCGCGCACCATCGCTCAGCATATCGCTGAACGCAATCTGACCCGACAACTCACGCTCGAAGCGGAATATCGCAATACTCAGTTCGCCGCGCCGCCATTCGAACGGGCCGGCCTCGCCCGGCGCGATCCCGTCGCCGCTAAACCGCCCCTGATTCGGCGCCAGAATAGTATATTTGATTCCCGCCTGCGCCAGCGCCTCCAGCGTTTCCTCGTCCACCGCGCATTCCGGCAACCACATCCCCTCGGGCCGCCGCCCAAAACGATAGACGAAATCCTCGATACCCCAACTGATCTGGATTTCCTTGTCGCGCGCGCTCAGCAACGGCATTATCGAATGGCTATAGGCCTGCGCCATCGCATTGCCATGGCCGCCGCGCTCTTTCGCAATGGCCTCGTCGCCCATCCGAATCGCGCGGTAGGCCGCCTTCCCGTGCCGTTCCATCCAGCCCAGCAGCGTCGGTCCGAAATTGAAGTCGAGCGATTCGTAATTGTTGAGAATCCGGACCACGCGCCCCTCCATGATATGGGCGTGCGCGTTGGCGTTGTAACATTCACTCAAAATCCGCTCGTTCCAGTTGGCAAACGGCGCCGCACCCGCCTCCGGTGCGATCAGCCCGGTCCACGGACTTTCCCGCGGAGGCTGATAAAAATGTCCATGCACAATTATGTAACGTGGCTCATCCATTAGTTACTTCGATTAGTTCCTCCGATTTCCTGTCACCGGGACTCGCAATCACCGTCGCGCAGTCGATCGCGCAAAAGCTTCGGCGAAAATTCGCCCGGCCGGCCTCGCGCAATCGCGGCCGTCAGCCCGCGGCAACAGCGAAGGAACCCTTGACCGTCGCCTCGCCCTTCTGGTTCACCACTTCCAGTTCGCCCTCGACCAGCTTCTCGCCGTGCTTTTCGCTCTTGCCGGTGACCTTGCCGCGGCACGTCAGCGTGTCACCCGGCCAGACCTGCCGCGCGAAGCGCACCTTGAAGCGCCGCACCTGTCCCGCCCCCGCATAGTCCGTCAGGCAGCGCGAGAGGCATCCCGCGGTCCACATGCCCTGCGCAAATACGGTCGGGATTCCCGCCGCCTCGACGAAGGTCTGATCGTAATGCAGCGGGACGAAGTCGCCCGACGCCCCCGCATAACGCACGAAGTCGGGCCGCGCGACGTTATCGATCGTCACCGTCGGCGTCTCGTCGCCAATCTTGACCGCGTCGTACTTGATTTTGCTTGCCATGCTCACCTCGCTTCAACCCCAACCACGCAACCGGAAGGGGGAGAGTTGTTGAGGAACGCAGAATTTATAGTTTTCTGAAACCTTATAAAGGTTTCAGTCTCCGGAAAGCCAAAGTTTTGAGTTCTTCGACCACTCTCCCCCCTTCCTAACCACTGACCGCCTGCCCGGTCTCGACCAGCGTCCCGCGCGCGTAGGCGACGGTCTCGCCCTTCTGATTCTTGTATTCGATTTCGGTGACCATGAAGGTCATCTTGCCGCCGCGCCCGCCCTCTTTCTCGTACACGTCGGCGATTCGCGAGGTCCCGGTCAGCACGTCGCCGACGAAGATCGGTTTCAGGAACTCGAAGTCCTGCTCGCCGTGCAGAATCCGCCGCAGATCGAACTTTGCCGTCGGCATCGAATCCTCGCCCATCCAGAACGACGCGGCCTGCAGGAAGGTCGGCGGCACCGGGATTCCACCGCACTCCTTCTTCGCCAGCTCGGGATCGAAATAGACCGGGTTGGGGTCGCGGATCGCGCGCGCGAACTCGCGCACCTTGCTCCACTCGATCGGCACCGTAAACGGTTTGCCGGTCTGGCCGATAATACTCTTGTCGATAGCCATCGAATTACCTTCCTTTGACCCCCTCCGTCATTTTGAACGAAGTGAAGGATCGCGCGCGGACCTCCGCGCGTCAGGCAGTCCTCAAAAAAAAGGGTTGTCAAGGAACTCAAAACCTTTATTTCATTGAAACCTCACAAGGTTTCAAACTTCCCATTTGTTAAAGATGCGGGCTTCGCCCTGTAAAAACCTAATCATGATAGGCGCTCGCGATGCTCGGGTCCTCGGCCAAGTCCCGCAACAACATTACTGCTCAATTGACCCGGCTGCATCGCAGCCGCAGCCGTGCGGATATCTCCCGTGCCCATCAAACGGGAAGTCTGAAACCTCTATGAGGTTTCAGTAAAATCGTAGTTTTGAGTTCCTCAACAACTTATCTTCTTATCTAATTTTCCTCACAGGTTAAGCCCCTGCGCCACCAGCTCCCGATTATAGGTCGCGTCGCCGAATGTGAACTCGGACGACTTGGCGCGCTTGAAGTACAAATGCATATCGTGATCCCAGGTGAATCCGATACCGCCGTGGACCTGAATCCCGTCGGCCGACACGCGCCGATACGCATCCGACGCCGCCGCCTTCGCCAGTGCCGCCGCCAGCGGTCCCTCCGCGACCCCGTTGCTCACTGCCCACGCCGCGTAATAGACCGCCGATTTCGCGCCCTCGACGTCGATCATCATATTGGCGCATTTGTGCTGCACGGCCTGGAAGCTGCCGATCGGCCGTCCGAATTGCACCCGCACCTTCGCATACTCGACCGTCATATCGAGCACCTTCTGCGCCCCGCCCATCATCTCGGCCGCGATCATCACTTTGCCCTTGTCGATAATATCCGCGAGCGTCTTCCAGCCGTCCCCGACCACGCCCACGACGTCGCCCGCGCCCGCCTTGACGCCCGCGAACTTCACTTCGCTTAAGCGCCGCGTCGAGTCCATCGTCTTGAGCGGCGTGATACTCACGCCCGCCCGCCCGGTCTCGATCGCGAACAGCGTGATCCCCATGCCGCCCGTCCGCGCTGCGACCAGCAGGTAGTCCGCTATATGCGCGTCGTTGACGAAGAGTTTGATCCCATCGAGCGTGAAGCGACTTCCGCGCTTGCGCGCCGCCATCGCAATACCGTCGGCGCCCCAGCGCCCCGACGGCTCCATCCACGCCACCGTCGCGATCAGATCGCCCGCCGCGATTTTCGGCAGCAACACCTCCTGCTGCACGAGGCTGCCCGCATTCTTGAGCGCCTCCGCCACCATCGCGGTCCAGATAAACGGCGACGGCAGCAGCACCCGCCCCATCTCCTCGAGCACCAGCACCAGATCGACGTAGGAAAGATTCGCGCCGCCATGAACCTCGGGAATCACCAGCCCGGTCCAGCCGAGACCCGCCATCTTGCGCCACAACTCCGCGTCGTAGCCGCGTTCGTCTTCGATCAGCCGGCGCACCACCGTCGACGGACATTCCTTTTCGAGCAGGCCGCGCGCACTCTCGCGCAGCATCTCCTGCTCCTCGCTGAAGCCAAAGTCCAAGTTGAGTTACCTTCCCCGCTTTAATTCGATATCCGCCACCGGCCTACCGCTGTGCAAGCACATCCGGCCTGATCTATCTGATTCATACACCCCGGAGCGTTTTCGGATATCACGCCGCCAACGCTCACGACAACCCCACCCCGGGCGCCAGACCAACGGAGAGGGCTCGTGGTCGAGGAACTCAAAACCTTTATTTTTAACTGAAACCTCATGGAGGTTTCAGACTTCCCATTGCACAAGATGCGGGCTTCGCCCTGTGAAAACCTAGTCATGATCGGCGCTCGTGATGCTCGATTGCGCGACACTCATGTGTTTCTTCATGGTCGAACGGTTCCCCTTCAGACTTAGCCGCTCTCCCGAGCAACGCGAGCGTAAATCCTTGAAGGGAAGTCTGAAACCTTTTTAAGGTTTCAGAAAAAGGCTTAAGGTTTTGGACTCTTGAACAACTCTCCCCATTCTCCTCACAACCCCATCTGCACGATCTCCGCCGCGCGGATATTGCCGCCATCGATCACCATAGTCGCCCCGCTCATCCAGCTCGCCGCCTCCGACGCCAGGAAGATACATGGGTATGCGACGTCCTCGACCCGCCCGAAGCGTCCGAGCGCGCGCGACCGCAGCATCATCTTCTTCACTTCCTCGTTGGGCCAGATCCGCTCGGCGGCGCCCTCGGTGGTGACCGGTCCGGGCGCGATACAGTTCACCCGAATACCATAGCGGCCCCATTCGCCGGCTTGCGATTCGGTCAGCTTGATCACGCCCGCCTTCGACGCTGCGTAGGGCAACATCGTGGACGAGCCATGCACGCCGGCGGTGGACGACAGGTTGATAATACAGCCGCCGTTGTTTTGCGCGATAAATTGCCGCGCCGCCGCCTTCGAGCAGAAGAAGGTGCCGTCGAGGTTGATCGAGATCACCGCGCGCCAACCGTTGGGCGAAAGGTTCATGCTCGGCGTCGTGATACTGCCCCCATGATTGTTGATCATCACGTCGAGCCGCCCGAAATGTTTGACCGCTTCGGCGATCATCTCGTCGCATTTGGAGGCGTCGCGCACGTCCACCACGAACATCTCGCACTTGCCGCCGGCATGCCGGATATCGTCGCGGACCGGCTCCAGATGGCCCGCGTTGCGGCTCGCGATCAGCACGGGCGCGCCGCGCTTGGCGAACTCATGCGCGATCGAAATCCCGATACCGGTGCCGCCCCCGGTCACGACCGTAACTTTGCCTTCAACGCTGAATACGTCTTTCACGTCACGAGGTCCTCCCGCCGACAATGCCCTTTGATTTAGCGCAGCGCCCCCGAAATGACCAAACCCGCGGCACGGCGCATTCAATTTCACGACTTGGAGCTTTCCGGTGCCTCTCCCCGCAGGGAGAGGCCGATGAACGCGCAGCGTTCGGCGGGTGAGGGACCCTTAGAAAATTACAACCGGAGTGCCAAGCGGATTGGGGAACCAAATCCCGCGCATCCTTGTTTCCCCGATCGTCAGTTGAATATTCGCCCGTTGGCCGATTGCGAACGCGACCGCACGAAGGAATGCGGGGGGGGGGACGCCCCGCGGCGATTACGGGCCGGGAACGAGGTTATCGGGGATGAGCTCGAGATTTTGCGCCGTCTCAAGCGAAGCGGCGATCGAGACCAGCGGATCGGACCTGATCCTGCCGTGCCAATATTACGATATTTCGGGCGGCCATCGGTTGACCGGCGAGCAGCGCCTGATGCTCGCGCTGCTGACCGACGCGATCAACGTCTATCAGAAGGGCGTGCTCTCCCACGTTACGCGCGCGCGCCGGCTCTACGTCGATGCGGAGCGCTGGATTCTGGCCGACAACGATCGCGGCAAATGGCTCAGTTTCGCCACGGTCTGCGACGCGCTGGGGATCGATTCGATGCATCTGCGGCGGCGGATTATTTCGTGGAAGCATCAGATCAGTCGGCGCCGCCAGCGTCATCCGGCGTCCTCGCACACGCATCTTCGAATCACTCCACGCGCCGATCGGGTGAGCCATCCGCGGCCTGCGCCTCTCCCTGCGGGAGAGGCCGGCGAACGCCCTGCGTTTGCCGGATGAGGGTTCGTCGCTCGCGATGCTCGGGTAGGCGGCTAAGTCCTGCGGCAACCGAGCAACGCTAGCACCAACGATCATGAGATTTTTACAGGGCGTAGCCCGCATCTTTTACCAACGGGAAGTCTGAAACCTCTATGAGGTTTCAGTTTCCTGAATACTTATAGTTCTGCGTTCCTCAACCACCATCCCCCTTGCTCCTCCCCTCAGCTCGCCGCGCCCATCCGGCCGAGCGCCTCCCGCGCCTTCTGAACCGCGCCCGCATCGGCACCGGGTCCCGTTGCAGCCGCCGCCGTTCGGTAATGTTGCAAGGCTTCCGGACGGTCGCCGATCGACTCGTAGGTATTGGCGAGATTCAATTGCGCCTCGGCGCTGCTCGGGCACGCCGTCACTGCGTCCTGGTAGTAGCCGAGCGCCTTCGTAGTGTCGCCCGCCGCCATCCGCTCGCCGCCCTTGCGCGTTGCCGCCGCCATCACCGCCGGGTCGCACGTTCCGGGAGGCGGCGGTGCCGTACTATACGACGCCCGACCGCTTTGCAACGCGCTCACCTGCTGCTTGAGCTGATCGAGTTGTGCCTGCTGATCCGCGAGTTGCTTCTTGTTGGCATCGATCGCACCTTGCAGGCATCCGGTGACCACCGTGGCGAACGTGACAGCGGCGAACGTGATCGCGATCCTGCGCATCGACATGGCCGTAGATTACACCAGGCGATCTCGCGTGCCGAGCAGATTGGTATTGACCGCTAATCCTATTGTTGCTCCCCTCGGTCAAGAGGGGTAACACCGATTGGATGTCACCGATCACCTCACATCCGTCGCCATGGGGGAGCTATTTATGGGATTGAAACTTAAATCATCCGTTCGCGCAAAACTCATCTACGCGCTCGCGCCGATCGCATTTCTTGCGACGCTGGCGTTCGCCCCCGCCGGATTGTCCTTCGAGGCACCCGCCGGGCCGTCGCCCGCCGCCGCCCTGCAACAATTGCTCGACGGCAACGCGCGCTATACCGCCGACAAGGCCACCCATCCCGATTCGCGCCCGTCCGACGCCGCGCAACACCCGGCCGCGGTCATTCTCTCCTGCTCGGATTCGCGCGTGCCGCCCGAAATTCTCTTCGACCAGGGCGTCGGTTCGCTCTTCGTCGTGCGCGATGCGGGCAATACCTACGACCAGCTCGCCCTCGAAAGCATCGAGTACGCGGTCGGACATCTCGGCACCTCGTTGATCATCGTGATCGGGCATGATCAATGCGGCGCGGTGACGGCCGCGGTCGGCGAGTATCCGAAGCCGACGGCCAGCCCGATGCTCAAAAACATTTACCCGGCGATCGCCAGCACACGCGGCAAACCGGGCGACCCGGTTTCCAACGCCATCAGCGAAAACGCGATCCTGACCGCCGCGCGCCTGGCGAAAGACCCACACCTCGCCCCAAAAGTCGCCAGCGGCCAGTTGCGGATTGTCGCCGCGCGCTACAACCTCGCCAGCGGCGCCCTCACGATCCTGACTGCCAAATGAAAGACGTTAGGATCCTGAAAGATCTCCGCGGGCATTACAGAAGTTGTTGAAGAACTCAAAACTTGTATTTTTCCCGAAATTGAAACCTCATTGAGGTTTCAAACTTCCCGTCTGTAAGATGCGGGCTGCGCCCTGTAAAAACTTTGCCACAGGACTTAGCTGACGACCCGAGCATCGCGAGCGTGGCCCACCGTCGGCATGGAATGCCGTGAAACCTCGTGAGGTTTCAGTTTCCTGAGAAATAAAAGTTCTGCGTTCCTCGACCATCATCCCCTTTCCTTCTCTGGAGCTTCGACCATGCCGACCAAACACAACCCTGAAAATAAACCCGTCGCGGTCGTCACCGGCGTCGGCCCCGGACTCGGGGCCGCGCTCGCCCGCCGCTTTGCGCACACCTATGCGGTCGCGATCCTCGCGCGCAGAGCCGACTATCTTAAAGCTCTCGCCGAGGAGCTCCGCCCCGGCGGCGCCACCGTCCTCGACCTCGCCTGCGACGTCGGCAATCTCGCGCAACTCACCGCCGCCTTTCGCACCATCCGCGACGACCTCGGAGAGCCCGACGTCCTGCTCTACAACGCCGGCACCGGCTCCTGGGGCACCGTCACCGAGATCACGCCCGAACAATATGAAAAGGACTGGCGGGTGAACGCATACGGGGCGTTCGTCGCGGCCAAGGAGGTCGTGCCTGCGATGGTTGCGCGGGGGCGCGGCGCGATCCTTTTCACGGGCGCGACGGCCGGCGTCAAGGCGGGGGCGAAGTCGATCTCGTTTGGCCCGGCGAAGTTCGCGATGCGCGGGTTGGCGCAGTCATTGGCGCGCGACCTCGGCCCCAAAGGCGTCCACGTCGCCTGGATCAACGTTGACGGCAGCATCGACATCCCGGGCGCGCGCGGGCGCAAGCCGACCCTGAATGACGGCGACTTTCTCAAGCCCGAGGCGATCGCCGAGACCTACTGGCATCTCGCCCATCAGGATCCGAGCGCCTGGACGATGGAACTCGAAGTGCGCCCCTTCAAAGAAAAATTCTAACTGCCCTCAGCCCGTAGGCGCCTCTTAACGAATCGAGGTTGCGTCTCGACGCCCCGCCATGAAGGAGCGCTTTGCGTAAGTCCTGTGGCAAAGTTTTCGCCGGGCGCAGCCCTCATCTTACCAACGAGAAGTCTGAAACCGTCATGCTTGACGAGCAACCCAACGGTCTTGACCTGACTTTTCGGACTGCTTGCGATGCTCGGCTCGTCAGCTAAGTCCTGTGGCAAAGTTTTTACAGGGCGTAGCCCGCATCTTACTAACGGGAAGTCTGAAACCTCATCACGATTGACGAGCAGCCCAACGGTCTTGACCTGACTTTTCGGACGGCTCGCGAGGCTCGCGGTCGTCGGCCAAGTCCTGCGGCCAAGTTTTTACAGCGCGTAGCCCGCATCTTTTGCAAATGGGAAGTCTGAAACCTCAATGAGGTTTCAGTTTCCTGAGAAATAAAAGTTCTGCGTTCCTCGACCACCATCCCCTTGCTCTCCATTCCCGGCCGCATACGATCATTCTTCGAGCTACCGCAAATCTTCGCGCGCGAGGTTGGCCGATGAATCGTGCTCCGTCACGACAATCAGAAGTGCACCGCAGTTCACGTTCCAGATGGCTGCGCGCCGCGGTGCTGGGCGCCGACGATGGCCTCGTATCGACCGCGAGCCTGATGCTTGGGGTCGCCGCCGCCTCCGCGTCGAAACCGGCGGTCTTAATCGCTGGTGTCGCCGGGCTGGTCGCCGGGGCCATGTCGATGGCTGCCGGGGAGTACGTCTCGGTTAGCGCGCAGCGCGATTCCGAACAGGCCGATATCGCGGCCGAACAGCGCGAACTCGCCGGCGATCCGCACGCGGAGCTCAACGAGCTCGTGATGATTTACGTCAAGCGCGGCCTCGATAAAGACCTGGCAACCGAGGTCGCCCACCAGCTCAGCGCCCGCGACCGCCTCGGCACACACCTGCGCGACGAGCTTGGCATCGAAGCCGACTCCCTCGCGCGCCCGCTGCAAGCAGCGTGGATCTCGGCCGCCAGCTTCGCCGCATTCGCGATGCTCCCGATTGCCGCCCTCCTCATCGCCCCTCCATCCATGAGCGTGCCCGCAATCTCGCTTTTGTCTCTGCTTAGCCTCGCCGTCCTCGGTATCTTCGGCGGCCACATCGGTGGCGCGCCGCTCGGCCGTGCGGCTTGGCGCGTGACTATCGGCGGCGGCTTGGCGATGGCGGTCACCGCCGCTATCGGCCGGCTCCTTGGTGTCGCCATCAGTTGAAGCTCCGCCCCCGCCGGATGTCGGGTCTCGACGCCTCTCCCCGAAGGGAGAGGCCGCCCGAAACGCATAGCGTTCGGCGGGTGAGGGACCGTCAGAGAATTAAAATTCCGAGGCCTTCATCCGCATCAACGCCCCGCACCGAAATGCGCGCGACTGCTAATGCCTCGCAGCCGGACCGATCGCTTGGGCTGTGATGGGGGTAACCGCTGCGATGCTTGAAATTCTCGATCTATTCGACCTGTTCGGCGGCGGCAGCACACCCGTTATCCTGCCCGCATACCGCCGCATCGCCCACTATGTGCCAAGTGAATTTGCCGGAACGTCTTCAGTAACTCCCAACATGGATAAGTCTATCCGTTACGAGGGGCCCATGGGAGGAGGACGGGTAATCTTCGTCGAAGGACCGGGGTATATTCCGGGCTGGACCCGCCCGTTCTGGGGATACAATTATTGTGGCGCCGGAAACTACCCAGGCAACCCCACTAGTGACACTGATAGATGCTGCGAAGCGCATGACAAGTGCTACGCCGCACATGGTTTTTCATCGAATGACGTATCGGTGCTTCACCCGGGCAAAGGCATTGGCCCAGGACAAGCTGATTGCGATCGAGATTTATGCGATTGCGTGAACGATCTCGGGAAGCCACCGACTTTTGACGAGAATTTGTTACAACACGGAATTACGCTTCTATTTTGCCATAATATGTACTAATCGGGAATTTTACCAACCGCGGAAAGCAAAGTGTGATGAGAGATATATTCCCCTTAGGTATGTACTTTGTTGCCCCTCTGGCACTGCTGATAGTGCTTCGTTATGAGACCAAATTTCCTGCGTCAATGGCGCTCTTGCTCTTCTTTTTCGGACCCTTCGCCGGGGCTTGGGCGTTGGTGACGGTTGCTGAAATGACAAAGCCCGCACCAATGCCCGCCAATATCCCCGGAGCCGCTATTTTTTTCTATGTGTGTTACGGTCTACCAATTTTCGGCTTGTGGGTAACCGACTTGGGGATAATCGCATGGTCGTGCGTGCGACGCATTCAGTCAGTTAAGCAGATGAGTCTGTCGGCAAGAGTCTCGGCAGGCGCCGGACTCGGCTTGTTAATCGGCCCCGCCCTGGTCTTCGCACTTTGGGCGGTTTTCTCCTCTTTCGACCCCAATTGGCCAAAGCCGGACAAGATTTCAGGAGTAATTCATGATTGGATTTCCTTGTTTAGTTTAGTGACTCAAGGGGCGTTTGCTGGTGCCATATGTGGTTCGACTATAGGTGGGTTTTTGGACAGAGATACGGAGTCGCATGGCCGAACCAGGGGTTCAAATCCCCCTCTCTCACCGAAAGGAACCGGGATCGCTGTCCCTCCTACGGGTTCCACGGCGGAACCAACACCAGATTGACATTCCCTCTGACACCCCAGTTCGCCTCTGAAACGCTCGCCATCGCCATCGACTCGCTCTTGGCATCGAACGCCATCGACGCGCCCGTTGGGGACCGCGAGACTTCGACAAGCTGCTCGCTGCATCGATTCCCGAGTTCGATCCGTCCGATCCGCTTCATCAGCAGCTTGCAGCGGGAGGATTGCGCGCCGAAAAAGTCGCGGCGCTAGTCGAATTGCCGGGGAACTAATCCGTCAGGTCCGTACGACGATGTCGTTCAACAAGGTATAATGGAAGGATTTTGTGGCTACTTACCCTGATTCGAGGAGTTTCTATAACAGCCTCATGCAAAGCGGCACATCGGGGATACTCTATGACGAACAGTGATGCTTTCTTCTTGGGCGTATACGTTCTTGCTCCCCTCATTCTACTGGTGGCGCTTCGTCTTATGGCTAGATACCGCGTATCGATGGCGGTCTTATTCTTCTTCCTAGGACCATTCGCTGGATCGTGGGCTCTGGCGGCGGTTCGCGAATTAGCGAAACCAAGACCGGCGATCTCCAGAATCCCCGGGACAGTTCTGTTTCTCTATCTTTTCTTTGGCCTTCCAATGTTCGGCTTGTGGGTCGCCACCTTGGGAGTAATCGGATGGTGGTGGTCTCAACGCGTTAAGCTGTTTAAGCGAATCAGCACGCCCCGCAGAATCATCGCGGGTGCGGGAGTGGGCGCCCTGATCGGACCGTTCCTCTCCCTCGCGCTCTGCGCGCTCTTTTTGCAAGACCCTAATTTTCCGACTGGAGATAAAGTTTCCGAAATCATACACGACCCGATTTCTCTATTTAACTTCGGGTCCCAAGGGGTTTTAGGTGGTGCCGTGTGCGGCATGATCATCGCTTGGTATCTCCGCAAAGAAGTAGGATCGCGTGACCGCAGTGCGCTCGCGGATGCTTAGAACGCCGGGATTGAAAAGGCGGGCGGGAAGGTCGTGCTCGAATAGTCAGTAGGAATGTGGTCACTTTCGCGGATGCACTTAGTCGATCTCCCACCTTTCGCTGGCCTCGAGTCGCGATCATCTGTGGGTTCCACGGCGGAACCAACACCAGATTGACATTCCCTCTGACACCCTCAGTTCCCCTCGTATCCCGCGATCGCCATCAACTTGCCCTTCGCGTCGGACGCCATCGACGCGTCCGTTGGGGACCGCGAGACTTCGACCAGCTGCTCGCTGCATCGATTCCCGAGTTCGATCCGTCCGATCCGCTTCATCAGGAGCTTGCGGCCGAGGGGTTGCGCGCCGAAAAAGTCGCGGCGCTAGTCGAATTGCCGGAAAACATGCACTTCATTCGTGCGCGCGGCATCATCCGCAAGGCACTGCGTGAAGATGGCGTCGCCGACCGCATCGAAAAGCTCGTCGCGCGATTACTCCCAAAGCGCTCATAGCTCACCGGGCGCAACACGGTTCTCGCCGCCCCTGAGTCAGTCAGCACCCGCTGAGACGATTCGGGATATCGAAACGAGCCGTTCTCCACAGCACAAATACCGCACGATCGATCACTCCCCCGATATCTCTCGACCGGCAAACGAGCTAATCCTTAATCGTCCTCCCAGAAAGCCGGCTCGGCCTTCAATCAGAACTCGACCTAGCTATTGCTCGAGCCGAGCCTCCGGTCTCTTTAGGCTTATGGTCGAGAACAATCTATCGAGGTGCCGCAATGATCAAATACGCAAGCAATTTTTTAGTCGCCTTTTGTGCCGGTCTTACAATGGTCTGGATCGCCGGATGTACGCCCACTACTCACGTCACCGAAACCACCACCACCAGACAATATGACACTACCAATCCTCCGGTCGCGATGACGCCGGTCCCGAATTCAAACACCACTACCACCACCCAATTCAGCAATGGCACCGTGCAGCGCACCTATACTCAGCCCACGCCGTACGCGCCTGCGGATCAAACCACCACCACCGTGACCACGCAACCCAATGACGGCACCGTACAGAAACGAACCACCACCACTTACTCGGCCCCGTATTAGCTTAATGCACGTTACCCGCGCTCGTTGATTGGGCCGCGGCGCGTTTGCGTAATCTGCGCAAGGGTGAAATTTTTCGCCGCGCGTGGATGTAATTCTTCACCACGACGGGGGAAAAATTTCCCCGCAAACAAATCGCGGCAATGTTTCACGTGAAACATTGCCGCCTTAATTTCGCTGTGAAATCGCGCCGGCGGCTTCACCGTCCGGCCGCATCCAGCCCCTCAAACCGTCGAGACGGCGCGGGGTGAAATCCTTCGGTGGCGCGCCACCGGAGCCCAGCCCTCAGATTCCAGTTGCCATGCTCGGCGCAACACGCGCGCTCGCCGTCAGCTGCCCGGCGCTTTTACGACGACGCCCTGTCGGAAGGTCTGTGAGCGTCCGTCCACGGTCGTGATCGTCAGCGAACAGACATAGTTCCCGGGCATCGTGTAGTTATGGAAAATGTAAAGTTCCGGCGGCAACGCGGAGACCGTGCCGTCGCCGAAATTCCATGAGTAGGTCAGAAACCCGATGCCTTCGGGATCGTTGGCAAGCACGAAGAAGCCGACCTGCATCGGCGCCGTACCGTAGGGCGGCGCCGCCATCATCGAACCGGTGATCGGCTCGCGGATGTGCATCTTCGCCATCGGCGGCGGCATCGACGGGTCACTCGCCGGCATCGACGGATTCTTCGTCACGGAGTCCGAATCATTGCCGGAGTCCATCGCGCTGCCGCCCTCGTCCTGCGCGCGCAGCCCGGCGGGATTCAACGCGATCGCGGCCGCCGCGATCGCCGTCATCAGTGTGAATGCGGCGATACGTCCCAGTCTCATCGGATATCGAAACAACTCAACTTCATTCTCGCTTGAAGGTTACAACCGCAAGCATGATCCGCCAAGCGATGGATAACGCCCGCGCGATGCGCTCGCGCGCCCGGCGGGAAGACCGCGCCCAAGGTCCACCGCCTATTGCATCACGAAGCCGCCGTCGGGATGCAGAATCGAGCCGGTGAAGTAGCTGCCCTCCTCGCTAGCGAGGAACAACGCGGTGTTCGCCACATCGACCGGCTTGCCGATTCGCTTGAGCGGCGCCTGCCTCATCATGCGATCGAAATTCTTGCTCTCCTGCAGGTCCTTGGTCATCGGCGTGTCGATGACCCCCGGTCCGATCGCATTGCAGGTGATGTCGTAGCGGCCGAGTTCGAGCGCCATGTTCTTCATCAACATCCAGACGCCCGCCTTGCTCACCGCGTACTCGCCCGAGCCCTTGATTGGAATCTTCGCGGCGCCCGAAGCGATCGCGATAATCCGGCCGCCGCGACCCTGCGCGATCATCTGCCGGGCGGCGGCCTGGCAGGTCAGGAAGCAGCCGTCGAGGTTGATCGCCATCAGCCGGCGCCATTCCTCGAAGGGAATCTCGTGGAGCAACTTGTGCTTCACTTCGCCCTCGCCATACCGCGCATGGGAAACGCCCGCCGCCGCAAGCAAAATGTCGAGGCCGCCAAGATCCTTGACGCACTTCGCGAGCATCGCCGTGACCTGCGCGGGGTCGCTGACATCGACCTGGATCGCGGAGGCTTTGCGGCCGAGCTTGCGCACCGCGGCCGCGGTCTCCTCCGCGGCGGCCAGGTTACGGTCGGCGACGGCGACATTGGCGCCCTCTTCGGCAAACCGAATCGCCGACGCGCGTCCGATTCCGCTGGCGGCGCCGGTGATCAGCGCGTTCTTTCCATCAAGCCGTAAACTCATACCGATAAACTCCTGCGGTCCTCTGCGCCCACCGACGGGCCGGCGTGGCGCGAACTAAGTCCGAGTGGGCTAGTTAGCACTGTTCGTTAAGTTGGTCGAGCAGGGACTTGGCGTCGATGAGGTCGGGGGTGTCGAAGCCTTCGGTGAACCAGTTGGTGGGCGCGTCAGACCCGCAGCAGCCATTCGCTGAGATCGACGGTGAACGCCTCGCCGTCGGTCAACATCAGCGACTTGGGCGACCGCCGCAGATGCACCTTGACCGTGTCCAGCTCGCGCGGCATCAGGTAGATGAGGTCGCCCCCCGACATCGAGATGACGCGTATGCGTTCCTCGCCGTGGCGCTCCGCACCGGAAATTTCGTAGGGGCTCAGATGGAAGGGGTAGCCGCGCACGCGCACCGCAACCGTGTCGTATTCCTCGATCACGCCGACGAAAAAGCGCGTGTTGTCGTCTTTGAAGAGCTTGCGGTCGATGATCAGCACGCGATCGCCGTCGTTTAACGCGGGCATTCTGCTTCCCTCCCGGATTCGCCCTGAGGCGCTACTGCGAACTCGATTGTACCCATCCGGCGGATTCAAATCGACGCCTTGCCGAGTGAACCGGAGGTCGTTGAGGCCCGACGTGCTCCAGCGGTTCAACCGTCCTGCGCCGACTCGCCTCTGGGCGGACGCCTTTCACGGCGCGTGCGAGACCGCTACGATAAGTGGTTTGAACGTAGCGGCGGCGCGCTTCATGCCGTCGCCCGCGAGGAATCGCAGTGCTGACGCTCGACAAGGTCACCAAACATTTCGGCGGCCAGACGATTTTCGACGGCGCGAGCTGGTCGATGCCCGACGATGGACGCGTGGGGCTGGTCGGCCTCAACGGCGCCGGCAAATCGACCCTGCTGCGCATCATCGCCGAGCTGGTGCCGCCCGACGGCGGCCGCATCTCGCGCCCGCAACGCACGCGCGTCGGCTATCTGCATCAGGATTCGCCCGAGATGGGCGGGCGCTCAGTGCTCGACGAAACGCTTTCCGCACTGGCCGAGATGCGTCAGCACGATCGCCGCCGCATCGAAATCGAAGAGATTCTGGCGACCAATCATTCGGGCCCGGATCACGACGCCGCCCTAGAGGAACTGGGCGACGTGCTGAGCGAGCTTGAACGCCACGGCTTCTACAATGCCGACAGCCGTGCGACGTCGGTGCTGTTCGGCCTGGGCTTTCGCGAGGAAGACCTTGAGCGCGACGTCGCAGAGTTCTCGGGCGGCATCCGCATGCGCATCGCGCTGGCCAAGCTGTTGCTGCAGCGGCCCGACTTCCTGATGCTCGATGAGCCGACCAACCATCTCGATATCGAGGCGCGCAACTGGCTCGAGGAATACCTGGAGGATTACGAGGGCGGCATCATCCTGGTCTCGCATGACCATTATTTCCTCGACCGCGTGACCCGCCGCACGGTCGAGGTCTCGCGCGGCGCGCTGAACGAATACAACGGCAACTATTCGTTCTACCTGGTCGAACGCGAGCGCCGCTTCCAGGCCGACCTCGCGGCTTACGAAAAGCAGCGCGTGGAAATCGAGCACATGGAGGCCTTCATCAGCCGCTTCCGCTACCAGGCAAGCAAGGCCAAGCTGGTCCAGAGCCGCATCAAGCAGCTCGAAAAAGTCGAACGCCTGCGATCGCCTGCGGGGCTCGAAAAGCCGCCGACAATCAAGTTTCCGGACTGCGATCGCGGCGCACGGCGCGTGGTCGAATTGCGCCATGCGGTAAAGCGCTACGGCGAGCTCACGGTTTACAGCGGAGTCAGCCTGGAGATCGAGCGCGGCTCGCGCATCGCGCTGGTCGGCCCCAACGGCGCCGGCAAATCGACCATGATCCGGATGCTCGCGGGCGTGGACGATCTGACCGCGGGCGAGCGCATCGTCGGCGACAAGGTCGTGATGGGCTACTTTGCGCAGAACCTCGCCGAATCGCTCGACTACGACGGCACCGTGCTCGACGAACTCAGCCGCAGCGCGCAGGGCATGACGTCCACGGAAATCCGCAATCTGCTCGGCGCGATGTTGTTCTCGGGCGACGAGGTGCAGAAGCGCGTCGGCGTGCTCTCGGGCGGCGAACGGGCACGGCTGGCGCTGGCCAAGGTTATCGCGCGGCGCAACAACTGCCTGCTGCTCGACGAGCCGACCAACAATCTCGATATCGTCGCCAAGGAGACCCTGCTTGAGGCACTCCGGCGCTTTCCGGGCACGGTGGTGATCGTCAGCCACGACCGGCATATCCTGAACCAGCTCGTGACGCAGGTGATCGAAGTCGGCCACGGGCATGCGGTGCGCTACCTCGGCAATTACGACGACTACCTGGCGAAGAAGGCACAGGAAGAATCGCGCGCGGCGCAGGGTGCGACGGCGGCCAAGGTCGAGGGCGCACGCAGCCGCCTGACGCAGGTCGGCAGTTCCGTCGCGGTGGAGCCTGCCACCAATGGCGTCGCACCGGCGACCTCCGTGAATGGTAACGCGTCGGCGGCGCAGTCCGCGCCGCCGCATCGCGCGAGCAGCAACGGTGGCAGCAAGCCGGCCGGCTCCGTCGATCGCGAGGCCGATCGCAGGCGATCGCAAAATGCACGCAAGCGCGCTGAAATCGAAGCGGTGATCGAGCGCAAGGAAACCGAGCGGGCCGCGCTGGCGACCGAAATGAACGATGCGAATTTCTACCTCGTGCGCAAGGACGCCAAGGAAATGATCGCGCGCTATGAACTGCTTGACCGCGAGATCGAGAAGCTCTACGAGGACCTGGTCGGCGTCGAGGATTCGGGCGCCGCGAAATAATGACGCGCGTCGTGGTGCGAGCGACGCGAGCAGTCCGAAAAGTCAGGTCAAGACTGTTGGGCTGCTCGTCAGGCACTGAAGCAGCTTGCTTACGTGTCCGCGTAGGGTCTCCTCATCGTGATCCGCAAGACCGACCCACACCTATCCCTGTGGGAAGTGTGAAACCTGTCAAAGGTTTCACAAGTCTCCTCCCCTCTCCGCCCGTACTCGCCTGTCACCGGCAGCACCGGATAATATCGCTGGCGTGAGCGGCGAAAATCCACCCGAACTCGAAGCGTGGCTGCAAGGCACCGTCGCCAGGCGCTTTCCCGGCGCGAGCGTCGCGTCGCTCAACGCGCTCAAGGGCGACGCGTCGTCGCGCCGCTTCTGGCGCGTCTCGATAGCGCACGCTGATAGCGATGACAATCGCACGACGCCGTCCACCGCGATCGCGATCGATCTCGGTCCCGACGATCTCCCGCTATACGCACGCGCCCTCAATCTGATTCCCGAGCCGCTCGCGGAGCCGCCGTGGATCAGCCTGCAACGTTTCCTCGCGACGGCTGGGGTGGCGGTCCCCGAGGTTTACGCGGACGACGCGCGCGCACGTCTGCTGCTGGTCGAAGATGTCGGCGAACTCCCGCTCTTCGAGGCCGCGCTGCATGGCGACGCGGGCGATCTCTACCGGCTCGCCGCCGATGAACTGCTGACGATTCATCTCGAGGGCACGCGCCGTCTCGACCACGGCTTGATCGCGGCGCGCGTGGCTTACGACGAGCGGTTGTTTCGCTGGGAGCTGTCGCAGTTCGTTGATTACGGCGTCGCCGAAGTGTCGCCGGCGGCCGACCCCAATGCGATCGCACCCGAACTCGACGACCTCGCGGCGCGCCTCGGCCGCTACCCGCGCGTGCTTTCGCATCGCGACTACCACGGTAACAATCTCTTCCTGCAGGCGACGCCGCAAAACACATGGCGGCTGCGCGTGATCGATTTCCAGGACGCCCTGATGGCGCCGGCGGCGCAGGACCTCGCGGTGCTGCTGACGACGCGCGACGCCGTTCGCATCATCACGCCGACGATCGAGCGGCGCATGCTCGACTACTACTTCGCCGCGCACATTCGGCGCGGGACGCCGATGGCGCTAACGCTCGACGAATTCCTCGAGAGCTACCGCCTGTGCGTCCTGCAACACGCGCTGAAGGTGATCGGACGCTTTATCTGGCTCGAACGCAACGGCAAGCAGGGTTACGCCGCCTACATTCCCTATGCGCTCGATCAGGCGCGCCGCGTGCTTGCGGGTCGCAAGGACTTCGCGCGACTGCACGCAGCATTGGGCGCGTAGCGCGATCGCGCGTCATCGCGCATGATACTCACGATGATGCGAAACATTTCCATTTGTGTCGCGTCCGCGGCGCGATGAAGGGGTTGGTGCTTTCGGCCGGCTACGGCGAGCGTCTGCGGCCGCTCACCGAAACGACGCCCAAACCGATTCTGGAAGTCGGCGGCCGCCCGCTGATCCATTACCCGTTGCTGATGCTCAAGCGGGCGGGCATCACCGAGGTCGCGATTAATGTGCATCACCTGGCCGCCGAGATCGAACGCACGATCGGTGACGGCGCGGCGCTAGGTCTGCGAATTACCTATTCACCCGAGCGCGTGCTGGCCGGAACCGGGGGCCCGCTGGTGGTGCTGCGCGAGTACTTCGGCAACGAACCGTTCGTGCTGCTCAACTGCGACACGATTCTCGATCTCGATCTCGCGGCCATGATCGGGTTTCATCGCGAGCGCCGCGGGATGGCGACGTTCGTGCTGCGCGCGGGCGGCGATCCCGACGCTTACAGCCGTATCGAATGCGACGCTGCGGGACGGATTCGCCGGATGCGCCTGCTGCGCGGGCGCGCGCGCGGCGAGTTTATCGACTACCCGCGCGACCTGGACGCGAACGTCGCGGCGGCGCTCACGCCGTATATGTACTGCGGCGTGATGGTCTGCGAACCGGAGGTTTTCGCGATGACGCCGGCGGCGCCGCCGTTCTCCCTGATGGGCGATCTGTTCGCACCGATCGCCGCGCGCGGAGTGCCGCTGTTCGGCTACATCCATCGGGGCTTTTTCCGCACGGTTGACGATTTGCCCGGTTACGAAGCCGTGCGCGACGAGTTTGCCAGCGCGCCCCCGCCGTTGGATTTCCTGCTCTAGCGCGGGCTCAGCCGGGGGCGCTCTCAGAGCCGTGCTCCATCGAGTTCCGTTTAATAACCTATGGTGCAATGCGTGTCGCCCAAACGCCGGCGGGTCTTTGACCGATCAACGATTCAACCGCGCCGCGCTCGCCTTAAAACGGCCGGCAATAATCTTTGCGATTAAGGGGCGCCGCTTGCGACGCGTTACGCGCTGAAGCAAGCTGAACCCGAGAGGTCATCAGATGTACAAGATTGTCGCCTTCTGGGGAGCACCCAAACCGTCCGACGTCGAGAGCTTCGAGAAGTATTATGTCGACGTCCACGTGCCGCTCGCACGGAAGGTTCCGCACGTGCGCAAGCTCGTGCTGACGCGGGCCGAGTCCGGCCTGGAAGGCGCGGCCGCCCCGTTCCATCGCGTGGCGGAACTTCATTTCGACAATCCCGAGGCGTTCCATCGCGCAAGCGAAACCGCGCAATGGCGTGCGATGCGCGAGGACGCCGGCAAGATGGTCGCGCGTTTCGGCGTGACACTGCAGGCCGCGGTCGGATGGGAGCGCGAATAGCCCGCGGCTGAACCCGCCGGACCCTCGCCGCTAGCCGAGCAGATGTTTGCTCGCGATCGCGGCGCCGTCGCGCATCGCGCACAGCTTCTCCCACACGACCTCCTCGGCGACCGGCGCCAATCCGGTCGTCGTCTCGAAGCCGCAATCCGTACCCGCCTTCACGCGGCGCGGATCGCCCACCGCCCGGCGATGGCGAATGGATGACGTGCAACCGCGATCCGGCTATCGTTACGCGAATCCTGAAGGAGAGAACCGAAACGATGAGGCGATCAGCCAGTTTTCCGGCACTCGTGATGTTGTGTGCATTCGCGATCGTCTTGATCGGTAACTCGTCTTTCGCCGAGTCGCCCCGCGGAACTTGCCAAGACAAGCTGGTAGGCAACTCTTATGACTGCATTTACACGTTTTTTTCGGGCGATTACGGCTTTACCGATAAGTCCGTTTGCATAGAATTCGTCACCGGAGGGCTCTCCCAGAACTTTGACCTTGTAGGCGTTCTAGGCCCTCTCTCCAGTGACTACGGATGCGCATGCGAAAAGAAAGGCTCTTTCAGGGCGCCTTCGTTCGATGCATCGGCGAACGCCTTCGAATGTGTAGGCGACCTTGTGAATGTTGTTCAATTCCACGGCAAAGTAGAGTCCAACAAAGTCCGTGGCCAAGCATCAGAGGAAAGCGGCGTGACGATAGTGTTTGACTGCACGAAGCGTTTTACCGCCTGCTTCCCATGATCTGAATCACGACTTCATTCGAAACCACCCCCGAATTCCGCTGACGCTTGACAGAATGGTTACAATGGATGTCAGGAGGGTTTATTAGATGAGACCCAAGGTGCGAGCCCTGTCGCACGCCGGTTCCGAGCGCGATCAAGTTCCCGCGCCCGAATCGATGGCCGACGGCGAGCTGTTCGACGCTTACTCACAGGCGGTGATCCACGCCGCCGAGGTCGTCAGCCCGGCGGTGGTCTATATCGAAGTCACGCGCCGTGCGCAGGCGGCGTTAAATAGTCCGCGCGGCGGCGCCGGTGCTGCGCCTGAACGTACGCTCCCCGGACCGCATTCGACCGGCTCGGGCTTCATCTTCACGCCAGACGGCTACGTTCTCACCAACAGCCACGTCGTGCGCGGCGCGGGGCGCATCGATGTCGCCCTCAGCGACGGCCGCCGCACGCAAGCCGATCTGGTCGGCGACGATCCCGATACCGACCTTGCGGTAATCCGCATCGGCAGTGGCGATCTGGTCGCCGCGCATCTCGGCGATTCACATGCGATTCGCGTGGGACAACTGGCGATCGCAATCGGCAATCCCTACGGCTTCCAGTATTCGGTCACGGCCGGCGTCGTCAGCGCACTGGGCCGCTCGCTGCGATCGCAATCCGGGCGGCTGATCGACAACGTCCTGCAGACCGACGCGGCGCTCAACCCGGGCAACTCCGGCGGCCCGCTAGTCAGTTCGCGCGCCGAGGTCATCGGCGTCAATACCGCGTCGATTCTACCCGCACAGGGCATCTGTTTCGCGATCGCGATCAATACCGCGAAATTCGTAGCCGCCCAGCTCATCCGCGACGGCCGCGTCGAGCGCGCGTGGCTGGGAATCGCGGGACAGAACGTCGAACTGCATCGGCGCGTCGTCCGCTTCCACGAGATCAAGACCCCCAGCGGCGTGATGGCGGCGTCGGTGGAAATCGACAGCCCGGCGGATCGCGCGGGGATTAAACGCGGCGACGTGATCGTCGGCTTCGGCGGCCAAACCGTCGCCGGCAGCGACGACCTGCAGCGGCTGCTCACGGGCGACCAGGTCGGCGCGCGATCGGCGATCACGATAGTTCGCGGGACTGAGAAGATCGCGCTCGAGATCGTACCCGCGTCGCGCCCGCCCGTGCGCTCATAAGCGCCCGCGCGCAAGTCCCTTCGGGGCTGCAATGGCCGCGGCATGATAACGCTTTTGCCTTGCCGTTTGGTTAAAAGTGCGACAATATCCCCGCGCTGAAGGGTAGGCGCGGGTTGCTTCATCTGCCGGCTGCGGTGAGCGGCTGTTACGGGAGAGAATATCGCCCGGCAGCCGGTGCGAACACGCTGAACTGGCTACGCGATTTACCAACGTTCAACCATTGATCGTTCGCGCTCCATCCGTTGGCGATGGCGGCGCGGGATTTTGGGAGAGAAAATGGCGGTATCAGGATTGCGACACGGTCAAAGATTAACCTCGATAATATTGGCGTCCACATCGATCGCCCTCATACTCGCCGTCGGCACCGGGCGCACTCACGCCGAGACTCAAGCGCCACCCGAACAGGCAACGCCCGTTGCGCCGGCGTCCGGCGCGGCGACTGTCCCGGAGCCCGCGGCCGCAACGGGAACTGCTCCAGCGGCCGGCGACACCATCGCTCCGGGCACCACCATTACCGGGCAGAACTGGCAGCAGTATCAGCAGTTCATGCCCGACGGTATGGTCGCGCTGTTCCAGGGCAAGTATTTCTGGAAGATACCGCCCGATGTCCAGATGGAGGTTGGGCCGACCGTCATCCATCCGCTGCCGAAAACTTACATGGAGGCCACCGAAAAATATTCGGCGCAGGTCAAGCTGGTCGATCTTCCCGATGGCGGCTTGACGTTGTCCGGTTACCAGGGCGGCATTCCGTTTCCCAATCCCGCCGAACCGCATCAAGGATGGAAGGTGCTGGCTAATCTCTGGTACCGCTACCTGCCGCATCTGATCGTCGATACTTACGGCCAAGGATGCCTGATCAATCGCAGCGGCAACATCAGCTGCACGGCCGCGCTGATCGTCAATCGCCAGCTCAGCTACAATACCGACCCCAATACACCTGCGAGCTATCCGGGATCGGAAAGCAAGTTTTCCACCGAATATTTGATGGTGCTCGAACCCGAGCAGCAGCGCTACACCGCATTTCTTACGATCACCTATGCGGACCCGACCAAGCCCGAGGACACCTATCTCTTCCTCCCTCAGTTGCGCCGCTATCAAGCGGTCTCCTCTTCCGCCCGCTGCAGTCCCAACCAGGGCACCGATTCGACGCAGGAGGACTACCGCTTCGGTTTCAATTCCAACATTACCGAGCTCAAGGTCGAGATGCTGGGCGAGAAAAAGATCCTCGCGCTGCTCAACGCGAATTTGCCGCCCGGCAAATTTCCCGAGAATTTCGACATGCCGCTGGGTTGGCCCAAGCCCTCTTGGGGGAAGTGGCAGGTGCGCGACGTTTACGAGATCGCGGTGAGCAAGATTCCCTCGAAAGCCTCGGGTTATTGTTACGGCAAGCGCGTCATGTACGTGGACAAGGCGACCTTCGCCCCGCTCTGGGAAGACCTCTACGATTCCGACCTGAAGCTGTGGCGCATCTTCGGGCTTTTCCTGCGCGCGGCAGACGTTCCGGATGTCGGTACGGTTGACGCGACCGGCTCGATGGTGTGGGCCTTCTGGGACGTGATAAATTCTCACGCGACCTTTTTTATCGATCCCACCGCGGGTCACCCGTTGTATGTAAACGACGCGGCCCCGAAGGAATATTCGGATTTGGCGCGATTTTCGTCCGCCCCCGGATTGAATCTGATTATGCGCTAAGCGCGATTCACCGACTGGAATTGGCGCCCACCGGCGCCAGCCCCTTCGCGTCCGCATGGGCGGTTACGCGATTTCCCGGAGGTTCCGCAATGAAAATCGGCGTCTCGATGTTCTTGACGGAGAAGACCGGTAACCCCGGCGCGATCGCGCGCGAAGCGGAAAATCTCGGCTTCGAATCGTTCTGGGTCGCCGAGCACCTGGTGATGCCGGTGACCTATTCGACCTGGTATCCGCGCGGCAAGGACGGCAAAGTGCCGGAGTTCTATGCCACCTTGATCGACCCGTTCGTCGCGCTCGCGACGGCCGCGGCCGCCACCAAAACCATCAAGCTCGGCACCGGTATCTGCCTGCTGCCTGAGCGCAACGTGATCGAGACCGCCAAAGCCGTCGCCTCGCTCGACCTTTTGTCGGGCGGCCGGTTTATCTTCGGCGTCGGCGCCGGATGGTTTCCCGAAGAGGCCGCCATCATGGGCGTTGATTTCAAGCGCCGATGGCTGCATCTGCGCGAAGCGGTCGAGGCCTTGCGCGAGCTGTGGACGAAAGACGAGGCGAGTTACGACGGCGAGATCATCAAGTTTCCGCCAGTGAAGCTCTATCCGAAACCGGTGCAGAAGCCAGGGCCGCCGATTATCCTCGGCGCGCACGATCCGAAACACGCGATGAGACGCGTGGCCCGTTATGCCGACGGATGGTGCCCCGGCGGACTATCGCCCGAAAAGGCCCGCGAATGTATACCGCAGATTCGTGCGATGGCGCGCGACTTCGGGCGCGACCCCGACCAGCTCGAATTTTCGGTGCTGCAAATGGCCGCCGATACCGCGGCCGGCCCCACCGCCGATGCGCTCGCGCAATATCGCGATGCCGGCGTCACCCGCGTCGTCGTGCTGCCCGGCGCATCGGCGGATTCAGATGGCGTCAAACTCGTGCGCGAACTCGCGCCGCTGGTCGAACGCGCCGCGAAACTGTAGGCGGCAGTTGAGAAACCGTCAGACCTTGCCGATGAGGTCGCGCTCGGCCGTGGCGATCGCCGCCAGAACTTGGGCGACCTCGCGCCCGCGCGGCGGCAGAATCAGGCGGCCGACTCCAAGCTCGGCATAGCGCAGCGCGAGATCGCGATCGAGTTCGCCCTTCGGCGTGACGCTCACTTCGATTTCGTCGAACGGCCGACCCGCATCGCTACAGGCGACGCGAATCCCCTCGAGGCACACCCGCGTCGCGTCGAGGTCGAGCGCATAACCGTACCAGCCATTACCCAGGCGCGCCGTGCGGCTGAACGCATGGGTGGTCTTGCCGCCGAATACAATCTCGGGATGCGGCTGCTGGAGTGGACGCGGCTCGGCCCGCACGCCGCCAAACGAAAAGTAACGGCCGCGAAATTCCGCCGTATGCATCGTCCACAACGCCTGCATCGCGGCGAGACTCTCCTCCGCACGGCGCCCCTTATGATCGAACGGCATCCCCACCGCGTTGAACTCGAACTCCAGGTTGCCGATTCCGATACCGAAGATGAGGCGGCCGCCCGACACCACATCGACCGACGCGAGCTGCTTGGCCAGAATCACCGGATTGCGCAGCGGCAGGATCATGATCCCGGTGCCGAAGCGCAGTGTGCGCGTATGCGCCGCAGCGAACGCCATCGTGACGTTCAGGTCAACGAAATCGATCCGAGGGGGCATTGGCGAAGCCGGCGTCTGCGGATCGGCGAGAGCGAGATGCTCGCCACCCCAGAAGCTCTCGAAGCCGGCCTCTTCGGCGGCGCGCGCAACCGCCGCGATCGCCTCAGGCGTAACGCACGGCCGCATGTTCATCCCGAACAATCCGAATTTCATGCGTCGAGCACTACCACGAAGCGCTAGCGCAATTCACATCGGCGACAGCGTCACCGGCGAGAATAGTCAGGCGGAGAAGTCCGCTTGGCGCGAACCCGCGGGCGCGAGCGGCAGGTAATTTTCCAGCTCGAATTCACCGATGACGACGGTGCCGGCGCTCTCGAGCCAGGCGTGGGCGGCGAGGCCGGCGTCAGGCGTCTTGCGCACGCCAATCCGCAGCTCCGAGCGATAGCCGAACCGTCCCAGCAGCGTTTGCGCCGCCAGCGCGCGCACCAGGCAGTTGGACCCGCCGGGGATGAAGCGGCTGGCCGCGCGCACCGCCCATGAGACGCGATCGACCGTGGGTGGCGAGACCGACGATTGCGGCGGCGGTCCGCACCACGCATGGGCGCGCCGGTCGGGCGGGGTTACGCGCGAAGCCCTGCGCTTGGCGGCGGCGAAACCGGCCGTGCGCAGACCAAACCAGGTGACGGCAAGCGTCCGCGCAGCCGCTATCGCGAGCGCGCGGTCACGGCGGTCGAGCCGGATAAAATTAGCGGCGGTTCCCATCGCAGATTTGAATCAGGGCACGCTCATTGAACTGAGCGAGCAGTGTGGCAGAAGCATATGGCGCGGGCCGCACTAGAGCAACCGAGGAATCGCACCGCTGCGCCAGGTGATAGAAGCTGTCGAGGAACGCGGAACCTTTAGTTTTTTGGAAACTGAAACCTCGTGAGGTTTCAGTGAAACTATTGCCGCACCCGCGACTCAACTCGCAGCGGCCCTCGCGGCGGCACCCGGCGTCCGTTCGTAGCGCGTGATGAAATATGGGCGGCGCCACGCGATGTAGGCGGGCAGGATCAGCACCCCGGCGATCATGTTGGTCGCCATCAGGAAGATCAGCAGCACGCTCATCTCGTTGTGGAACAGCAGGGGCGAGAATGCCCACGGCAGAATGCCCCCGATCATCACGGCGAAGGTGCTGAAGACCGACGCGCCGGTGCTGCGCAATGCGGTCGTGACCGCCTCGTTGACCGATGCCCCACCCATCACCTCGTCGCGAATTCGGGCTACCGTGTAGATGCCGTAATCGACGCCGAGGCCGATGCCGAGCGAAATCACCGGGATGGTGTCAATCGTCAGGCCGATATTGCGCGCATTCATGTAAATGAACGCGCCGAAGTTCGCCATCACGCACGAGATGATGAAGAGCGTGCCCGCGGTGATCGACCAGAAGCTGAAGGCGCAGCAGAGAAAAATCACCAGCAGCACGAAAGTCAGGTTGATGATGTCGAGCTTGTACAGTACGTCGTTGGCCGCGAGATAAAGTCCCGCCACGCCACCGAGGTACTTGAGGCTGACCTTCGACAGTGCCGGATCGGGCTTAATTCTCAGGTCGGCGAACCGTTTAATGTCGGCGCGCACCTGGTTCAGACGATTGTAGGTATGATCCGGCAGCAGCACGCGGATGCAGGAATTGGTCATGTGCGGGGAGAAAGCGAAGAATCGCTCCATCTCACCCGGCGCGCTACCGCCCAGAAACATGTACCAGAGGTTGCCGCCCAATTCGGTCCCCATCGGGATGCTTTGAAACTTGGGGAAACCGTTGTGGAACATCATGTTGAGCGGCTTCATCGCAATATTGGTAAACGATGCCACCGCGGTCGCATCGCCCCGGCTGAGCAGGTAGGCACCGAGGTCGTCGGTCATGCGCATGACTTCCGGGCCGATGCTTGACTGCGGATCGGGATAGTCGGGGCTCGATAGCACCACCCATCCGACGTCAGTCGGGAAGAACTTGCCGATCTCGGCGATATCGCGATTGACCTTTGAATCCTGGCGATAAAGCGGCGTACCCGGTGTCTGATATCCGATCCGCGCACGCTGTCCCGAAATGACGCCGAACACGATGAACAGCGCGCCGCCCGCGAGCAGCGACGTGCGCACGATGCCCGGCGTGACCGGCACTTTCACCAACCAATCGACGAAGGCGTGAAACGGCCCGCGCCGCTGACCAGCACTCCGCCGCGTTAGCCAACTGCGCTCGCGGATGCGTGGCCGCGGCAGGTAGCTCATGAAGATCGGCTGGAACACGAACACCATCAGGATGCTCGCCGCCAGCCACATCGTGCCGCCCACGCCGATCTCCTTCAGCACCGGAATACCGCCGAGCGAGATGAAGATAATGCCCGCGATGTCGGCGAGAATCGACAGCAGTCCCGGCGGCAACATCACGTCGGTGGTGGTTGCGCACGCGAGCAGCTTGTCGTCGAGGCGATCGAGTTCGTCGTAGTAGCGGCCCTGCCACTGGATTCCGTGGCTGAGATCGCGCGCCGTCAGGATGAACGGGATCACCAGCATCACGGGGTCGAAGTTGTAGCCCATCAGGCTGACGAACCCCAGGCCCCAGATCGCGGAAAATGTGCCGGTCAGGATCGGCGCCCACCAACTGCTGCGCTCGCCGATGCTCAGATAAAGAATGATAAGCATCAACGAAATTGCGATTAGAAAAATGACCTTGATGTCGGTGAGATAATTGTAGCCCCAGCCCGAGATGATCGGCTCACCGGACACGAAGATCTCGGTATTGTCGTCCCGGTACTTCGCGATGATGGCCTGGATTCCGTCGAACAGCGCCTTGTAGTCGAGTCCGTGTTCGTTGAAGCTCGCCGTGATCATCGCGCCCTTGTCATCGTACGTGATCAGGCTCTGCACGGGCTCGCGATGCGTCATCACGTTGCGCCGCAGTTCGTCCAGCCCGGCCGTGGTCGAAGGCACGCGCGGATACATGTAGTTGATCGAGATGAGCGCGCCCGGAATCGCTCGGCTAAAGGCTACGCGATAGGAGGCCAGCGAAAAGATTTCGTTGTGGTCAACGCCCGGCAGGGTATTAACGTCGGCCGTAGCGTCCTCAATTTTTGTCAGCGTTTTGAAATTATAGATGTCGCCGTGCTTGACCCGCATCATCAGGTAGAGGGTCTGCGCACCGCCGTACTGATTCTGGAATTGCCGGTAAAGCAGCGTGTTTTGATGGCCCGACGGAAAGAAATTTTCGAAGCTGGTTGCGATCCGGACGTTGGCCGCCCAGTAGCCCATGAAAGCGGTGACCGCGATTAGCACCAGCCCAATCGGCGCGCGGAATTGAAGGATGTACTTGCCAAGCCCCCAAGGCTCGCTGGTACTCGAACTGGCCATTAGTTGACTTCTCCGGAGGTTCCCGAGTGTAGGGCGGGCTCAAGCGGTCCCCCAAGACTCTTCAAGCCCTGCCCTCACCGGGACCAGATTCCGTACCATCCTCGAACGTTCAATAGCAAGGCCCGCGCAGCTCGGCATTCGCCAATTTTCCGTCAATGTGCGGATGGCGCGCCCCCGGTCGCCGCCTGCCGGCGCATTACAAATACCAACGGCGTCAGGAAAAAAAAGATATATGCGATGAGCCGGAAATCATCCACGAAGGCCAGTACCGCCGCCTGGCGCTGCACCTCCTGATACACCATCCCGAGAAATGGAGCCGACCCGTGCCGCATGAACCCGTTGATTTGCCCCGACGCCGCGGGAAACGAACGGCTCCAGATGCCGAAGCGAAACGGGTCCACCTGTTGCGCCAGGTAGGTCTGATGGATTTGCGAATGGCTGCTCACCATCGCGACCAGGATCGCGATCCCGATGCTGCCGCCGATAGTCCGCACCATGTTGAACAATCCCGACCCCGTAGCCATCTGTTCTTTTGAGACTGCCGACAGGCTGAGCGTCGTCATCGGAATGAAGATCAGGCCCGAACCGATGCCGCGATACAGGCCGGGAAGCGCGATGTTCCAGAAATCGATTTGCGCGGTGAAGTGCGCCATGCTCCAGGTGCCGTAACCGCCGATCATGCATCCGATCGCGACCAGGATGCGCGCGTCCATCAGGTTGAACAGCCGGCCCGCCAGCATGATCGAAGCCAGCGTGCCGAAACTCTGAATAGAAAGTACGAAGCCGGCGATCAGTGGGGTATAGCCGGCGATTTGCTGGCAGTAGAGCGGGATCAGGACGTAGGTCCCGTACATCGCGAACATCACGATCGTCGTGAAAACCGTGCCCACCGCGAAGGTTCGATTGTTGAGCACGCGCAAGTCGACAATCGGCTCCGCCGTCCTCAACTCCTGGATCACGAACAGAATCACCCCGATGCTGCCCACCGCCAACAGCAGGTTGATGGTCTCGGAGTTGAACCAGTCGAGCCGTTCGCCCTTGTCCAGCATGATCTGGATACAACTGACCCCGATCACCAGGTAGCAGAGGCCCCACCAGTCGATTTTTTTGATGCCGCGCTTCACATAGGTCGGGTCGTGCACAAACGTCGTGATCATCGCGGCGGCGAGCAGCCCGATCGGCACGTTGATGTAAAAAATCCAGCGCCAACTGTAATTGTCGGTAATCCAGCCGCCGAGCATCGGGCCCATCACCGGCCCCAGCATCATGCCGAGGCCCCACACCGACATCGCGACCGCCTGCTCCTGTGGCGGGAAGGTCTCCATCAGGATGGCCTGCGACATCGGCATCATCGCGCCGCCGCCGAGGCCTTGAAGCACGCGAAAGACGACCAGCGTGGGCAGGTTCGGCGATGCGCCCGCCGCCAGTGAGCTGCCGACGAAAAGCAGTATCGAGAAGGTGAAAAAGCGCTTGCGGCCGAAGTACGCGCCGCACCATCCGGTCAGCGGAATCACAATCGCATTGGCGATGATGTAAGACGTTAGGACCCAGGCGGCTTCGTCCACGCCGGCCGACAGGCTGCCGCGAATATGCAGCAGCGCGACGTTGGCGATGGTGGTGTCGAGCACCTCCATGATCGTCGCGAGCATCACCGCGATCGCGATAATCCACTTGTTCGAAGCCGCCGTGCTGTGTTGCGGAGGCGAGGAACTCTGTGACGGAGCGGCGGCCATCGCGAGCTACACCGGCGCGAGGGCGGGGGCAAACTGGCGATCGCGGGGCATCGGGGATTTGTGCTTATGGCTCACAGTGTCGGCTGCTATCCGCTGCGCTCGCATGAGCTTGCCGAAGAAGCGCCGGCCGATGCAAGCGATGTGAAGATACACGGGAGGCACCGGCGCCACGGCAATTGGGGGGCCCAGACATACCCGACCTCAGGGGACCAATATCGAGATGTCCAGATTGCCAAGACGACCGGTGCCTCCGGAAATTTGGATCTCGCCGATTTAACGCGAGGGCCGGTCCTGCGTCGTGCGTGCTACGAGCGCGTCCGCCCTGGACCGGGGTGCGTGCGGCAAGCGAAGGGTCGTCCCATCGGTACAAATCCTATGCATTCCGTACCGCTCGAGTCAAACCAATTTTCTACTAAGATGATTGGAGCGCAGCGCTTCTTCTCAGCCGGCCTAAGCGCTAGAAGTAGTGCGGTCGATGAGGCGCAATATGCGAAAGCCCAATACTACGCCCTTGCCGGTTCGCCTGCGTCGCGTGCTGGATGAGGCTGAGGAGCTTTTCTCGCAGGAAGGCTTTCTGCATTTCAGCACGGACGAGCTTGCGCGGCGGCTAAGATGCTCCAAGCGCACGATCTATGCGGTTGCTCCGGGGCGCGAAAAATTCTTTGAAGCGGTCATTCTGCATCGAGTAACCAACGGCGCGGACGCGACCCTCGCACCGATCAGGAATGCTGTCAGCGTGCGCAGCGCCGTTCAGGGTTGTATGCGGGCGAGCGTCGAGCAGGCCAGGAAAACCGCGCCGCTTTTCATGCGCGACGTGATGTTATTTCCAGCCGGACGAAGGGCCGTCGACAAATGGCGCAGGGACATCGCCGATGAGTTGGAACATCTCATCCAACGGGGCGTTGACGAAGGACTTCTTCGCAAGATCGACCCGCGCGTTGCGGCCGAGGCTCTGCTTACTTCCACTCTGCGCGTGTGCGAGCCCGATTTTTTAGCCAATTCGCGCACCACTATGGCGGAGGCGGTTCGCCAGGTCTATGAGATATTCTGGTCGGGACTTTTTCGCGGACGTCAGAACGGAAAGCGCGCGCTGTTGATTGAAGAAGACGCCGATCTGGCTATTGGATAACCACTGGCGAAGCGGACTTATCCTCAACTCGCCCCCGCCGGGAGATTGCCCCGAATTCGCGCTGAGAGTTTGTAAATTTTTCGCGATGCGGCCGGCCGCTCGTCTTGGTTGGCACCACCCCGTCCGCTCACGCGCCCGCGAAAGGTCTCAGCGACGCGATCCGCAAGGCCGGCTTATGTGTATTTCACCGTGGGAACGCGGAGGCGCGCACAAACACTACGCCCTCCATCAGGCGGCGCGCCGTGCGATACACCGTCGCCTGATCGGCGATCCATCCGTCGGCGGACCCGCGCACCGCGGCGCCCACCACTGTAAGCCCCGACGGCTGCGCAATTCTGACCGGCTGATCGGATGAAGCCGGAGCACGCGCGACCCGATGTGCGACGCTTCCCGGCAACCGCGACGCGACCGCGAGGCACATCGCGCCCGTCAACGGCACCGCGCGATGCGGCTGTCCAATCGAAATCATGCGCACGGTCAAGTCCGCGGCCTCCGCTGCGATTCGATCGCCCGCCAGCGTCCGCGCCGCGCGCGGACCGGTCACCATCGCTACTTTGGGGATGCTCGGTTTGCTCGCGGCCTCGGCCGCGGTGCGCGCGATTCCCATCCGCAGGCTCGCGGCTATGCGAATGGCTTCCAGCCGATCGAGCAGATCGCGATTGGCGTCGAGCGCATCGGGCATCTCGATTCCGGTCATGCCGAGCGCCTCTGCCAAAACGAAGACACATGGATTAGCCGCATCGACCATCGAGGCTTCGACCATGCCGGCGCCCGCTATTTCAAGTTGGTCGGCGACGTTGCCAGTGGGCAGCAGACGGCCGGTTCCCGCGCCGCCCGGATCGAGAAAATCGAGGCGAATGGGAGCGCCGGTCCCCGCGACCCCCGGCAAAACGAAATCGCCTTCGACGGCCGCATGACCATCGTCAACCCCGAAGTGCGCGACGATTATTTTCTGCGTGTTGGTGTTGTGGATGCGCACGATGGCCTCGTTGCCGACCGCCTTCACCAGTCCCTCATCGACCGCGAACGGCCCCACCGCCGACGACATGTTGCCGCAATTCCCGCTGTAATCGACCGCCGCACCGGTGACCGAAACCTGCGCGAAGGTGTAATCGACGTCGGCCTCGGCTCGCGTCGAAGCTCCGATCACGCACACCTTTGAAAGCGACGAGACGCCCCCGCCCATGCCGTCGAGTTGACGGCCGTTGGCGTCGGGACTGCCGACGACGCCGAGAAAGATCGGCGCCCATTGCGCACGGTCGCGCGGCAAATCCTCGGCGCGAAACATCACCGCCTTGCTCGTGCCGCCGCGCATGAAGACTGCGCGCAAGCCAATCTGCTTCATCGCGATGGGCCTCGCTCCATGCGGTATGCGGCGTCAGACACGGTCGTGCGCGGCACTCGCCCCGGCGATACGGCCAAAGACCGCGCCGGACATCAGGCCGGAGCCGCCGGGATAGTTGTGATGAAAAAGGCCGCCGACCATCTCGCCGCAGGTGTAGAGACCCGCGATCGGATTCCAGTCGGTGCCGACGACCTGCGCGCGATCGTTGACCTTCAGGCCGCCGAACGAAAACGTGATACCGCCGGTTACCGGCCATGCGAGGAACGGCGGCGTATCGAGTTTCTGCGCCCAATTGGATTTCGGCAGCGCGAGCCCGCGCGTCGCCACCGCGTCGCGATCGCCCGGATTGAAGCTGCCGTGGCCGGCCGCGGCGTTGTATTCGCCGATCGTGCGGAGGGCGGTTTCGCGATCGCAGTCGAGCTCGCGCACCAGGTCGGCAAGGCTCTCGGCCATCAGCGGATCGCTGGTCGAGTAGCGCGGCTCGAGCAGATGCTTGACCTTCGCATCGAAGATTTGCCAGGCGACGCCGCCGGGCTGGTTCAGAATGATTCCGCCGAACTTGGCGTAGGTGAATAATGCCTGGTCCTCGCCCTCATCGACGAACCGCAAACCCAACCGATTAATCATCAGGCCGTACGGATACGACAGGCGATTGGTTTTGTCGGTGAGCTGGCGGTCGCCGAAGGCCGGCGCCTCGGCGTTGATCGGCGTCGCGTGACAGCCGCTCCACTGACCCCACGGCATCGCGCCGATTTCAAACGCCATGCGCAGTCCGTCGGCTTGGTTGTGCGGAGTGCCGCGCACCTTCGCATGGTCCCACGGACGCCCGAGGTATTGCGCACGCCACGCCACGTTGGCCTCGAAGCCGCCGCATCCGAGCACCACCGCACTCGCGCTCAATTCGTGAACGCTGTTCGAGTCGCGGGCTATAACCCCCGTCACGCGCCCGCGACCTTCCTGCATAAGGCGAATCGCCGGAGTGCCATAGCGAATCTCGACGCCCTTGCGTTGCGCCGCCGCGAACCACATCCGCGAGAGCCCTACGCCCTCGTGCACCGCACGCACGATCGCGCCCTTGGGCCATTTGATCACATTGCCCACGCGGACCGCGCCGAGCGATATTGCCGGCTCGAAGCGAATCCCCTGCTCGACCATCCACGCGGCCGTATCGAACGAATTCGCAATCAGTATCTCGGCCAGTTCCGGATCGGTTCGATTACTCGTCATCCGGCGCAAATCGGACCAGAAGGCGTCGCGCGGATACGCTTCGATGCCCTCGATGAAGCCCTCCAGCTCGCGCGCCTTCGGCACCAGCCGCAGAATCTGCTCGACGTCGTCGAACGCAATCCGCAGCAGCCCGCCGCTGTAATGCGTGTTGCCCCCGCGCATCTCCTCGGGCGCCTTCTCTAGCACCAGCACGCGCTCGGCGCCGGCGTTGCGCGCGGAAACGCTCGCCGCCAGCGCGGCATTACCGGCTCCGACCACAATTACGTCGTAATTCGCCATCACCCTCGCTCAAATCTCCTTCAACGACGCCTGCATTATTCACTTCGGCGAATTGACTGTTGCGTTATCGAAATCGAATAATTGCACAATTCGCAGCGTCGCCGAAAACCTCATCTTTGACGCGACCGCCTACGCGCGCGGTACCCTGTTATTCATGTGCGAGGAGCGAGTAGAGGGATTTTTCGCCGCGCTCAAAATGATAGAATAAAACTCGTGTTGCCATTCCCCCTGGAGAAACGGCGCACAAGACCGGCCCTTTGGCCGGGTTTACCCACCCACGGATCGCTCGATCAAATAAAATTTACAAAACAAACCCAACTCAACCATCAAATCCTAATGCATTTTCTAACTTTACGGCCTTTTAACTACCGTTTATCCCATCTCCGCGTCCAAAATCAGCCATGACCTGGCTCAGTAACGACGCAACCGAATCCGCGCCCCCGGGCGAACGGCTCGCGCAATTGTGGGGCGCCGGCGGCATCCTCAAAATCCCCGGCGCCCACAACGCTCTCGCCGGCCTGCTCGCGAAGCGCGCGGGCTTTCGCGCGCTCTACCTTTCGGGCGCCGCCCTTTCGGCCAGCCTCGGCCTCGCCGATCTCGGAATCCTCGGTCTCGAGGAAGTTTGTCTCTTCACCCGGACCATCTCGCGCGCTACCGGGCTGCCGCTCATCGTCGATGGCGACACCGGCTTCGGCGGCATTCTCAACGTGATGCGCACCGTGCGCGAGGTCGAGGACGCGGGCGGCGCGGCGATCCAGATCGAGGATCAGTCGCTGCCGAAGAAGTGTGGCCATCTCAACGACAAGCGGCTGGTCGCGCCCGACGAAATGGCTGCCAAGATCGCCGCCGCGGTTCGCGCACGCCGCCATCTGAGGATTATCGCGCGCACCGATGCGGCAGGCGTCGAAGGAATCGACGCGGCAATCAATCGTGCGCGGCTCTATCGCAAGGCCGGCGCCGACGCCATCTTTCCCGAGGCGCTTACCACCGCCGAAATGTTCAGGACCTTCGCCCGCGAAATCGACGCGCCCCTGCTCGCCAACATGACCGAGTTCGGCCGCACCCCCTACTTCACCGCTGATCAGTTCGAGGATTTCGGCTTCAATATGGTGATTTGGCCGGTCTCAGCGCTGCGTATCGCGGCCAAGGCGATCGGCAGTCTTTACGAATCCCTCATGCGCGACGGCACCGCCGAACCGCTGCTCGATCGGATGCAGACTCGCGCGCAACTCTACGAGACTATCGGCTACGAGGATTACGAGGCGTTGGACCAGTCGATCGGGCACAGCATAGTGCCGCCCGACGTCCGCGGCAAGGTATGATCATCGCGGCAATACTATGTTCTCGGATCATATTCGTCGGGATCGCATCAGAAGTGAGTGACTATCGATGGCTTCCGCCTATGACGTGATCGTGATCGGCGGCGGCAACGCTGCCTTTTGCGCGGCACTCGCCGCCCGCGAGAGTGGCGCGAGCGTGCTCGTGCTCGAATGTGCGCCGCTCAGCGAACGGGGCGGCAACAGCCGCTTCACCGCGGGCGCGATGCGCGTCGCTTACAACGGCGTCGACGACCTCGCGCGCCTGATGCCCGACTTGACCGACGAAGACAAGGCCAATACCGACTTCGGTGCCTATCCGGCCGATCAATTCTACGACGACCTTTGCCGCGTTACTCAGTACCGCACCGATACTCAGTTGGCCGAGACGCTGGTCGGCCGCAGCTTCGAGACCATGCTCTGGATGCGTACCAAGGGCATCCGCTTCGCGCCGATCTATGGACGGCAAGCCTTCAAGGTCGATGGCAAATTCAAGTTCTGGGGCGGCCTCACCGTCGAAGCGTGGGGCGGCGGCCCCGGCCTGATCGACGCGCTCTACGCCACCGGCGAGCGCAACCGCATCGAAGTGCGTTACGAAAGCCGCGCCCTCGATTTGATTCACGACGACGACGGCGTCCACGGCGTGACCGTGCGCGAGCGCGGACATACCGCCGCCGTTATCGCGAAATCCGTCGTGCTGGCGAGCGGCGGCTTCGAAGCGAACGCCGAATGGCGCACGCGCTATCTCGGCCCCGGCTGGGATCTCGCGAAAGTGCGCGGCACCCGCTTCAATACCGGCGACGGTATCCGCATGGCGCTCGATATCGGCGCGATGCCCTGCGGGAACTGGTCGGGATGTCACGCCGTCGGATGGGATCGCAACGCCCCCGAGTTCGGCGACTTGAGCGTCGGCGACGGCTTCCAGAAGCACAGCTACCCATTCGGGATCATGGTCAACGGACGCGGGCGGCGCTTCGTCGATGAGGGCGCGGACTTCCGCAATTACACCTACGCCAAGTATGGCCGCGCGGTGCTCGAGCAGCCCGGGCAATTCGCCTGGCAAATATTCGATCGCAAAGTCGCCCATCTGCTGCGCGACGAATATCGAATCAAGCGCGTGAGCAAGGTCAGCGCCGATACGCTCGAGGAACTTGCGCGAAAACTCGAAGACGTCGACGCCCGCGGATTCCTCGAAGAAGTGCGCGCCTACAACGCAGCCGTCCGCACGGAGGTGCCCTTCAATCCCAACGTCAAGGACGGCCGTACAACGCGCGGCCTCGCGATCGACAAAAGCAACTGGGCCAATGCCATCGACACGCCACCCTTCGAGGGCTACGCGATCACCTGCGGAATCACCTTCACCTTCGGCGGGCTGCGCATCGATGCTGATTGCGCCGTAATCAACACCGATGGCGCACCGATTCGCGGACTCTACGCGGCCGGCGAACTGATCGGCGGCCTCTTCTACTTCAATTATCCCGGCGGCACCGGCCTGATGTCCGGTTCGGTCTTCGGCCGGATCGCAGGAACCTCTGCCGGCCGCACGGCACGCGAATAGCTATTCGTGAATAGCTATACTCAGTTCCGATCGCGCTTCAGAACCCGATCCACCATCGCCTTGAATTCACCGGTCACCGGCGAGCGGAAAAAGCGCGTGCGCGTGAAGTACGGGTCCCCTGAGTAAAACCATTCGTACTGTAGTTGACGGCTGCCGAACGGCTCGCCGATCATGTCCCACGCGAGCTTGAACAGTTGCACCCGGTCGCGCGCCGAAACATTCTTCCCACTGAGATATTTTTCGAGGTACCCGGCAATTTCCGGATTGGCGAAATCATTTTCGGTCGGCGTCATGATCAGACCGCTGCCGCTGAGCTGCCGGATGACCTCGGCCGCACGCATCTGCGCCTGCGGTATCAACACCCACAGCGTCGCCGCGAGCGACCGATGCGGCGTGCCGCGCGTGGTGCCCCACGTCACCTCCTGCGTCGCCGCACGCACCAGGCCGCTGACCAGTTCCGCATTAGCCACCAGTTCACCGATCTGCGCCTGCACGTGCAGCAGATCGCTGCGCCCGATCGCCTCTGCGATATGCAGTGCCAGGCCCGCCATGAAGCGCAGCTTCACCATCCCGCGAATCGTCCCTTGCAGCATCGCATAACCGGGCGTGCGCGAGAGCACGCGGTTGAAGATCTCGATGTCCCCGTTGATAAACACGCGCTCCCACGGCACCAGCACGTCGTCGAAGACCGCCAGCGCGTCCTCTTCGTCGTAGCGCGAGCTCAACGGACGGTCGAAGGTGCTGCGGCCACGATCATAAGCTTCGCGGCAGATGAATTTCAGTCCCGGCGTATCCATCGGCAGCGCGAAACAGAGCGCGTATGGCTCCTCGCCCGCGCGCCGCGGATAAAATGGACCAACCCACAATTCGTTCGCGAACGGCGCCAGCGTCGACAGCATCTTGGCCCCGCGCACGATTAGGCCGGTATCGGTCTCGCGCACCAGCCGCAGCGCTGCGAACGGATCGGACTGTTCCGCCGGACCCTTCGAGCGATCCATCTGCGGATCGACCAGCGTATGCGTCAGGCACCAGTCGCGGTCGCGGCATTCCTCATAATAGCGTGCGAAATTTTCCGCGTAGCGCGGTTCACGAACACCCAGCACCGCGCGCGCCGCCATGAAATCGGTCACCAGCGCATTACAGAAATCCGGCAGTCGGCCCATTAGCCCCAAGGTATAGTCGGCGCGAATTTCCTCCGCGCGCGCGCGAAATTCGGCGGCCTCGATCGTCTCTGCCGTCATGAATGAGGCACTCACCGCGGCGCCGGTCTTCGGTGACGGAAATGTCAGTTCGGCGCGCCGTTCATGCTGCAGGTCGTAGAGTGACGCGAGCGTCGCGACCGTGCCGCGAAATGGCGGATACTCAGTGACATCCCTGATCCGTTCGCCGTTGACGAAGATGGTCCGCCCGTCGCGCAGGCTTTCAACGAATTCTTTGCCAGTCCGAATACCCATATTCACCAGTGTATAACCCGAAATTCACGCGCCCGCCGCGCTCGTCGCGTGTGCCGCCGCACCACTGTGCCCTACTGCATCATCTTGCGAAAGGCGTCCTTGATGCCCGGTTCGTCCGACGCGAAATCAAGCTTGTCCATTCCAGCATACGAATTGGGCAGGCTCGCGATATATTCCGGCGAGTTGTCGCAATAGACCTCTAGTTGATGGCCGTCTGGGTCGCGAAAGTAGATGCTCTTGGTGATCCCGTGATCGACCGTCGAAACAATCGGCACCCGCTTTTCCTTGAGTTCACGATAAGCCGCACGCAGATGCTCCTCGTCGCGCAGCCGAAAGGCGATATGCACCAGCCCAATTTCGCCCTGCTGCGGACCCGGCGCCTCGGCTCCAACCTCGACGCATCCAAGCTCATGATGGTCGCGGCCGTGGCTCGCGAAAAAGGCCATCTTGATTTTGGGAATCTCCATCATGACCGTAAGGCCCATCACGTCGGTGTAAAATTTGCGCGTCCGTTCAATGTCGCGGACCTTGATCACCACGTGCCCAATCCGATCGGGAACAATCATCGCCGTTAGCCTCCTTTCGGAGAGTTTGCAGATATCCCATACTCAGTCGCCACTCTTATTGACCATAGCCACAATAGTCAGTAAAGCCGCGGCCCAATAAAGATTCCATCCACGAAATGCTTCGTCGCGGTCGCCGCTTTCCGCGGCAGCTTCATCAGATCATCGGCCAGCGTGCGCGCCGCCGGCATCAATTCGCCGCTCGACACCACCCGATTTACCATGCCCAGTTCATATAGTTCACGGGCCTTGAAGTGGCGGCACAGGATCATCGCATCCTTCGCCCGCCAGGGACCCAGCCGCGCCGCCATCGCGAGCGCCGGGCCGCCGGTGAACGCCGCGCCAAGTTCGACCTCGGGAACCCAGAACTCGGCCTGTTCGACCGCAACGATAAAATCGAACGCGGCCGCCAGCGCCCATCCTCCACCCACCGCATGTCCGTTCACCGCCGCAATCGTCATGCAATCCAGCCGTGTGACGTGGTCGAAGGTGCGTCCCACCATGCGCGCCACGCCGCCGTTATGCGTCGAGAACGCGCGCATCCGCTCCTTCGGATCGGTTACCCCTTTCGCCGCCGTCATATCCGCGCCGGCCGAAAACGCGGTGCCCGTTCCGGTCACTATCAGAATCCGAACGTCGCGATCGTTGCGCACGTCGCGCAGCAGGTCTTCGAGTTCGGTCATCACCTGCCGGTTCATGCAGTTGCGCCGCTCGGGCCGATTGAACGTAATCGTCGTTACCGGACCATCCTTCTCGTAAAGAAAGTCTTCAGGCATTCGATACCTCATACCGAACATCGATCGTTGCCGCCCAGAGTTTCGTCTTACTCACACATTGCCCCACCGCGGCGCCGGTCGAAAATAGCTAATCGAGCGTGAAGCCATTGAGCTGCGCCTTCGCCTGGATCATCGCCGCGCGCTTGCGCGAGGCCAGGTAGCGCGCCAGCTCCATCGCCGCCGGCATCAACTCGGCCTTCTTCACCACGCGATTGAGCAGGCCCCACTGATACAGCTCTTCGGATTTGAAATGTCGGCAGGTCAGGATGATCTCCTTCGCGCGCGCCATGCCTACTTCTTCGCGCAGACGCCGTTCGGGCTCGCGCGGTCCCGGCACTCCCAGGTCGATTTCTGGCATCCAGAATTCCGCGCCCTCGACCGCGATACGAAAGTCGCAGGAGAGTGCCAGGAACCATCCGCCGCCGACCGCATACCCGTTCACCGCCGCGACCGTGGGCAGCTCGAGGTTGACCAACAATTCCATCGTGCGGCGCACCAATTGTCGCCGGCGCGCGGGAACCGAACTGAACAGGCGCACCCGTTCCGCCTCGTCGGTGACGCCCTTCATGTGCGACATATCCGCACCGGCGCAGAAGCTGCTGCCCGACCCCGTCAGCACCAATGCGCGCACGTCGGTGTCATCGCGGAGCACCATCAGATGCTCATACAATTCCGACAGGCTGCCTTCGTTGAGCGGATTTCGCTTCTCCGGGCGATTGAAGCTGAGAACGGCGACGCCGTCCTCTTTTGCCACTATGAATTGATCACCCATGCCGATTCCTCATGTCCACTCAGATAGTCACTGCGAACGCTCCCGTATCAATCGTACTTTGAGATATCGCGCTCGTTTCCGACTAGTACTTCGCAATCACCTCGCGGCTGAACTCCTCGATCATCTCACGCCCGTTGTTCACCACCTGGATTGCGACCTGCTTCAAGCCCTCGACCTCCAGCGCCTTGAGCCGCGCGATAATCTCTTCGCCGCGCCCCGTCAGCGTAAGCCGCACCAGGTTCTCATCAACATACCTTTCCTCGCCCGGCCTCAGATAAATGAGATGCCCCTCGTGCATCTCAAGGTAGCGCCGATCGGCGGGCGTCTTCATCTTGGCAGCGTATTCGTCGCGATAGCGTTCCCATAGTTTCAGCATCGGACCCTGCAGGCCCGCGCCCACCGCCGACTGCTCCCACAGCGCATGCAGCATCACGATTGCGAACGGTCCGACGCGCTCGACCACTCGCGGCGAGGTGATCGACTCGCCGTCGCGCAGCACGCAGGCCGTCGTCAGCACCGCCGTCGGCAGCTTCGTCACCGATCGTCCCGCACGCTCGGCCCCTTTCTTGACTGCGTTGAATTTTTCGCGAAAGCGCGGCGCGTCGGCCATCACCGTCAGCCAGCCGTCGGCAATCTCTCCGGCTAGCTCCAGCGCCTTGGTCCCGTCGGCCGCCATGTGGATCGGAATGGGATCCTTCAAGTTGATATAGCCATTGTCCTGATGCAGAAAGCGGATCCAGCGCTCGCGCTTGCCCTCGCGATAGAGCACCTCTTCGCCGCGCAACAGCTTGCGCACCATCTCGATATATTCGCGCAGCCGCTGGAGCGGCACCGGCGGCAAGCCCATCGTGTTGCGCCCGGTAAAGCCCGTCCCGATGCCAAGCACTGTGCGCCCCGGCGCGAGCAGGTTGATCGTCGCAATCGAATGCGCGGTGACCGGCTCGATCCGATTCGACGGAATCGCGACGCCGGTCGCCAGCGTCATGCGCTTCGTCCGCTCGGCCGCGAGCGCCATGCAGACGTAAACATCGCTGTAGAGCATCTGCGAATCGTAGAACCAGGTATGGGTGAAGCCGTGATCCTCGGCGATCACCAGGTCCTTCCAGGCATCCGGCCGCGCCGGATATGAAAGCGCAAATTCCATGGTCTGAGCACCTCACTCGGTTTACCTTTAATCCCTGTGCGCACGCCCGAAAGTCAAGCGCGCATCCGCCCCTTCGCTGGTCCGACCCCCACCCGGATGTTACAAAAGGAGCCGAAAGCTCTCCTTTAGGGATAAGTTGATGCGCTGTTCAAAGTGCGGGACAGAAAGCTCAGGCGCTAAGAAGTTCTGCGCCGCGTGTGGCAGTCCGCTATCGCGTCACTGTCCGAAGTGCGGCGCGGAAAATGCGCCCTCGTCGGCGTTTTGCGAGGACTGCGGGATGGCGCTCGCTGGTCACGCAGCATTTACTCCTACCGGTTCACCTCAAGCTGCATCGACGGGTCCCAATATTCGTGTCGCGCCGGAGCAGCCGGAGGCTTCGACGACGATCGAGGGGGAGCGCAAGACGGTGACGGCGTTGTTCGTGGACATCAAGGGGTCGACCGAGCTGATGGAAGAGCTCGATCCTGAAGAGGCGCGCGCGATTATCGATCCGGCGCTCAAGCTGATGATCGACGCTGCCCACCGGTATGACGGTTACGTCGTGCAATCGACGGGCGACGGCATCTTCGCGCTGTTCGGCGCGCCGGTCGCGCACGAGGACCATCCGCAGCGGGCACTGTACGCGGCGCTGCGTATGCAGGAAGAGTTGCGCCGTTACTCTGCGAAGGTGATCGCGGATGGCGGAATGCGAATCGAAGCGCGCGTCGGTGCGAACACCGGCGAAGTCGTGGTGCGCTCGATCACAACCGGCGCAGGCCAGGTCGAGTACACCCCAATCGGGCACACCACGAATCTCGCCTCGCGGATGCAGGCGGTGGCGCCGACGGGATCGATCGCAATCAGCGAGCAGACCCGTAAATTCGTCGAAGGATATTTCGCACTCAAGCCGCTAGGCCCAACCAGAGTCAAAGGCGTCACCGAACCGGTCAACGTTTACGAGGTGACGGGACTTGGTCCGCTGCGCACACGGCTGCAACGCTCGGCGGGACGCGGCCTGACGAAATTCGTCGGCCGCGAGCGCGAGATGGAGGCGCTCAAGCACGCGGCCGATCGTGCAATCTCCGGCCGCGGACAGATCGTCGCGGCGATGGCGGAGGCGGGCACCGGCAAGTCGCGGCTGTACTACGAGTTCAAGGCCAAGAACCAATCCGGATGGATGGTGCTGGAGACCTTCTCGGTCTCGCACGGCAAGGCGTCGGCCTATCTACCGGTGCTCGATCTGTTGCACGGCTACTTCAAAATCGCGGGCCAGGACGATGAACGAACGCGGCGCGAGAAGGTCGCGGGCAAGATCGCGATCCTCGATCGGAATCTGGAAGACACGCTGCCCTATCTGTTCGGCTTACTTGGCATCGTGGAAGGCGACGACCCGCTGGCACAGATGGACGGACAGATCAAAAAGCGGCGCACGCTGGAGGCGATCAAACGTATTCTGCTGCGCGAGTCGCTCAATCAGCCGCTGATGGCGATTTTCGAGGATCTCCACTGGATCGACGAGGCGACGCAGGAGTTGCTGAATCTACTCGCCGACTCGCTCGGCACCGCAAAGATATTGCTATTGGTGAACTACCGTCCCGAATACTCACACGGATGGGGCAGCAAGACTTACTACACGCAGTTGCGGCTCGACCCGCTGGGCCAGGAGAGCGCCGACGAGATGCTCTCGGCGCTGCTCGGCACCGATTCGCAACTGGCCGCCCTCAAGCAATTGATCACTGAAAAAACCGAAGGCAATCCGTTTTTCATGGAAGAGACGGTGCAGGTGCTGTTCGACGAAGGCGCGCTGGTGCACGACGGCAGCGCGATGAGGCTCACGCGACCGCTGGGCGAGCTGAAGATTCCGCCGACGGTGCAAGGGATTCTCGCCGCGCGCATCGACCGCCTGCCCGCCGATGCCAAGGAGCTGCTGCAAACCCTGGCCGTCATCGGGCGCGATTTTCCGCTGTCACTGATTCGCGCGGTGTGGCAGCACCCTCACCCGCGCGGCACGGCGCCTGCGCAACGCGGAGCAGGCGCCGCACCGCTTGCCCTCTCCCGCAACCATGCGGGCGAGGGACAATCAGAACTCGAGCGAATGCTCAATGACTTGCAACTGGGCGAGTTCATCTACGAGCAGCCGGCGGTGGGCGATACCGAATACATCTTCAAGCACGCGCTGACCCAGGAGGTCGCCTACAACTCGGTCTTGATTGAACGGCGCCAGCAACTGCACGAGCGCGCCGGAGAAGCGCTGGAGGCGATGTTTGCCGGGCAGTTGGAGGATCATCTGGACGAGCTGGCCCATCACTACAGTCGCAGCGACAACATCGAGAGGGCTGTTGACTACGTGCGCCGCTTTGGCGAACGGGCGCTCAGCCGTTCGCTGTATCGTGACGCGCGAGACGCGTTCGAGACAGCGCTGCTGCTGATCGACGCCGTGGCGAATACCGGTGATCGTGACAGGGAAAAGCTGCGACTATGTAACGTCCTTGTGCAATCCCTTTTCCCGCTGGAGGGATGGGCTGGAAAGCGGGTTGAGCATACGCTCGCGCGCGCGCTCTCGCTCGTCCCGGTGGTGAACGATAGCGCCGAGGTCCAGGGGACTTTGGTCTCCCATTGGCTGTTTACGGGCACATCGGGGAGTGTTGCCGAGGGCAGGCTCATAGTCGACAAAATGGGTGAAGACGCTGCGCGGTCGGGAATCCCGGCGCTCATCGCCAAAGCGCATATACCTGCCGCGAACACTTACTTTTACCTGGGCGAATTCGAAATAGCCGCTCGACACGGCGAACAGGGAAGTCGCTCATGGAGGCCGGAATATTACGATGCAGCCTTTTGGCCAGGTGACCCGCGAGTCTTTGGCCTGAGCTTTCGTGGGCGGGCCCTAGCAGCAATGGGTTTCCCCGATCGGGGACTGCATTGTATTCAGCAGGCGTTGGCCTTCGGAAAAGAACAATCCAACAAGTTCAGTTATCTGATCGGGCTCTTGGAACACACCTATTGGTTCCCCGTATTGGTACGTGATCTGAAGCTTGCGACGTCGATTGCAGATGAAGCGCTGCGGCTGCTCGACGAGCTCGACCCTCCCGACCGCCGCGTCTTCGAAGCGTATGCAGCATGGCCGCGCGCGCTGGCGACCGGCCAATTCGTAGATGCGATTGATACCCTCGACCAGGTGTTTCGCTTCGAAAAGGATCGCCGCGAACTTCCGAATGCACACTTCCACTTGGCGCAAGTGGCCGATCTATGCGTCAGGGCCAGGTCGGCACCGCGCGGCTTGGCGGTCGTCGAGGAGGCGCTGGCCTTCGCCGACTCGTCCGGCGCACGCCATAACGAGGCCGAGTTGTGGCGTTTGCGTGGCGAGTTGCTCTTGCTGCAAGAAGTTCACGACGAAGTGGACGCTCTGATGGCGTTCACTCGTGCAATCCAGATCGCCCGCAACCAGAGAGCGAGACTGTTGGAGTTGCGCGCGACGATGAGCCTAGCGCGCCTGCTCGCGAAGCAAGGCAAGCGTGATGAAGCGCGCACGATGCTCGCCGAGATCTACAACTGGTTCACTGAAGGCTTCGACACCGCCGACCTCATCGACGCCAAGGCCCTCCTCGCCCAACTACACGGATAGCGCCCTGCTTTGCAGCGACCCTCTCGCGTGTTTTACCGAAGGGAAGTCTGAAACCTCATTGAAGTTTCAGAAAGAAGCTACAAGTTTTGCGCTCCTCGACCACCTGTGAGCGATAAAGCAGGCCGTCCGCCGCGCCCTCGTCGGCACCGCGGACGGCCGTGGTTGATCAGTGCAGGTTGTAGTAGCGCTTCGCACCGCCGGCCAGCACGTTGCTCAAGGTCTTGGGCGGCATGCCCATCGCCTTGATCATGTTGGCGGCGTTCGGAAATCCGTCCAGATGCGGATAGTCAGTCGCCCACAGTATATTGTCCGACCCGATATAGTCGGCCAGCAGCACCAGCGACTTCTCGACCGGCTCGAACGAGATGAAGCACTGGCGATGGAACAGCTCGCTCGGGCGCATCGTGAGGTGCGTATCGTTCATGCCCTTGTCGTCGAAATGGCGGTCCATGCGATCGAGCCAGCCCGCCATCCAGCCGCCGCCCGACTCCAGGAACGCGAACTTCAACTTCGGATGGCGATCGCAGACGCCGCACATGATCAGGCTGGTCGCCGCCGCCATCATCTCGAAGGTATGCGCCACGCAATGGCGCACGGCGCCGCCCGACGTAAAGCGGTCCATCCCGAGCGTCACCTGCCCGCTTTCGGAGCCGCCGTGGATGCCGATCGAAAAGCCCATCTCTTCCGCCGCGTTCCACAGCGGTTCGTAGGCGGGATCGTGCAGCGAGCGGCCGTTGTATGGATTCGGCCGAATAAAGCCCGCCTTGAAGCCGAGCTCCTTCACCGCAAACTGCATCTCCCGCACCGACGCGTCCACGGATTGCATCGGCAACATCGCGGCGCCGAACAACCGCTGGGGATACGGTTTGCAGTAGTCTGCGAGCCAGCGGTTATACGCCCGGCACGCGGCCGCGGCGAACTCCGGATCCTTCATCGAGCCCAGGAACAAGCCCAGGCTCGGATAGAGAAACGCCGCGTCGATTCCTTCCGCGTCCATGTCGGGGATTCGCGCATGCGGATCGAAGCCGCCTTTGCGCCCCTGCGCATACGGAATCTTGGGCGAGACCGAGCCGTCGCGCGCGCCGAACGCACCGACCGCGCCAAAACTGACACGCTTCTTGCCGCGCCCGAGATCGATCGCGTCGTCATGCTCCACGCGAAAAATCTCCAGACCGTCGGCCGCCGTGATCAGCTTCGGACAGCCCTCGCGGAACTTCGGTTCGATATATTGCTCCCACAGATCGGGGGGCTCCAGAATATGACCGTCCGCGTCGATGACGTTGTATTCCATCACGTTCACCTCGCCTCTTCGATTAGCTCTGTCGCCATCTAAGCACGGTCTATTTTTGCATTACAAGTTCGCTCCCGCTTCCGTCGCGGACGCAAGAGCCCGTTTGCGCGCCTCGCTTGGGTCGCGCTAGTGATCTAAATGAAGCCGCAGATCTAACCAACTCGATGGTTGGATTGCGATGCCGGGCGAGCGCGACGATGACTGGCTTCATTCTAAGCGGTACGGGCCCCCGCGCCGGCCGGACCACGGTCGGATGCGCGCTTGCATTCGCCTTCAAGGTGCGCGGGCGGCGCGTCGGTGTGATGAAGCCCGCCGCCACCGGCTGTGCCGAGCGCGACGGCGCGCTCGCAGCCGACGATGCGGCGGCGCTGCTCGCGGCAGCGTCGGCGGACCTGCCGCTCGATGTGGTCTCGCCCTACCGCTACCGCTCGCCACTTGCGCCGCTCGATGCTGCACGAGCCGACGGCGTGCCGCCGCCGGACTTTGCCGCGATCGAGCGGGCGCTGGGCGAGATCGAGGACTCGAGCGATATCGTGCTCGTTGAGGATACGCACGGGCTCGCAGCGAAACTCGACGCGACCCACGATTTCGCCGACCTCGCGCTCGCGCATCGCCTCGAACTGATTCTAGTCGTGGGGCACCGTCCGGGATTTGCCGACGCGGCCAAACGCGCGCTCGAATTCGCGGCCACGCGTGGAGTCCGGGTGCGCGGCGCGATTCTGAACGCGCTCGACCGCGATGCCAACGCCACTGTCGCGGGCGACGCCGAGGCGCTCGCACGCGCGACGAATATGCGGATCCTCGGCACCGTGCGCTTCAAGGAACCGCTCAGCCTCGCCATCGTCAATCAATTGCTGTGAGCGGAACGACTACTGCACGCGATTATCCCGGTTCCGCCGTTCGCGCATGTTTGACAGGCGCCGCCGAACCGGATTATCGACCGTTATCGCTGCCGCCGCCGCCGCGCACCGATGCGATTCTCGCGGCAGCACGGGAGGCCGATTATGGCCGAGTCAACGGCGTCGCGAATTATTGAGGTGAGCGAGGTTGAATGGCAGACGATGCATCCGGGCATCCTGGCCAAACCTCTCTGGTCCGACTCGACGACCAAGCGCCGCGTCCAACTGACGCGCTTCGAGCCCGGTGCGAAGCTCAACCTTCATCGCCATGACGGCGACGAAATCCTGTACGTGATCGAGGGGGCAATCTCCGACGAATTCGGCACTGTCACCGCCGGCAACCTCGGCTATCGCCCCAACGGATGCGTGCATTCGGTGGTCAGCAAACGCGGCGCGACGGTCTTCGCATTTATCACGGGCGGCGTGGCGCCGGCCACCGACGGCGAGCGCGGACCGGCCTCGCAAGTTATCCGGCTGAACGAAATCGCCTGGGTTGACGCGCTCCCCGGCATCCGGCAGAAACCGATCTTCAGTGACAAGGAGACGCGTCGGCGCGTGGTGCTCGCACGGTTCGATCCAGGGGCCAAGCTCCCTCGGCATCGTCACGTCGGCGACGAGATCGTCTTCGTCATCGAAGGCTCCAACGCCGACGAGTCGGGCGAACTGGTCGCCGGCAATATGAACTACCGGCCCAACGGATGCGCGCACAGCGTCTGGAGCACCAACGGCGCGACCGCGCTCGCCTTCGTGACCGGAACGGTGGAACCGGCCGCCATGGATTGACGAGCAGCCCAACAGTCTTGACCTGGTTTTTCGGACTGCTCGCGATGCTCGGGTAGCCGGCTAAGTCACGTGGGAACGGAAGGAGCGAGCGATTTGAGAGAGACTCCCCGGCCCCTCACCTGAAAGTAATGAGTGTTTGAGGAGAACGGGAATGAGTGAGATTGCATTCGGCATCTTCGATCACGTGGAGCGGCGCGACGAGCTGCTCGATCGCCTTTACGAAGAGCGCCTGCAGATGGTCGCGGCGGCCGAGACCGCCGGCTTTTTCTGCTACCATGTCGCCGAACATCATGCGACGCCGCTCGGCCTGGCGCCGTCACCCGCCATCTTGCTCTCCGCGGTTGCCGCGCGCACCCAGCGAATCCATATCGGGCCGTTGGTCTTCCTGCTCCCGCTCTACAATCCGCTGCGGCTGGTGCAGGAGATCTGCATGCTCGATCAGATCAGCGGCGGCCGCTTCGAACTCGGCGTCGGACGCGGCGTTTCGCCCTTCGAACTCGCGTACCATCGCGTGCCGTTTATGGAAGCGCGCGAGATGTTTGAGGAGGCGCTCGCCGCAGTCATCAACGGCCTGCGCAACGAACATCTGAACCATCGCGGACATTATTATCGCTTCGATTCGGTGCCAGTCGTGTTGACGCCGAAGCAGCGGCCGAATCCGCCAGTGTGGTACGGCACCGCGACGCCCGACAGCATCCTGTTCGCCGCGCGCCGCGGGATGCACATGGTGGGCAACGGACCGATTCCGCTGCTGAAGAAATTTACCGACCTCTACCGCGAGGAATTGAAAAAACATAAAGGCGGCCCCAACGATCTCAACCCGCATATCGCGGAGCCGCGACGCGGCGCGATTCGCCACGCCTATGTCGCGGCGAATGACCGCGAACTCGACGAGGTCGCGCGCCCGGCCTATCGCGCCTACTACAACAACATCACAAAGTTGTGGCTCGATTTTCGCACGATTCCCGCCTACGGCTTCACCGACGACCTCGACCTTGCGCGCAAGAACGACGTCGCGATCGCGGGCACTGTCAGCGAGGTCCAGGATCAGGTCGCGCGCTTTTTCGAGCACAGCGGATGCGACTACCTGGTGCTCTCGTTCGCATGGGGCGACATGTCCAATGCGCATTCGCGCGCATCGCTGGAACGCTTCGCAACGAAAGTGATGCCCGCCTTCGCCCATCGCTCCGGCGCTGGAGCTACCGCTGCCCCCCGCTAAATTTCGTCAGGGGAGCGCAGAGCGAAGGGGATCGATCTGCGTATGGGAATGATCGGACGGGGCGAAAGCCATCGGTGCCTGGCCCCACCTCTTCAGGTCTTCCAAATCGCTGCTATCGGCCGCGAACCAATAGGCTGCGAGAAATCCGATCAGGAGCGCCACCGACGATCCTTCGGCAGTGTACCTGACGCCGTACGCCCACCAATCCGCACCGACAACACTCTTTCTGAGGTTCATTGCCACCGCTATCAGCAGATAACTGGTCGCCGCCGCATAGAACGCTCGCCGACTGCATTGATGGCGGCCCGCTGCGGCGGCGATAGCGATGAGCGGAATCAGCAGGAGAATCATGTAATGGGTCCATGACAAGGGGGATAGCACGACGGCGGCAGCGACCCACAGGCAGTAGGCAGGTTGATCGAAGACCGGTGGCCTGGGCTGGCGCAGAGCAGGCCATACCGTAAGCGCCAAAATAGTCAATTGCGCACATAGTACGGTAGTGGCCTGAAAGATTTCGATGCGACTATCCAAATGATCGCCAAATACCCTCGCAAAGCTCCTTATGATCAACCCGCGGATAGCCACATCCGATGGGTCGGACGTGGCCGACATCGCCAAGCGCATTCCGTGCGGGTAGCTCAGGCATACCGGCAAACCGATTGCGGCGATCGTCACCGCCCCGATGATTGCGAGACCGAATGCCATATATAATAGCGGACGCCATTGGCGCCGGACGATGAAATAGCCGGCTACCAATAACGGAAAGATGCGGTATGCCACAGCCACGGCTAGGAGCATCCCCGCCGTTGCTTCGCGTCCTCTTTGCAGCGATCGCATTACCATCACGAGTAACAGCAGGATGATCGCCTGCCGCTGACCGAAAAGGAAATTTTCGGTAATCGGCGCATAGAGTAGTGCGAGCGCAGCGACCGCAAGCGCCATTCGGGGATCCACGCCGCTATACTTTGGCCGAATGAGTAGCAGCAGCGCCGCCACCATCGCCGCGCCATTCAGAGCGATCCAGATTGTGTATGCGGCGACCGGCCCTACGAGTGTGAAAGGCAGAAAAAAGAGCAACGCCGTGGGGGTATCCGTAGTATGTGTCAGCGGCCAGACGTACATACCCATGCGCTGGCCGATCGGAACAAGATCGACGACATAGGGGTCAAGGTGCTGGCGCAAAGCGATCGCAGATGGATAGAAGACGCTGAAGTCGTGGTGGAAAACCCGCCGCGGCAAATTTATCGCGAGATGGATGGTCTGGAGAATTGCCAGCCACCAGAGTATCAGGAGGACCGGTGACCGGGTGATCGTACCAGCCCAGCCCTGACCGAAGATCGCGCTGAGTATCCCCCCTTCGCGATTCATCGCAATGTATTCGCTCGATTGCCGCGTCATGCCCCTGCCCAACCCGTCCGGCGAATTAGTGATTCAAGGCGAGAGATTATATGCGAGGTACACCAACCGGAAGAGCGCAAGTTGAGCGCTGGCGTCACCCTGAGCAGTCCCAAAAATCGGGTCAAGACGGTTGGGCTGCTCGCGGCGAATGGGTCCCGATTCGCGAACTTGACGGAGTCAGGGTTCTTCGCAGCACTCAGCATGACAGCGGGATCGCCGCCCTCGTCTGCACCGGCTGGCGGGGGTCATTCGATCCGGAGGCGATCGGCGAGGCGGCTGAAGCGACGGCGCTCGTCCTCGTTGCGTACCGACTGCATCAGCGCACTGCGCGTCCCGACCAGCACGCAGACCCGCTCCGCGCGCGTGATCGCGGTGTAGATCAGATTGCGCCGCAACATCAGGAAGTGGCTCTGATGCATCGGGATGACGACGGCCGGGTACTGACTCCCCTGGCTCTTGTGAATCGAAATCGCATACGCCAGTCCGAGTTCGTCCAAGTCCGAGAAGTCGTACTCCGCGCTGCCTTCGTCGAACACCGCGCCCAGCCGTCCGCGCGCCGGATCGACCGACACGATGCGTCCGATGGCGCCGTTGAAAATCAGCTTGTCATAATTGTTGCGCAACTGGATAACCCGATCGCCCTCGCGAAAACGGCGATCGCCCGCGCGCAATTCACGGCCGCGCGGATTTAGCAGGTCCTGCAATTCGCGATTGAGCGCCTGGGTGCCGAGCGGCCCGCGATTCATCGGCGTCAGCACCTGGATTTCGCGCGGATCGGCGATGCCGAAGCGTCCCACCAGGCGGTTCTGCACTAACTGTTTGATCGTCCCGAGCACGTCTTCGGGCGCCGCGCGCTCGAAAAAAAAGAAGTCGCCCTCGGCGTCGTTCTGCGTAATCGGCATCTCGCCGCGATTTAGCCGATGCGCGTTGGAGACGATCAGGCTCTCGCGCGCCTGCCGATAGACCTCCTGCAATTCCACCACCGGTACCAGCCCCGAGCCGATGACATCCTTGAGCACGCTGCCCGGCCCGACCGACGGCAACTGGTCGCGATCGCCGACCAGCAGGAGCGACGCCCCCGGCGTCAGCGCGCGCACCAGGCTCGCCGCCAACTCGACGTCCATCATCGAGGCTTCATCGACAATGAGAAAGTTGGTACGCAGCGGAAAGCGCTCGGAACGCAGGAATTCGTCGGTCTCGGGCGAGTACTCAAGTAATCGATGAATGGTCTTGGCCTCGCGACCGCTGGCTTCCGCCAAACGCCGGGCCGCGCGTCCGGTGGGAGCCGCGAGCGTCGGCTTGAGCCCCGCCGAATCGAGCGCCACCAGCAGCGATCGCAACAGCGTGGTCTTGCCAGTGCCGGGACCTCCCGTGATGACCGTGACCTTGGCCTGCAGAGCGGTCTTGAGCGCGCGCATCTGTTCTGACGACAGCGCAACGCCGCCGGGCTTCGACGCGGCTTCCATCGCGCGCTCGACCACCGCGGCACCCATCGGGCGGCCCGCCACCAGCATCCGGATGCGATCGGCGACGGTGGACTCGGCCTCATGGAGCCGCTTCAGGTAAACGGTCGGCGCGCCGTCAACCTCTTCGGCCACGACGTCGCCGCTCGCGGTGAGTTCCGCCAATGCCGCGCGCGCAAGGTCGGGCTCCATCTCAAGCGCGGTCTGGAACTGATGCTCGAGATATCCGAACGGCGCGAATACGTGCCCTTCGTCGGCCATGCGTTCGAGCAGGAAGATCATCGCCGCGCGCGCGCGCTGAATCGAGTTGCGCGGGATGCCAAGTTTCTCGGCGACGGCGTCGGCGGTGCGAAAGCCGATTCCGCTGATCGTGCGCGCCAGTACGTAGGGATCGCTGCGCACGCTGGCCAGCGAGTCGCGACCATAGACCTTGTGGATGCGCCGCGCGTGTGCCGCCGCGATTCCATGGCCGCGCAGGAACACGGTGAGCTCGCGCAGCCCCGACGAGTCGCGCCACGCGATCGCGATTCGCTGTGCGACCGCGTGCGGCAATCCGCGGACCTCATGCAGGCGCTCGGGCGCCGTGTCGAGCAGGGTTGGCAGTTCCTCGCCGAAAAGATCGACGATGCGGCGCGCGAGCGCCGGGCCCACTCCCTTGATCTCCGACGCCAGGTAACGCTCGAGTGCGTTGACGCCCGCCGGCCGAATCGTCTCGAAATCCTCGACCCGAAATTGCTCGCCAAACCGGGGATGCTTCTCGAAGTGGCCGCTCAGCCGCAGGCCCGCGCCAATCTCGATCGTGCCGAGTTCGCCCACCACCGTAATGCGTCGCCGTGTGCCGTCGTCGTCAGCGCGCTCGACTACCGCGACGACGTAGCCGCTCGCATCGTTGATGTAGAGAATCTGGTCGAGGGTGCCTTCGACCAGTTCCCGCGGAGTTTCCGGCGCGTTCACTGGTCTTCAGGATGGTGCAAAGCGGTCGCCAAGAGAACCGGGTGCGCGAGAAAGATTCACAACCGGATCGAGTTGAAACATACGGCATGGCGCTGAATCATATACAGTTTTACCAATATCCAGAGAGCTGAATCCGCATAAGTGTTTAGCGTTCCCGTTTCGCTTACAATTCGCAAATTGAAAACGAACTGGAATCGCAAGATGGATATTTCCCTTTAATCTCAACGACTTGTCGATGGCACATCTCGTGCTTATCTTCCCTGCCAAGAGCAAGGGAGGCTCAAGCAAATGGTTTTCCCAACTATGTCGATTTTGAGTTTCAGTGCAATCCTGATGGTGGCCCTGCTGGCGGCGGACTGGTACGTGTGGGGCATGACCTACGCCAATAGCTTCAGGCAACCGGTGAAGCCGTACGGAGAGACCCTCGAAGTTAACGCCTCCGCGCATGATGACGGGCACGGCTTCAAGCAGGTCGCCTAATTAGCGATGTCGGCGCCTGTTCACGAAATTCGTTGCCATGATGCCAACCGTGGCTTAACCGCAGTCAATCCGGTGCCCGATAGTCTGGCGTACATTAGCGATCGTCAGACTGTCGGGCGCTCGGGTACCTAGCCCGCCCTCGCGCCGCGTTTCCCGCTCGAAGATTGCAAGCCCTGGCCTCACAAAATTTCTCGCCCCCATAGCCCTAGCGAGTTTTCGTCCGCGATCCGAATGAATCGGGGCGCACGGGAAAAGCTCTTCCAACTCTAACAACCCGGAACACAAAATGGTAAAGGGAAGTGGCGATGACTCGCGTCGTCATTTGGCGAACCGCGCCTTCTGCCGATGTTGAATCGTCCCGCGCGGGCGAATAGTGCGCAATCGTGAGGAGAGTGAACCCATGAGTTCCGCAAAGAGCAATTTCGACAAGCCGAGACTGAACCAGCTTTTCGACGATCTCAACGCCACCTTGAAAGATTTCATTCGCAAACATCACGTCACCTATGCCGAGTATCATCGCGCGCTGGCCTATCTGACAGAAGTTGGCGAAAAGGGCGAAACGCCGCTGCTGTTCGACGTCTTCCTGGAGTCCACCGTCGATGTGGTCAATAACAGCGAGCGTGGCGGGACCGAGACCACCGTCGAAGGGCCGTATTATGTCGCCGGCGCGCCCGAGATGAAGTCGCCGTGCGCCGTGCCCCATCGCCCCGACGAGCCGGGCGACGTGCTGATCTTTTCGGGCACGGTGCGCTCGACCGATGGCAAGACGCTGCCGGGAGCGATCGTCGATTACTGGCAGGCCGACGCCGAGGGCGCTTATTCGCATTTCAACATCCCGCCGGAAAAGGCGCCGTTCAATTTGCGCGCGCGGGTGAAGGCGGACGATCGCGGCCGCTTCGAAATCCAGACCTGGGTGCCGTCCTCTTACGAGATCCCGAAGACGGGACCCACCGGCGCGCTGATCAAGGCGCTCGGCGGCCATCCGTGGCGGCCGGCTCATCTTCATGTCTTGGTCCAGCATCCCGGATTTGAGGATTTGATCACGCAGATCTTTTTGCAGGGCGACAAATGGATCGATTCCGACGTGGTCGGCGCGGTCAAGGCATCGCTGATTGCGGGCATGGAGAAGCATGAGGACGCCGCCGAGATTGGCAAGCGCGGATTGAAGCGGCCGTTTTACACGCTGGAGTTCGATTTCGTCCTTCCGCGCGGTATGAAGAAGGCCGCCTGACGCATTCACCTCGAGCAGCTATCCAATGGCGGGCGTGTCGATACCCCGCCATTTTTCTAGTTCAAGCCGAGGGCGCGGCGGAGCTCGCTGCGAGCCCTCGCGAAATCCGCCATGAAATGGGCATCGTGGAGCAAGACGTTGTCGATCACCGAGCCGCAGATGCGGCCGGCCTCGACGTCGCTCGGATAGTGGACGCCCGCGACCACGCGATTGTGGGCGAAAAGCCCGGCGCGATCGAAGATCGCCGCGGCCTTCTCCGGCACCATGTACGCGAGAATGATCGCGTCAGCATAGGCGAAAGTCGCATGGCCGCTCGGATACGACGCGTTGGCCCGCTCGCGAACGATGGGCTTGACCTCCGGATCCGCAACATGCGGACGCGGCCGATTGAAATAGGCCTTGGCGCCCCTGATCGCCTGCACGTCATCGGAGGCGATGCGCTCGAAGAATACCGCCGTAAACGGCAAATTCGCGGGCTTGAAGCCGGACCCCATCACGTCGGCAAAGCGAAAGACCGAGAGTTGACCGTCGGCCAGCGCGCCGGCGGCTTGCTCCGCTGTGCGCGCGTGCTGGGTGTCGATCACGGCCTGGAGATCGGCCTTGCCCGCGGGCGAGTCGGGCGCGGGCGGCGGCGCCAGTATGTGCACCAGATCGACGCGCGACGGATCGAGATAGAAAACATGCGGCGCGGCGCTATCGAGGGCGGCGGCGCTCGACGCACAGGCCGCGAGACTTAGCAGGAGTATCAAGGTCAGGGCTGCTAGCTTTTCCCTCATCATTGGTTTCTTGCAAAAATTCGCCGGCCAGTCTAATCGTCATTGGTTGCGGGCTGGCGGATAGTAGATAATATCGGGGCCGAAGGAGTCCATGGTTCGGCGAGCCGAGGACAACGCGATGATCGAGCACCACGCGCACGCACTCTGTCAACGCCGCGTGTGAGACCTCGACGACGCTGATCGTATGCTGTTCCGCATCAAACACGTCACCCGCTACGCCTACGAACAGCCGGCATCTCATTCGCATAATGTCGTGCGGCTCGCTCCGATCGACGCGCCGGATCAAAAGCGCCTCGCCTTCAACCTCGAGGTCACGCCGCGCGCCGAAATCTCGGAATATCGCGACACCTTCGGCAACCTCGCGCATTCGATCGATATTCAACCGCCTCATACCGAGCTGATAATCAGCTCGACCTCGACCGTCGAGCGGCTTGAGCTGGCGGTGCAGCCACCGCCGCGAATCACCATTCGCGATTTTCTTGCCGGCGATGCGGGCAGGGTGCGCGAATACGCCGACTTCCTCAATTCGAGCCGCTATGTGCCTTTCAGCGATCGCTTGCGCAGGTTTTTCTGGTCGGTGCGTCCGGAGCTATCCGAAGATATCACCGCATACACCGAGCGCATGATCCAATACGTACGCAGTCAATTTGACTATGACGGCGACACCACCAACGTACACTCGACCGTTGACGACATACTCACTCTAGGCGGCGGTGTATGTCAGGATTTCGCGCATCTGAGTATTGGTCTGCTGCGCCTCGCCGGAATTCCAGCGCGCTATGTTTCCGGCTATCTGGCTCCGGCTCCGCGCCGCGACCCGAACGCCGCGCCTCCTGAACTGGCGAGCCACGCATGGATTGAGGCGCTGTTGCCCGGGACCGGCTGGACCGGATTCGATCCGACTCATCGGAATCGCACCATCATTCGCCATATACGCGTCGCCGTCGGCAGAGACTATAACGACCTGCCGCCGGTGTCCGGCGTTTACCACAGCTCGGGCGGCTCCCGCCGAATGGCCTACGAGCTCGAAGTTAGTCAGCCGAGCCAGGAAGGTTTTGACGGATAGACCGCCCCACCGACCTCAGCGGTTAAAACCGGGTCCTCGCGGACGCTCGCTCAGGCCGCCGCGCGCGACTGCGTGAAGCGCACCGGCATGTGCTTGATGCCGGCGAGAAAGTTCGAGCGCAGCCGCTCGACCTTGCCGGTCAATTCGATTTGTTTGGTCCGTTTGAGCAGCGCTTGCAGCATCAGGCGCAGTTCGAGCCGCGCCAGGTGCGCGCCCGCACAAAAATGTTCGCCCTTGCTGAAAGCGATATGCTCGTTGGGAGTCCGCCGAATGTCGAAGGTATAAGGATTTGCGAAAACCTCTTCATCGCGATTGGCCGAAGGGAACCACAGCACCACGCGGTCTTCCTTATGAATCTGCTTGCCGCCCAGCTCCGTGTCTTTCATCGCCACCCGCGCAAAATGGGTGACCGGACTCGCCCATCTGAGAATCTCCTCGACTGCAGTCGGCAGCAGCGCTTCGTTTTGCAGCAGTATTTCCAGCTCCGCCGGATGCTCGATTAATGCCAGCAGCCCGGCTGAGATAGCATTGCGCGTGGTTTCGAGCCCCGCTCCCACGTAGAGCAAGCCGTTGTGCGCGAGCTCTCTGTCGGTCAGCAGGCGGCCGTTGATTCGCGCGTTGCCCAGCACGCTCAAGAGGTCTTCCCCGTCTCCGCCCCGCCGCTCGAGCGCCGCCTTGACGCAATACTTGCCGATGCTCACGCTGCCTTCCTGACGCGTCTCGAGGGCGGATCCCGATTCAACCTGATACTCGGGGTCCTCGTTGCCCGCAATCATGTTGCCCCACTTGAACATGTGCGGCCAATCACTGCGCGGGATGCCCATGATCTCGCAGATGAACGCCATCGGCAGCCGCGCGGCGACGTCGAGCACAAAATCGCATTCGCCGCGCGCCAGCGCCTCATCGAGAATTTCCCGCACCAGTTGCGGACCCGGAACTTCGAACCGCCCGATCGCGCGCGGCAGCATCAGGCGATTGAACGCGCGCCGCATCGCCCCGTGCAACGGCGGATCGGTCATCAGCATCATTTCGCCCGATCCGAGCATCTCAGGCGTCAGATGGTCGAGCTCGGGAGTCGTGGGAACCGATATAAGTTGCGCCGAGGTGAACAGCGCCGGCGCGCTCACCACCGCGACGATGTCGTGATAGCGCGTGATCGACCAGAAACCCTTGAGCAGGTCTTCGGTCCAATGGATCGGATCCTCCTTGCGCAACTGCCGCCATAGCGGATGCGGATCATGGTCAACGAAGAAGCCCGGATCGCTCAGTGCCTTATCTATGTCACGAAAATTCATCGGACCCTCCATTCGCGGCTCCCTGGCGCGGCGGACTAGCCGGCTTCGCGCATCATTCGCGCGAAACTCCGCATGCCATCGATAAATTCGCTCAGAGTCCCGCCCATCGGCAGCATGTAAAGTGTCGATACATTAAACCTTCGATAGCTTTCGATCGCGCCTGGCGAGAGTCTCGACATATCGGCCATCGCGGTAAATTCGAGCTTCGAGAAGTCGCGTCCCGCCTTGTCCATGGCGCTGCGCAGACGCTCGTAGAGCGATCGAATCTGTTCCGTGGTCAGCAATGCGATATGCCAGCCATCGCCGAATTCGACCACGCGGCGCATCGCGGACATGGTTTCGCCGCCGACCCAGATCGGGGGGTGCGGTTTCTGCAGCGGTCGTGGCAGCATGTTTACGTCGCGGTCAAGTTTGATGAACTGACCCTCGAAGCGCGGATTCTCCTGCGTCCACACCGCCTTCATCACCGCGATATACTCGCGCGTTCGCTGGGCGCGTTCGTTGAAGGGAATTCCAAGCAGGCGGAATTCCTCTTCCATCCACCCGACACCAACCCCCAGGATCATCCGGCCACCGGATAAAACGTCGAGCGTCGCCACGCGTCGCGCCACGTCGTAGGGGTTTCGATAAGGCACGATCAGAACGCTTAAGCCGAGGCGCGGTTTTTCGGTCGCAGCGGCGAGAAAAGCCAGTGTGTCGAACGGATCGAGCCAGGGGATATCCGTGTAAATCGAGAAGGGCAGCTGTTTCAGATCATTGCCGTAGTATTCGGTGTAGGGCCACGGCGACTCGATATTCTTCGCGTTGATAATGTGGTCGCCGATGAGAATTGAATCATAGCCCAGCTCCTCCGCGACGGTTGCAACTTCCTTCAGTTCCTTGCGACCGCACACCAGGGCTCCGCCCGCCAGATGTAATCCGTACTTCATGGTGCCTTCCCGTCATATGGAAATTCCAATTTGGAATCCCGATTCGCACTCGCGCCAACACGAAGTCGTAACCGCTCGATCTTGTGTGCCAACTCGTCATGCTCTAGCCGGTTGAGCAGGAGAGTTCAAACCTGTCCGTTTGGGCCGGCGCCCTCCGGCAGAGCGCAAGGAGAGGCCTTGCGCACAGTGGAAGAAAGCGCCCGCGAGCGCATCAGGTGAGAATAATTTTGCGATCAATCTTTGTGGTAATCGACGTCGTAGCTGGTGCCGCGCGCCGAGGCCACCGCGTTGGGCGTATGCACTTCAAAATTGGGCGCCCTGCCCGGCGTCGATCGCACCAACGATCGAACCATCCCGCCAAGTAGTGACACCCTGGTGCTGGCGCGCGAGCCGTCGGGGTTGAGCGTGTTCTCGTCGATAGTCAGGTTGCTGGAGTCCGCAACTTCGATCTGGCTACCATCGCCAAGTGTAACGGTGACGTTGCTGCCCGCCCCGGTCACGATGCGATCGCCCACATCGACTTTGATACCGTAGGCCGCCGGAATCGCCGCACCGCCGCGCGTAATCGTCGCAGTACCGGTCATGGCCGAAATCGAACCCGCCATCGTTTGTGCCGACGCCTCGGGCACGACCCAAAGCGCGATCGATGCGAATAGCAGGAGCGCCAGCGTCAACGCGTAACACGATAGCGGGATACTTTTGCGGTTAATCACGGCGTTCCCCGATGTTCGCTATGCTTATCAATACTGCGCACAATACTAGTCGAAAATCTACGACTTGATTTGCTCGACGCCGTCCAGGCGTTTCGCGAGATCGATCGGATCGCCCACTCTCACTTGGCCCGGATCGACCTGGTATGCCCATACCTCGAAGTTAGTCAGTCGGGCAGGGCCGTACACCGTCGCAAAGGCGCACTCGACCGCGTCGAGACCGTGCGCGATCTTTATCCGACCGATTCTGGGCTCGTTGTAGCGCGCATCGAAGACGTGCCAGCGGCCGCCAAGATACACTTCGCTGTAGGCGTGAAAGTCCATCGGCGACCCCGGATCTATATGCCCGATGTCCGGCAGATGACCAGTGACGTAGCGCGCCGGCAGATTGAGCGCGCGGCACAGCGCAATCGTGCAATGGGCAAAGTCGCGGCACACTCCGTAGCCCCGTTCGATAACCTGCGCGGCTGAAATATCCGGCCTGCCCGAACCGAAACGATACTCGATATTGTTATGCAGCCAGTCCGAGATCGCCTGCACCCGCTCGCCCGCGCCGATTATATTTCCGAACTTCTCCTGCGCGAATTGGAATAGCCGATCCGAATCGCAATAGCGGCTGGGTAGCAGGTAACGCAAAAGTGCGGGTTCGATCGTGGCGACGCTTGGGGCCTCCCCGAACTGATCGCTCTTGTCCGAGGCCGCGGACACCTCCACCAGCGCGTCGTGCCGGATCTCGTTCAGCCCGGTTTCCAGGATCACCCGGTAAGCGAGATTGCCGTCCGCATCGGCGAAGGATTCGGACTTTGCAGCGCGCCCAAAGTCAAGATTTTCCTGTCGTATCGGATGGTTCGCATCGATTCGCGGATTGACCAACAGGACCGCCGTCGCCGACGATTCGCATTGAAAATGGATATTGCAACCGACGCGAACCGTGAGCATCTGACACCTTCCAGATACAATCCGAATGGCTATCCGGTGTTCCGCACTCGATCGAAGAAATCGGCAAACAATGGAAGATAAAGCGCGTGTCGTTCCGGATGATATTGCACGCCGATCGCGAACCCGTGCGATCGCAGCCGCGCCTGTTCCACGATGCCGTCGCTCGCCGACCACGCTTCGACTTCGATTCCCTCGGCCGGCTTTTCCAGCGCCTGGTGATGCGAGCTGTTCACCGCCGCGAATCGATGTATCGCCTGCGCGCTATGTCTGAGCGGCTGGATGTTTGCGGTTTCCGCATTGTCATGGTCGGGAATATCGATATGCAGGGTCCCGCCCATCGCGACGTTCAGCACCTGCAGGCCTCGGCAAATCGCGAGGATCGGCTTCCCCGACTCGAGCATCTCCCCGACCGCCCGGAATTCCCACTCATCGCGCGCGCAATCGGTATCCACAATCAACGACGGCCGCGCAATCGGCTGGCGTAGAAAGTCCGGCGAAATGTCGCCGCCGCCGGTCAACAGCAGCGCATCCATCTGGCCGGGATCGACCGGACGCAAGCGCGCGTTGTGCACCGTCAAGTCGCGACAATGGCTGAATATAACTGTGAACCAATGTTCGTCGCATTGGCGGATCCAGGTCGCGATACTCGGCACGGAAAACTCCTGAAAGCTTGGAAAAGATTATCATTTGAGGGATCGCCGTCATAGCGACGCCCGCCTGAGACCTCGCGCAAAGATTTCAGCTTGACCGCCGCGGCCGCCGCTCCTGGATTCCAACTACGCCCGCATCCGTCCTCAGGTCCGCCATGCAGGACAGTCGATTACCGTCCGATCTTCTGCGAGGATTGTCGGAGTTTTCGCGACCCGCGTCGTCAGGCTTGCGCGATAGGCGACGATCGCCTTGCACCTTTCGGACGCGGCAAACCTATTGATACGCATCATGCGCCAGCGAATTCAGCGGGGGAAAATGATCGACTTCAAAGTCTCCGGCCGATTCCGATCGGGCCAAACATTAACCGCACGGACCTCGGCGAGCCGGGTTCAGGCCGGGCGCAAATGCATCCGCGCCATCGCCGCGATTTCGATCGCGCTTGCGGGCATGACCGTCGCCGGATGCGCGACCGGCGGCGCGGGCGAAGTCGGTTCCGTGGCGCCACCCACCGTCTCCACTCCGACCGCCGTCAGCTCGTCCTCGCCGCCATCGGCGAGCAAAGTGGGCGCCGTGGTCGGGGTGTGGGAGGGCGTGTCGCGCGCGGATTGCTCGACCTCAGCCTCCAACCGCTGTAACGCGCAGCAGAAAATCTCACTGACTATGATCGAGGGCGATAAGGGGCTGACCGGGTTCTACCGATGCGGCTACGAAACCATGAACTGCTACAACATGAACGAGACCGGAAAAATCGTGCGCGCCACCCTTAACGGCGGGCAGATGACGGCGCGCGTGCAGATGCCCGACGGGACCTCGTGCATCTACACCGGACGTACGGCCGACAACGGCATCATCGGCGGTTACTCGTGTTATGGCGGCGGCGCGATGATCGAGAGCGGCTCGTGGCGCGGCAAGCGATCGTACTAGCGTCACGGCCGTCGCCCGAACTTTGCCTCATGTCGTCGAGTCACCTCGATGCCGCCCGCGGCGGACGGCGTCGCGGACCTTGCCGAGGCGCCCACGCACGCACCGCTTCGAGCATCGCGACAGCCTCCGCGCGAATCGCATCGGGATCGCAGCCGCGCTCGGCGGCGCGTCCGATCACATCCGCGAGCGTGCGATCGTAATCGTTGCGGTAGCGCGTGTTGAGCTCCTTCCATGGCACGCCGGCAAGTGCGCGCACCACCGCTTCGTCGGGGCGCCGGATGAATCCGCGCGCGATCATCACCGCGATCGCCGGGTAGCCGAGATAGCCCTGCCAGAACGACGCGTTGTCGTTGGACGAAATTTCGCGGCCGTCGCCGCTGGTCTCGATTTCGTAGGTTTTCGAGCCGTCCGACGAGGTCACGAACGCGCGTCGCGCATCCTCGATTCGCAACCGCCCGTCGCCGATCGCGCCGATCGCTTCGTACACCTTCGCAATCGGCGGCATCTTCCACAACGCTCCCGGCATATCGCCTTAAAACCCGATCCGCGCCGCCGATGCAAGCTCGGCAAGCTCAGGCCGGACGCGTGATTAGCCCAATCTTCCCGACGCCGTCGCGCTGCGATAAGTTCCGGTTCGCCGTCCGGCGCAGATCGTACGCAGGGACGCGAGGGGATTTGGATGGCCAACCAACCGATCGGCAAACTCGACCATATCGGCGTCGCGGTAAAGAGCCTCGCCGAAGCGCGCAAGTTCTTCGAAGACGTGCTCGGCGCGCGCTTTCTCTACCAGCACGAGAATCGAGAGGCGGGTTTCACACTGGTTGAACTCGACCTCAACGGCGTCATCTTTGAACTCCTCGAACCGCTTGGCGACAATTCATTCGTGCGGTCGTTTCTCGAAAAGCGCGGCGAAGGACTGCATCATCTGACCTTCGACGTCCCCAACTCGAAGGTGAAAATCGCCGAGTTGAAGGAACAAGGGGTGCGCGTGGTTGACGAACGTGAATTTTCGCCGGATTCCTACGAGGCTTTCATCTCACCGCGCACCAGCCACGGCGTTTTAATCCAGATTGGGTCAGGCTATCCGACGCTCGCGCGCTCCGCCGAATGGTTCAAGAAATAAACATATTAGCGGAGCGCAGCGCAGTCAGAGTGTTGGTGTTCACCCCATCAGGCCCTGCGTGTAGCCTCCGTCGATCGTGATATTGGCGCCGTGGATAAAGCCCGCGCGCGCGGAGACCAGGAACAGTATCAAGTCGGCGACCTCTTCGGGCTTGCCGACGCGCCCGAGCGGCGTCATCTTGCGAAACGCCTCGTCGGCAGCTTCCGCCGACTGCGTCAGCCCGGTGCGCATCTTGAGCAGACGCTCGGTCAAGATCGGCCCCGGATTAATTCCAACCACGCGCACACCGGCCTTGGAGCCCTCGTCGGCCAGCGCCTTGGTGAAGTGATTGAGCGCGGCATTGGCAGCGCCGCCAATCATGTAGGAACGCCGGGGATTGGTCGCCGCCGCGCCGATCACATTGAGGATAACGCCGCCGCCTTGGCGCTCCATCTGCGGCAGCACCTCACGCGCCATCCGCACGTAGCCGAAGAATTTAAGTTGCCAGTCGTCGATCCAGGCCTGATCGTCGAGCTTGAGAAATTCGCCGGTGCGGGCGCTGCCCGCGTTGTTCACCAGGATATCGACGCGCCCGAAGAGTTCGATGCAGCGCGCGACGACGCGCTTGATCGCGGCACCGTCGGTGAGGTCCGCCGCGACCGTCCCGATTCGTGCGCGTGCATCGCCGGCCGCCGCCGCGACCTCGTTGAGCGCCTCAGTCCCGCGCGCGCACAGCAGCACCGACGCCCCCTCTGCGATTAGCCCGAGCGCCGTCGCGCGTCCGATCCCTTTGCTGCCGCCCGTGACGATTGCAACCTTGCCGTCGAGTCCCAGTTCCATCGAATGCTCCTTCACTCATCCCCTTCTCCTCCCCTTCCTTTTCAGGGACGGGGCCGGGGGTTAGGTCTCTTTTCGCGGCGGCGCTCCACTAATGCGCTCGCTCTCTTCTTCCCGCACGACTTGGCCGCCCACCCGAGCATCGCGAGCAGTCCGAAAAATCAGGTCAAGACTGTTGGGCTGCTCGTCAATCCCTGATGGGAAGTCTGAAACCTCGTGAGGTTTCGGTGTCTGGAAAACTTATAGTTTCGCGTTCCTCAACAACTCTCCCGAACTCTTTTTGCTCTTCCCCTGATTGCTCGCCGCGCCTGACGCGGTAGTTTCCCCGTCAACTATCTGGCACGATTAACCGTTAAATCACCAATGAAGGATCTGATCACCTCGATTCTGAACGCCGCAATCAAGCGCGCGCACGCCTCCGGCAAACTCGCCTCGGCCTCTGCCACGGTCGCCATCGAAGCGCCCAAGGATCCCGCGCACGGCGACGCCGCCAGCAACGTCGCGCTCACAATGGCGCGCGCGGAAGGCAAGGCGCCGCGCGTCATTGCCGGCATTATCAAGGACCATCTCGAGCCGCCGCCGGAAATCCAGGAAATCAGCGTCGCCGGCCCCGGCTTCATCAATTTTCGCATGGCGCCCGCCTACTGGCATGGCGAACTGCGGCGCGCGGCCGCGCAGGGCACCGCCTTCGTGCGCCCCCAAATCGGCAACGGCCGCACCGTCCAGGTCGAATTTCTCTCGGCCAATCCGACCGGCCCGCTGACGGTCGGCCACGGCCGCAACGCGGTACTGGGCGATACGCTCGCGCGCCTTTTCGAGGCGACCGGCCATCGTGTGACGCGCGAATACTACTTCAACGACGGCGGGCGCCAGATGAAGCTGCTCGGCGAGTCGGTCCGCGTGCGCTACCTGGAGGAGTTGGGACGCGAGGCGGCGCTGCCGGAGGACGGTTACCAGGGCGAGTACATCCGCGACGTTGCGCGCAAGCTCGTCGATCAACATCGCGACACCCTCGCCGATACGACTGACCTCGAAGTCTTTCGCAGCGCGGCGGTTGACGCGATCATGACCGAAATCCGCGCGACCTGCGCAACTCTCGGCGTCACCTTCGACCAATTCACCAACGAACGCGATCTGATGACTCCGCAACCGCCGCAGACCATCAGCCGCGTCGACGCGGTCCTCGGCCAATTGCGCGAGCGCGGCCTGCTCGCCGACTACGACGGCGCCATCTGGCTGCGCGGCGAGCCGCTCGGATTGCCCAAGGACGCGGTGCTGGTGCGCTCCGGACCCGATCGCGAGCCGACCTATCGCACGCCCGACATCGCTTATCATATCGACAAGCTCAAGCGCGGCTTCGACCTCATCATCGACGTTTTCGGCGCCGACCATATCACGGAGCATCAGCAGGTGATCGCGGCGGTCAAGGCGCTCGGCTACGACGTGACGCCCATTCGCGCGATCATCTACCAGTTCGTGACCCTCACGCGCGCCGGCGAAAAGGTCAAGATGTCCACGCGCAAGGCGACCTACGTCACCCTCGACGAACTCATCGCCGAGGTCGGCAAGGACGTCGTGCGCTTCTTCTTCCTCTTTCGCAAACACGACAGCCATCTCGATTTCGATCTCGATCTGGCCAAGCGCCAGGCGCCGGAAAATCCGGTCTTCTACGTGCAGTATGCATACGCGCGGCTGGCGAGCGTTTTCCGAGAGGCGGTTAGGGCAAGATTCACCCTGCCGGATGCATCGGGGAAGATGGACATCAAGTTGTCGCAAGAGCAAGACGAAGAAGCTGACGAGGCCGGGCTGATGCTGCCCGATCCGTCGCGGGCCACTGACCTCACACTGCTCTCGCCGGAAGAAGTCGAACTTGCCAAGCGCGCCGTCGGATTTGCCGAAGTCGTCGCCGATGCGGTCGCGGCGCTCGAACCCCATCGGATCCCTTTCTACCTGCTGGAGCTTGCGGGCGAGTTCCATCGCTATTACAACAAGCCCGCCAATCGTATAATCAACCGGGACGATCCGAAGCTGAGCGAGGCACGCCTGTTCCTCGCGGCAGTGTTGAGAGACGCGATCGCAGGCGGGCTCGAACTGCTCGGGGTGAGTGCGCCGGATCGGATGTGAGCGCGAGGCGGCATGCGATTCGAAATCAAGTCCGGCGGCATGGCCGCAATCTTAGTCAGTATCGCGGCGCTCTCGGGCGCCGTCTTTATGCTGGGGCTGCTCGCGGGCTACGACGTCGGCCGCGAAAGCCAATCGAGCGCCGCGCAGGTCGCGACGGCCTACCCGGTCGCGGCGCCGCCCGAGGCGGCACCGGCGCCCGACACGGCCGCCGCCTCTCCTGCGGCGGGCGCGGCGACGCCACCGCCGTTGGCGGCAGCGTCGCCGGCTCCCGCCCCCGCGGCTTCGTCGCCGGCTCCGCCGGCGACTCGTGTGGCGACCTCGAAGCCCCTCGCCGCGAAGCATCCGAAGCCCGTCGCGCACGCGACGCCTTCGGAAGCCGCGCCGCCATCGGATCGCTTCCCGACCGAAGCGCCGCCACCCGCCGGGGAAGTCAGCGCACCGTCAGGCGGCGCTTACTTCCCCGGCGAGGCGGTCGGCAGCAGCTCTCCGAGCGCGGCTGCCGAGGCAACCGCCCCGCCGCCAACGCATGCTCCTGCCGGCGCTAACGCGCTGCCGACCGGCACCAGCGCATCCCCCGGCGCGCACACGCGGCACAAGCCATTCAACATCCAGATCGAGGCGGCGATGGATCGCAACGGTGCCAACGAGATGGTTCATCGCCTCCAGGGGCTCGGCTATCAGTCCCATCTGGTGCCCGCGCAGTTGAACGGCCAGACCTGGTACAAGGTCGTCATCGGCCCCTACCCGACGCAGGAAGCGGCCGCCGCTGCGCAGCAGGAAATGCGCACCAGGTACAACAGCCTCTATGGCGGCGCGACGGCGGGTGCGGAACCATCGCCCAAGCCGGGCGCAAATCCCGGTGATTGACAAATCGCATAGCGACTGGCTATTTATTATCTTCATGATGGACTGCGTAAACCGGAACGAGTGGGCGATCTGGCGTTGGCGCCATGAGGCGTTCGCCTGCGCTCCGGTTTTGTAATCCACGACAGAACCGATTCTCCAAGGGCCGCGGGCGCTATGTCCTGCGGCCCTTTTGTTTTGGGTCTCGCGGGATTTCGCGCCGGCGGCAAATGTCAGTGGAGTTGGATCGTGGAGTTGCCCGCAGAAGTTGGGAGTTAATTGCGATGCTTACACCAGGTGCAGCCGACTTCGACGCGCTCGCCGCCCAAGGTTTCAACCTCGTCCCGGTGTGCCGCGAAATCGCCGCCGATCTCGAAACCCCGGTGTCCGCCTTTCTAAAAGTCGCCCGCGGCGATTACTCATTTCTGCTCGAAAGCGTCCGCGGCGGTGAGAAATGGGGACGCTATACTTTTCTCGGCACCGAACCGTCGCTGGTCGTGCGCGCGCGCGCCGATCGCATGGATCTCATTCGGCCCGGTCGCGCGATTGAAGCGCGCCACGTCGATAACGCGTTTGAGGCGCTGCGCACCGAGGTCAAGCGGCTGCGCGCTCCCGAAATCCCCGGCCTGCCGCGCTTCTTCGGCGGCGCCGTCGGATTCCTGGCCTACGATATCGTGCGCTGCTTCGAGTCGCGGATTCCCAACACCGTGCACGACGATATGGGCGTTCCCGACCTCTGCATGATGTTCACCGATACCGTGCTGGTGTTCGACAACGTCCGCCAATCGCTCAAAATCATCGCCAGCGTCCCGATCGAGGAATTTGCCTCGACCAAAATCGCGTACCAGAGCGCGCAGGCGAAAATCGACGAGACTATCGCGCGGCTGCGGCAGGCCGCCGTCGCCCCATGCCTCGAAACGCCGGCGGCCGGCAACGGTGAATTGAATATCACCTCCAACCAGACCCGCGAGGGCTACATGGGGATGGTCGATGCGGCCAAGGAATACATCGCCGCCGGCGACATCATCCAAGTCGTCCCGTCGCAGCGCTTCGAGGCGCCGCTGACCGTCCATCCGTTCAACCTCTATCGCAGCCTGCGCACCATCAACCCGTCGCCCTACATGTTTTACGTGCGCCTCGGCGACATGACGCTGGTCGGCGCGTCGCCCGAAACCATGGTTCGCGTCGAGGGCCGCGAAATCACGCTGCGCCCCATCGCGGGAACCCGGCCGCGCGGCGCCAACGAGGCCGAAGACCTCGCCTTGGAGCGCGAACTGCTGGCCGATCCCAAGGAGATCGCCGAGCACGTGATGCTGGTCGACCTCGGACGCAACGACGTCGGCCGGGTCGCCAATATCGGCTCCGTCAAGGTGACCGAACTGATGACGGTCGAGCGCTATTCCCACGTCATGCATATCGTCTCCAACGTGGTCGGCGAACTGCAGGACGGCTACGACGCCTTCGACGCCTTCCGCGCCACCTTCCCGCAGGGCACCGTCTCGGGCGCACCGAAAATCCGCGCGATGGAAATCATCGACGAACTCGAGTCGGTCCGCCGCGGCGTTTATGCCGGCGCCGTCGGCTACTTCAGCTACACCGGCAATACCGACACCGCGATCGCGCTGCGCACCCTGGTGGTCAAGAATGGCCGCGTCTATATCCAGGCCGGCGGCGGCGTCGTCGCCGACTCGGACCCCGCTTCCGAATTCGAGGAGTCGGTCAACAAGGCCCGCGCGATGATCCGTGCGCTCGGCGCCGCCCGCGAGTTCGAAGCCGCGGCCGCGCGGAGGTAATCCGTTATGAAACTCCTGATGATCGACAACTATGATTCCTTTACCTACAACCTGGTGCAATACCTTGGTGAACTCGGCGTCGAGGTGATGGTCAAACGCAACGACGCCATCGACGTCGCCGGCGCCCGCGCGCTCAAGCCCGACGCCATCGTCATCTCGCCCGGCCCCTGCACCCCCGCCGAGGCCGGCGTCTCCGTCCCCATCCTCCGCGAGCTCGCCGGCGAATTGCCGATGCTCGGCGTCTGCCTCGGCCATCAATGTATCGGCGAAGCCTTCGGCGCCAAGGTCGTCCGCGCCTCCCGCCTGATGCACGGCAAGACCTCGCCCATCCTGCACGACGGCCGCACGATTTTCGCCGGCCTCAGCAATCCCTTCGAAGCGATGCGCTATCATTCGCTCCTGGTCGAACCGGCGTCGATTCCTCAATCCATGGAAATCAGCGCGCGCACCGCCGAGGGCGAAGTCATGGGCCTGCGCCATCTGACGTACAAAATCGAAGGCGTTCAATTTCATCCGGAATCGATCGGCACGCGCGACGGCAAGGATTTGCTGCGCAACTTCCTGGCCGGAGTCGCCGCGTGATCAACCTGCGCGCAGCCTTCGACCAGGTGTTGAAGGGTCGCTCGCTCGACGCCGCCGAGGCCGAAGGCGTGATCGGCGAGATTCTCGACGACGTGGCGTCCGACGCGCTGGTCGCCGGATTCCTGGTTGCGCTCAAGATGAAGGGCGAAGCGGCTGCCGAGTTGACCGGCGGCGCGCGTGCGATGCGCAAGCGGGCGCGTCCGCTCAACTTGAACGACGGCAACGTACTCGACACCGCCGGCACCGGCGGCGACGGCGCCGGCACCTTCAATATCTCGACTGCTGCCGCGATGGTCGCGGCCGCGGCGGGCGTGCCGGTCGCAAAGCACGGCAATCGCGCGGTCAGCGGGCGTGTCGGCGCCGCCGACGTGCTGGAGCGCTTCGGCGTAAAAATCGACCTCGACGCGGCGGGACTCAAGCGCTGCCTGGATCAGGCGGGATGCTGTTTCGTGTTCGCCCCGGCCTATCATCCGGCGCTCGCACGCCTGGCCGTGCTGCGCCGCACGCTCGGCATCCGCACGCTCTTTAATTTGATCGCCCCGCTCTCGAATCCCGCACGCCCGCTGCGCCAATTGCTCGGTGTCTCCGAGCCGCGCCTGCTGCGTCCGATGGCCGAGGCGCTCGCCGCCCTGGGCCTTGTACACGCGATGGTGGTGCATGGAAACGACGGCCTCGACGAAATCTCGCTCAGCGCTCCGACGCGCGTGGTAGAAGTTAAGGGCCGTGAACTGCGCGAATACGAAATCGCCCCCGAGGACTTTGCCTTGACGCCGGCCAGCGCCGCTGAGTTCCTCGCCGCCGATGCGACCGACGCGACCGAAATGCTCCGGCGCACGCTTGCCGGCGACCCCGGTCCGGCGCAGGATGTGCTCGCGCTCAACGCCGGCGCGGCGATTTACGTCGGTGGCGGTGCGGCCTCGCTCGCCGAGGGCGTCGCGCTGGCGCGAAAGATCCTCGCCTCGGGACGCGCACTCGACACGATCGAAAGATTGCGCCGCGCCAGTCTCGGCCAGACCGCCGTGCGGGGCTGAATCGGAGTAATCCCGATGGCTTCAATCCTCGATGACATATTCGCGGCGAAGCGCGCCGAAGTGCGCGCGCAGCGTGCTGCCGTGCCGCCCGCGGCGATCGCCGCCGCGGCCGTTCGCGCACCGGCGCCACGCCCGTTTATCGACTCGCTACGCGCACACAAGCCCGCGATCATCGCGGAGGTCAAACGCGCCTCGCCAAGCAAGGGCGATATACTGGCGGGACTCGATCCGGCCGCGGTCGCGCGCGATTACGTGGCGGGCGGCGCCGCTGCCGTCTCGGTGCTCACCGATCGCCACTTCAAGGGCTCGCTCGACGATTTGCGCGCCGTCCGCGCGGCCGTCGATCTGCCGATTCTGCGCAAGGACTTCATCTTCGACCCCTACCAGCTCTACGAGGCGCGCGCGGCCGGCGCCGATTGTATCCTGCTGATCGCCGCGATGCTGCAGGAGGGCGAATTGCGCTCGCTCGCGGCGCTGGCGCACGAATTGAAAATGGCCGCGCTCATCGAAGTGCATGACGCGGCGGAATTTACGCTCGCGCGAAAAGTCGATGCGGAGCTTATCGGCATTAACAATCGCGACCTGCGCACGTTCAAGACCGATCTCGCGACCACCGAAAATTTGCTGCGCGGATACGACGGCGATGCGCTGATCGTCGCGGAGAGCGGAATCGAAACGCCCGCCGATGTCCGCCGGCTCGACGCCGCCGGCGCGCGCGCTTTTTTGATCGGCGAAAGCCTGTTGCGCGGCGGCGCTCCTCGCGACGCACTGGCGGCGCTGGCGAATGCGTTCGGCGCGACCGGCGCAAGTGGCGCGAAATGACGAAGGAAATTGCGGACAGGTGCGCAGCGATCGAGGGGTGAATTGAGGTGAGCGTTCGAATCAAAATTTGCGGCATTACGCGCGTCGAGGACGCCGCAGCCGCGATCGCGCTCGGCGCCGAAATGCTCGGGCTCAACTTTTATGCGCCGAGCCCGCGCTGCCTGACGATCGACCGCGCGCGCGAAATCCGCCGTGCGATTGGCCGCCGGGCAACGGTGGTCGGGGTCTTCGTCAACGCCGGCCGCGACTACATCCAGGAACGGCTGCGCGAACTCGATCTCGACATGATCCAGTTTCACGGCGACGAGGACGAGAGCGCGCTGCGCGGATGGCCGGTCAGGGTGATTCGAGCGTTCCGGCTGCGCGCCGACCTGCTTGACGCGGCCCTGCCCGCCACTTCCGCCGACTATACGCTGCTCGATACCGCGCATCCGCGCTTATACGGCGGCACCGGCCAGGCGCGCCCGCTCGCCGGACTGGAACGATTCGATCTCGCGCGCGTTATCATCTCGGGCGGTCTTGATCCCGCCAACGTTGCCCACGCCGCAGCGCTCAAACCGTATGCGATCGACGTCGCTAGCGGAGTGGAATCGGCGCCCGGTATCAAGGACCCGGCCAAGCTAAGGAGTTTCATCGCAAATGCAAAACTTTCCCGATAGTCACGGACGCTTCGGGCAATTCGGCGGGCGCTTCGTCGCCGAAACCCTAATGCCCGCGCTCTTCGAATTAGAAAAAGCCTACAAGCTGGCGCGGCGCGATCCCAAATTCCGCGACGACCTGGCGCGCTACTCGCGCGAGTACGTCGGACGGCCGACGCCGCTCTTTTTTTGCGCCAACCTGACCGCCAAGCTCGGCGGCGCAAAGATTTATCTCAAGCGCGAAGACCTCTGCCACACCGGCGCGCACAAGGTGAACAATACGCTCGGCCAGGCGCTGCTCGCGGAGCGCATGGGCAAGCCGCGCATCACGGCCGAAACCGGCGCCGGCCAGCATGGCGTGGCGACCGCCACGATGGCGGCGTTGTTCAAGCGCGAATGCGAAGTCTTCATGGGCAGCGTCGACGTCGAGCGTCAGTCGCTCAACGTCTTTCGCATGAAGCTGCTCGGCGCCAAAGTCACGCCGGTTGATTCCGGCAGCAAGAGCCTCAAGGATGCGCTCAACGAAGCCTTGCGCGACTGGATCGCGACCGTGCGCGATACCTACTACCTCATTGGCACCGCCGCCGGACCGCATCCGTACCCGATGATCGTGCGCGATTTTCAGTCCGTAATCGGCCGCGAGGCGCGCCGCCAGATAGTCACTCACGAGGGCCGTCTGCCCGATGTGCTGATCGCGTGCGTCAACGGCGGCTCCAACGCGATCGGCCTGTTCTATCCGTTCATCAAGGATACTGCGGTGCGCATGATCGGGGTCGAGGCCGCAGGCCTGGGACTCAGCGGCCCGATGCATGCGGCGACGATCACAGCCGGCAGCGTCGGCGTGCTGCATGGTAATCGCACTTACCTGCTGCAGGACGAGATGGGGCAGATTCGCGAGACTCATTCGATTGCGGCGGGACTCGACTATCCGGGCGTCGGCCCCGAACTTGCCTGGCTCAAGGAGACCGGCCGCGCCGAATTTGTCGCGGTGACCGACGCCGAGGCGCTCGAGGCGCTTAAGACGCTCTCGGAAACCGAGGGCATCATCCCGGCGCTCGAAAGCTCGCATGCGATGGCATACGCGGCCAAGCTCGCGCCGACGCTGCCCCGCGAACAGGTAATCGTCATCAATCTATCCGGCCGCGGCGACAAGGATATGGGCACCGTCGCCAAGGCCTTCGGCGTGACCCTCTGACTATTGCAATGACTAATCGAATCAAGAACCCTCACGGACGTATCGCGGCTAAATTTACCGAACTTCGGGCACGGGACGAAGTCGCGCTGATTCCGTTTATCGTCGCCGGCGACCCCGACCTCGACCGCACCCGCCGGCTGGTGCTGGAACTCGAAGCGCGCGGCGCCGACCTGATCGAACTGGGCGTGCCGTTTTCCGATCCGATGGCCGACGGCCCCGCCAATCAGCGCGCCGCGGCCCGCGGCCTCGCCGCCGGCGCGACCATCCCGGCGATCCTCTCGATGGTCGCCGATCTCCGCCGCACCACGCAGATTCCGCTGATCCTCTTTGGCTATTACAACCCGATCTTACATTACGGATGCGAGCGCCTCTGCGCCGACGCCGCCCGTGCCGGAATCGACGGAATGCTGGTGGTCGATTTGCCGCCGGAAGAAGCGCAGGAACTCGCCCGGCCGGCCAAGGCCGCCGGCCTCGACATCATCTACCTGCTGGCGCCCACCACGCCGCTCGAACGCAGCCGCATGATCGCGCGATCCGCCAGCGGCTTTCTCTACTACGTCTCCGTCGCCGGCGTGACCGGCGCGCGTGCGAAGCTGGCCCAGGACCTGCCCGGCAACGTGCGCGATCTGCGGACCGTCACCAACCTGCCGATCGGCGTCGGCTTCGGCATTTCCACCCCCGGACAGGCGCGCGAAGTCGCCGCGTTCGCGGATGCGGTGGTGGTCGGCAGCGCGATTTCGCAACTGATCGAGGCGCACGCCCACAGCGAGGGCCTGGTCGAGATCGTCGGCGAATTCGCCGGCGCGTTGAAGGCCGCGATGCGCACGGCCCGGCCGGGTGGCGCCGCCGGCGCGACCGCCTGATCGAAAGTCGATATACTGCTGCCATGGCCACGGATCGGGTGCAAAGCGGATCGACGGCTTCCACCGCCGCCGAGGATATCTGGATCAAATGTCCCGGCTGCAAGGAGATCGCGTTTCGCAAAGAGGTCGAACGTAATCTTAATGTGTGCCCGAAGTGCGGCCACCATTATCGCGTCACCGTCGATCAGCGCCTGACGATCACCGTCGATCCACGCTCGTGGCATGAGATGTTCGACGACCTCGCGATTGGCGACCCGTTGCAGTTCGTCGATTCGCGCCCCTACCCCAAACGGATGCAAGCCGCGCGCCTGGCGGCCGGCCGCAACGACGCGGTGCTCACCGGCACCGCAAAAATCGAAGGGCACGACACGGCGCTGGCGCTGATGGACTTCGGCTTCATGGGCGGCAGCATGGGCGTGGTCGTCGGCGAGAAGATCGCCCTGCTGATGGACTATGCGCTCAAGCGCCGCCTGCCGGTCATCGTATTTGCTGCCTCCGGCGGCGCGCGGATGCAGGAGGGCGTGCTCTCATTGATGCAGATGGCCAAGGTCTCGAGCGCGATCGCACGCCTGCGCGACGCACGCATCCCCTACATCTCGGTGCTGGGCGATCCGACTACGGGTGGTGTTGCCGCATCGTTCGCCAGCCTGGGCGACGTCAATCTCGCGGAACCCGGCGCCGTGATCGGATTTGCCGGACGCCGCGTAATCGAGCAGACCACCAATCAACAACTGCCCGACGATTTTCAGACCGCCGAGTTCCTGATGGCGCATGGCATGCTCGACGCGATTGTACCGCGCCATCGCATGCGCCCGACGCTCGGCCAACTGCTCGATATCCTGCGCCCGCCCAAGCCTCGCGCCGCGAAAAAACCCGCGGCCCCGCGGCCGCGCAAATCACGGAAGCCTGATCCTCAGCCACTGCCCTAAAAGGCCAACGACAGTTTGCTTGGTAGAGTCAGCGCATTACCACGCTCCGCGCACGACGACGCTGCACTATCGACGAACGCCGACTGACTATCGAGTTCCCCGTAAGCCGGCGCGCACGACGCCGATGCTATTTGGTGGCGGCGTTTGAGTTGACGACCTCGAGCCGGACCCTGGCTTCTCCTCCGCGGCCGAAACCTAATTCTCTGCAGGCGCGTTTTGAGACGTCCATAATAATTCCTCCGCCCGCATGTGCTGACATTTTATCGTTGACCAGCACGACGACGCTTTTGCCGTTTTCGATATTGGTGATTCTAACGCGGCTGCCGAGGGGTATCCGGGCGTGCGCCGCGGTAAGTGCGTCGGAGTTGTATCGTTTTCCGCTGGCGGTACGATGTCCCACCAATCGATGGCTATAACACGCGGCGATGCCCGTCTGCGTTCCGGTATTGGACAATTGCGATGCGGCCGCGAATGAAGACGGGAATGTTGTAAATGAAAGCACTGTCGCGATCGCAATTTCGGCGGCTAAGATTCGCGTCATAGGCGTCTTTTTCCCGCGATTCCGTCAAGGCGGCGTTATCGAGTCCCCGATCGGCGCGGCCGATCGCGTCACGTATCTGGTGAGTCGACTGCCGCCTGAGCAGCTTGCGCTATCGCAAGTTCGACGATCGCCAGATTCAAGTTATCAATAGTCGCCCAATGGCACCAGTTGAGAACCACTGGCTGAGCTTTCGCCGTGGCCGCGCGAGGATTAAAATACGCGCCATCGATGCAGCGCATGACCGACACTCTCGACTGGCTCTATTCGCTGGAAGCGCGCGGCGAGATTTACAAGCTCGATCGCATGGACCACGCCCTCGCGCTCCTCGGCGACCCCCATCGCAAGCTGCGCGCCGTCCATATCGCTGGCACCAAGGGCAAGGGCTCGGTGGCCGCGATGCTCGATGCGATCCTGCGCGCCGCCGGCTATCGCTGCGGCCTTTATACCAAGCCGCACCTGGTCCATCTGACCGAGCGTACGCGGATCGACGGAGCCGAGATGCCCGCTGCGCTGATGCTCGAATACATCACGCGGCTGCGCGACATCTATGAACGCGCCGACTTGGCCCTGACGTTTTTCGAGTTCACCGTCGCGTTGATGTTTCTGTATTTCGCGGAGGCGGGAGTCGACGCCGCGGTGATCGAGACCGGCCTCGGCGGGCGGCTCGATTCGACCAACGTGGTGCGCCCGCTGCTCAGCGTGATTACGCCGATCGGATTCGACCACATGGATCGGCTCGGCTATACGATCGCGGCGATCGCGGGCGAAAAGGGCGGCATCATTAAGGAGAGCGTGCCGGTGGTCATTGGCGCGCGCGATCCCGCAGCGCGGCTGGTGCTGACTTCGATCGCCAGTCAGCGGCACAGTCCCGCCTTCATGATCGACCGCGAGTTCACCTATCGATCGCACGCGCCGGCCCATCGCCTCGACTATCACGGCCTCGGGCTGAACCTCGAAGGCGTCGAACTTGCGCTCGCCGGTCCGTTTCAGCATGAGAACGCCGCGATCGCCCTGGCCGCGGCCGACGCCATGCGCGCGGACGGCTGGAACCTCCCCGAGGAGGCGATTCGCCGCGGGCTGCGCAAGATGTCCTGGCCCGGCCGCTTCGATATCGTCATGCGCGAGCCGCTGGTGATCCTCGATTGCGCGCACAACGAGCTCGCGATCGAAGCGCTGCTCGAAACGATCGCGGTTGAACTCGGCCCCGCGGTCAAGCCGCGGCTCGTGTTCGGCTGCCTCGAAGACAAGCAATGGGAGCGCATGGCCGCGATGCTCGGTCCCCGCGTCAGCGACGTGACGATCACGCGTGCGGCGGCCAAGCGGCCTCTTGATCCGACAAATCTACTGCCGTTATTCTCCAACTACGCGCCTACCCGCGTCGTCCGCGACCCGCTCGCGGCGATCGCCGAAAGTGTGGCAAGGGCCGGGCGCAATGATGTAGTCTTGGTCACCGGTTCGGTCTATCTGGTGGGGGAGGTTTATCCGTGGTTTCTGTCGCGACAAGGCCGTCGAGGACTGTTCCCTGAGGCCGCGGCTTAAATCGTTATTGCGCGGCCTGCTCGCCGCTGCCCCACTGATCGCGCTGACGGCGATTGTCTCGCACGCTCAGCAGGCTGCCCTCTCCACATATGTAAAGTCTCAGCACCCGGGCGGTCCGATGAACGTGACCGGCCAGAAATTTGTTTACGATTACAAATCCGACAGCTTTATCGTCACCGGCGACGCGGTTATCACACAGGCCAAGACCACGCTCACCGCGGACAAGGTCGATCTGATGCGGCGCGACCGCAAGATGCACGCGACCGGCAATGTTCATCTGACGGATCCGGTCGGCAACATCATCGCGAGCGACGCGCTGATCAACCTCGACGATGAAACCGGCCTACTCACCGACGCCACCGTTACCGACCACCAGGAGACCTACCGCCTCGCGGGCAAGAAGGTCAGGAAGCTGCTCGGCCAGCATTACGCAGTACTCGACGGCTTCTTTACCACCTGCGGATGCGAGCCGGGAACGCCCGATTGGTCGATTACCGCCGACGACATGGACGTCCACCTCGGCGAGACCGGCCACGCCCATAATGGGCACTTCGATATCCTCGGCTATCCGGTAATTCCGCTGCCCTACGCGGTTTTCCCGGCGGCCACCGATCGCCATTCGGGACTGCTCACCCCGCGCGTCGGGGAGTCGGGCTTGCGCGGTTTTCAAATCGTTCAGCCCTACTACTGGGCGATTAACAAAAGTTCCGACGCGACCCTCGCGCTTGACACTGAAACTTCCAAGCGCGTCGGCCTGCTCGGCGAATACCGGCTGATTTCAGGTATCGACGACTACCTGGTAGCCGACGTTTCTTACTACAACGAAAGCCTGCGCTCTGCGTACAGTCGCAAAAACGACGTGGTCGATAACCAGATTGCGGACGTGCATATTCCGATCGATCGCTACGACATCATCGGCATGTTTCGCCAGCACCTGACCGACGACCTGGTGGCCTATGGCGACGCCGTCAGCGTGAGCGACAGTCTGTTCTTGCGCGAGATGAACGTGTGGACGCTGTCGCGCACGATCGGCACCGGCATCGTCTATCCGAACAGCTTCGCCAGCATGCGCGACGCGGCCTCGCACTTCGGCCTGCTCGATAGCTACGACGACGGCTTCGTACGCCTTCAGGGCACCTGGAACCAGGACCTGATTCAGCCGCAGGAATTCGCGATGCAGACGCTGCCCGACCTGCTCGTCAGCGGGCGCAAGCAATTATTCGGCGGTCTCGCCTATACCGACTACGACTTCGACGGCACGAACTTCTGGCGCTATCGCGGTCAGAGCGGACTGCGTATCGATCTGAATCCGCGACTGACGGTGCCGTGGCGCCTCGGCGATTACTTCTATGGTTACGGCAGACTGGGCCTGCGTGAGACCGCCTACGACACTTCCGGCCACTCGATCCTCGTTACGCCTGTCGGCCAGGACGGGCTGCAGTACAACAATGGGTTGTCGCTCGGAGGACTCGCCCCCGGCGGCCTGCGCCATCGCGAAATGATCTACGGACAGGCAGGCATCGGTACCGAGTTCGAGAAGGTTTACGATCTTAACTGGGGCGCGATCGAAAAGATCAAGCATACGATTGAGCCGCTCGCGACCTACTCCTATGTTCCGCAGGTTAATCAGAGCCAGCTGCCGCTTTACGACGAAGTCGATCGGATGGATGCGCGCAGCCTCTTCACCTACGGCTTCACCTCACGGCTGTATGCGAAGGTGGCCGCGCCCGCACCGTCTCAAGCGCCGGAGGGCGGCGACGGTGAAGTCGAGCAAAACACCACTATCAGCCCGTTTCGCGCCCGCACCTACGGCAGCGGCGGCGCCATCGAAGAGTTGTTCCGATTGACAGTGCTGCAAGCTTACGATGTCGAGCACGATATCGCGCCGGGCTCCCCGCGATTCTCGGACCTTGATATCACCGCGACTGCTTTCCCGACCCGCGTATGGTCATTCGGCTCGCAAATCGGCTATCAACCGAAGACCAATCAACTCAGCTACGCGAACGCCTCCCTCACCTTCCAGCCGTGGTGGACCAGGAACCAAGCCAGGGTTTACAGCGGCAAGGCCGAAGAAGGATCGTTCATGCAGCTTAGTTACGGCTATATCGCGCCCGGACCGACCTTTACCCCGGGTGTCAACGCCAACTATAGCCAGGACATGGTGCTGCGCACCTACTACGAGCTATTCGATCGGATGGGCGTTTACTTCGCACCATCCTACGATTTCGTCGCACGCAAGATGCAGTCGTCGGCGTACGGCGTTCGTTTGAAATCGCCCTGCGACTGCTGGTCCTTCGACATGGGTGTCACCAAGACCTACAACCCCAGCGAAACTGCATTCCAGTTCCAGCTCACGCTCGGCGGTATCGGCTCGGTTGGCGAAAGCCCGTTCGGCCGCAATCCGTTCCAGCAGCACACCGGCTACCTGCCGGTTCCGACAACGAACTATCAATAAGCTCTCCTGCTCCCGCAGGATCGTGCCACGCTCCTGCGCTCAACTCATCGGTTCCCGTTCAATTTGCCTGCTGGTTTTGCGCTATGCCGTTGGCCGGCAATTCCCGTTTATCCGGCTGATGCTTGCGGCCTCTTCGATCAAGACGATATAGCCTTAGGCGGCAATCGGCGTGAAGTGAGGCCGTATCCGAGGCAGGTTCGCACGATGGTTGAAACAGGTGACGAAAAAACCGGTCCTTCAGTGACCATCGATGCCGAAGGGCTGCGCCGCTTTTTGCGCGATCGCAAGCTCGGCGAGGCCGGCGACCTTCATGTCGAAAATATCTCTTTCGGCCATTCCAACGAAGTTCATCTGGTCCATTTCGACGGCAAATCGTGGGTCCTGCGCCGTCCCCCGCGCGGCCCCCTGCTGCCGACCGCCCACGACGTCATGCGCGAGTTCCGCGTGCTCAGCGCGCTGCAGAATACTCCTGTGCCGGTGCCCCGCGTGTTCGCGGGTTGCGACGATTCGAGCTACATCGGTGCACCCTTCTTCCTGATGGAGTACATGCGCGGCAAGGTCATTCGATCGGGATTGGTCCCCACCAGCGAGCCGAGCTTCGCGGTCACTGAGACCCAACGGCGCACCATCAGCGAGCACATGGTTGACCTGCTGGTCGCGCTCCAGGCGGTCGATTGGCGTGCGGTCGGACTCGAAGGCTTCGGCCGGCCCGACGGTTATATCGAGCGCCAGGTGCATCGATGGAGCGATCAGCTCGAACGCACGATCCCAAAGACGCGTCCGCTGCCGGTGATGGCGAAGATTCAGCAGTGGCTGACGGCCCACATGCCCCAAACGCAGCCGGCCACGATCGTTCACGGCGACTACAAACTCGACAACGTGATGTGGGATCCCAACGGCGACCGGCCGCGCCCGATCGCGCTCTTCGACTGGGAGATGTCCACGCTCGGCGACCCGCTCGCGGACCTCGGCTGGATGGTCACCTACTGGAGCGATCCGGCCGACGACGAAAAACGCCGCGCGGTGGTCTCGAGCATGGAGGCCGGCGGCGGCTACTATAATCGCGAGGAGATGATCGAGCTGTACGAGCGCAAGTCGGGGCGCGCGATGCGCGGCTTCGCCTTCTATGAGATTTTCTCGCTGTTCAAGCTCGCCATCATCGGAGAAGGCAGCTACGCGCGCTACCTGGGCGGCCAGGCCGACGATCCGGTCTTCGCGACCTACGATTTGCGGATACCGCAGATGGCCGAGGTCGCGTGGTCGCTGTGCGAAAAAGCGGGCTTGTAGCGGGAGATCATACGCAGCACGATTAACTACCTCATTTCGGCGACTGAGTATTGAAAAAAGAGCGACCGGAGAGAGAGACACCGGCCGCTCTTGCGCTACTGACTATTCAACCCGGGCAGTAGCTATTGCCACCGTCCGAGGCCGATCACGCCGGCGCCGCAACCGCGATCGTGCCCTTGAAGGCGTCCAGGCTGGGGTCGCTCACGTAGCGAATCGCCGACAGCGTCGTGTCCGCGATCGCATAGCTCCCCGAAATCGGCCACGTCGGCACCAGCTTCTCGCCGCCGTTCCACGCCTGCGCCTCGAAAGACCCCAGATGCGGCCGTCCCCGTTCGGCCTTGATGAAAGTCCACTCGGGATCTATCTGCACCACCACCAGCTTGCCGTCTTCCTGGTTGCGGCATAGATGCATGCTCGAAACGTACTGGATGTCGTTGCCGCCGATGAATTCACGATCGAGCATTTCTACTTCGAGAATGAGGCGGCCGCCCGCCTTGACGCTGCCGACCACGCGGTCGTGGAACGCCCGCAGGCGCACGTCCGCAACACTCGCCGGATAGCCCCAACGGTTCGCCAACTCGCGCGCCGCCGCCTCGGTGCTGACGTAGCTCTTCAGCGTGAAGCCGCGCGGTCGCACACCGGCGCGGCATCCGACGCGCACCTCGGCTATCGAAAACGGGCCCACCGGGCTTGCCGGATAATGCGTCACGTTGAACATCGCGTACGCTGGAATAACAGGATGGAAAGTGACCGGCATCAGGCTCGCGAAGGGCTCGTTGCTGACCTCATAATAGACGTTCAGAATCTGCGCCCCCTTCAGCGTCCAGGCCTCAGTCTTGAAGCCCTTGATTTCGCTGACATTGCGCGCGAACGCCTGCACGTCCATGGTCCCCGATGAAGGCATCAGCGACCACCTCCCGCCGCGGCCGTCTGCGTCGAGCTGTCCTGGAAATGCGGCATTACGTACTTGGCGAACGTGCGCAGGCTGTTGAGGACGTCGGCCTGCGGCACGGTCTCGATCGCGTTGAGCAGAAAGTTGATGCGATCGACGCCGACCGCTTCCCAGCGCTTGCACGCGCGCAGCACCCGTTCGGGATCGCCGATCGCGATACCCTCGGGCACACCGGTTGCGTCGCCCGGACCCGAGGCTTCCCTGCGCAGCGTCGGCAGCAAGCCGAGCGACGGATACGACTTGGTCGGATACGCCTCGCGCGCGGCGAGCAGTTGCGCCGCCAGAAAGTTGAACGTGCCGAGCATCCGGCGCCCGATTTTGTTCCCGCGTTCGCTGTCCTCATGGCAGTAGAGGAAGTTGACCGTGCTGACCTTGTCGTTCACGAATTTGCCGACCGGCTCGCAGTTCGCGATGATGCGCCGGTAATTCTTGATCTTCTCCTCCTGCTCCTTGACCGATCCGAAGGTCAGCCCGAGCGATCCCAGCCCGCGCGCAGCCGCGTCGATTTCGGTGCCGGGACTGGTCACCGCCACCCACATCGGCGGATGCGGCTTCTGATACGGCTTGGGGATAATCGCGCGCTCGGGCATCGACCATGAGCGGCCCTCGTAGCTGAAGCGTTCCTGCGTCCACATCTTCGGCAGGCAGCGAACGAATTCGTCCCAGGTCTTTTTGGTCTCGTCGGGATTCGCGCGGAAGCCGCCGAGCTCGTTCCAGGTCGCCGAACGCCCGGTCCCGACTTCCAGCCGCCCGCCCGAGATGATGTCGAGCGTGGCAGTGCGTTCCGCAATCTTGATCGGATGGTTGAACTCGGGCACGCACACTACGATTCCATGACCGACCCGCATCTTCTTGGTGCGCATCGCACACGCCGTCAGGAAAATCTCCGGCGCCGAACAATGCGAGTATTCCTCGAGAAAGTGATGCTCGACTGCCCACACCGTGTCGAAGCCCAATTCGTCGGCGAGCGCGACCTGCTCGAGGCAATTATCGAAGACGCGCTTTTCGGCTTCGCCGTCCCATGGACGCGGCACCGAAATTTCGTAGAAGATTCCAAACTTCATCGCTGCACCTCCGCTTTATCGCCGTTTAGCGCAATCCGGCACGGATGAAAAGCTCCCCGACCTTCGCGCGGCCCTCCTCGCGTCATCCGGTTGTTGACCGTCCCTGCCGATAATCGAGCATCGCGAGCGTGGCCCACCGTCGGCATGGAATGCCGTGAAACCTCGTGAGGTTTCAGTAAACTATAAGTTTTGGGCTCTTGAACAACTTCCCTGAGAGTTCAGGCGATGCGCACCACGTAGATTGCGGCGGGCGCGCCCAGGATCGACACGCGCAGAATCTTTTGCGGCTTGAACACGCCTCGCGACATCAGATCGGCCATCAGGCGGGTCTCCGCCGTCAACATCACGATCAGTCCGCCCGGCCTTACCACGCGCCGGAATTCCTCGATCAGATATGGATAGAGCCGGCGATTTTCAGCATGAGATCCGTGACGCATCCCCCACGGCAGGTTGGTGATCACTTTGCTGACGCTGGCCGGGCCGAGCGCAATCGCGGTGGCGTCCCACGCATGGAGTTCGATCGGCTTGTAGCGCGGGCCGACGTTCTCGCGCGCCGCGTCGAGCATGGCCGGATTGCTGTCGCCGCCGATCAGTTGCTGGTAGCGCCCGAGATGCGCGCGCTCGATCAGCACGGTGCCCGCGCCGCACAACGGATCGAGCACGATATCATCGGGCGCCGGCTCTGAGAGCCATCCGAGCGCGGCCGCGACCGACGGCCTGAGCGAACCCGGCATGTGCGCCACCTTGTAGTCGCGATGGCGCAGGCGCTCGTCGCTCAGCCGCAGCGTGAGCATCAGCTCGCCGGGAAACATCGTCACCCAGAATTCGACGTCGGCGTCGTCGCCGCCGAGATGCCAGACGTGATCGTCGCGCTCGCCGATCCCGCGTTCGACGGCGTGCTGCAAATCGACCCGGCGAAACGGATGTTCCCCGGCCATCCGCGCGACCACGCGAAAATAGAGGCGCCGCCCGGCGTGACTGCCGGGCACCAGGCTGACGTGCGCCGCGAGCGCCTCCTCGATAAAGCGCGCATCGCGACTGGCGGTGCGCACGCGATCGAGTATTTTTCGCCCCAGGCGCTCGTCCTCGTCATGTTCCGCCGGACTCTTCGGGGTATAGCGCTTGGCCGGATCGGGCGGCGCCACCGGGAAGCGCCGATATGCGACCACCGCAAAAAAATCCTCGGCGGTGCGGACCTGCTTTAATGCGGCCGTCCGGGGCGCGGAGAAAATCGTCATGCCGACGCGGTCGGGCACCAGCCGCCGGCCCAGTTCAGCGGTGTCTTCGCGATCGTAGCGCGCGGCGATTTCGTTCCATGCGATCGGCTCGAAGCCGGGCTGGGTCTGCGCGAGATAAATATGGGGGCCGAACTTGAACGGCTTCGGCGGCTCGGGATTCGCACGGCGCGGGCGCGGCGGCGGGCGGCGCGGGCGCGGCGATATGTCATCGCGCGGCTGCACGCGCCTCAAGGCTCGCACCGCGGATACGCCGGTACATCGGCATGCGCTTTCACTTCGCTCGATTTCAATCGTGAGGTGCGGGCAGCGCCCGTCACTTGGTGCGCGAGAGGTACTCGTTATTCTCGGTGTTGATCGTGATCACGTCGCCCTCGACCACGAAATGCGGCACCTGGATCACCAGCCCGGTCTCCAGCGTCGCCGGCTTCAACGTATTCGTGACCGCCGCGGTCCGGATTCCCGGATCGGTCTGCACCACCTTCATCGAGACCGTCTTGGGCAGCGTCACGTTGAGCGGCGTGGAATCGTGATACTCGACTTCGACCTTGAGATTGGGCGTCAGGTAGCCGGCGACATCTGCGATCAAATCCTTCGGCAGCGTGATCTGATCGTAGGTCTGCGTGTTCATAAAATGGAAATCGTCGCCCTCCTGGTAGAGGAACTCCATCTCCAGCTGGTCGAGAATCACGCGCTCGACGCGATCTTCCGAGCGGAACCGGTTTTCGGTCTGCGATCCGGTCTTGATATTGCGCAGCTTGGTCTGCACCATGCCGCGCCAGTTGCCCGGCGTGATATGGTTAATCGTCATCACGCGCCAGAGGCCGCCATTGTATTCCAGGATCATCCCGGGCCGGAGCTGCGTCGCCTGTATCAACATCTTCCGTTTACTCTCAATCGTCGTGCTGTAAACACATAAGTATAACCTATGCATTCGCGTCCCGGCAATGCATCGCGACAGTCGGTAGTGTCCTAATTTGAAAAAAGTCGCTTCAAAACAATATGCGCGGACAGCCAAATCAGGAAGAGGGGGATATTTACGGCGAGAAGTACAAGCAATGTTTGCCAATTCCAAGACCAATGGGACCAACCGACAGCTTGCATGATCCTGGGAACGGCTTTGAGTGCGAACGTGTAAACTGAGAGCGCTAGCACTAGACAGACTAACAGTGCACTAATCAGCCGCATTCTCTTAGACATTTGTTGCGTGCTCAATCAATTCCGCAACCGACCATAGCCGATCCGTCACCCCGCCGGCCGCCCATCGCGGGCGTGCAGCGCAAGGTCCGATGCACCCGCACGAAATTGTAATGCGCACAGTGGAATGCAACCGATGCGTCGAATTCGCCACCCGCGAGGCCAATCACGCTAAGGTTTTCACAGGGCGAAGCCCGCATCTTACAAACGGGAAGTCTGAAACCTCGTGAGGTTTCAGTTTCCGGAAACTATAAGTTTTGCGCTCCTCAACAACTCTCCCCTACTCCCCATCCCTCGCGGCCTCCTACCACGAAGAGGCCGGCGGCGACCCGAACGGATTGGTCGGCGCTATATACGGATTTACCGGCGGCGCGCCCAAGGTGCCGCCTGCGTAAGGATTTGGCTGTGCTGACCCATAGCCATATGGATTCGCGCCGTAGGAGTTCGCGTAGGGATTATAACCGTAAGGACTGCCGCCATACGGGTTCATGCCGTATGGACTGACACCGCCATACGGACTCATCCCAGCGACGATCACCGGCTGCTCGTTGTAGCCGCCGCTCGAATCGAATGCGCGAATCGTGGCCGGCCCGGCCTGCGGATTGAACCGCACGTTGAAGCTGATGTTATGCGAGGCCCCCGGAATCAACGAGCCGATTACGCCGCCAATCCCGCTGCCTCTCACCGCGATTTTCTGCACCAGCATCCCGTTCTGATAGAGCCCGGCGCCCGAAAGATTGCGTCCCGAAATCACGCCCGAGACCACGTACACGTTGCGCGTGATCTGCCCGACCGCGGCGATCTGCACCATGATTCCCGAATCGTTTTCGATCGTCGGCCCGCTCATCATCGAGCCGCCCGCAATCATCGGATTGCTGTCCGGGATTTCCGCCGACGCCACCGCAGTCGGGAGGTCAACCGAACTCTCGACGAACTGGTCGCCGACGCCGTACGCGCGGATTGTGACCTCGCCGCCGAGGTCCTTCATCACGAACTTCTCGTCGAAGCGGGTGACGTTCGCACCGAATTCCGCCGTGATCGCCTTCACCAGCCGCCGGTTCACATAGATGCCCGCGCGCGTGATCCCGCGCCCCTGAATCTGTCCCGCGAGTTCGTAGGTCTGCGATACCGGCTCGATTAGATTCGCCACCGTTATCGTCACCTGCACGTTGCCCAGATGGCTCCCGATCGTATGCCGTTTTGACGGCGACCTACGCGGCGTCCCGTGGCTCGGAATCTCCGCGGTGTTCGCGCCGCCGAGGCCGCTGTCGCCTTCGCGATTACTGCGGAAGACCTCAACCCCACCTTCGGTCGTGGGCGCTGCCGTCGAAGATGCCGGGGCTGAGCTTCGCAGCGCGGGAATCTCAGGCGCGTCCGATGTTTCCGATCCATCGCGTCCGGCGCTGCTCGCCGCGTCAACTCCCGATGTGCCCGCGGCCAGGCCAGCATCGGCGATCGGCGCTTCGGCCATGCGGCCGTCCGCGTCATAGACGCGAATCACCGCGTCGCGCGCGGGACTCTCGACTCCGATATCGAAGTTGATTCTCTGCTCGCCGAGCGCGCCGCCGATTTTGAACGCCCGCAATTCATGTCCGCCCGCGAAAATCCCGCCACGCTTGAGCGAACTCCCTTCGATATATCCCTTGATGCGTACGTTCGTGCCCTCGGCCGTGCGCGATTCGATCTCGACCCGCGGCGGCGCTCCACTCGTCGCTGCGGACGTGATCGTCGCTGCCCCCGCCGCTGCCGCAGCCGGCGTTGTCGCAGCCGGCGTTGTCGCAGCCGGCGTTGTCGCAGCCGGCGTTGTCGCGGCCGCCGACGCATGGGTTGCCGCCGCCGGCACAGCCGTCCCCGCACCGCCCGCCGCGCGCGGCGATGATCGCGCTGGCCCCATCTGCTTCGACAGCGTCGCCATCGCGGCTTTGATTCGATTCCAGTCGGCGGCGTTGAACAGTCCCGGATTCGAGGCCACTGCGCTATCCACCGCTTCGCGATCGGATTCGAGCGTCGCGAGCGCGCTCGGCGCTCCCTCGCGATCGCCCGCCGCCAGCGCGCGGCTCAAGGCCTGCGCGTCGCCCGCGAAGATCGCAACCGCGCCCACCGTCGCGTTCGATGCGGCGGCGCCGCGCACATGCAGCCCGTTGAGCATCGCGAAGGCGCCGTCGCTGATTCGCGTCGCGACCGCCGCCGGATCTTCCGCACGCGCGAGGCCCACTAGCTGCGTCAGCGCCAGCAGCATCGCGCAAATCGCGACCCGGCCCGCGCGGAGGATTCTCTCCAGCCGCCGGCGCCGCCCTACTGCGGCCGATATTGCAACCGCGCCCTTCACGATTTCCTCACCTGGCGATTTCCCGGCCAAAAGTATACGCCAAATGCGCCTCTGGCTGAACGCACAATTCCACGAGGCCCCGACCGTACGTAGCTGTCGCCACGCTGCGCGATCTGTTAGCGTTTGACGGTCGCCATCTCCGTCCAGGTCGTCCATCGCATAGCGTTATCGTGAGTCTTCCCACTTCCAGCGAAGGCCATGCCGCCACCCCGATACCCGCGCCCGGCGGCGCCGGCCTCGCCCGCGACTATGCCGCCATCGCATCCGGCGCCGCGATCGCCACGCCCGCCAATCGCATCATCGTGCGCGTCAGCGGCGACGACCGCATTCCGTTCATGCATGGCATGTGCAGCAACGATATCAAGGGACTCGCCACCGGTGCCGTTTCTCCGGCCCTCATCCTGACCGAGCACGCGCATATCATCGCCGACTTCTTCGTCTATGCCGACGCCGGCGCCCTGCTGCTCGAGATCGATCGAGCCCGCTGGGCGCTTGCCCGTGCGCACCTCGAAAAATTCCTGGTCGCCGATGATGTCGAATTCGACGAACTCGAGGACCTCGGCATCATCGACCTCGAAGGCCCCCACGCGGCGCGCGCCGCCGCGACCGTCGCTGGCGATATGCCCCTCTCCCTGAGGCCCTGGCGTCATGCGCACACCGCCGATCTGCGCATCGCGAACTTTCCCCGCTATGGCGCGCCGTCCTTCACGATCGTCGTTGAGCGTGCGCGCGTCTCTTCGATAATCGAGGCCGTCCGCGACCGCGCCGCCACCGCGGGCATCGGCGCTATCCCCCAGGTTGGCGCGGAGGCGCTCGAAATCGTGCGCGTCGAACACGGCCTCGCACGCGTCGGCCTCGACACCGGCGACAAGACTATCGCCCTCGAGGCGCGGCTCGAGCCTGCAATTTCGTACAACAAGGGATGCTACCTCGGCCAGGAAACTATCGAGCGTGCGACCGCGCGCGGCGGCCTCAAGAAAAAACTCTACGGCCTGCGCCTCGACGGCGATCGACTGCCGGCCGCCGGCGCCGCGATCATGCTCGACTCGAGGGAGGTCGGCCGCCTCACCAGCGTCGTACCCTCACCGCGCTTCGGCGTCATCGGCCTGTCGATTCTCCATCACAGCGCCTGGGAGATCGGTACGCGCCTCTCAATCGCCGGCGCCGGCGACGGCTTTTCTGCAACCGTCAGCGACTTGCCGTTCGCTTGAACCTTCGCCACCCGCGGCCATCGCCCGACAAATTCCTGCTCGATCCGCTTCGAGGTAGCGCCAATCCGTTTCCAACTCGCGACCTCTATTGATAATGATGCCGGGCGTTCCTAAGATTGATTGCTGACGGCCCATGGAAAACCGGGCCTTCCTGAGGAGTTGCGAAAATGGCTAACCTGTTGGGCAAACGCTATATGTGCGAAACCTGCGGAACCGAAGCGCTCTGCAACAAGGCCGGCACCGGCGCCTTCGAATGCTGCAACGCCGAGATGAAACTCAAAGAGGCCAAGGCCCTCCCCTCTTCCGACTAGATTTGCGAACCTTCGCCTGGCCCAGGGAGAGGAACGCGCGCGCACGGACGGGGATCGCGCAAGCGCCGCAAGCAGAGAGGGAAAGAGGCCGTCCCCACCGACAGTCGAGCATCGCGAGCAGTCCGAAAAGTCAGGTCAAGACTGTTGGGCTGCTCACGGCCCACCGTCGGCATTAGATGCCGTGAAACCTTTGAAAGGTTTCACACTTCCCACGGTGAAAGGGGTGAGCAGGTCTTGCGGATCGCATCCATGAAACCTTTGGTGGACGCGTACGCGTTTTTCAGTGACTGACGCTCGCGTTGCTCGGGCACCGGCTAAGTCCTGCGGCGGCATTTGCGCAAGTGCTGAATGGCGCGCGGAGGACCGCGCGAGATCCTTCGACTCCGGCGGCCTTCGCTCAGGATGACTTTTTTCAGTGACTGACGCTCGCGATGCTCGGGTCGGCGGCCAAGTCTTGCGGTAATCGAGCCCTGTCGCTTCAAGCCACGAGGAGTTTTTCACAGGGCGAAGCCCGCATCTTTTACCAATGGGAAGTCTGAAACCTCCATGAGGTTTCAGTTTCCTGAAAAGCTAAAGTTCTTCGTTCCTCGACCACTTTCCCTTGCGCGGCGGCGGGTCACGTAGCGCGAGCGTCAAGCACTAAAGAATCGTCGACGTGTGAATGTGAGCGTCCTTCGCTGATATAATTATCGAGCATCGCGAGCGTCAAGCATTGAAAAAAATGGAATGCCGTGGCGGCAGATAAAGCCGACCTCGTTTTGCACGAGGGCGTCGTCTCCGGCCATCCCGGCAGCGACTCGCTCGCCGTCGCCGACGGCCTCATCGTGGCGCATGGCGCCTACGCCGACCTCAAGGCGCTGGTCGGCCCTCGCACCCATCTGATTCGCCTCGCCGGACGCACGGTCGCTCCAGGCTTTATCGATTGTCATCTCCATTTCATGGAGGGCGCCGCGGTCGCGACCGGACTGAACGTCGTGCGCTGCCGCACCATCGGCGATCTCCTCGCCGACTTGCGCGTCGCCGCCGGCAAGACTCCGCCGGGAAACTGGCTGCGGGCCTTCGGATGCGACGAAGCCCTGATGCGCGATCGGCGCGGCCCCTCGCGGGCCGAGCTGGACGGCTCGGTCGGCCGCAATCCGCTGCGCCTGCGCCATCAGACGCTCCACGCCTCATGGCTCAATTCACGCGCGATCGCCGCCTTCGGCCTCGAGGCGCCCGACTTCAAACCCCCCGATGGCGCATGGCTCGAACGTGACTCCTCCGGCCGTCTCACCGGCTTCGTCACCGGCATCGACGAATGGCTGTCGCAGCGTCTGCCGCGCGTGACCGCCGCCGAACTCGAATCGCGCACGCGCACCTTCAGCCGCGAATTGGCCGCGGGCGGCATCACCGCCTTTACCGACGCCACCGTCCGCAACGGCCCCGACGATCTCGCCGCTTTCGCCCGCCTCACCGCCAACGGTTCAATCGGCCAGCGCGCCGCCGCCATGATCGGCCAGCACCAGGTGGACTTCATCGAAACCGCGCGCAAGGCCGCCGACGCCGGTGGCATCAGGCTCGCCGGCGTCAAGTTCATGGGCCTTGCCCGCTGGGAACCCGCACCGCTCGCGCGCCGCGTCGCCCGCGCCCTTTCCCAGGGACTCGACGTTGCCTTCCATGCGACCGAGGTCGAAGAACTCGAGGCGGCGCTGGTCGCGATCCGCGCCGCCCGGCGCGACGTCAATCCACGCGCGCTCGAATCCACCGTCTGCCGCATCGAACACGGCGGCCTCATCCCAGACGGCTATCCCGAGCGCATCGCGGCGCTCGGCGTCTGGGTCGTGAGCAATCCCGGCTTCGTCCATTTCCGCGGGCCCAAGTACGCCGCCGACCCCGGACTCGCGCCCTATCTCTATCGCGCTCGCACCCTGCTCGACGCCGGCGTGCCGATGGCCGCCGGTACCGACGCCCCGGTCACCCCCGGCCGGCCGCTCGCCGCTATCGCCGCTGCCGCGACCCGCCTGTCGATCGACGGCGCCGAACTCGGACCCACCGAAAAAATCTCGATTGCCGAGGGCGTCGATCTCTTCACCCGCTCGGCCGCCCGCCTGAGCCGCCTCGCCGCGGGCGAAATCGCGCCCGGTCGCCTCGCCGATTTGATCGTCCTCGCCACCGATCCGCATACCCTCGCGCCCGCCGAGATTTCGAACCTCGCGGTTGACCTGACCATCGTCGCCGGACGCCCAATCTATGAACGTGGACGCCCCGCCATCGCCCAGAGCGACCTCGCCAACCTGAATTCTCCCTGATTAGGTCCCTATGCGCGTAGGAGAACGGGAGAGTTGTTGAGGAACTCAAGACCTTTAGTTTCACTGAAACCTCACGAGGTTTCAGACTTCCCATTTAGAAGATGCGGGCTACGCCCTGTAAAAACCTCATAACGCATCATGTTTGACGCTCGCGATGCTCGGGTCGGCTGGCCTTCCCTCCTTCCGTCATTCTTGTATGTGGATTCTGATCGTAGCAAGAAGGAGGAGCAAGACGAGGCGGGAGACCGATGTCATTCAAGGCCGGTAGAGGCCGTCGCTCAGCAAGGATCCCCGCCTCGTGT